>Ga0208903_1000405_pt1 | contig 36367 bp, 34 predicted proteins | sample AntAceMetag02UKJ_FD_184769 | JGI IMG/M metagenome (GOLD analysis project Ga0208903, IMG submission 184769) | Saline lake microbial communities from Ace Lake, Antarctica - Antarctic Ace Lake Metagenome 02UKJ (SPAdes) (version 2) | ecosystem: Environmental > Aquatic > Non-marine Saline and...
CACGGTCACGGTCACGGTCACGGTCACGGTCACGGTCACGGTCACGGTCACGGTCACGGTCACGGTCACGGTCACGGTCACGGCTTGGAAAGCCTAAAGCCGCGATTGTGCCCTTAGACATGGAACGGCCTTTCTTTAGTGTCGTCGTTAACATGATGACTATGAAATACTCATATTTGGCGGTGATCGCAGTGGCTCTCTCTATGGGCGCTTGCAGCGAATCAGGTGGTGATAAGGCGACGGCGGATGCAGCGGGAGACGGGTGGGTCGATCTTTTCGATGGTACCACTTTAACTGGTTGGAAGCATTCGAAGCTTGGAACGGCTACCTACACGGTTGTCGATGGGGCGATTCACGGGGAGACGGTCGAAGGAAGCCCGAACTCGTTTTTGCTCAGTGAAAAGCAGTATGGTGACTTCGAACTTGAGTTTGACGTGAAAGTTCATGATGGACTGAATTCCGGCGTGCAAATTCGCTCTCGCGAAAAGACAGAGGCAGATCTCGCGACCTCAGGAAAAGAGGGTGGCCCTGCGAAAGATCTGAATCGCTTTTTCGGGCCACAGGTTGAAATCGAAAAATCTCCCGGTCAGTCTGCCTATATCTACGGAGAAGCGACAGGTCGCGGTTGGTTGTCACCTGAGCCTCAGGAGAAAGATCACGCTCACGATCACATGAAAAACGGCGAGTGGAACAGTATTCGTATTGTTGCTCAGGGAGTGCGCATTCAGACTTTCATCAACGGAAAGGCAGTGGCAGATCTTTCTGACGAAGGGATTTTTGCGTCTCATCCCAAAGGACACTTCGGTCTTCAGGTTCACGGAATCAAAAAAGAAACAGGTCCGTTTGACGTTTCCTGGAAAAATATCCGGATTAAGGCACTTAACTGATCGCCCAACGCGATCACGGAGAGGAATTACTCAAATTTGCTTGCGGAGTTTAAGTAGATTCTTTAGAACGGTTTTGGTGGAGATGGGCTTTGCTGTGAAGCAAAGCCCAAATTCACCATATAAGGAGGAGGGCCCAGGTGCTGCGAAAGCGGTACCTGGGTTTCCTGTTTTTAAACCCGGGGGGTGAGGTTCACCCCTTCTTGTTCGCTCTCTGAAATACGTGACACCTATTTTTCGAATTTCTTTATTTGGCAAAGATCGGTCAGCCACCTATTTTCGGTGTTTTATGTTCTGAGGCAGGATGTATGGTATCGGCATGAGCGATATTGCCACCAATCGAAAGGCAAAGCGCGATTACCATATCTCGGAGAAATTCGAGGCAGGAATCGAGCTGAAGGGCACTGAGGTTAAATCAATTCGAGCCCGTCATGTAAATTTGACGGAGTCTTTTGCCCGCGTCGACAAGGGCGAGGTCTGGCTTTATAACAGCGAGGTTCGTCCTTATGAGCAGGCGAGTCACGAATATCACGTTCCGAATCGGAATCGTCGTCTTCTCCTTCATAAGAAAGAAATACGAAAGATCGCCGCCTTGACCGAGCAGGACGGCGCAACCGTCCTTCCGCTGCGTCTTTATTGGAAAAACGGTCGAGTTAAAGTCGAATTGGGTGTCGGAAAGGGCAAAGATCAGCGGGATAGGCGTCAGGATTTGAAGCAAAAAGCCCACAATCGCGAGGTTGAACGCGAATTGGCCCGGTTTAATAAGTAAATTCGTGGTAACAAGGATTCAAGGAAGTGGGTTGACTGTCTCTCTGAATCCCGTTCATTCGCTGAAGAATTATGGGTTCGTCATTTGGTAAACTTTTTCAAATATCCACCTGGGGTGAATCCCACGGTGGCGGGGTCGGTGTTGTCGTGGATGGATGTCCGCCTCTCATTCCACTGGATGAATCTGATATTCAGGTGGATCTCGACAGGCGCAGGCCCGGGCAGAGCGAGGTGACGACGCCGCGCAACGAGGCAGATCAGGCAGAGATTCTTTCGGGAACGTTTGAAGGCAAGACTCTAGGCTCTCCCATTGCGATTCTCGTGCGCAATAAAGACGCGCGCCCTGAGGCCTACAGCGAGATGTCGGAGAAGTTCCGTCCTTCTCATGCGGATTACACCTATCAAGCCAAATACGGTATTCGTAATTGGCAGGGAGGCGGGCGATCGAGCGCTCGTGAGACGATCGGTCGCGTCGCCGCGGCGGCGATCGCGAAGAAAGTGATCACGAGTCAATTTGCTCCCGATTTGGAAATCTTATCGTTCGTTGAGTCGATTGGTTCGCTGCGGGCGAATGTGGATACGGTGACAGTGACTCGCGAAATGATCGAGTCGAATATCGTCCGTACCGGTGATCCTGACTCGGTTGAAGCAATGATCGATTTGATCAAGGCTACTCGCTCGGACGGAAATTCGATTGGCGGGGTTGTCAGGTGTGTCATTCGCAATGTTCCGGTGGGACTTGGAATGCCGGTTTTTGATCGTCTTGAGGCCGACCTTGCCAAGGGAATGATGAGCCTGCCGGCGACGAAAGGTTTTGAAATTGGTTCCGGTTTTGCCGGGACTGAGATGACCGGTCGTGATCACAATGACGCTTTCCGAATGAATGGCGAAAAAGTAATCACAACGAGCAACCGATCAGGTGGCGTCCAGGGTGGTATTAGCAATGGGCAGGATCTTGTTTTTCGTGTCGCTTTTAAACCGACGGCAACCATCATGACTTCGCAGGAAACGGTTTCAACTGAGTTTGAAGATACTGAACTGAAAGGCAGGGGGCGTCATGACGCGTGCGTCCTGCCCCGCGCGGTTCCGATGGTGGAGGCAATGGCTTCGCTCGTGCTCGTGGATCATATGTTGAGACAAAGGGCGCTTTGCGGAGGCGAGGGTTGAGTTCGAGGACGGTGAATTACCTGGTTTTTTTATGAACGACTTTTTTCCCCTGCTTATCGCATTGTTTTTCGTGTTCGTTGCCTTTGTATCAGCGGTGCGGAATGGTGTCGTGAAGCTGTTGTGTTCGGGCGCGGCGGCGGCGGCGGCCCTCGTTGTGTTTTTTATTCTCGTCCATTTTCTCCCTGCTCTGGCAGATCAGTCGATGGATATCCAGCTAACCTGGGAGCCGGTGATTGGAATCGCTTCGCTTTCTGCGCTGGTTGTTTACGTAATCTCCCGTCTTATTTTCAGCGTCGTGTTCAAGTGGGTGTTTAACCGCGACGGCCCGTTTAGCGAGTTTGTCGATGGCGTCCCGGGTGGGATTATCTCGCTCTTCCCGAGCGTAGTGGTCGTTTTCTTCATCTTTTGCTGTGTTCGCATTGCGGGAACGATTCAGGAGTTGAATTACACGGCCTCGTTGAGTCGGGCTGGCATCATCCAGAAAGGCGGCAACATTCCCGATTATCCATTCTCAGCGGGTTGGCGAAATGGCATCGAAAGTGTTCCTTTAGTCGCTCCGGTTCTTGATTCGATTGATCCCTTCAGCAATCGGAGGAACCGCAATACTGCCGCGATGGTGATTGCGAAGGACTCTACTGACCTCAGGATATTTGCCGAGAAGCAGAAGGAGACCGCCGATCTGATCGGGAACCTCAAGATCGATGGGTTAAGTGAAATTCAGGAAGTCTATGCAGCGCTGACGAAGCAGGATTGGATGGGATTGGTCTTGAATACAGAGCTTCGAGCGGCGGCCTCTTCACCGGAATTGAGGGACGACCTGACAAGGATGAATTTGAGACGTGTTCTCGAAGATTTTGTGAAATCGCTCGAGCCAGAACCAGATACGATTCCAAAAATTTAATAAGATATGGGAGATCAAGAATATATCACCAGCATCGGTCTGGAAGTTCACGTCCAGCTGAAGACGGCGAGCAAAATGTTTTGTGGCTGCGCGGTTCAATTTGGAGAAGCTCCGAATACCCTCACTTGTCCGACCTGTCTCGGCTTGCCCGGGGCCCTTCCCGTGCTCAATGCCGGCGCGATCGAAAGGACAATCCTTGCGGGGCAAATGCTCGGATGCAGAACTCCGGAAGTGGTGAAGTGGGACCGGAAGAATTATTTCTACCCGGACATGCCAAAGAACTATCAGATCACCCAGTTTGATCTTCCGCTTTGTATTGGTGGCGGGGTTCCTCTCTATGAGTTGGCCTACCCGAAGGACTACCAGAAAACGATTCTGAATCCTGGAAAAGTGGTCGAACTGACCCGGATCCATCTCGAAGAGGACGTCGCCAAATCGACGCATCACTCCAACTACACGACGATCGATTTTAACAGGGCGGGAACACCGCTCATGGAAATCGTTTCCGAGCCAGATATCGATACCCCGGAGGAAGCCGTCGCTTATCTTAATTCGCTGCGTCAGATTCTTGTCTACTCCGGTGTTTCGGATGCGGATATGGAAAAAGGACAGATGCGTTGTGACGTGAACGTCTCGATTCGACCTCCGGGTCAAAAAGAACTCGGAACTAAAATTGAGCTTAAGAACTTGAACTCGGTTTCTGTGGTGAGGCGTTCTCTGCACTACGAAATTCAGCGTCAGACCGAAGAGCTGAGAGCCGGACGAAGCCTGACCCAGGCAACCTGGCGGTGGAATGACGAGGTCGGGCAGACGGAAATGATGCGGACGAAAGAAGACGCTCATGATTACCGGTATTTTCCGGATCCGGATCTGCTTCCTGTCCGCACCGGCGAAATGCTCGCTCGTGTTCAGGTCGACCTTCCCGAGCTTCCTCATGCCAAAGTGGAGCGTTTCGAGAGGGATTTTCAGATCACGCATTACGACGCGTCCGTTCTCGCGTCCGAGCAGGATCTGGCGAACTATTACGAAACCGCAGCGAAAGGCGCTTCATCGCCCAAGAAGGTCGCGAATTGGGTGATCAACAATCTCCTCGCAGAATTGAATGAGCGGGGAATTGCGATTGGCGAATGCCCGGTTGCGGCAGAGAAAATCGGCGCACTTGTCGATCTCGTTGAGAAAGGGCAAATTTCGAATAATCAGGCGAAGGAAGTCTTTGCCGATCTTTTTGAGAGTCCCGACAAAGCGCCTGCTGCGATTGCGAAGGCAAAAGGATTCGAGCCTGCCGATTCAGGCGAGGTGGAAGGTTTTATCGATGAGGCGATTGCCGCAAATTCCGGGCCAGCCGGGGAGGTGGCGGAGGGCAATGATAAGGCGGCGAACTTTCTGACCGGTCAGGTCATGAAGCTGTCTCGGGGGAAAGCCAATCCCAAGCAAGTAACCGAAATGATTCTCTCGAAATTGCGGGGGTGAGAGGGCGACTTACCGGATCGTAGCCGCGTTGGTAGAAACGTGGAAACAAAGCCATTTGCCCCAGCGTCTTGCGACGGCGGCGGCGGCGGACTCAGAGAATTGTCGAATCGTCGTTCCCTTTCAGTTGGATTAGCTTCTTTTTGATTATCTCCAGCTCGATCGTGAGATGGTAGGAAGCCTTGACGATATCGGCGGTGGTTGCTTCATCATCGAGATGACGAGCTGTCGGAGTGATTTTCATCATTTCCAGGGCGATCGTTTTGCAGGCCGCTTCAATTTTTTTAATGGCGTCTTCTCTGCTCATAATGTTTAGATCGAGTAGGTTTTGATGATGTCTTCAGGGATTGATTGAGGGCGCCCGCTCTGCAACGACACCATCGCATAGTCGAGCCATCCTTTTGCAACGATTTTGCTATCGGCCTCTTTGGTGATATCAAAGGTTACTTTGACGCCCCGTTCACGAATTTCAGTGACTGCTGTTTTCACTGCCGCAGTGTCACCTATGCGCAGCGGTCGTTTGTGCTCCATGTAGGAAGCTCTCACGACCCAACTGAAGCCACGTTCGAGGAACTTCTCCATCGACATTCCGTAGCAGCGTTCCATCTGGTCGTAGCGGGCCGCGAGGACGTAGTCAAAATACTTTGCGTTGTGAACGTGTTGGTTCATATCGATATCATCAGGGCGGACCTGAATCATCGATCTGAAAGAGGAAAATTCGGGCATGCCGGAAGTTTACCGAACGAGACGCCGAATACGGTAGTCACGGCCACGCTCGAGGGGATCGCGCGTCGACTTCGTGGCTTTCTTTCTCGTTGTCGACGAACTTGAGTAATTCTTTTTTTCCGGTGTCAGAGTGAAATTAACCGGGCCAGATTCATCGTCGTAGTTCGCAATAGCAGGATCGGGGCGGTAGGGATCAGGCTCTCCTTCGAGCTTGGCTCCGCCCACAATCCAGGCAGGAACGCCTCCCATTCTGAATTCGTCGTCTTTAGTGCAGCCTGAAAGCAGCAGTATTAAAGCGCCTGAAATGGAAAGAGTAATGAGACTTTTCATAAAACTTGATCAATCATCGCTATATTTAGCGCAATCTGACGCGGGCGATAAGGGAATTTTTCATTTTTCAGTCGAAAAATGTGTCCTCGTGGGAGTAAGGCGGCGCGCAGCAGCACAGAAATCTCAAATCTTCGGCTTTCGAAGTGATCTGGTGCCACGCTCCTGCGGGAATGAGAATCGCATCTCCGGGAGCAACCTCCCGGGTCTCTCCTTCGATTTCCATGAGGCCACTGCCCGTGAGGATAAAGTAGACCTCCTCGCTGGCCCGATGGTAGTGGCGTTCAGTGCTGCCACCGATTGGCAAAGAAGCTTCCGCGAGGCTCTGATTTTCAACGGGTGCGTTGCTATGGTCGAGAATACTGCGGATCGTTGACCCGTCTGCGGTGGTAAAAGGAGATTGTTCTGCGATTTGATTGACTGTCATCTCGGGGTATGATTCTTCGAGAGGATAGAGAAACTTGTCCTTTCAGCAACGTATTCTCTGTGATTCGAAAAGAAGAGCATGATGCAGGAGTAAAATTCAATGAACGATAAAAACGACTTTTTTAGTGCTCCCGAAAGCAACTCGCGGAAATGGTCAGTAAAGCGTAAAAGGGGAGGGTTTCTCACTACTTTTGCCTGGATGCTTGTGTTTGTAGTGGCCTCTGTTATTGCGTTTCTCGCGCTCGTCGATATGACGAATTCCGGAGGGAAGATCAAAAAAAGCATCGCCGATATGATCGGTATCGAGCAGCCAGAACAAGTGGAGCTGAAGGAGCGAGTGATTGAGAGAATCATCGAGGTGCCTGTCGAAAAGATCGTTGAAAAAATCGTTGAAAAAATCGTCGAAGTTGAGGTCAAGCCTCCGATGCCGTCGAGCTACGTTTCCTGGCGAAAGATCGATACGGCGAAACTTTGGAGCGAAATTCCTGTCGAGACCAAAATGGTAACCCGTGAAGGCGAGACGGCGGTGAAAGAGCGCGAGCGCAACGAAAGCTATCAGATTAAAATGACGGTGGAGCTGACGATTCCAAAGCCGAATCAATCGGCAAAGGAACTCGCTTCGATTAATGAGAATCTGCCCTCGATCCTGAATGATTTTGTTCCTCTTGTCGAATCGGCCGAGGTCTCTCCTTTTTATCATCAGTTATATCAGCTTAAGACAGAGCGTATTCAGCAAAAGGTGACGAGGATTGATCAGCTCCTTTCTCGGCATAATCTCTATGATTGTGAAACGGTGCTGCAGGTTACCCATCCGGAGACTAAGCAAAAAGCGCTTTTGGTTCAGGGTGAGATGGACGTTGTCTCGGACGGATCGGATGGAGATCGTGTGCCGGAACTGGATGATTACATCTCGATGTCTCAATTTTACCAGCCGTTCACGAGTTATGGATGGGGCAAGCGCAGCTCGACGCCGAATCCACTTCTTGAGAGGTGGGAGACTAAGCTAGCTGAGTCTGAAAAGGAGTTCGCGATCCCGGGGCTTTCTATCGAGCGGAATCGTTTTCTCAAGCAGAGTATTGATCAATATAAGCTTGAGGTATCTGACCTGAAGGCCCGCAGCTATCTTATTGCAGAGTTCGATCCGTTTATCGTGATCCCACTCTCATTCCTCGGGCGTCGTGATGAGAACGAGTTCGGACCCGCGATTGGCGACTATGCGGTCGTGATCTATGGAGACAAAATTTATCCGGCGATTGCCGGAGACGCCGGCCCGAGTTGGAAATTCGGCGAGGGTTCGCTTCGGATGGCAAGGGAAATCAATGAGAAAGCGACCGCTTACAATCGACCGGTGAGTGATCTCATCGTCACCTATTTGATTTTCCCCGGCTCCGCTGAAGAAAGCAAAGGTCCGCCTGATTTGGCCGCTTGGCATGAGCGATGCGGCACACTTCTCGAAGGAATCGGCGGCATTGGCGAAGGCTACGAGTTGCATCAATGGGACGATCTGATCGCTAAGAAGAAGGCAGAAGAGGAAGCTATCGAAAAAGCTGAAACTGAAACGGCAGCAAAAGCAAAAGCAGCAGTAGAGGCAGCCCCGGCAACCGACGGGGAGGGCGATGCCGACAAAAAAGAGGAGACTACCAAAGGCGCTGACGCTGAGGCAGACGAGAGCGCTCCAGAAGGTGGAGACGAGGAGTGAGTATCAAATCTCCGGAAGAGGGGCAGATCCGTTTCCGTCGCACGTTTGTTGCGGAGGGCTTCAGAGCGGTTGCGGCCGGATTTATTGAGACAGGGCTCGCTACCTTCGGTATTCTCATAGCGGTGACCTGGTTTCAGTCGGGGCCGGCTGTGAAATCGATTCTTTTGGGCAGTCCTGCCCTGGGCTTGCTCGGGAGCATCTTTCTGGTGCCTTTTGTCGCAAAATCAGGTTTCAAGGCGAGCCGGGCTGCCGCGGGGGTGAGTTTGATCAGCTGCGCGGGCTTCATTCTTGCTGCCTTGGGGGCAGCGAATGAGATCTGTTTTACGGTTGGGATGACGATTGGAATCGGAGTGATTGCCATGGCGATTCCACTTCAGACTCACTACCTCCGAATCAACTATCCGGATCACAACCGGGGCCGGCTCTTTTCGGTTTCTATTCTCATTCGCGCTGCCACGGCGATGATCGTGAGCTGGCTTTTCGGTTCCTATCTCGATGGAAACCTTGATCGCTATCCTATCCTCCTGTGGACGTTTGCGGGTGCTTCCGCCCTTTCTGCAATATGTCACTGGAGTGTGCCTTCAGACTCTCTGGAAAGCGAAGGGAGAGCAGTGAGTATTATTGAGAATGTTCGACTGACTCGATCTGACATCGTTTTTATCAAAGTGCTGATTGGCGCGATGGTGCTCGGCATCGCGGTGCTTTCGTCGAATGCTTTACGAGTTGATTACCTCGTGAACCCGGTTCACGGCCTCGAATTTGATGTGAAAACGGTAAGCCTCATTACGGGGATTGTGCCTTCGCTCGTTCGTCTTCTTTCGACTTTTTTCTGGGGCTGGCTCTTTGATCGGATGAGCTTTTTTCGGCTTCGCCTCATTGTGAATGCCATATTTTTAGTGGGAATTATTCTCTATTTCATGACCAGCGAGCTGAGCTTCATTCTCGTGGGAAGTGCCTTATTCGGTCTTGCGAGGGGAGGAGGAGAAATCATGTTCAATCTCTTCGTAACGAAGTTGGCAGCAGCAGGGCATATTGCTCAATACATGTCGGTTCACACGTTTCTTGCCGGACTCCGAATTCTCGCTGCGCCATTCATTGGGTTTTTCCTCGTCCTCTACACAGACATCCCCACGATGGTGGCTTTTGTCGTCTTACTCGTTCTCATCTCGATGGGAGTGGTGGCATCGGCGGCCACTGATTTTCGGAAAAGAGAGGAATCTCCCTGAAAGAATGATTGGCAATCGAGCTCTCCCGTCTTATAAAGTTTTGCTATGCCGAATCTGAATAAAGTCATGTTGATCGGGAATTTGACCCGCGACCCCGAAATTCGATACACACCGAAAGGAACGGCTGTGACTGATATTGCTCTGGCGATCAATCGTAATTACAGCCTCGACGACGGAACGAAACGCGAAGAGACCACTTTTGTCGACATCACCTATTGGGGGCGTCAGGCCGAGGTGATCGGTGAGTACATGAAAAAAGGGCGTCCCCTTTATGTGGAAGGACGTCTTCAGCTCGATCAGTGGGAAGACAAAAATACCGGTCAGCAGCGTAATCGGCTCAAAGTAGTCGGCGACAGTTTTCAATTTCTCGGCGGTCGCGACGATGGCGGCGGCGGTGGAGGTCAGCAGGGTGGTGGTTATCAGGCCCCGGGCCAACAAGCGCCCCCTCAGCAAAATTATCAGGAAGCGCCTCCTCAGCAAAGCTATGAGGCACCTCCCCAGCAACAGGCGCCGCCCCAGCAACAGGCACCGCCTCAGCAGCCAGTTCAACAGGCACCACCCCAGCAGCAGGCCGCACCACAGCAGGCTGCCCCGCCTGCCGAAGAGGACGACGACATTCCGTTTTAGGAATGTCGGGCCGTCAGTTGCCCAAAACCGTTGCCCAGTGCTCTAGGAAAAACCGCTTTTCCGTGGGAAGGAACGTTTCCTCCGCTCGTCCTATGAGCGGCCTTAACGACGTGGACATTTGTAAAGTCACGACGACGAAGATCGTGATCGAGACGATCAGGTACTGTTTGCGAATGATGCCGGAGTGTTTCGCGAATTGATAGAGACGGGCGATCCCGAAACTGATCGCCACGACCCAGAAGATCAGGGTGAAAAATCCCATCGCTCCGATTGAGGTCGTTCATTGGGTGAAAATCCACAAGACGGGACAAAGGGCGAGGAGGACGAGACTGAGAAGTGCCACTCCCGCGAGGAGCATTCCACCGGCTTTTTGAGGGGTCATGTCGATCCCGCTGAGGCAGGAAAAAGCGCAGAGACTGGGAAGCTAAATCGGAAGGAGCAAGTGAATATGAAACGGAGGGGAAACACGCGGGTGCTCCCGCAGTTCCCGTTTATTTAACTTATTCGATTCGGCCTGTTTATCCGATCACACCGTCAATGCCGAACGGTTGCGGGGCTCCGGCTCAATAGTGGCCCAACGATTGGCCGCGGTATCACCCGGCCCATGCTCGTGCGTAGGTTCCCGGCCGGGAACCTCTTGTCCGGGACTTCCTTTATACCCACTGATAGGATACCCGCCCCGGGCGTTGTAACGCGGTGTTTGCCGTATCGCTAATATTTGGCGCATCACAGGTATGAAAAGAGAGGGGCGCAAACGTTGAATTTAAAAGGGATTGGCCTAGGCCCTTCTGTGTAGTAAACTTTCAGTATTATGATGGGTCCAGACGAAATTGGAGAGAGGAGGCAGGTGAATCATACGCCAATGATTGCCTTGGGAGCAGCAGTCGTTTTACTACTGATCGTTTGTGCGATGAGCTATCGCGACTACGTGAGAACAAGTCTCGAAAAAGAGTTCGCCGAGAAGGAGCAGCGGCTTATGCAGCGGAATGGCTATTTGCCTGCTCAGCAGGGGCAACCTCAGAATTTTCAGGCGCAGCAGCCATACCCGCAGAATAATCCTCAGCAACTTCAAGCTTATCAGCAGCCGGTGCAGGGAGTAGTAAATCAGCAGCAGCCTCAAACGCAGCCTCAGGCTCAAACGCAACCTCAGCCTCAGCCTCAGCCTCAGCCTCAGCCTCAGCCTCAGCCTCAAACGCAGCAACAGCCGTATTTGGCTCCCGCCCCTCAGGGACAGGCGGCGAACAGTGCGCAATCGTCTTTGCCTCGTCCCCGGGATCCGGAGATGGACACTCTTCGCAATTCGCTAGATCAGGTAAAGGACCAGGCCGCGAGAACAGACCGGCGTTATGATGAAATTACCGGTGATGTCGATCGACTCGCAAGAGAGGCTGAGACTTCATCGAAGGAGATTACTTCTGAGCTTCCCGATTTTCTTCGTGATGCGGTTGGAAATCCTCCCGGAGGCAATCCGGATGTCGAGGCAAGATTGAGTCGGATGAGAGATCAGGTTCGCATGGCGCCGGCTCTCGCGCGAGTTACTGGATATAACAAAGACTGGGGATTGGTGACCTTCAATGCTGGAATTGGGCAGGGCGTTAAAAAAGATCAACGATTTGCGGTGAGACGCGGGGAAAATATTCTCGGGTGGGTTAAAGTGGATCAAGTGGAGCCCAATCAATCAATTGCCGTTCTTGTCACCAAGAACAGGGAGATTGATACAGCTGCAAAGCCCGAAGTGGGCGACGACCTGATCGCTTTTGAGCTTTTCTGATCCTCTGCTTTTGCCATCTTAACGATTGCCTTAGCATGATGTGATGGCTTGGGGCTGGGGAGGAGGCGCTTCGCGAAAGCGCTCGGTACCTGGCCGGATCTTTCCAACTGCGGCGTTCTGAGATCGTCACGATGATCACGGGGCATGCCCCTCGCATCGCTCCTCTCTCAGGTCTCGCATTTGAAAAAATCCGACTCAGCCATTTCGCGAATCTAAGCGTGGAAATGGCATCAGTGAGGCGATCAAGAAACAGCGGGAAACCCGCTTGGTCGCGTGGATGAATTGGAATGATCCAATCATTCCAATGAGCTTCAGCTAAACAGGCCCGGTAGCTAGAGAATAGGGGGAGATCGATCCCGCTCCCGGCAAGTCGACCGCAGCCTTATACTGTGTTGGATCTAAACACCGAGAGAACCACTCTTTCGAACGAGGCCGCGCTGCTTTTGTGAGGCACGCTATTTTCCAAGAGGAATGGGCTCTCGTTGTCCCTCGACTTTGAGCTCTCGCGTGTCATAGATCCACGTGGGAGATCCAGCCGGTTTTTCACCTCGAATATGGATAGTTCCTTTCCCTTTGGGGCCGGAAACGGGGATTTCAAAATTCACTTCCCCTTCACCATCGCCGATATGGATGCTACCTGAGGGAATCAGGCCGGGCTTGATGGGCTCTCCGAGGGCTGCGATCGCTGCGGGATTGGACTCGGTTGCCGCAATCGCCTCACGGTAGGGAGCGTTGGACTTCAGTGCTTTGGTAATTCCAAAAAAGATTGCCGCACCGCCAAGGAGGCCAATCACCACGAGAACGAGGCAACCGCATCCAATGATTTTGCCTACAGGGGTCTTCTTTTGTTCTTCAATCTCGCTCATGTAAAAATGGTGAGACAAACGAATCACGGAATCAATGAAATTCGAGAGCTGCAGAGCAGACACAAAAAGAGCGCATCGGAAATCCGATACGCCCTTTGCTCAATTTCCGGGAAGGAAATATTATGAAATTACTGACATGCTTCGCACTCTTCGCCGTTTATGAGGGCATCGATCGAGCAGGCCTGTTTCTCAGCATCGGTAGGTTCCTGTTTTGAGGTATCCTGTCCGATCCGAACTTCCTTGTTTGAGTTGGCGGTAGCCTTCTCAATGTTGGAAGCCGCCTGGGTGCGGAGATAGTAGGTGGTTTTGAGGCCTTTGTGCCACGCCGCGCGATACATGTGGGACAATGTCTTGAGATCGGGCGTCGCAAGGAACAGGTTCACTGACTGAGACTGATCGATCCACTTTTGACGTCGGGCTGCCGCCTCGATTAACCAGGTGTAATCGATCGAAAATGCCGTCGCGTATTTCTCCTTGAGGTGGGGTGGAATCACATCGATGTCGGCCAATTCACCGTCGAAATATTTGAGCCTTTCGACCATTTCCTCGCCCCAGAGACCGAGTTTTTTCAGATCGCGAACCAAGTGAGTGTTGAGGACGATAAAGTCTCCAGAGAGATTGCCCTTCACGAAGAGGTTCTTGAAGGTGGGCTCGATACAGGGAGTGCTTCCCATGATATTCGAGATCGTTGCAGTCGGAGCGATCGCAAGGACGTTGCTGTTACGCATGCCCTGCTTCTGGATTTTTGCCCGGAGGCTGTCCCAGTCCATCAGTCCACCGCGTGGAACTTCGATTGCCTGACCACGCTGCTCTTCGAGAAGATCAACCGTGTCAGGAGGAAGCAGTCCGCGGCTCCATTTCGAACCTTCATAAGAAGAGTAGCTACCTCGCTCTACGGCAAGATCGCTCGAAGCCTCGTAAGCGAAGTATGCAATCGCCTCCATGAACTCATCGTTGAACTCGACCGCCGCTTCGCTTGCGAAAGGCGTGTCGCGAAGGAAGAGCGCATTTTGAACTCCCATCACGCCAAGACCGACAGGTCGATGGCGACTGTTTGCATTCTTGGCCGATGGGGTCGGATAGAAATTGATATCGATCACGTTATCGAGAGCTCGAACTGCGATCTGAATCGTTTCACGCAGTTTCTCGAGATCAAGTGACCCATCATCCTTGAGGTGCGAATCAAGAACCACTGACCCGAGGTTACAAACTGCGGTTTCTTCCTCAGATGTATTGAGGGTGATCTCTGTGCAGAGGTTCGAGCTGTGGATAATTCCCGCGTGATCTTGAGGGCTGCGGACGTTGCAGGGATCTTTGAATGTAATCCAGGGGTGCCCTGTTTCGAAGATCATCTTCAGCATCGACTTCCACAAATCGATCGCAGGAACTTCGCGACCGGTGATGCGGCCCGCTTTGGCTTCTGCTTCGTAATGGATGTAGCGCTCTTCGAATGCTTTGCCGTAGAGATCATGAAGATCAGGCACTTCGTTAGAGCGGAAAAGAGTCCAGTCTTCACGGGCCTCCATGCGCTTCATGAAAAGATCCGGAATCCAGTTCGCGGTGTTCATGTCGTGAGCACGTCGACGCTCGTCACCGGTGTTTTTGCGAAGCTCGATGAAGTCTGTGATGTCGTTGTGCCAGCTCTCGAGGTAGGCACAACCTGAGCCACGGCGTTTACCGCCCTGGTTCACGGCAACCAACTGGTCGTTGTGCAGTTTCAGGAAGGGGATCACACCCTGGCTTTCGCCGTTGGTGCCTTTGATGTAGCTGCCAGTTCCACGCACTGCTGTCCATGAGCCACCCAGTCCACCGGCCCACTTCGAAAGGTAGGCGTTGTCAGCGATTCCTCGCTGCATGATGGATTCAATGCTGTCGTCTACTTTGTAGAGATAGCAGGAAGAGAGCTGACTGTGAAGGGTCCCTGAATTGAACAGTGTCGGTGTCGAAGAACAGAAGCGACGGCTTGAGTAGAGGCGGTAAAGGTCGATGATTTTCCCCTCAACATCACCGGTCTCATCGACCATTAATCCCATTGCGACACGCATCCAGAAGAGCTGAGGAGTCTCAAGTCTTCTGTGATTTCCCCCTGTCTTGTTGATGATGAGGTAGCGATCGTAGAGCGTTTGGATACCCAGGTAATCAAAGTCGAGGTCGTAGGTAGGATTGATTGCGTCGGCGAGGCGATCAAGATTGTAATCAAGAAGGCGCGGGGCAATGCGCTCGATTTCAACACCTCTCACGAGGTTCTCCTTGAAGGCACGACGATGGAAATCAGCGAGCGCACCTACTCCGTCGCGAGCGACATCCCAATCGAGGACTTCCCCGTAGATGTAAGTGAGAAGAATGCGGCCGGCGAATTTGGCGAAATCGCCGTCTTTCTCGATGAGCGTTTTCGCATTGAGAATGACCGTGTTCTTAAGGTCCGCCTCAGTCATCTCGTTGAAAAAGGCGCGTCTTAGCTCTTGTTCGATTTGCTCAGAGGTGAGACAAAGTTCCAGACCTGTCATCGAAAATTCGATTCGCTTGCGAAGGTCGGCACCATCCCAGAGATCGCTGGTACCATCCTTGTGTTTCAGGACGATCATCGACTCCTGAGTCGACTCTTCAGCTTCCACTTCAGCGACTTCCTCTGAAGTCCGGCGCCCGGAGCGGTGGGCACGGTAGAGAATGTAAGACTCCGCGACTTTGAAGTGTCCCTGACGCATTAATTCCTCCTGAACTCGGTCCTGAAGCTCTTCGATGCGGATGAACTCCTGACCACTGCGCGCTATGCGCGCGGTGATAGCATTGGAAATTTCGCGGGCGGGCGTTGAATCCATTCCCTGAGAGAGAAATGAGCTGCGCACCGCGACTTCAATCTTGTTGGGGTTCCATGCGACGACTTCACCATTGCGGCGGATGACACGACAAAGTGGCTTTTCCCCGGTGGGAACTACGGCGCGATTCGCGTTCGCTGACTTGCGTCGGTGTAGAAGGCTCTTCGCTACATCATGAGCATTCTGTTTCACGAGAGCCACTTCGATGATGCTGGAGAGTTCTTCTGCAGATAAAAGGATCGATCCATCACTGTCCTCGCTTTGCTCTTTATTGAAAAGCATTTCGGTGACTGATTTAACGATATTGGAAACGAGCTGGCGGTTGCGATCGTTGTAAATGTCATCCTGTTTTCGTGAGAGAGCGAGATCTGTAACCGCTTTACCGACGGTTTCAGCGATTCTTTCGACGCTCAGGTTAGTCTTTTCGTTGCCCACTTGGACTACGATTCGGGATTCAGGAAAATCTGAATGGACATTGCCGTCGCTCCAGTCAAAGCGCGGTTTCATTTCCTCCGGGGTTGCCGCGCAGCGCTGCAACTCGAGGTCATGTTCAATGAAATTTCGATCAATCATTATACAAATATGGGGGGTATGGGGATGTGTGGGACGGGTGTAGACGGAACAATTTGTCGGCGGGGAGAACAAATTGTGGGGATTCAACCGGGTTAAGCTATCAGCCGCGGACGACCGGCCTAACCCTGTTGGAATTGGTGTAGAAACTAGAGGTCGTCGTCGTTGACGGAGGCGAGTGCTGAAGACTTCTGATAATCAGTGACTCGTTGCTCGAAAAAGTTGGCTTCCTTCTTGATGTCCATCGTCTCGGCGAGCCATGGAAAGGGATTTTTCACGCCCGGGTTGAGTGGTTTTAAGCCAACTCCTTCAAGTCGGCGATCCGCGATGAAATCGATGTATTGGCAGAACTCCTCGGCACTCAGGCCTACGGCACTGACCGGGAGGCAATCGTTGATAAAGTCTTTCTCAAGGGCGACTGCTTCGCGCATCGTTTCGGTGAGCTCCTCTTTGAACTCTGCCGTCCAGATTTCCATGTTTTCGCTGATGAGATCCATGAAGAGATTTCTGAAAACCTCGATGTGGTTGGACTCGTCTCTAAGAGTGTAGCGGAACATTTGCCCGATGCCGGGAAACTTGTTCTGACGGTAAAGGCTCAGAATCATTCCAAAGAGACCGTAAAACTGAGTTCCTTCCATGCACTGACCGAATACAAAAATGTTGCGGGCAAGAGCCTTCTTGTTAACCGGATCAGTGAGATCAAGATCACGACGAAGCGCATGCGAAGTGCGCGTTACAAATTCGTTCTTCGCCTTAATTGTCGGGATCTGTTCGAACATCGACTCGCACTCGTGTGGATTGATTCCGAGACTGCTGATCATATAAAGAAGGCTGTCAGCATGGATGTTTTCTTCGTGAGCATGACGACCAAGGATCAGTTTCAATTCCGGAGCCGTTACCAGCTCGCGAACGACGTGAATGATATTGTCACCGACAATTCCTTCGGCGGCTGAAAAGTAACCAATCCCCATCCGGATGATCCAGCGCTCGCCTTCACTGAGATCTGTCCCCTGCCACTGCTCGATATCTTTTTGCATCTGGATATCCTCAGGCTCCCAATGGTTCGCTTTCATCGTGCGATAAAGATCGTAGGCCCACTGATACTTCAAGGGGAGAAGATTGAAGGCAAAGGTCTTGCGGCCGTTGATGATTTTCTTGGCAGCGTAAGCTTCTTCGGCTTTGTCTTGATCAAGAACAAATGTGCGATCTCCAATAGTGAATGTCTTATCCATGTGCGGGTGAAATGTAGGGGGATGTTGCGGTATTCGGGGCGATTTGCTCAAAAAATAACCGAAATTATTTTGAAGAGCGATAAAGCGCTTTTTCCAGAATTTTGAGTATTGCCATTATCTGATGAATAATCAAAAAAACCGGAATTTAAACGATTTAATCAAACACTCTCGATATAGTAAAAACACCATATCTGGGTGGTTGGTTAATAATATGCACAATATGTTGTGGTTTTTCAAGAATAATCTGATTTCCGAGCGTATTTTTTTCCAAGCCCTTGTTATTCAGGGTTTTCGGTGTTTTGGCATTGGATTCCGTGCTCTGTTTTCTCTGGAATTCAGGGCATATTAAGCAAATTTGAGAGCATTAGGAAGCTCAGGTCACAAAAAAGCGGACTGCTTTAACAGCCCGCTCCAATAGCCTATCATAAGGGGCCGAATTGACTATCCGACCCGCGTTGGTTTGATCAAACGTTAACCTCTTGCGACGTCAAACTTAGCGTTTACGGCGTTCCAGTTTACCACATTCCAGAAAGCGTCGGCGTAGTCAGGGCGGCGGTTCTGGTAGTTAAGATAATAAGCGTGCTCCCATACATCGAGGCCGATGATCGGCGTGCACCCACAGCAGCCCGCGGCTTCGCCCATGAGAGGGTTGTCCTGATTAGGTGTGCTGGTTACGACGAGCGTTCCGTCGTTTTTGACGCAAACCCAGGCCCATCCTGAACCAAAACGAGTGAGCGCTGCTTTTTTGAAAGCCTCTTTGAGACCGTCAAGAGATCCGAAAGCGGCGTCGATCGCTGCGGCGAGACCGGCTGAAGGTGCTCCGCCGTCGGGGCTGAGGATTTCCCAGAATAAAGAGTGGTTCGCGTGGCCGCCACCGTTGTTGCGGACTGCGGCGCGGATCTCTTCCGGGACAGCGCCGAGATCAGAGATCAGTTCGAGGATGCTCTTGGATTCGAGATCACTGTTGCCGGCGATTGCACCGTTAAGGTTTGCGATGTAGGTCGCGTGGTGTTTTCCGTGATGGATCCCCATTGTCGTCGCGTCGATGTGTGGCTCGAGAGCGTCTTTGGAGAATGAGAGTTCGGGTAATTCGTGTGCCATAATGAGATGTTTTTAGGTCGTTGCTTGTTTTGTGTCGCTAATCAACGACAACAGTAATGAGATACCTTCAGGCGCAGTTGTCAAAAGAGGTTACGCCCTGATAGACGAATTCGGAAAGATTTCCTTCCGCAAAAGCGAGAGGAAATAGACAGGGCGGCCTGATAGGGCGCTAGAAAAGATAGACAAGAGTGGGGACATTGATCCGGTAATTTGCAAGATCGATACCTTCGGACTCCTGAATGGAGCTCACGGTGTTGTTGGTGAGGTCGATAGTGACCCGCCCCGATTCAACTTCGACGTACTGGGTTACCGGTATGGGGTGCCCAAACGAATCGTAGCCTATTCCTGTTTGAGGGATTCGCTCATAGGAGATGTATTCCAGAGAATCAGTCCGGCCTTCCCCGTTGACTTTGGAACTCCTTTTATCTGGTGGGCCGATAGAGGCGACAACCTCTTCCACGGTCATGCCGAGTGCTACTTGATGGTTTTCTATCAGCTCCTCAACCACCTCGTAGCGCTCATAGTAATTTTTGAGATTCTCTTCAAAGGTTTCCGGTAAGCCTGTCACAGCGGCTTTGCTGACCCAGCCGGCTACTTGCCCCTGCTTTGCCTTACCTCTGACGCGATAGGCTTTTTCGCTTACGGCAAGTAATTCAGCATTCTGATTTTCCAGCAAATTTCCCATCCAACGATCAGCGGAGAGGGTTGAATAGATGGGGGCTATCTTGGTGATCCTGACTATCACTTTGTCAGCGACCATGCCATCGAGATAAATCGCTCCTTTTTCCGGAATCAAATTACTCTTGCTCCGATCTTCCCTCTTAATTGTGACGAATCCGGGGCGCCTCAACTGAGCTTCCGCAGGAAGATAGGATGAAACGAGAAAAACGAGGCATAGAGGGGTTAGGAAAGCCTGAGTTTTCATGATGAGCGGAGCGGTAAGAGATGTCAATGGAGGCCGACTGAGAGCGTCAGCAACCCTTAGAACGACGATTGAACTTCAGCGGTTAGGCTGATTATCTTCGATTTACGGCATTTCGACAAGGATTTCCCGGAAGAATGGGCGAGGCACGGTGACGAGGGACTCATCGGAAAGAAGACTAAAGTGATGATTTTCTTTTCATGAGGACGTAATGATTATAATTACCGGACTGGGAGCCGCCCATCGGGGAGCCGCCCATGTAAGGCGATCCCATCGCATCACCCTCCGGGTGGGGGATGCGTTTTTCGTGAATCTCTTCGTGGGAGCTGGTGCGGAAGTCTATTTGGAATCCCTCGAAGTGCGGGTTGGTGTCGAGGCGGGATCTACGCTGTGAGTGTGGCTGTCCGGAAAAGGGCAAAAAATAACCGGCAGCGCTTTCGCACTGCCGGTTCTCTTTGAGTTTGAGTTTTGTTGAAGAAGTTCGGACTACTCGCGAATCTCTTTCTGCGTCTTGGCATCAGCGATGACCACCTGCTCACGATAGTAGGACGCGTCGCTGCGGAAGGTGAGGCGTGCATTGTGACGGCGCTCAAGTTCGACGAAGAGCTCGCCGTCGTTGGTGCGGAGTCGCTCCATGACATCGGGGTGGACGATGACAAGTAATTCGCGACCCTGGTTTTCACTCTTTGCGAGTGTTCCGTTGATTCGGCGTTGCAGTTCCACGCTCATAGATTCGGCGCTCTTGATGAGGCCACGTCCCTGACAATAATGGCAGGGCTCGTTCACGGTGATATTAAGGCTCTCGTGAAGTCGCTGGCGCGTCATCTCCATCAAGCCCAGTTGTGAGATCTGAAGCACATGCGTCTTAGCCTTGTCGTTTTTCAGACCTTCTCGCATCACCTTATAAACCGTCATTTGGTCACGGCGTGCTTTCATGTCGATCAAGTCAACGACGATCAAGCCGCCAATATTTCGGAGCCTCAGCTGGCGGGCAACTTCTTCAGCGGCTTCAATATTCGTCTGAAGAATCATCTTGTCCTTCGTTTTCGCACGGCCAGTATTCACGTCGATAGCAATGAGCGCTTCGGTTTCATCAATGACGAGGTAACCGCCACTAGGAAGCCACACCTGACGGAAAAAGGCATTGTCGATCTGACGCTGAATTCCCAGTTTTTCAAAAATGGGGGTAGTGGTTTGAAAGTGCTGAATACGTTTCCGTGAGCGACGGGAGATCACTCCGATGAGATCTCTCATTCGCTCTGCCGCTTCCGCGCTGTCGCAGAGAACTTCGTCGATTTCGTCGGTGAGAAAATCACGGACGGTTCTTTCAATGAGATCGGGCTCCTGGAAAACACAGGCGGGTGCTCTGCAGTTTGCTGCTTTCTCTTCCACTTCTCGCCACTCCTCGACGAGGATAGCGAGGTCCCTGACAAAGTAGCGAACTTTCTGACCTGAGGAAACGGTGCGAAGAATAACGCCCATTTTCTCGGGAACAGTGAGCTTTTCGCTCATGATCGTGCGAAGTCTTGCGCGCTCTTTGGGATCCTCGATTTTACGGGAAATCCCGAGTTGGTCATTGCGAGGCATCAAGACCATGTAGCGACCGGGTAGTGAGATGTTAGTCGTGATGCGAGGGCCTTTCGTTCCGATGGGGCCTTTTGTGACCTGAACGAGAACCTCGGATCCAACGGGGTAGAGATTGGGGATGTCTTTTGACTGGATACGGCCTTTGCGCGGCTTCCCCTTTCCGCCACGGCCCTGGTTGCCGCCGCCTCCACCTTTGCCTCCTTTGTTGCGCTGGATCTCTTCGAGATCAGCATCGAGGGCTTCGGGGATCGCATCCCAGAAGTGCAGGAATGCGTTCTTCTCGAGCCCGATGTCGACAAACATCGCGCTCAGTCCGGGTTCGATATTGCGAATGATTCCTTTGAAAACGGAACCGACGATGTTGTCGTCGTTGGCTCGTTCAACGGTGTACTCTTCAAGGGACCCGTTTTCGAGTAGGGCTACCCGGGTCTCTAGTTTTTCGCAATTGACTACAATTTTGTTTCCTTCAGCTAGTTTTTTAGGACCGAAAAATTTACGGATTTTGCTAAACATGATGTGATTAAAGATCGAATGTGATGAAAAAATGCGAAGTTGCCGTGGCGGCACTCCGGACGAAATAGAAAACGATAGAGGACAAAGGTTGTCATCTGCGTTTTCCGGTTAGCCGTCGAAACGGCTGAAATTTTGGTTTTGGTTTTGAATTCATGCTACCGACTCTGCCACGGCTGTCGGAAGATCGTTTGATCGAAGGTTGAGCAACGCTGCCGCTCAATGGTCGATAAGTTCTTGTTTGGAGTGAGTCGGGCACAAAGGCGGCCACGTCCACTGCGGATCCAGATTCTTCTTCCTGCCCGAAGGCGGCGAGATCTGCGTCGTTAAAAGCTACTCTCATGATACGGTCATTGCGCCCGATCGCTTCGGGAACGGCGGCGATTTCCATCTCACGTCCCTGGCCGAGGGTGAAGGCGTTGTCGATGATGTTTTTAGCGATCGGGGAAGCCGCGCTACCGCCAGAGTTGCCGTTTTCCACAAAGACGCAAACAGCAATGGTCGGTTCGTCGTAGGGCGCAAAAGAAATGAACCAGGCATTGGTCGGCTGTTTCGGATTGGAGGTCTGCGCCGTTCCGGTCTTTCCGGACAGGACTGTCAGTTCGGATTTCGCGCGACTGGCGGTGCCGCCGCCTTCATTCACCGCGCGCCACATACCGCGCTTAACCATTTCAACCTGATCGGCAGTGAGTCCTTCTTTGGTGAGGTCGTGTTTCAGTAAGGGTGGTTCTTCCCAGATGACTTTCCCGTTCTTATTCGCTACTTTCTTGATGAGGCGGGGCTGGTAGACTTTTCCTCCACTGGCGAGTGACGCGGTCACCGATGCCATCTGGAGCGGGGTGGCTTCGGTAGCGCCCTGACCGATTGCGGTGAGTGCTGTGAACGCATCGCTCCAGAGAAGGCCTTGCATACGGAGCCATTCGGGATTGGGAATATTTCCTGCGTTTTCCCCCGTAATTCGGATGCCCGTCTTTCGGCCCATGCCCAGAAGTGTGGTCATGATTTGAATGTTTCTGATGCCGGTATGGTTTGCGTATCGATAAAAGAATCCGTTGCAACTCACCTTGATCGCGGTGCTGACATCGACGCTGCCGTGTCCGGAGTGCCAGCATTTCATGAACTTGTTTCCATATTGGGCACCGCCACCGCAGTCGAAGCGATATTGCCATGAGTCAGACAAGCAGCCCGACAGAGCAATCGGGATCTTGCAGGTGGAGCCTGGCGCGTAGGGGTTGATGGCGCGGTTGAACATCGGGCTCGCAGAATCGTTACGGTAGCGGTTCCAGTCCTTCACGCTGACCTCGGGGATGAAAACGTTTGGATTAAAAGAGGGGACGGAAGCGATCCCGAGGATATCCCCATTGCGGGGGTCGATTGCGACAGCGGCTCCTCGACCTATTTTGCGGAGACTCTGCTCCATCACCATTTGAATGCGCCCATCGATCGTGAGGTAGACGTCGGAACCCGGAAGGGCATCTGTGCGGCTTACTTCACCGACAAATTTACCTTTTTCGTCCTTTTCGATGATGAGCTTGCCCGGATTACCCTGTAGGTATTTGTCCATCGTCTTTTCAACCCCCATGACGCCGTAGTCGTCACCGACGTAGTAATTGAATTCGCCCTTTTTCTCATCGGAAACCTGGTCAATATCAGCGAGGTTCATGTAACCTAGGATGTGGCAGGCAAGAGAGTCGTAGAGGTAGCGTCGTTGTCCGGTTCGGGCGACACTGACTCCGGGGATGCCTAGATTATTTTCTGCAAAGCGGGCGAATTCCTTGAAGCTAAGATCGCGGCGAAAGGTGAAGGGAACGACCCCCCTCGTCGATCGGTAGTGAACCCGCATTGCGCTGCTGCTATAGTCTGCGAGAAGACCAAGCTTCTGCAGGCCGGGGAAAACCATCTCTTCGACAATTTTAATGATATCGTTTTCCGTCTTCGTTTCCTGCAAGCCGTAGCGGTCAATTCGGTTCCAGGGCGCTTTCGGCAGGCTCCCATTAGCTTTGAGATAGGCGGCGGTAATCTCACGCAAATCAAGACGCAGCTCGTAGTTGGGCGTGCTGTCGACCAAGGTGCGACCGTCGCGGTCTCTGATCTCACCTCGAATCCCGGGAATACGAACCGACTCGAATTTGCTGCCGAGAACACGGGCGGCGTAGTATTCGTGTTTGAGCACCTGAATGTCGTAGAGGCGATAAATGAGCACACTGAACCCTGCCATCACGAGGATCGCTACAAGGTATAATCGGAATCTATATTGCGTCACCATCGTAGGTGTAGCGCCGCTTCAGGCCTTTCATTCGAATCCGGTATCGAAAGCGATCCGCGAGTCGATTTAACAGTAGCAGCAAAAAGGGTGAAATGAGAGAAGAAAACATGGCAGTCATCAGCAATTTCCAGCAAAGCTCTGCCGGTATTTCCAATCCTCCTCGGTGAAAGCTGATGACAAGGTATTCGATCAGTAGGCTGAGCGTGGTGCAAAGGCCGATCATGAAAACGGGAAGTTCCCAACGCCCAAGCCGAAAAAGGGGCCGAACTCCTTGAATCATTAATCCCATCAGCCCGAAAATCAGGATGGTGAAACCGAAGGGCAATTCCGCCTGCGTAAAAATTCCCTGCATCGCTTCCGGAGGGTAAATCGGGAGGTGGTAGCGGGCGTCCCAAATAAACCCGGTGAGAAGCGCAAGTCCCAGCATGGCAGGGAAGGGAACCGCGACTGCGATGGCAAAGAAGACGGCGTGAACAAGGAGAAGTCGTGATCCGTAGGCCCAGTAAAATACGGGCACGAATTCCTGCAAGATAAAGGAGAGCGCGATCAGTGAAATGAGGACCCCGAAAAACTTCATAGCTTCGTTTCTGCCGGGGCTTCAATCGCCTCCGCTTCCGGTTCGGCTGTTTCTAATTCTTCATCAGCAGCGAGATCAGGAAGAATGATAAACACGTCAACGAGCGCATCAAAATCGACACCGGGTCTGACCTTTGCTTCAGAGTCGATGATGCCCGAGTCAATGCTGATCAACTCGCCGAGATAGAGGTTGGCAGGGAATAACTCACCCGTTCCTGAGCTCATTACTTTGGTGCCCGCCGGAGCGTTTGCTTCTTTGGAAAGATAGCGGAGCCGAAGATTAGGCAGTCTCTGAAGCGCCCCTCGCTGTCCGTTGATGATGCCTTGTTCTTGAGATTTGACTAGCTTTGCCGAGACTTGGCACATTTCATCGGTGAGGAGGAGAACCACTGCCGCGTGGTCCCCCAGTACCTCGGTGATTTTTCCAACGAGGCCGGCGTCATCTCCTACAGGAACGATCACAGGACTGTCGACGGCGACTCCATCGAGTCGTCCTTTGTTGATCACGAGAGTGCTGTACCAGTTCGATGGCTTGCGGGTGATGACGCGGGCGGCAATCAGTTCAAAAGGTGACTTTTCCTTGTAGCTAAGGGCCCTTCTGAGCTGGTTATTCTCTTTGACGAGCTCGTCGAGTTGAATCACCTCCAGTTGCAGTCTGTCTCGTGCGCTCTCTGTGGCTGCCAATTTTCTCCGCATCTGAGCGGGGCTGAGGGCCTCGGAGCCCAATGCCCCGAGAGCGCCTTCCACTTCTGATGATGCCCGTATGAAGGGACGAAAGGCGACCATCGCGCCACGCTGAATCGTTGCGACAGCTTCCGGTTGGAACAGAGTGATCCAAATAAGAAGCCCCGCAAAGGCGATCAGAAAGACAATATTAAGACGACTCATGGAGGAACGTTAGAAACAATGATGACTACCGACGACCCGGCTGCGAGACTTTTTTGAGGAAATCGAGCTCATCGAGAAGTTTTCCGGTTCCCTCGGCAGCGGCTGATTCGGTCACGGCCCGTTTTTCTGATTCTGTAATTCCCGAGGGCTCTCGCAGAATAATGCCGTGATCTTTCACATAAATAAGCGTGTTGGCTGTTCCGAGGTCGATGCCGATGTCACGGGAGAAAGCACCGATAATTTTGCCAATCATATAGTGGAGGAAGGAGTCGGGAAAGAAGGCGGGAAGTCCCCGCATTGATGACGCCTTTCGTCATGCCCTGTTTGAGAGAGGATGCAAAGGTAACACGTGGGAGGATTTTTTTCCAATCGCGCATCTGATTGGTGGCAAAAAAGGCGAGGCTTGTCAAAATTCGAATGATTACTTTACGATTTTACTGACATTCTTGAAAAAATCGCGATCATACTCTCATGAGTCTTCATGACATGGAGGAGGGGATGCGCTACGAGTGCCAGCGATGCGGCAATTGCTGCCGCTGGCCGGGCGAAGTCCCTGTGTCCGACAAGGAAATTGAGGCAATTTCGGGCCATCTCGGGATGACGATTTACGATTTCGTGGCCGAACACACCGAAATACGGATCGACCGTGCCGGGCTGACGCTGAAAGAGCGAGCGAATGGGGAATGCATCTTTCTCGACGGAATCGAGTGTCGCATTCAGTCGGTGAAACCGGACCAGTGCGCGGGATTTCCCAATCAATGGAATTTTAAAGGGTGGCGGGAACAGTGCGAAGCGATCCCGGTCCCCTTGAGTATTGCTAAACCCGGCAAGCCCTGACGTCAGGGGAATTCCCTGAGAGCGAGCGACGAGGGCACAAAAAAAGCGTAGCAGATAAACTGCTGCGCCTTTTCTGTATAAAATGGCTGTAAATCAGCCGTTTCGCTTACTTGAGCGAGCCCTTGAGGGCTGACGAAGGCTTGAAGCCGACCGTCTTAGAAGCGGCGATTTTGATCGACTCTCCTGTTTTCGGGTTGCGACCGGTGCGGGCAGCACGGTTCCGGACTTCAAAAGTTCCGAAGCCGAGAAGCTGAACGCTTCCGTCTTTCTTCACGCCTGTGGCGATGTTCTCCAGCACTGCTTTCACTGCCTCTTCGGCTGCTTTCTTAGAGGTGTCTCCACCAAGAGTGTTCTGGACTGCTTCAATTAGTTCTCCCTTGTTCATTACGGATTGGTAGTTTGAGTGAGTGGTTATGTAAAGCCATTTTTCACGGAGGAATCATCTCGAAACCTCCGTGGATCAACGGATTGAGCATTTAATGCTGTCTCTTTGTAAGAAGTAAAAAAAGGTTTAGCAAGCTTAAAATTCAAGTAATGTAGTCTATATTGTCCTTATAAAAGAAGAAGAAAAGCTCCCTATGGCTACTGAAAAAATCTGTTCTCACATTGACGAAACACCTAACATTGCCAAAAATGCGTTTGTCGCACCAGGGGCAGTTGTGATTGGTGCCGTGGAATTGGGGGCGCATTCCAGCGTTTGGTATCAATCGGTCTTGCGGGCTGATATTCAGCGAATCATCGTGGGAGAGGGGAGCAATATTCAGGATGGGGCGGTGATCCATCTCGCGAGTGACCGTGCTACCACGGTCGGGAGCTACGTCACGGTGGGTCATAGAGCGATGCTCCATGCTTGTGAAATTGGCGATGAAGTTCTCGTCGGGATGGGCGCTATCGTGATGGACGGGGCTGTCGTGGGTGCGCGAAGCATTATTGGCGCTGGAACCCTCATCCCGCCCGGGAAAATCATCCCACCGGGCTCACTTGTGGTGGGGAGTCCGGGGCGCGTTGTTCGTAATTTGTCAGGGGACGAGCAGAAGGCAATTCGAGGTTGGGCGGAAAAGTATATCGCCGTTGCCCGCGAGCATCGTGAATTTCTCGGTTTGCCCTTAGAGAATTAATTTGAAGTCGAGCCACTCATGGGTTGCGATCCAAGGGATCGATTACCATAGTTAAGCGAAGGTGATACATGGAAAAATCGGTTGTAGAAGTTGAGGTCAAAAACGTGCTGGCGACCAGCGCCGGATCTGCCGTGTTCATCGGCAACGACGAGAAGGTCTTTGTTATCTACGTCGATCACGCTGTTGGCTCGGCGATTAACATGTTTCTGCACGGAACCCCGAAGCCGAGGCCTCAAACGCATGATCTTTTCGGTGATGTTTTAACTGCTCTTGGCGCGAGAGTTGAGCGGACTGTGATCAACGATTTTACCGATACGGTCTATTTTGCCCGTCTCATTATCGTGGCAGAAAATGAGCTGGAAGAGCGGAAGATCGTCGAAATCGATGCCCGGCCCAGTGATAGCATCGCTCTCGCGGTCCAGGGCGATGCCCCCATTTTTGTCGCTTCTCATGTCTGGGAAGCCGTTGAAGACATGTCGATTGTCCTCAAAAAGATGGAAGAAAACGGTGAAGGAACCGATTTCCCGAACGTTTAGATTAAGGCCTCTTGGAGGTGGTTTAAGATCCGCTTCACCTCGTCCCGCTTTCGATAGATTGAGCGCATGAGAGGGTTTTACTGCTCTGTAGGATTCTCGTATTTTTCGAGTCATCGCTCATAAAACGCGGGTCCTCGCTGAGAATGGGGGCTCCTTTTTTTAAGCTTTCACGCTGACGTTCAGGGTACCCCTTTCCCCTTTCTGATTTTCGAGATCCCGGCCATCAAATTCTCGGCCGACGCTCTCCTCGCCGCCCCGGCCGGGGATCCAGTTACGCTGGGTTCGTGGGCTGTTGACGTTCACTTCCAGCTCTCGGGCTACTTCGCTGACCGGGCCCCCGCTGTGTTGAGGGGTGCCGCGGCATCCCTGCGAAACGCGTCCCTATGCGTTTTCCCGGTATTTGAGATAATGATCTGGTTTTGATGTGCTCAGGCCAGGCACGGCATCGCTACCGTTTCAGGGAAGCTCAGGCCGCCTCGCCGGGGGCGCCCAGCCGGGGGCGCCCAGCCTAACCCGGTTTGATTCCGTAAAATCAGTCGTCCAGCGTGTAGACGAAGAGACCCGAGCGGAGCTTGGGCTCGAACCAGGTTGATTTGGGGGGCATGATCTCGTTGGCATCAGCGATATCGATGAGTTGCTGCACCGTCGTAGGATGCATGGAGAAGGCGACTGCCCACTCGCCGCTGTCGACGCGTTTTTCGAGCTCAGCGGTTCCACGGATACCGCCGATGAAGTCAATTCGATTGTCAGTGCGTGGATCTCCGATTCCAAGAACAGGAGCGAGAATGCCATCTTGAAGCACGGATACGTCGAGGCGATCAATCGGATTTTTTGAATCGACAGGATCCCATGTCAGGCTGTGCCATTTGCCGTCGACGTAGATACAGAGTGACTCGGAACAGTCGGGCGTTTGCTGTCCGTTGGAATCGAGTCGGAAGTTTTCCGAGATGCGCTGGAGAAATCCATCAGCGGAAAGTCCATTCAGATCTTTTACGACGCGGTTGTAGGAAAGCACTTTCAACTGGCTGGCTGGAAACAGTACCGCAAGGAACCAGTTATAGTTCTCAGTGCCATTGTGCTCAGGGTTGGCTTCACGACGTTCTTTGCCAACACGAGCGGCACTGGCACTGCGGTGGTGTCCATCAGCAACGTAGGAAACGGGGACGTCACCGACCGCCTCAAGCAACTCCTTACCTTCTGTTTCGGATATGCGCCAGACGGTGTGTTGCACGTCAACGTTATCAGTGAAATCAACGGTGGGTTCGTTCTTCGATGTCCAATTTTCGACAAACTGATTTACCGTTTCGACGTCTTGGTAGGTTATGAAAACAGGGCCGGTGTTGGCGCTAAGGGTGTCGGTGAGCTTGGTGCGATCATTCTCTTTAACGGGGCGCGTTTTCTCGTGCTTCTTGATGATGTCGTTTTCGTAGTCCTCGATGTGGCAGGCGAGGGTGATCCCGATTTGAGAGTGGCCATCCATGATCTGGCGGTAGAGATAAACGCAAGGTTCGGGCTCGCGCACGAGAACGCCATCCGATTGAAGCTTATCGAGGTTTTCTTTCGATTTGGCGTAAATCTCATCTCCGTAAGGATCGGTTCCATCAGGGAATTCGATTTCGGCACGAACGACGCGGAGGAAGCTGTGCTTATTGTCACCGGCAAGGGCGCGGGCTTCTTCAGTATTCACCACATCGTAGGGAACTGAGGCGACGGTTTCGGCTTTGCCGGCGGCGGGGACAAGTGAAGGAAATGCTTTAATTCTCATGTGATAAAACGTGCGATGGCACCTTCGGAACTCCTACACCGAAGTAATTCGATCACAACTTTCAATTCGGCCCCTTTTTTTCGCAGGAGGCTTTGCTGTTGGGGGATGAACCCTGTATTCTATTGCCATCTATGACAGCGCTTAAAAAATTGATTGAATCCGCGGACGGATGGTTGGCAACGGATCTCACTCCTGACTATCCAGCCGCGTTGAACGGGCTGCAGTTGGAGAACTCGGGGAGTGTCTCAAAAATCGTGGCAGCGGTGGACGCTTGTTTTGCGACGATTGAGGCGGCGTGCGATTCAGGCGCTGATTTGCTGGTGGTGCATCACGGTCTCTTTTGGCAGGGAGCTCAGAAAATTGAGGGAAGTCTTTACCGCAAGCTCAAGCGAGCCATCGAAAGTGACCTCGCTATTTATAGCTCGCATATACCTCTTGATGTTCATCCCGAGCTTGGTAACAACGCGGAACTGATGAAGGCGATTGGTTTGCGGGATCTCGCGAGACCGTTTTTCCCTTGGAAAGGAATCGAGCTAGGCTTGCGAGCTGATGTTGAGATGACGCGGGATGAGTTGCTTGAGCGAGTTGAAGAGGCAACGGGCGGGCGACCTCACATTTGCCCCGGTGGGCCGGACGGGATTCGAAAACTGGGCGTGATCACTGGAGGGGCCGGCTCGGAGATTTTTGCCATTGCCGCCACTGGTGTCGATACTTTCATCACCGGCGAAGGGCCGCACTGGAGTTACACCGCGGCGGAGGAGCTGGGGATCAATGTGATTTATGCCGGACACTACGCCACAGAGACCTTCGGAGTGAAAGCCCTCGCGTCGCGGTGGTGCGAAGAGAATCCGAACCTGACCTGGGAATTTTTCGATCACCCGACTGGCCTTTGAGCCTGTGCGATGCGCACCAATATTGCGCCTGCAACGACTTCTCAAAGGAATCTGTCGGCGGTTTTTAACAAGACAATGCAGTGGTCTGGTTGGATAAAGAACCCTTCCCTTCAAACCACACCGAAAGGAATACTGCAGGTGTCTCGCCGCTGTCCGAACGGAAGGAGATTGGAGTGCTTCTTCGAAGCCGTCGCGACGGTAGCAGGCGAAGCGGTATCCAACGCGCGGGACCGTTTCGCGCTGGTGAGCGAGGACTGCGAGCGTGTTCCCGTAACTCGGGGTAACTCGGTCGTCGCGGTCCGATTATTCGAGATGCTCCAAATCATCAGGTGATCACCATCGCGACCGCAGTCAAGTTGCTTGATATCACCCGACCGACTGTGACTAAAGCGGTGAACGCATTGATCGACCCCGACGTTCGCGAAGAGAGTCCGGGAAAGAAACGTGATCGGATCTTCAGCGACGTTAGTTATCGGGATCTCCTCAAGGCGGGCGCGGGATTGGACGAATGATAGTGTGGTCGGCTCTTTTCGAGGCAGGGCAGTGCGACGTAAGGGGCGCGGTGAGCAGCAGCGAGGCCGTGCTTCCGGTGCCCGATGAAAGTTTAGAGCGTTCGCGGCTGATTCTCAGGGGACATTGCCAACGCTGACGAAGGCTGTAGCAAATCTCACTACTCCGTCCAGGGAATGACTTCTCCGAGTGTTCGGGCAAGAATCGGATCGCGCCCGTAGACGTCCCGGCCCGGCACGATGACGATTTTTCCTCCATCGATCGGGCGGGGGAAAGTTGTTAGGTAGACGATATAGACGTTGATCTCGGTTTTAACGGCGAGGCGCTTTCGTTCGTCAGCATACATCGCCTTTTTAACTTCCTCGCCGGTCCATCCTTCGCTTGAGAGAACCCACTCGCCGAACTCCTCAGGCTTCGCGACGCGGACGCAGCCGTGACTGTGATCCCGATGCCTCCGCGCAAAGAAGCTTTTGGAGGGAGTGTCATGCATGTAGATGTTAAACGAGTTTGGGAAGAGAAACTTGATTCGACCAAGGGCATTGGTCGGGCCTGGTTTTTGTCTCAGGAAAAGACGTCCCTGAGAGACCAGTTCAAGATTGGAGGGAGAAAGGCGATGGCTGGATTTGCTGTAGGGATTGAATGAACTCACGATCTCATAGCGATTGCGGCTGAGGAATCCCCAGTCTTCACGGGCCTTCGGAAGGATTTCTTTTACCGCGATACTCTCAGGCACATTCCAATAAGGGCCGAAGACGACCTCTTTTAACGTGTCGCGAAAAATGCGGGTGCGATGGGTGTCCTTTGAGGCGCTTCCATAAACGACTCTCATTGTTTTCATGTGGGAGTCATTTTCATCAAATGCATAGGCCTCTGCCGAAGGCAGATTGGCGATCACGTAGCGCGGGCCCAACTTATTGGGGATCAGACGTGCTCGATGGAGATTCAGGATGATGGAGCGGTGATGGTCGGAGGGGCTGGTGTTGAGGTATTGCCAGCTACCCGGGCCGAAAATCCCATCGGTGTCTAAACCACAGTCACCCTGGAACGCGAGGAGCGCTGCGGTGAGTTCGGGTGTCATTGATGACAGCGCGGGGGTAATCTCGGAAGGCGGCTCTAAATAGCCACGGGCGGCAAGGTGTGCCGCCAGTGCCGGCGCTGCGGGGTAGGCCTCGCCGGGTCTCGCTACCCCGGTGCTCGCCGGGTCAGGAATTCCCGGCAGGCCTGAGTACTCCAGAATCGAAGTCTTTGCCTTGGGGGAAGCCTTAAGAAGTTCCCGGTAGATCCAGTTTTGGGGAGCCATGATCTCGATGGCTTTGTCCGCATTTGTGGGCCGAAGAGAGGTTGCCGTAACGAGATCGCCAACAATTGATTCAATACTGGAGTCGGCTGAACCGGGTGTATCTTCTTTGTTCCAGTCCTCCCAAATGCTCTCCACCGGAACCGCCCCAAGGCGGATCAGCAATGCGGTATCGCAGAAAGCAATTGTGAGAGCGAGGTCACCCTTATCAACGGTTTCATCGGTGATCGCTTCGAGGATCAATTCGGGATCGGATACCATCAGTTCCGGGAAGGCATGGTCGGCGAGCTTCTTTGACAGCTCTTCTCTAAATCGGATCGATTCAACCTTCGCATCCCAGAGCGGGCGAAAGCCACGCTCTTGATAGGTGTTTGCGATTGCCTCAGCCGCGAGCTTTTTAAAGTGTCGGGTTGCGGGGAAGGCCGCCAGAGCCTGATCTCTCACCGCTTCGAATTCAGGTCTCACCCCCACCGCAACGACCTCTTGCGCAGGCGTCGTTTTTTCATTGGCCGGGGGCATGGAGGTGGAAACTCCTACGGTGGGATCGATGTCGTCTTTTACCTTATCGACCGGAGTGAAAATCTTAATCCCCTTCGGCAGGGGGCTTTTTCCGTTACTAGGAGGAGTGGGGGTATCAATCGCAGGCTCGGAAATGATAAGGGGCGAATCGGGCTTCGATGTCGCAGCCGTATCCTCCGAGAGGCCATTGACTGGGAGTGAGCCCGACATCCCAAAGAGCAGGATCACGCTCGAGAAGAGGGGAGGATTCATAAGGATGAGCACGGGGAAAAGATCGGGCTGAATCGTAATTCATTGATCAGCAAAAAGCGAGAACCACTCCGATCGAAAAAAGAAGCCCGTGGCAGAGTCAACCGATCCGAGCCTATGATCCTAGTTGCTAATATAATCATAAATTATATATCGGTTATAGCGTCATCGGAGGATTTTTTGAAGGATTAAAAAAACATTCACAAAAGGGATTGACCCCGCCCGAATTGAGCTTATGTTCATCCCCCGCCCAAAAGAGGGCAGGCGCCACAATCCGCACGATGCGGATTTCCTAATTTAAGGAGATGGTGATTGAGATCTTTTAGTAAAATCAGGCCGAGTATTACAGTTCGGATTACAGCGAGATTAGCTCGTTGAGTCAAAGTATTATTCGGTGATAAGGAAAAGGCTAAATTGTGTGCTGCGCGTTAACAAAGAGTAACGTGCCGAGCAGAGTAAAATCTGCTCAATGTCAATTTTCCGTTTTTAGTAGAACAATAGGAATTCAGCAATGAATGCCAAGCGTTTCTAAGATCGGGATCAATTTTCTATTCGGAGAGTTTGATTCTGGCTCAGAACGAACGCTGGCGGCGTGGATAAGACATGCAAGTCGAACGGGGAACTTACTTAGCTTGCTTTGAAAGTTCCTAGTGGCGAACGGGTGAGTAACACGTGAGTTACCTGCCCTGAAGCGGGGGATAGCCCGGGGAAACTCGGATTAATACCCTATGTGATCGCAAGATTAAAGGCGGCTATTTATTTAGCTGTCGCTTCAGGATGGGCTCGCGGCCTATCAGCTAGTTGGTGGGGTAAAGGCCCACCAAGGCGATGACGGGTAGCTGGTCTGAGAGGACGACCAGTCACACTGGAACTGAGACACGGTCCAGACACCTACGGGTGGCAGCAGTCGAGAATCATTCGCAATGGACGAAAGTCTGACGGTGCGACGCCGCGTGGAGGATGAAGGCCCTAGGGTCGTAAACTCCTGTCATCAGGGAGTAAAAACTTACGTAGTAACTGACGTAGGGCTTGATAGTACCTGAAGAGGAAGGGACGGCAAACTTCGTGCCAGCAGCCGCGGTAATACGAAGGTCCCAAGCGTTGTTCGGATTTACTGGGCGTAAAGAGTCTGTAGGCGGTGTGGTAAGTCAGATGTGAAATCCCGGGGCTCAACCCCGGAACTGCATCCGATACTGCCACACTAGAGTATTGGAGGGGAGTCTGGAATTCTCGGTGTAGCAGTGAAATGCGTAGATATCGAGAGGAACACTAGTGGCGAAGGCGAGACTCTGGACAATAACTGACGCTGAGAGACGAAGGCCAGGGTAGCGAAAAGGATTAGATACCCTTGTAGTCCTGGCAGTAAACGGTGCACGCTTGGTGTGGGGAGGTTCGACCCTTTCCGTGCCGGAGCTAACGCGTTAAGCGTGCCGCCTGGGGAGTACGGTCGCAAGATTAAAACTCAAAGAAATTGACGGGGACCCGCACAAGCGGTGGAGCATGTGGCTTAATTCGATGCAACGCGAAGAACCTTACCTAGGCTTGACATGTTAGTCGTAGATTTGTGAAAGCTTATCGTCACTTCGGGTGGACTATCACAGGTGCTGCATGGCTGTCGTCAGCTCGTGTCGTGAGATGTTGGGTTAAGTCCCGTAACGAGCGCAACCCCTATGAACTGTTGCCAGCGGGTAATGCCGGGGACTCTGTTCAGACTGCCCAGATTAACTGGGAGGAAGGAGGGGATGACGTCAAGTCAGTATGGCCCTTACGCCTAGGGCTGCACACGTGCTACAATGTCCAGTACAATGTGAACCGAGACCGCGAGGTGGAGGAAATCAGTAAAACTGGGCTCAGTTCGGATTGTAGGCTGCAACTCGCCTACATGAAGTTGGAATCGCTAGTAATGGTACATCAGCTACGGTACCGTGAATACGTTCCCGGGTCTTGTACACACCGCCCGTCACATCATGGAAGCCGCTCGCACCCGAAGTATCTACAATTAGGAGGTCCTAAGGTGTAGGTGGTAACTGGGATGAAGTCGTAACAAGGTAGCCGTAGGGGAACCTGCGGCTGGATCACCTCCTTTCTATGGAGCGATTTCGCTGGGACACAATCTCAAGTGTGTCCATGTAAGGCGAATAGGTCGATACCTAAGCAGTCGGATTAACTGGCTGTATCGGTAAGAGTAACAGAAATGTCTCAACTTAATATATTACGACACGTTACTGTGAGTTTTTGTGCAGTGCACAATTTAGCATTTTCCTTTCTCGATGACTGAAAGAGCAGCGCGGGATAAGAATTTTGGGGGCATAGCTCAGTTGGTAGAGCGCCTGCTTTGCAAGCAGGATGTCAGGAGTTCGAATCTCCTTGCCTCCACTTTATTTTGAAGCTGGAAAGCGGGACGCGCTGTTTACGAGCGCAGATGGGTCTGTAGCTCAGTTGGTTAGAGCACGCGCTTGATAAGCGCGGGGTCACTGGTTCGAATCCAGTCAGACCCACTTACCGCTGGCTTCCTTATTTTTCTGCTCTCGATTATTGGATCTTTGACAACTGTATATAGAAATTTTTATATTATTACAATTTTAACTGACGTAAGTCAGATTAAACAAGACAAGTTACTTTTAACAGCGGGAGGAAATAAGCAAAACCTCCTGAAAGTTATTAACTTATAGAGTTAGGAATCTACGCAAGTAGTGACGAAGCAATTTAAGATAAGCTGGAACAAGCTGTTAAGAGCGTATGGTGGATGCCTTGGTGCTAACAGGCGATGAAGGACGTGATAAGCTGCGATAAGCTTCGGGTAGCGGCAAATACGCTTTAACCCGGAGATTTCCGAATGGGGTAACCTGGCTGGGGTAATACTCAGTCGTCACACTCTGAATTAATAGGAGTGTGAACGCAATACCCGGTGAAGTGAAACATCTCAGTAACCGGAGGAAAAGAAAGAGAATCGATTCCGTAAGTAGTGGCGAGCGAAAGCGGATGAGCCCAAACCTAGGCCTTTGGTCTAGGGGTTGTAGGACTCCAATGTGGGACTGTTGATATTAGGTTAAGTGTGTGGAAAAGCACTCCAGAGAAGGTGAAAGACCTGTGACCGAAAATTGAGACAGCCTTAGGATGTTCCTGAGTAGTGCCGCACACGTGAAACGTGGCATGAATCTGCGCGGACCACCGCGTAAGGCTAAATACTAGTTAGCGACCGATAGTGAACCAGTACCGTGAGGGAAAGGTGAAAAGTACCGCTGTGAGCGGAGTGAAATAGAACCTGAAACCATATGCTTACAAGGTGTCAAAGCCCCTTCGGGGGTGATGGCGTGCCT
>Ga0208903_1000408_pt1 | contig 36212 bp, 57 predicted proteins | sample AntAceMetag02UKJ_FD_184769 | JGI IMG/M metagenome (GOLD analysis project Ga0208903, IMG submission 184769) | Saline lake microbial communities from Ace Lake, Antarctica - Antarctic Ace Lake Metagenome 02UKJ (SPAdes) (version 2) | ecosystem: Environmental > Aquatic > Non-marine Saline and...
TTACCTTGCACAACGTTGACTTGGTCCTGATGAACGAGCAAAGAAAACTGCTGACAAGAATGGTAATTGGTGGTAAGCTGAATGAGGCCGAGAAAGAAACCGTCTGGGCATTCCTAGACGTCCTAGGTGATGAGATTTTTGAGAAGACAGGGATAAACAATGCAGACTAACGAATACGATGTTAATACTTACGTGTTAGATAAGATAGTTTATCTTCATGCATACAGGATGGGTTGCAACGAAGAAGGAGAGTTCATCTCAACAGACACGAGCTCTGACCCCATAACGTTAGCCGTGCCCATAGACACTGAAGACCTAGGAGACAAAGAGCTTATTCGATTTGTTTTAGATAGTGAGTACTACGATGGCGAGGAAGACGACGCTAACGAGCTTGAACCAGGTGAGACCGTATTCGATAGGTGGGAGGAGTACGACAGCTGGACGGGCACAACAGAGCTAAGGCCAAACGCAGAGGGAAAGCTTGGGGACTGGTTAGGTTCCTTACCTTTTTATGATGCCCCTGTGACAGCAGAGGCAGGCATGTTGTAAAAGAATTGAGAGGGTGAGACTACTCCCCGATCAAAGTAGAAAGTCTGGTTAGGGGTAGCCAGACTACTACACAAGGGGTGTCAAGAGTTATCCTACTTTCGCTTGACACCCCTTACCATTTGTGAGATAATAGAGAAGTGAGGAGTGTATGAGTAGAAAAAGCGAAGAAGAAAAAGTGGCAGAAAGAATTGCAACAATGCTTTCAGACCTAAGACTAAATCTAGATGAGATTGGGGTATACCTTTCAAGACTTAGACCAGACACAAATTACAGGAGACTGCAAGAAGTAGCAGACTCAGCCTATTTTGAAAAGGAGAACGCCTATGTCAGAGACTCACACGACCCACTATTCTGATAAATGTAACATCTTAGCAGACCTTTGGTTGAACTACCGAGGAGATGATAACTTTGCTGACTTTGTTGACTATAACGACCTAGGGCTTCCACTAGCCTATTCAATAGCAGAAAACGTTGTTGTATCAACAGACCTTGCAGAGGTGTTCATAAATGAAACATTCGACCTTTTGCTAGGTGCCGTTGGCATAGAAGAGGACACTGGCTTTGATACATTAGATGATGTGTTGGAGTTTGGAACAGATGGTCAGGCATAAAATGTCGGTAGGGAATGGTATAGTATAACTATGAATGAGATGACAAGAACCTTTGTAGATACCAAGTATGGTATTTCACTTACTGACTCCCAATGGCGTGTTGTGCTAGAGGAAATGGAGAACGAGCCAGACAGCGATAGCATTTCGCAGGGCTTGACTACCTTTGACTCTGTGCTTGATGATGTTATTGCTAATCTAGATAGCCTAGAGGCAGACTATGACTGGTGGGATAACACTACTGGCTCAACAGTTGCTACGGCGTTAGAGCGTTTCAACTAAGAGTCACCAGACTGTGGGGAGAGATCCCCATTTTTTGGGGCGCACCTGTTACCAAATTGTTATATTTCCCCTATTGACAAAAGGTTATTACGATGATATATTTGAAATCGTGGAATTTATTACGATGCATGCTTTGAAATCCTGGAATGTTTAATAACATTACGAAGCATGGTTTAAAATCGTGGAATGTTTTAGCTATATGTTTAGCTATATAATTAATCAAGATATATGAAGGTATGTATTGTATCTACTATAGGTAGTTATCTTATATATAAGGTAGATCCCTTTAAATAATATACCCCCGCAAGGGGGCTGGCTCTGCCAGGGTATTAAATAACTATACCAATATCCCCCTATATAAGAACAATAACTTTATGATATCTTTTACTTATTTTATTAAACAAAGGGATATCTTTTATATTAAATTAAACTATTTTAGATAGTTTTTACTATGGGATTTGCAGCCTATCTGGGCATACATTTATAAAAAATACATTACGAAGAGCCCTTTGAAATCGCTGGCTGTTTTAGATATATAACGATTTGATAAATATGGGGATAAAAGGTTGACAAAAAATCATTACGATGGTATAATGAGATAGGTATTATTATCCACTATCATCCATATCACTCCACTTTCCTCCATTATGCTAAATAATCAGTAAGATATTTAATCCATAACCCATCCCTAAACATAGCTCTCAGAAGCCACAGGATCCATTCTAAGGGCGGTACTCATCTCTCTTTGATACCTATGAGGGTTTAATTGTTTTCTTGTGCTATACTTATCAAATGATGGAATTAACCGTACTGGGTCTTATCCTTGGTTTTATATATGTCTATCTCGAACATGAGGATAAGATCAAAGCCCATAAATTCTTTTGCTGGCTCTTTAGACTACTAGGTTCTTTATTAGTTTTACTAGCTATTACTATGTTAGCTATTAATATAGTTGATTGTTTGCCCTAGACATACCCTCCAAAATTTGATACAATAGGCTATGAATAAAAATTGGCAAGACATGACTCCTGCAGAACGAATGCAGTATGTTTCTAAAGCTTTGAAGAATCCCTGCGATGAAGCAGAACATGTTTTTGAAGATAGCGTAGCATCTATAGGAGAACATACAATGCTTCAACAGGTATGTAAGGTTTGTTTTACTATCCAGGGTTGGGTATATAGTAGAGATTAGTGCTAGGGACTAGCGTTGGACCTCTTATTTACCGTCGAACTTTAATGGCTATGGTATAATCGATACATGGCTATCATAGTAGACTTAAACAAGACCATCATTAAAGATGGCGTAGGCATTAAAAAGACAATAGACTATTTAAATAGTTCTAATGAAGCAATCTATATTGTATCTGGATCTCATATCTCTAAGAAGTTTGACATACAAAGAGACCTGTATCGTATTGGTGTAAAGTATGCTGAACTATTCCTTAATCCAAATGATTACGATGATGATGAGTTTAAGTATGAGGTTGGTCGGTCCTTGAAGTCTGTGGCTACCCTGGCAATTGATAACAGCAGAAAAGCCAGGGCTAAGTATGACTCTCTAGGTATTAAGACGATGGATCCAGCAGACCTACCAGACCTGAATAGCTTCTGGTCAATCTAATTATTCTCCATTAGCTTTATCTCTAAATCTTTCAGGAGGATGTTGTCCTGACTTTATGTTTATATCTAGACCAGGATACTCTTGTATAATTCTGGTCCTTGCGTGTCCTATGAAATGCCCTGCTTTTTCATGCACATCTAAATGGTCTAGTGCTAGCCGTGGTGTTTCAAATGTAGGGGACATCTCTTCCCAATCAACGAACCAGCAGCCACAGCATTCTATAAAGCCACTAGTGCTTTCAAACATGTATAGATCAGAACTACTAAACCTCTCGAAGCTCATCTTCATCCTCTACTTCTATTTCAAAATCTATATCAGGCACCCTGCCCATCTTCAATATTCCAGTCTCCTTCATAACCAAAGCATTCTCCTCCCCACTTAGTCATATAGACACAGATCTCGCCTTCATCTAGATACCTAGTTACTTTATCAGATACAATCATAAAAGCGAACTCATCCTTACTTACATCAAAGTTAATAGAATCATCATTCATTCTAATAACATTAGTGTCTCTTTTAGGAGTAATGATATAGGATTTTCTAGCTTTATTTGTTATTGTTTTCATATATTAATTATAGGGTGGATAGGGGAGAAAGTCAAGACTTTGTCTTGTGTAATCTCTTATTTACCGCCGAACTTTTCCTTTATTTTGTCGTCGAGCTTTGGCTTAGTATCTTACGAACACAGCCAAGCTATTCTCGAAGTCTGCGAACTCACTTATGGACTGGAGGACAGTATCCTTGTTTGGATTGGCAGAGTGAACCATCATGCCTCCACCTATGTAAACGCCAATGTGAAAGTATTCAGCTGATCCATACTTCTTAAATCCTACAAGGTCTCCTGGAAGAGGAGTGTCTCTTAATACTTTTCCAACAATTTGTGCCGTGGCAGAATGCGTGACTTCTATACCCCTTTGTTCCAAGAACCACTTTGTAAGTCCAGAGCAGTCCCAGTTTCTTGGAGTATCTCCAAAACCATAAGGGGTCTTTCCAACATAAGTAAACAGCTCTGCGATTACACCATCAAGCTCTACTTGCTTCTCTGCAAAGGCATCTGATTCTGCCCACTCTTGAATACGTAATGTTTCCTGTTGTTGTTTTTCCAGCTGTGCCTGACCTTCGTAGTCTGCAATGACAAGATCTATTTCGCTTATTCCAGTCAGAGGCATGTTTGATACGTTTATTGCTGGCTCTATTGTATTTTTGGGTATTTCTTGCTCATCAACTGTGGCAGCAGCGGAGGCACCTGTAAGGCCCAACACTGTAAAAGCTACCATGGATGTCGCTAGATGTGTTATATCCATCATACCATTATAGACTATGTATGCCTAAATTGCAACCTTTAGTAGAGTTCTTAGGTATTCAAAGCAGTATAGTGACATTACTGCATCGTATTCTGCATCATGTTGTCTGTCTTTAAGCCCCTCGAACATGCCCTCCATTTTCTCAAAAGCATACGCCTTAGACCTATCCTTAATCTTCTCAAACATAGTGTTTGTGTCAGATAGGGAAAAGATTAAAGAGTTAAGGTCTACACTACGTCTAGAGAACTTGCTATAAGTGATAGGTAATGTTTGCTTAATGAAAGGCCTGTCAAATGATCCTACGTTAAATCCAACCATTACGAAGTCTCTTCTTTGTTCCCCAGGATTTGACCACTTAGCAGTAATAGGATCTATAATATCTGGATGAATCCCATACCCTTTTATATCTTCCTGGGTAAACTGATGGACCTCTTGGGCCTCCCTGGACCAAGTCGTCTCTCCTGGATTTATTAGATATCCTATGTGGTCTACATTGCCTTCTTCATTATACTTGGCTAGACCAATTTGAATAAGCTTATGGCCTTCTTCTAGGTCTGTGCCCGACATTTCCCCGTCAATACCGATGTAAGTAATCACTTCTGTTCTCCTTCTATAGAGACTATCCTGGTAGTTACCCACCATCCATCTTTACCGCCAATGTACATGTGCTTGCCTACTTGCACTGGTAGCCTTTTGTGCGCATCTTCTTCGCCAAACGCAGAGGGCAGTTCGTTGACTTTCATTCCTTCATAATTGTCAAAGCAATATGCCCACCATGTCTTAAATTGGAACTCACCATTCTTGAAGCAATATCCGTTTCTAAGGTCGTATATAGACCCAGTCTCAGTTGTAATTATCATATCTATATTGTATCAAATCTGGGCATAAAGGTCAACTATAATTAAGGATGTTCTTACCTCAAAACTCTCTAGAATTAAAGGCAGTATGTTCTTGTGGATATGCCGTTTATGGCAAGACTATTGAACAGCTGATGGCACAATCCTGGTTGCATAAATCTCTGGGTGGCGTGAATTGTCTGTTAATGTTATAATTAATCTATAATGATTAGTCAAACAATTTTGGTAGTTATGCCAGTTTATAATTCCGAGGAAACTCTGGAAAAGGCAATACAAAGTATCCTTAGTCAAAGATACTCAAACCTAATACTGACAATTGTAGATGATTGCTCTACAGATAATTCTCTTAAGATTGCTAAGCAATTCTTGTCAGATCCACGTGTATCTATTTACAGAAGTAAAAAGAATATGGGAGCATACTATTCTAGAAACTTTGGACTTTATATAAATAGAAACAGGAAGTGGGATTATTTTACTACTCATGATGCCGATGATATATCAAATCCCAAGAGGTATGCCACTCTTTTGAAATACCTCAGGGGTAGAGTCAATGGCGTTCAAGATATCTTTATGAGGCGTTACCTTGAAAGCAATGAAGCAATTGATGAACAGTTAACTATGGCTCATGCCCTGTTTACCAGAGATGTGTTCAATGCTATCGGATACTTTGATGATGTTAGATTTGGTGCCGATTGGGAACATTGGGCTAGACTAAAGCAATACAACGCTCTAACAGAGCAGACAACTACAAACTGTAGGATAGTTCTTGGGGATTCCTATATTCATGACAAGAACCTGACAGTAACCATACCCATTGGCTCTAAAAAGCGAATGGATTATATCAAGAAGGTATTACGAAGGACCTCTGGGGTATCTGATGCAGATAAGCTATATACAGACTTTGCTACTTATCCTGATCTTACCTCAAAGGTTGGTAAATAACAGTGATAAAATTGATACATGTGTCCACACTGCAACTCCAAGCTAATTCTTGATGTAATAAACAATATAGCTGACAAGAACATTCAGCAAATAGTTTCAAAGTGCTCTTCGTGCGTTTATCGAATTAGTGTACTAAGACCCTCAGAATAGTTTTATGGTAAAATGTTGTCATGATAAAATCAAATAACAGCTTGGTATAAACGATGATAATTAATTTAAATAAGACTCCTGCTCACTATATCAACATGCCCGATCATACCCACAACAAAACTGCTATGCAGGAGCAGCTTGCTGAATATAAGTTTGAAAGCATTACCAGACATGATGGCGCTCTGGACCAAAACAGCAAGCTTGGCTGTACAAAGGCCCATCATGGCCTACTAAACAAGTTATCTGATTACGAGGAGCCTTTCCTTATCCTGGAAGATGATGCTAGGATTGCAAACTTTAGACAGCACATAGATGTTCCAGATGATGCCGATGCCTTATACCTTGGAAATTCCAAATATGGACTTTACGGTGGACAAGGTATATTCAGGATATCTGCTGAAAAGATTAACGATGATATTTTTAGAGTATACAATATGCTAGGGGCCCATGCGATCCTATATTTAAATAAGGATTATGCAAAGTTTATTGCAGAGAAGATGAGCCTTTTCTTAGAAACTGGTGACCATCATGACAAACTACGGGCAGAGACTATGAAATATTTCAACATATATGCACTTAACAGGCCAATGTTATATCAGCTGGGCGAGCATGAAAGCGTAACGAACTTCTCAATTTCTGACTTAGACAATAAGGACAAGAGGTGGAGCCATTGAACGACACTGCTATAGTTTTGCTGACTTGGCAAAGGCTAGGGAATCTTCGCAATACCCTCAGGGCACTGGAGAATCAAACATATTCCAAATTTGATATATATGTTTCAAATGCTAACATAAAATATCTAGAAAAGGTAAATGAAATAGTAAAGCTCTTTGATGGCAGGCTTGACGTTTGGGTTAGCCACGATGGAAATGATCTATATGCTTTCAGGAGGCTACCGCTCGGTAGAATGCTTGCAGAAGCAGGATATGAAAAGATTCTCTTTATAGATGATGACATCTCAATCCCTAAGGATTATGTAAAAAATGTAATAAGGCAATATGAGCCAAAGACTTACAAGTCTGGATTTGCCTGGAAGCTTTTTAGTGGTGGAGCAGACTACTATACTGACAGGGAAAGGACCTGGAACAAGAAAGATGTCGTTCAATACTGTGGAACTGGCATATCTATAATAGATTCATCATTCTTCTTGGAAGAAGATATTATGAAAGCTCCCTCTGGTGCCTTAAAGGTTGAAGACTTATGGATGTCTTACTATGTAGATCATGTTCTAAAGTCAAAGGGGTGGAGAATGGCCTACATGGATACCCCTGGAATTACTATTGGTGGTGCGGATCGGGTTGCCCTGTATAGGGCAATCTCTCGGGGCAGCTATACCAAGAGAGATCTACTGCATGAGTTGGTTGCTCTTGGTTGGAAACTTTGATATACTTAAGATAATTCCCTTTAAAGAGTTTTCTGGAATTTTCAATATTCAAATATAATAGATCTATAACTTGATAGGAGATGGCATGACAACAGTCTATACAAAGCCAACATGTGTACAATGCGATATGACAAAAAGATTCTTAGATAAAAATGGGGTGGCGTATAACACTATTGACATTACCGAAGATCCCTCAGCGTTAGAGATGATTTTAGAAATGGGATTTTCATCGGCCCCAGTCGTGATTACAAACTCAGACTCTTGGGCAGGATTTCAGCCAGATAAACTTCAGAAGTTGGCTGCATAGTTTTTAAGAAAGAAGCTTTATATAACTAAATACGAAAGGGGCAGCAATGTCAGACTATTTGAATGATTACGAATACCTTAGGCATGATCTTGGAATAGATATGCAGATGATAGATGTTAATGAGGTTCTTAGCGAAGGTTCTTACAAAGAAAAAGAAAGAATTATAAAGATGCTTGAGAATAAAATGAATTCAATTCCCTTTAAGATTGGACAAAGGTCCGATCGAATAGTCATTAGAAAGACAATTGTTGAAGTTATCAATGTTCTTAAAAGAGAGCTTGATGAAGATTATAAAAAGATAGCTTGACATTATCTGGCAATCTAAATATAATTAATATAGAATAATCACTAAGAGAGAAGTGTAATGACCAGGTGGCATAAAAGAAAGCATGACGCAGAAACAGCAAACATTGTTCGCAAAGCTAAGGTAGATATGGCTAGGTGGCTATCTCTATTACCAGAGACCCCGTCAGAGCTTGAGGTAAAAGCTTGGCAATCTGGATACGTATCTGGAATAAATCGAGCAGTTGGACAGGAAGAGAAATGACCACATACATTAGGACTACCCCAGAACCAATCAATGTTTTGGATGAAGGATACATCAGATTAGTAGATGTGCTTGGAGATGACCTGTCTGTAGCCAATGCTGCAAGGGTATCCTATGATAAAGAGGCTACTGAATGGTCTGATCGTGAAGCTAAGCTGCTAAAGTTTTTGTTAAGAGAGGGACATACTAGTCCTTTTAGACATGCTGCTATGACTTTTGAAGTTTATGCCCCACTATTTGTAGCAAGGCAATGGTGGAAGTATGCTGTATCATCTACACATATTGATGACCAGAATGGCTGGAATGAATCCTCCAGGCGTTATATTACTGAAGATGAGAAGTTCTATGTGCCCATGCCAGAAGAGTGGCGTAGCAAGCCAGAGAACAGCAAGCAGGGCTCTGGAGAGCCTATAGACGTAGAACTAGGTCAGAAGCACTTTGACAGGCTCTGTGAGACCATTGTGAGCGGGACAGAGGCATACCACGATGCAATGAATGATGGAGTAGCTCCAGAGATTGCAAGACTATTTTTGCCTGCCTATGGAATGTATGTAAGATGGCGTTGGACAACATCACTACAAGGAGTTTTAACTTTCCTTGACCAGAGAATGCCCCACGATGCACAGTGGGAGATTCAGGAGTATGCCAAGGCTGTGTTGGCCTTAACAAAGGAAGCATTTCCAGAAACGATCTCTACCCTTTACGAAGAGTAGTCTTCGCCTCCAGCATCCCCTCGCTCTTACTGGGCGTAGAAAGGGTAGTAGTTACACGTTGGCTCAATCCCAACCTGGAGGGCTACGATTATGATACTTTTATTATGATGTAATTAAGCATGCACAAATCATGTGGAACATATTCGGGATATACAATACACATTAGAGACAAGACTAGCATCTGCAATGAATGCAGAGAGGCTTCTAACGTATATCAAAGAAGTAAAAGAACAAGGGCAGTACAATCTTTGGGTTACGATCCTCGAAGATTCTCTAGGCATAAAATTACAAAAGAGTATTACGACACCCTTATGTCAAGGCATGATAATAAATGCTGGATCTGTAAAGATTTGAATGCGACTACCATTGACCATGACCATAACTGCTGCCCCCAAACAGGATCCTCTTGTGGTAATTGTGTTCGTGGTGTTCTGTGTCATAACTGCAATACTGCGATAGGTCTTCTCAAGGACAGAAAAGAAAGTATTCTGTCAGCTTTAGAATATTTGAGTTAGCAAGTCCCATCCACCCCACTCTCTATACACATTGTGGTATAATTTACTATATGAGTGATCTATCAGCTAGGCGTCCAGTCTTAAGCGCAAACAGACAAAGAATTCTTGACAACCAGCGTGGCGTTGTCGAACCCCCTGAAGATAAGAAGCAGGAATCTGACAAGAGGCTAGTAGATAAAAATATTGAGCGCTATGAGCTTCAAGAGCTAAAGAGAGCTCCAAGGATCCAGGTAGATCAGAAGGTTATTCTTTGGTCTTGGCTAATAGCAGTAGGCTTTGCATTTGTTTCATCTGCCATAGTTTCTTTTAATGGTATAACCTCTGTGGCTGCCTTTGTAGGTTTGTCTCGGCCATGGATGGCAGGACTATTCTTCTTCTTCATTGAGCTAATGTACCTGCTTTTCTTGGTAGCGTACCTAGTGCTTGCCTCAAGGATTACAGAAAATGGTAAACCAGAGAAAACCTTTGGAGCTATTCTTGGAATGGTTGCCTTTGGTGGCTTGGCTGTTCTAGCTAATGGATTTCACACATTTGACTTTTGGAATTGGGCATGGCTTGAGCCCCGCATGTGGGCTGGAACTATCCTAGGAATAGCTGCCCCTATTGCTATCATAGCTGCAAGCAAGATGGCCTCTAGGGTAGTCTTCGCCAAAGCAATCAGGCCAGAGAATTTTTAAGCTCTTGTCAAACTAATTAACTATGGTAAAGACAGCGAAACACCGCAAAGAACTGCATAAGACTTTAGAAGAGCTGCATCTTTATAAAGAAAAGAATGGCTGCTTTGATTGCAGAAACCACTACCCACACTATGTTCTTGAATTTGATCATAAACCAGAGTTTAATAAAGTAGATGTTGTTTACAGAGTATTACGAAACTACGGACCTAAGGCTGCTTGGGAAGAAGTTGCTAAGTGTGATGTTGTTTGTGCAAATTGTCACAAGATTAGAACCTACCAGAGAGAACAGGAAGCTGCTTAAAGCATCCTAAGAGTCTTTAGCTTATGAGCTACTGTAACATCTGTAGCTTCTCCATTACGATAAAGGGTTATGACAGCTACTGGATCATCTTGAGAAGCGTTTAGAGACACGCTTGTTCCTGGCACATTATATGTTCCGCTAGAAATAATTCTCTTTACTTTACCCGTTGCCCGACCACCAGAGCTATTCCAGGAGACCATAGCACCCGTTTTAACGGCTTTATACATCTCATCCTTGTCATAACCCTTGCCAAAATCTGTGAGCCTCTCAGCCCTTGTATAATCCTTACCAAAATCACTAAACATTGCCTTATCCCTCATTCTATTTACTATTGAGCGAGACCAAGAGAATCCCGCATTTCCTCCCCAAGCTTCCCTTTTCTCCAACACTATAAGGCATATATTTATTATAGCATAAAGCCCCACACAGAAACCTGGTACGTTGGCCCAGAAAATGGTAACTAGTCATCCTAAGAAGCTAAATCCTTGTCCTGTGTGGGGACTATTTAATTATACATCATTCTAGATGTTTTGTTTAAACTAATTCTTAGAAGATTCTTCTGGAAGAAACTTCGCCAGATTGTCATATGCTTCTATAATTTTTTGAGATCCCGCATCCTCTGTGGATACCTCTCGATATGCATTGACTACTGGACCTACATCTTTAACAAAAGTGTCAAGCTCTTTTTGAACGTCTTCAATATATTTAAATGCAGAGTCTCTAGACTCAGATAAGAACTTTATGAACCCGTCGCTTTGCTGCAGGGTATCTGAATTCTTCTCAGATACCATGGCTGCAAGCTTATTTGATATGGAGATCTTGTCAACAACCTCTTGTGCTAAAAGGTTAGAAAGTCTAGTAATCTTAACTCTCAGGGTTAGTCCATAGCTAACAAGACTTGCAAATAGTACAATAGTAGCTATGAATAAAACGAATTCTGTTACTCCCATAATCATGCCTGCTCCTCTCCGCCTTCTCTTACTAGCAAAACAATTGCACCATTATCTTCTAGTGCCTTCTTTACTCTAGCCATATACTCTATTGCCATTCGCCTGTCCTCATCAGTAAGCCTCATGAAGTTGCGCTCTGGTGCTCGTACTGTAATAAACTGATCATTGTCTACGATCTCTAGTCCAAAACCTTTTGGTGAGTAGTGTGCCAGTGATCTGAATGCTGCTCTCATTGCATCTGTATACATATTATTTATTGTCCATCGTTAAATATTGCCAGGTCTCTGCCCAGTCTGCCTTTGTCCTGTGTCTATTAAATTCTCTATTTATCTTACCGTTTTCAAGGTAGATACCTCCCCATACTCCCCATTCTCTTTGAGAAACTCCGACAGCGAAGCATTGCTTTGCTACGGGGCATTCAGAACAGATCTTATCAATTGCTGGTCTTCGTGATTCATTATCTTCATAATCATCGAAGAATAGATTTACTTCATAGTCTCTACAGGACGCTGATTCTTTCCAGTCGTCATTCTTCAAGCCTACCCCACAAACTTTTTAGGTATATGCCAACCATCTGGGGTAACTTCATACTTTCTTTGAAGGTACCACGTACCTTTATAGAATATTCCGTCTTTAGATTTCCAGGCTACTGGATAATATTTTCTATCCAGAACGTCCCAGCCTTCCCAAGACAATGCACGGTTATCTTTTACTAGCTGCTCCATTTTTTCAAGGGATTTGATTAGCATTTCTTTACCTTCATTAATACCTGTATATTCCAACCTCAACGCTAGCACTCTCGGCTACGTCAACCAAGTCAGAGGTGGCCTCTCCTGGTTTACTGAGGAATATAAAGTAGTCTATTTCTTGTATTTTTTCTTTGATGTTACTTGGTGGAACTCTAAACAACTTGCTCTTTATTCCAATAGCCTTTAGACTGCGCTCTGTAATATTGGAGAACTCTGTTGCCATTGAATTAATGTTTGCTGGACCAGCACTATAGATGAAAAACTCTTTATCATCTTCTGGAAGGCTGTACAATGCACTGCCCATGGCTCGCATGAGAATCTGGTAATCACTAAAATTACGAGTCCCCTGGATACCCACGATCATTGCTTCTCCTTCCTGTTAGCTGTTCAACAACTAAAACTAACTTATCCAATTCTACCTTATCCAAGGTCATTGTGTCAACCTTTTTTGTAGAATTTTTATCGATATCTCCATCGAGTAGATCAGCTGTATAAAGGCTGTTCTCAAATATCCAATATGCTACCTCGTCTAATATTACAACACGAAGATGTTTGCTTTCAAAATGCTTTGTTGATTGTGTATCTAAAAATTTAAGTTGATTTGGCAAGGTTATGGAGAACATCCGTGTAGCCTCAAAGGATCTGCTTTGGGATATCAGTACGCCTGGGGCTGGATGCTTATTAACTTTTTTTACCACATACCCATTTATGAAATTTAACGTAATTAGCATTACGATAGCACCAATTAAATATTCCATTCAGACTCCCTTCAACAATTATACCTGAATAATTACTTAGACATGTACAGCTTAATAACGCTCAGGCTTCTCTGCTCATCACGATTTAGCTCTTTGCTAACTACTTCACTGTCTAGCGCTTTTTCAGTTAGGCTTACCTTTGGATTTACCTGAGTAACATCCATATCTAAAAATCCCTTTTGCCACAATATGTAAATGTCTTCATTAATCATTTCCGCCACTTTCATAAATAGCTCTGGGTCAATGTCCTCTAGGTCTCCAGTAAAGTTGTATAGCATTTCGTTAGTCTCTGTATCCATGCCAGAGAATTCTACTATCCCAGATATCATTAAATATTCAAAGAAGTCATTTGGCTCCATAGCGCAGCCCTTCTCTTACTAGTCATCCCCCTGCAACCTATTCTCAATAAGAAGGTCCCTTCTATCTTGAATGTCAAATGCGAATGCCTTGATCTTGTCTTCTGCAGCAGAAACTGTCTTGTCAAAATGATGGACGCAAAAGGTCAGCTCTCCTGAGACACCCGTAAGCTTTGCATAGGCTTGTGATGGGCACTCATAGTCGCACCTATCTGCGATTGTTGGCGTCCATTCTTCCACGCGATTGTCTCTTTTCTCTAGAGTGTTTGTCAAAACATTCTCCATGTTATGCCTTTCGATTGTCCGTATTGTAAAAGCCGCTTCCATTAAAAGTAACGCCTACAGAAGAGTATACCCTAGTAAGCTTAATATTGCAAGTATCACAATTATATTCTTGCTCTGGGTCTGAAATACCCCGCACTTTTGTGTACGGGGCATCACAGGTACCACAGCGATATTCATATATCGGCATAGTTTATCTACTTAGATTCCTTCATTTCCTTTGCAGGGAAAGCTATTGAGGTTAGGACAGACATAACTCCAGCCAGACCTGCCAAGCCAGCTACTGCGAGCCAGTCAACATCGAGTAGACCAAGTGCGGTAGTTCCGATTCCTGCAATAGCAGTTTGTGCAACAGTTTTGATAGCACGTTCTGCCATCATTGCGAACCATTCTTTTGTGAATGACATATCTTCTCCTTATTTACATTTGACTTTCGTCATTATTGTTTTGCCATAGTTTGACATCTTCATAGGTGCTAGCTGCGGTATATGCTGTAAGAATAATGCCTAATAGACTTACCCCCCCAGCCACTAGTCCAGAACCTACTGCTGTATCTGAAGCATATGTGATTGCTCCAAAAATTATCATAACAAATGAAAGCCTATAAGATCCATAGATCAGCTTACGCCTAAACTTCCAGGATGGACCATTACTGTTTTCTGCGGCATCAGAGTCCTTCAAGAAAAACAAGTTATCCATAAGATTTGGCGTCACTCTTTTAAGAGATGACCATACAGTGTTTTTCTTTCTTGATGTCATGAGGCTTCCTTTACGGTAGTTTAATTACCTGACCAACTCTAATTAAATTAGCATTCTTGATCTTATTTAATTTCTTTAGGGTTGCAATCGTAGTCTTGTTGTCCCTTGCAATTTTTGTCAAGGTATCCCCAGACTTTACGGTATAGACCTTGTCTGGCTTTGAAGGCTTTTTAGAAGCCACAGGAGCCTTTGTAACAGGTTTTGAGGTAGAAGTCTTTGTGTTACTACCGCTAGTTTTATATCCTGTTAGATGATCTGGTACAGGGTTAGCTGTCTTTGGCTTTGGCGACGCTACTTTGGCAAAAGATTTTGCTTCAGCTGCTTTGTCCATGGCCTCAAGAAAACTGATTGGCTCTACGAATCCCTTGCCGTCAGCAGACCAGCCATGTGTCCTGCCCTTCCATATTTCCAGGTGCAAATGAACACCAGTGCTATACCCAGTCGTTCCCATAATTCCAAGCTGATCTCCAGCCTTTACAAGCTGACCAACTCTAACCTTAAATGAATTAGCTTTCATGTGAGCATACAATGATGTATAAAACTTTCCATCTATAAAATGACGAACAACAACATAGTAGCCAAAGCCACCGCTCTTGGCCGTAGACTTTTGAGCCTTAACAATTCTACCGTTCATAACAGCAAGAACTGGCTCATCTTTCTTTCCAGTAACTATGTCTGCACCATTGTGATGCCTAGTATTTTTCTTAGTTACGGGATCTTTCCTCCAGCCAAAAGGAGAAGTAATTCCATACTTTCCCTTTACTGGCATTACAAACTTATTTGACATGTTATCTCCTTACATATATTGTATCATGCGATCCACCTAAGAGATTCGAACTATTGACCTACGCTTTACAAGAGCGTTGCTCTGCCAATTGAGCTACACCCCAAAGTGCCCGTTAAGGATGGGCTTCCATCATGTTTAATTATTTAGAATCTTAAAGACATGAAGACAAGGATCTCCCCCGTCTTCCCATTCCTTCTCTTCTTCTTCTGTCATGTATGGGTCTCCATCATGGGTATTACAAAAGGCATCTGAAATCCATCCCTTGTCATAACCAATCTTAGCCCAGGTCATAAACTCATCGTAATCTTTCATAACTAATATTCTACTCTCTTTAGAATGATTTGTCAAGAACTAAAAGTCCCAGTCTTCGTCCTCTGTTTGCTCATGCTTAGCAAGAACGTAGCTTGATCCACTACCGCTGAAGAAGTCATGGTTCTCTCCTGAGTTTGGAGAAAGAGCTGAAAGGATAGCTGCACTAACATCTGATACCTCTTTAGGGAACAGTGCGTCATAACCAAGGTTCATTAGAGCCTTGTTTGCATTGTAGTGCAAGAACTTCTTTACGTCCTCAGTTAGCCCTACCTCATCATAAAGATCGGCAGTGTACTTCACCTCGTTGTCATATAGCTCAAGTAGTAGATCGTAGGTGTAGCTCTTCATCTCTTCCTGCCTCTTTGGGATTTGCTCAGCGATCGCAAGCTGATACTTGTACCCGATGTAATATCCGTGAACAGCTTCATCCCTAATAATAAGTCTAATTAGATCGGCAGTGTTTGTTAGCTTTGCTCTGGAAGATAGATACATTGGCCAATAGAAGCCACTGTAGAATAGGAATGACTCTAGTAGTGTAGATGCTACCTTACGTTTTAGTGGGTCGTCTCCCCTGTAATACCCCAGAATAATTTCAGCCTTCTTCTGAAGGTATGGGTTATCCTCGGACCACCTGAAGGCGTCATCGATCTCCTGTGTAGAAGTTAGGGTAGAGAATACGCTAGAGTAGCTCTTAGCATGAACTGATTCCATAAAGGCAATGTTTGTTATGACTGCTTCTTCATGCTGTGTCCTCGCATCAGGCAAGATCGACATGGAGCCTACTGTGCCCTGGATTGTATCTAGCATAGTAAGTCCAGTGAATACCCTCATGGTTAGAAGCTTTTCATTGTCTCTAAGAGTGGACCAGGACTGAATGTCATTGCTAATGGGCACTTTCTCAGGTAGCCAAAAGTTGGCAGTTAGCCTATTCCATACCTCTAGGTCTACTGGATCTTCAATCTTGTTCCAGTTAATTGGTCTCGTTATAGCTGACATGAAACACACCCTTCCATTTCTGTTCCGTCTAATGCATCCTGTCGAATACGGATATAGTAGATAGTCTTAATACCCTTCTTCCATGCATAAATCTGTGCCTTATTTACATCTCTGGTGGTTGCTGTGTCCTTGAAGAACAGGGTTAGTGACAAGCCCTGGTCAACGTGCTGGGTTGCAGCTGCGTAGACATCAATAACTTTTTCCGCACCAATCTCATAAGCATCCATGAAGTACTCACGATTATCATCGGTCATGTGAGGAGCTGGGTAGTAAACCCTACCCATCTTTCCTTCTTTACGGATCTCAATCTGTGCAGCAATTGGATGGATAGAAGATGTAGAGTTGTTTACATAGCTAATTGATCCTGTAGGAGGAACTGCTTGTAGGTTCTGGTTATAGATACCGTGCTCCATTACGGAAGCCTTTAGCTCTTCCCAATCTTTCTTCTTAGGAAGCTTGATCTTAGCATCCTTAAATAGTTTAGCAACCTTCTCTGTTGCTGGCTCCCACTTCTGGGTAGTATACTTATCAAAGAATGAGCCATCTGCATACCTTGACCTTTCAAAGCCATCAAACGGTGACTTGGTTTCAATAGCAATTTGGTTAGATGCTTTTAAGGCGTAGTATAGTACTGCCAGGAAATAGATGTTAGTGAAGTCAATTGACTCCTCGTCTCCATAGAACATCTTTTCTTTACCAAAGTAACCATGCAGGTTCATCTGACCTAGTCCAATTGCCCGAGACTTCCTGTTACCCTCGGCTACTGACATTACGGAGTCTATGTAGGAGAGCTCTGAGACAGCTGTGAGTGACCTAACGGCAGTCTCTATGGTCTTACCAAAGTCTGGAGATTCCATAGCCTTGGCAATGTTTAATGATCCCAGGTTACATGAGATATCTTTACCGATATCCTTGTAGCTCATATCATTGTTGTAAGTTGTTGGAGTATTTACCTGCAGAATCTCAGAGCAGAGGTTTGACATGTTGATGCGACCCTCAATTGGGTTAGATTCATTTACAGTGTCTTCGTATACAATGTATGGATACCCCGACTCAAACTGTAGCTCTGCAATTCTCTGGAATAGCTCACGAGCTTTAATCTTTGTCTTACGAATCCTTGGATCGTCTACCATTTCCTGGTACTTCTCAGTAACAGACATGTCTGTCATTGGTACGCCATAAACATTTTGAATGTCATACGGGGAGAACAAGTACATGTCTTCCCCATTCTTTGCCAACTCTAGCGTGACATCAGGAATAACCACACCGATCGATAGAGTCTTAATCCGAGTCTTTTCATCTGCATTCTCTCTCTTGGTATCTAGGAACTTCATAATATCTGGATGGTGTGCATTAAGGTATACCGCACCTGCACCCTGACGTGCTCCAAGCTGGTTGGCGTAGGAGAAAGCGTCCTCTAGCATCTTCATTACTGGAATAATTCCAGATGATTGATTTTGAATCTTCTTGATTGGAGCACCGTACTCACGAACGTTGGTAAGGTTAAGACCCACTCCACCACCCCTCTTGGAGAGCTGTAGTGACGACGTAACGGCACGAGCGATAGACTCCATGTTATCTTCTACTCTAAGTAGGAAACAGCTTACATACTCCCCACGCTGAGCCTTACCTGCGTTCAAGAAAGTTGGAGTGGCTGGCTGGAACCTGCCAGACAAGATCTCTTCTATGACATCCTGAGCAGTCTGCGTATTGCCCATACCGAGCATTAGACCATTCATTACGACACGGTCTTCGAATCTTTCCAGGTAGCGCTCACCATCAAAGGTCTTTAGTGCGTACTGAGTGTAGAACTTATATGCTCCAACGAATGTCGGAAATCTAAATTTAAATGAATAAGCAAACTTAAATAAATTTTTAATATCTTCAGGAGAATAGTTATCTAGCAAAGACTTCTCATAGTATTCGTTCTCGACTAGGTATTCTAGCTTCTCTTCGATTGAGTGAAAAAACACGGTATTGAGATTGACATGGTCTAGGAAGTATGCCTTAGCTGCCTCCTTATCCTTACCAAATTGAATCTTACCATTCTCGTCATACATATTTAGCATGGCATTTAGCTCATGGTAACTTACTTTATTATCCATATAGTATCTCCAACCGTTCTTTTACCTTTTCAAGGTCATCATTTGTACCGAAAATTTCTACCCTAGCAATAAGCGGTACGCCTGTCTTACTAGATATTTGTTCTGCTGCTTTACAAAAGTTGTCTCCAAAGTTTGTATTACCAAACCCTACAACACCTCTTAGAAGTTCTCTGTTTGTCCTGTTGTTGAGGAATACCCTGACCTGTTTTGGGATTGCTCCTTTTTCATTGCCGCCACCATAAGTCGGTACAAAAAGAACGAACTCACGATCCATGACAACAGAGTTACCGCTCCTAGAATCGATAGGAATACGAGTAGCAGTTGAAAGATATCTTCCATTTAATTTCTCCATAAATCTCTTAGTGTTGCCTGAATAATTTGAGAAGTAGACTATGCCTATAGACATGCCACTCCTATCATAAAATATTAAACCTTGAGAGGTAGTCTCTCACGTCGTCTGGTAACTCTTTGGTCTTATATTCTATCACGTTTTCTGACGAAGAGTCAACTCGATCTTTTGGTCTATCTCGGAATGTATGAATGTCTATCTCAAGGTTAGAGTTCCTTGGCGTGTGAGATATTGCTCCATAGATAGCTCCACAAACTGCGTCTGCCAAGTCCTTAGACTTTTTTCTTGGGTGGTCTACCTTGTTATTATTCATAATCTTTAGTTCTGTAAGCTCTTCAAATAAAAGATCGATCATCGGCATTGCTAGCCTCTCTTCATAGATAAGCATAGCCATATCTTCGTAGTGCTTTTTAGCTACCGATACCGTTTCTGTTCTAATTCCAACAGCCTTCAGCTCATTCTGAATGTCGAACGACTGCCACCTGTCAAAGCTTACCATTCCCAAATCAAAGCCTAGCCTTCGTAAGTTTTGAATCCACTGCTTTACTTCTGACAGATCTACTGGACCTTCTACCTTAGGCTCCCAGTATGCAACTGCATCTACAACAACTACTGGAGCTATCTGCTGATAGTCTTTTATTACCTGAATATTTACCCACTTATCTACATGGGCAATAGCAACAGCACACTTGTCGTGCTTTTGAGCAAGGTCAGCGTGAACAAAATATCTCTTCTCTGGATCTGGAACAAAGGTCTCTTCAAATCTCCTGTGAGAGTCCAGGGGGTTCCTGATGGTCATTGCCGCCTGAACCTTCTCTCGCTGCTTAAAGAATGCATCTGATGCAAAGGTTGGCACACAAGCAAACCTCTGCATAGCATCACCTGGATCTGTATAAAAGGCCATCTTAAAGTCATCAATTTTACGAGTGGGGTTTACCTCCCAGGTTGGCTTCTTTAGTGCAAATATGCCAGGGTACTTATAGCTAGTAATTATATCTTCATCCCAGGTAATCTCCAGGCTATTACCACTAGTGTCTTCTGGCAGATCTGGATTCATAATAAACTTATGAGTCTTTGTAATTACTTCTTTCTCGGCAATTACGTCATCGTATTTTTGAGAGATGAAGTCACCTGGGAATCTTGGAAATGATAGCAGGGCTACCTTCCCCAAGTCTGGAAAACGAGAGTCTACAGACGCACGAAAAGCTTTATAAATATTATCAGCTGTTTTTCCTTGGTCATTGCCAGTGTTTACCTCTTGAGCAAATCCAGATATCTCATCTAGTACTGCAAGGATTAGGTTAAGGCCCTCATGAGACTCACGCTCTGAGTGGCCAGAGTAAACGGTAATTGAATGATCGAACTCAATGCTGTCCATCTTTGCATAGTACTTACCCTGAAACCAAGGAGACCTTTCAATCTTGGACTTAAATCCCTTGAAGAAAACATTCTTTGCTTGCTGGGCATTGATAGCTACGTTAATAAGGTCAATAGCGTCACCAGATGGCTTGCCAAAATACCTTGCTGGATCCTTGAGACAGAGTAGCTTATATACAAGGTAAGCACAGGCTACTGTAGATGTAAAGTCTTTCCCACTGCCCTTTCCGAGCTGTAGAATGACTTCATTCTTAGTATACTTTTTATAGTATCTTGTTCCTTCAGCTTCACCCATAATTGTTATGACATCTTCAAGCCTATAGATTTGGCTCATGGCCTCTACTATGTCATATTGTATTTGAGATAAAGGTGGTTGTGCCAAATAGTCTTCGCCCTCAACAAATGTCTTTGCATCTACTGGCATGTCAGCAAATGGGCTGTCTTGTAGTGCCTCTAAGAAATCATCAAACACTATTCGTTCACAATCGTAATAGTTTCTCCTGGCTTCGTTGCCCTAGAAAGTCTGGTCATGATCTTGTCACGAATCTCTGGATGCTCTGCAGCAACATCTTTAAGTATTTGAATTAAGACTTGCTGCCTTTCTTCAATTTCTATCATCTCTTCTGCAAGCTCTTTATTCTCTAGAAGTCCAGCTTTTTGCAGCATGTCTATCCTGGTTCTCTCTAGATCCATTACCAGCTTAATCCCTGCGGTCTTGGCTGTTAGATTAGCTACGGTAGTTGCTTCATCTATAACCTCGTATGCCTTTTGAATTAGCTTGCTGTAGTGAGTGTCTGCTCCTACGAGTGCTTCTTTTGCACGAGCTCTTATAGCAGCGTTATCGGACGCCATTGCTCGCCACTCGTTTATGTATCCAACTACCTTTTGTCTTGGCATGGAAAGCTCTTTAGATATCTGAGTCTCTGGTGTTCCAGCTAGATACTTCTCAACCACCTTGTTAACTGTATCAAGGTGTTCTGCTGTCAGGTCTTCAAACGACACGCTTAGCTCTCTTTCCCTTTTGCGGGATCCTCTTGATCTTATCCTTGCTAAACGCACGGAATTGCTGGGGCTTGCCCCTAAAAAGCTCAAACACGTCTATCCAGTTGGCTCCAGTCTCATCGTTGGTTGTAAGGCCACGAACCTTAAACTTTACACCATACTCTCCACGAACCTTTACGATGTCACCAGCCTCTATAATGAAGCCATCTATGTCAAAGCTTGGTACTGTGCTGAACTTTGATTCTGCTACTGGTGCTCTGTTAGCTCTCCTACCCATTATGCCCTCTCCTTAGCAATCTTTAATAGTATTAGGTAACCTAGTAGGTCATCGATGTCATTGTCTCCTGGCCAATCATGACCATTTTGAATTCTTGATAGCTTGTCATCAACACGAACAAGAAGCTGCTCTACCTTGTCTGACTTAGAAAAGATCCTTGTTGGATGCAATGCCGAGTCTCCGTAGGATCTGTTCTTAGAAATAAGCAAGTCTCTAATGGTGTTTGATACTCTCTCAATATCTTGTTCTGTTTGTGCACTCATCTGCGTGATTTCCTTAGTCCGAACTTTGCAAGGTAAACGTAAATAGTTTCTACACTTACACCGCACTCTTTTGCAATTTGCTCTGGAGTCTTTTTATCTAGGTGGTATCTTTTCTTTAACCAAGTTTGATTCGTATATAGTTTAGCAGCCATGATGGTTTTTGTCAAGACCTCGCAATCTTATCCCAGTTGAGCAGAGAGTAATGTCCAATAGCAATTGCATCTGCAACATCATTATCTGTCACGCTTAAATCATAGTTAATATTAACAAAGTTAATTGTCTTTTGTTTACGAATTTCTCTTTCCTTTGTCTTGTACCAGGACTTTGACTTATCAGGATTTTTATTAACAATATCTAGCTTTTCGCTAGTGGTCAACTTTCCATTTCCTATAAAGGTTTGCCAGGCTATTGGATTGATAGACCCTCCAATTTTAACCATATTGATTCCAGCAGCACCTAGCATTGCTCCTTGAACAAGAGCTAGGTCAGCAGCGGTCTTTGGGCTATTCATGTATACTGTGTGCTCTATAACAATGGAGTCAACCTCAAATAGCTTAAACACTCCCAATGATTTTCTAGCAGCATCAATGACTTTTTCATAGGTGTTGGTTCCGAGAAAGTTAATCTTCCCGTACTTTTCTAAGACCTTGTCGTTAAAAATTGCAAAAGCTATGCTATTGGTGCTCGCATCAATAGAGCATATCCTTTTAGGTCTTGGGTTTATCTTGGTTAGGTTTACCATTGGACATCCCCTTAATCTCTTTTAAAGCCTTGACTACGTCTTGTGGATTGACTGTGCAAAGTGTGCAAAGACTATCGTCATTATAATTCGAAAGCTTTGCGTTGCAACTCTTGCATTTACGATCCCGATTTTTTCTTTGAGATCGTTTCTTAATAGCATACCGTTGAGCTATCTTTTCTTTTGTAGCTGCCTCTCGGCATTCTGCAGAACAATAAATCTGGTAAGTTATTTTAGTTTCAAAATGTTTGTCGCACCAGCTACAGTGTTTGATCTTCATTTAAGGGCTCCAAGGAATTAAGTTTAACGTCTCCCTTGCCAGCAATATCACATGTAGCACGTAAAGGACATGTCTTACAGATCTTTGAATTAGCTCTATAATTTTTTTCTGGGAGCTTCTTCTTCTCCCATGTTGCCCTAACGTCCCTCATCCAATTGAATGTCTGGTTCACCCACGCTATGTAGTAATCATTAAGTTCTACTGGTAGTATCAGTAGTTCATGATTGTTTTTGTTTTCATAAATAAGAACTGCCTTAGTCTTATTTAGAATCTTCATGTATATAAGCAGCTGGACTAGGTGTCCTAGCTTTGGCTTGTTTACCTTTTTACGATACTCAAAGCCTTCCATCGGCATAGTCTTTATTTCACCAAGAAGATCTTCTCCATCCCAATTAAGGATTACGTCTCCGTAACCAAAAATTGGTGGATCCTCGGATATCACCTTAAACTCTGAGTCAACCAAGAGTCCATCTACGTTTCCCATAGCCTCTTGAATACGCTCATGCGACTTAGTGCCAGCTGTCATATTGGCGCCTCCGTAAGCATCCGCATTGTCTACAAAGTCTGCACCCTCAAATGCCAGGTACCAATACCTCGGGCACTCTCCGTGAGAGAACGCCACTGTCGAGGGGGCAAAGCTTTTCTTAGTAGTAAACTTCGTTCCACGCTTAGCGGTATATCCAAGGTTAATCTTGTCAATAAGATCTTTTGCATTAATAAAAGACTTCTTGTCAGCGACAGTCTTAAGCATTACTTGACTCAATAGGTTTTTTGCCATATTATTTTACAATATATTTCAATGCTGAGACTAGGTCTGATATAGCCTCGTGTGCAGTGAAGTAAATATTCTTCTTCTCTCTTTGTCCTTTTTCAACATTTACCATCCAGGTAGCCCTGAAAGCCATCTTGGCAGCTATGGCTTGAAGCCTAACTATCTCAACAGTGGCTACCTGAAGTGGTATGTCTGGTCTTACAATTAGTTTTGCAATTGTAGTTAAGGCAATGGTTAGCTCCTCATCTTGCATAAATTCTGCAATCTCAGAAAGTCCATTAACCTTATCAATTGTCGTACTGTTTTTTTCCACCATACTATTATACCACGGACTCGGCCTGTAGGATGGTCTGCTTCTCTTTGCTTGTGACATTAGCTTTGCCAACAAACCATGGAAGGAGAACCTCATACAAGTCTACTAGAAGGTTTACATCCTGTAACTGATACTTCTTCATCTCTTTCCAGGCCTTGTCATCTCCTGCCATGCAGTCGATCCATAGCTGGAATCCTGAGTGCTTTACCTTTGCACCTACACCCAGAGCCTGGGCAACATAGTCTAGCTTGTTTGATGGGAACTGGAAGTTTGCTTTTACGACACTCATTAGGTCTAGGTCTTTAACTGTTGAAGGAGGCATTAGCCCATTCTCCAAGAACTCCCTATTGATGTGCTTGTGATCAAAGCCAGCTGAGTTCCAGCCAACTAGAACATCTGCCTCTTCCATTAGCTTATGAAGGTCTTCAAGCATTGTCTTCTTGCCATCATGGTGTACTGACTTAAAGATTACCTTCTTTGTACCGTGCCATCTTGCCCCGAAGCATAGCATCTCCGTAGGCTCAATAATCTGATTTATAGATACGTTCTGGTCCCAAAGGCCCCAGACATATGCTTTAATAGGTGTAGTTTCAATATCTAGATGTAATATTTTCATTATTTATTTCCTTCTATTAGTTGCTCTAGTAATTCTAGTTCAATTATTGCTAGTCTTGTTTTTCTGTTAGTTTCACCCAATACTACTACTATAGCAGGATCGTTCCCATTACGCAAGGCGTCAGTTACAGCCTTGGCCCAGTTATCTTGATTAACAGTAAAGCCTTTTGGATATTCTTTAAAGTCTACGGTAAACCCCTCCCACTTGGCATCGCCTTTGGTAATTCCTCTACCACTGTTCTTTATAGCTTTTGCACCAAGCCTTTTAATCTCTGATCTCTCGCTCATAGTCCTTCTTTGTCTTCTTATATTTGGACAAGCTAACGGTTGATAGGTGTCTATTACTACACATCCACGTAAGCTCTTTGGTTTCTGGATAGCTGCGTAAGGATGATACGTCCTCTTTGCAGGTGTGGCAAGAAAACTTACCAGTGTAAACGCTATACTTGCTCATTCAGCTTTGCCTCAAGTTCCTTGTGGAAGTCTGGATTGTCCTTAACATACTGAACAAATGCGTCCCTTCCCTGAAGCTTTTCTCCATTTTCGAGCTTGTACCATGCGCCAGTTCTCTCTACTAGCCCGTTCATCTCAGCGGTATCAACTAGGTCTGCTATAACGTCTATGCCAATAAGGTCTCCCTTAAAGTAGAAGTCGTACTCTCCAGAGTCTCCTGGTGCTGAGGTCTTAGAATTAGTCACTTCCCATCTAACCTTGCGGCCAACCTTCTGTTCAATGATCTTGTCTCCAACCTTTACCTTTGCCTTCAGTGCCTGAGAGTCGGAGGTTGAGGAGAACAGCTTGATAATTGTAGAGGACATGTACTGTGTTGTCAAGCCTCCCGTTGGCTGTTGCTGAGTATACATTGCCGTAATGTTGTTCCTTGCTTGAGAGATTGCAACAATAAGTCCTGGCTTCTCTCTGTTATTGGCATAGTTAATCATTAGCCAAGCATGCTTTAAGTCCTTAGACTCTGAACCAATCTGCTTTGTCTGATCCAGCTGCTTAAGCTCGTGTGAATCTTTTTCAAAGTATACCGCTGGCAAAAGAGAACTAATACTATCTATTACGATCAGGTCAGCCCCAGCATTCAAAAGTCCAACGGTCACGTCGGTCATGTCGTTGATGCTTCTGGCTTCTGAATAGATTAGCTGAGTGGTATCTACCCCAAGCTTCTTAGCCCAGGCTTCGTCATAGGACATCTCTGCGTCTATCCATGCACAGAGCTTTCCTTCCTTCTGAGCTTCTCCAATCATCTGTAGGCATAAGGAAGACTTAGCACTTGACTTGCTTCCCCAAAGTAATATCTGCCTCCCATACGGTAGGCCACCGCCTAAAGCCTTATTAAGGCCAGGGCTTGGTGTGGCCTGGAATTGAGTTTCGATTCCTACTCCAGTCTGCACACGCTTTCTCAACTTGGGGTCGAGTAGTGCCATTGCTTCATCAATTGTTGTCAATTACATCCTCCATGATTATTGTTCCATCTTTTGTTTTACCTAGGCTAAAGGTGTATGCCTCGCCCTCTTTTATTTTCATATAAGCTTTTGCAAATGAAGTAGGGAATACAGTTACTGGGTAAAGAGATCTAGACACGTCCGCCAATGTTAGCGTTGCCATCTTCTTTCCAGCTTTAGTAATCCTAGGATTGAATGATACAACAAATAGCTCTTCCTCTTTAAAGGGTAGCATCTTGTAGTTCAAAATCTTTATCAGAGAGTCGTCAGATTTTATAATGTTCTCTGAAGGAATAGCCTTTACGATCCTGTTATCACTTGCCAGAATCAAATAGGTTTTGCCAGACTCTATAGTAGTTTGCTCTTCATCGAAGATCCCTATGCTGCCAGTCTTATCTAGAAGCTCTACTCTTGACCAACCCTTGCCCCGCTTAATGCTCTTTACCATTCCTAGTAAAATAAACGAGCCCTTCTCCTCAAAGCTCTCTACCTGGTCCATAAATGCATAGTAGTGCTGTGGAACATCTACGTTAAACTCTGGGAGGTTTAAGTACTCGTAAAGGTTTTGCCTTACTTCTTCAGCATTCCTTGGGTTATCCTCGAATGTTGCACCGCCAATAACCCTCAATGCCTGCAAAGCCCTAGAGTTTACGCCACTACCCTTGTTAAATGTAAACTCTTCAATCTGCTTGTACGATGTGAATGGTCTTGCTGAAATAAACTTCTCAGCGATGTTGTCAGAGATATACTTAATAGCAGTTAGCCCAAACCTAATTCCCTTGCCCTCGATCTTAAAGTCTGCATCGGAGTCATTAACATGGGGCAGCTTAATAGGAATATTCATACGCTTTGCTTCAATCAGGTACTCTGTTCTTGCATCCTTGTCCGACTCATTCTTTAATATAGAGTACATAAATTCAATTGGATAGTATGTCTTTAGCCATGCCGTCCAGTACGATAGCGTAGAGTACGCCACAGCGTGAGACTTATTGAACGAATACCCTGCATGGGCCTCAAAATCATGCCATAGATCAGCAGCCACATTAGGACTGAGAAACTCTGAAGCACCAGCAATAAACCTGTCTTTAAATACATCAAACTCTTTAGCATCTTTCTTCTTTCCAATAATCTTACGAACCTTGTCGGCATCAGCCATTGACATGCCCCCTAGCTCTGTACAGGCCTGCATGACCTGCTCCTGGTACAGGATACACCCATAAGTTTCTGAAGTAAACTGCTTCATCTTCTGATGGTGATATGCAATATTCTGCTTACCATGCTTACGAAGGATGTAGTCTTTGCCAATTGTATTCATGGCACCTGGTCGTACCAGTGCGTTGGAGGCTGCTAGCTCTGAGAAGTTCTTTACACCCATCTTGACAAGCAAATTAGTGTATGGTGTAGCTTCACACTGGAACACGCCTTTAGTGTATCCAGATGATAGCATTTCATAAACCTTTGAGTCTTCCATGTTAATAGAAAGCAAGTCTATGTCTTTGTAGTGACGCTCCTTGATGATATCAAGTGTGTTTCTTAATACTGATAGTGTTTTAAGACCTAGAGCATCGATCTTGATTAGACCAATCCTCTCAGCCTCTTCCATGTCTACCCCAACAACTGGGATTCTTTCTTTAGTACCAGGAGATGTCCTAGTTTCTAGTGGGGCATACTTAAAGATTGGATACTTAGATGTTACAACTCCTGCTGCGTGGATTCCAGTACCACGAATTCTACCACGTAGCTGATCTCCATACTTCTCAATCTCTGGATACTTTTCCCTAAACCAAGCTGCTTGCTTTGAGTAGCAGTAGTCATCCCAGGTATCTATAACTTTTAGTACTTTGTTGACATCGGTTAGTGGGATGTGGAGGACACGTGCAATGTCTCGAACAACACCCTTATCTTTAAACTGTAGGAAGGTTGCGATAGACGCTACGTGCTTATACTGTCTAACTAGATAGTCTTTCACTTCCTCACGCCTTGTGTCTTGAATATCAGTATCAATATCTGGGAAGTCATTACGTTCTGGGTTAATAAACCTAAAGAATAGTAGGCCATGCTTAATAGGGTCAATGTCTGTAATCTCTAATGCATAGCATAGCAAAGACCCAGCGGCTGATCCACGTCCTGGACCTACCATGATACCCTCTTTCTTTGCCCATGCAATCATAGAGCGAACTACAAGAAAGTATGGTCCAAAGTTTTTGTTTTTAATAACCTCTAGCTCTTCGTCAAGCCTAGCGATATACTCATCATTTAGAATTCCACGCTTTTCAAGACCAGCAAGGCCTAAGTCTTTAAGCTCTTTGTCTGGCTGCTGATACTGAACTGGAAGAAGGTCTAGGTGATCCTCTATCTCATAGTCCTCTACCTTGTCTGCTACCTCTTTTGTGGCATCATACATGTCTTCACGATCGATACCCTGAGCCTTCATGGCATCGTGCATCTCTTCATCTGATAAAAGGTGGATGTCAAACTTAGCAAAAGATATCTGTCTTTCACCATACAGATAGTCAAGCCTCTCCATTAAGTTTTCATACTTGGACGACTTGTCGTAAGTAGAGTCTTTCTGAACCTTGTTAGAATAACTATTCAGGATTAGCTTAAGCTCTTGGATTTCTTTTTGCCCAGTATGTGCGTGGTGGCAGTCTGGAGTAACAATAGGCTTCACGCCATACTTGTCAGCCAGTTCTAGAAGCTTGTGGTTTACATCTGGTGGGTTGTGAGGCATGACTTCAATGTAATAGTCATCTCCAAAGACACGCTTGTGCCATTCAATAATTCTCTTGGCTTCTGCTAGCTCGTCGGCTTCTATGGCTTTCGCTAGAGCGCCAGAGAGGCACCCAGAAAGGACAATTAGGCCCTCTGAGTACTTCTCTAGCACCTCATAGTCAAAGCGTGGTTTCTTGAAGAATCCTTCAGTCCACGCAATTTCGTTGAGCTTATTTAGGTTTTCTAGTCCAACACGGTTCTTTGCAAGAACAATAACATGGTTATATACTAAGTCAAGTAGTCCGTCTCTAACGTCATTTGCCCGCTTGTCGAATCTGTCATTAGTTATATAACCTTCTACGCCAAGTACTGGCTTGATACCAAGGCTTTTTGCAATTCGGTAGAACTCTCTGTGGCCAGAGAGTGAACCGTGATCTGTAATTGCCAAAGATTTCATGCCGAGCTCTTCTGCTCGAACCAAGTACTCTTCTGGTGTGGCTATCCCATCGAAAAGGGAATAGTGTGTGTGAACGTGAAGACCATTGTAGCTCAACCTATCGCCTACCAGTCAATATTTGATGAAGTGACTGATGGGTTGTCAAAGCCAAGATAGAATGCTTCTTGCTCTGCATATGGAATCTTGCTAAGTGCAGACTCCAGTGGAAATGGCTCTGTGCCATCCCATGAAAACGGTTCCTTGTCTGGTACCGATGGAATTAGTGTGTAGTTTGTTTCAGTTCCCTGACCATTCCTCTTCAGCTTCCACTGTAGGTTGGAAATGCTGCCAGTGTCAAGAGCATACTCTCGTATGGTATTAAAGACAGACTGCTTGCTTACACCCATTGACCAGATCGCCACGTAAGGATCTTCAAGTCCATCGTCTACAAGGACATTGCAGTAAAAGCGAAGCTTGGCCTTCCAGCCAGAATTAGCCTTTGAGTCCTTACGATACATCTCTTCTGCAAAGTCTCTGCCGTCTGTCTCCATTGTGTCTACAGCCTTGCGCCTGTAGTCCTTTGGATTTGAGTGCTCCTTTACTACCAGAGCTAGCCCACGACCTTCGTCATAGTTAGCACTTTCATCATCAAGCTCTTCGATAAATCGAATCTTTACAGCCTGACCATCTGCAAGCTTTAGCCACCTTACTCGTGGCCTGTTCTCGTCATACTTTGGCTTATCAAGTAGTGCATTGATGTTTTTTAGCCCTTTGATTACGCTCATTTTTTTCTCCTTGTTTTCTTGTCTTTTAGTTTAGCATGGCTTGTATTGATTTGTCAAACGATACTTCAAGCTTTTTTATTTCATCGTCTGGCATATCGCCTATATCTTTATACTGTTTATCTAGATGAAGTAGAGACACACGAGATCCAAGTCTTTCTTGAATCCTTGAGCTCATGTTTCCTCCAGCTTCATCATTATCTGCAACAACTATAATGTTGTTGAAGTATTTTTTCAGCAGCTCTACCTGAATGTTAGACACATTAGCGCCTAAGGTTGCAACCGCTGGAAGTCCGCATTGATCAAGTCGCACAACGTCAAAAGATGACTCTACGACGTATACTCTGTCTGCTGCCTTTATCCTGTGCAGGTTAAACAGGATCTTGCTTTTTGGCAATCCAGGAGTATTCTTAAAGTCTTTTCCATCGACAGACCTACCGACAAATCCAACTGACATACCGTCTGGGGAGTGAACTGGTACAGTGACCATGTCTTGCTTTTCAGAATAGCCAAGGCCAAACTTAAGCATAGATTCTTTTGTAATCTTCCTGCCAGAAAAGTATGATGTGGCTCTCTCAGAGTCAACGCCTTGGGCATTAAGTCTTTTAATTAATATTTCATCAAATGGTACGTAGTCTGGCTTGGTGTGTAGTTGCTTTGCAATGATGTCCTGAATGCTTGTCTCGGCTTCTTTGCTTTTTATAAACCTGGCTGATTCAAAATATGATCGGCCAGTGGTATGCATGATAAGCTCATTAAGGTCGCAGACATGATGGCAAGAAAAGCAAAAGAAGATTCCTCTTTGCTTGTCTACTTCTCCAGCTGGTGTACGATGATTTGGGTGAAAAGGGCAGAATAAAATATAGTCGGTATCTACCTCTGACTCTATTGTGAGGCCTGCTCCTGTGAGTACTCGCTTGATTTGCTCTTCGCTATATATACTGGTGTTGCTCCGTCTACCCCTGTGATCCATTCGCCCTGTCTTTTCCCTACGTATATTCCATGTATTGATAATTTAAATTCAAAATAATTATTATTGGAGTTATATTCTATCGTAAAATCTTCTTTTATGTCAAGCCTTGGAACATATCCAGACATCTTCATTTCTAGAAGTAGCAGCTTCCTATACTCGTCACGGAGCCTTGCGACAGCCGAGTCGTCATAGATAGTGCCCTGAATACCAAACCTTTTTATAGGCTTGTGATGGAACTTTGACATACTCCATTATAACCCTAATTATCCTCAAAGTCCTTGTACCTATAGTATCCCTTATCGAAGTCCGCTTGTACCATAAACTCTCCCATAAATCCATTTCTGTTTTTACGGAACACGCATTCAATTACGTCTGAGTTTGCTGCTCTACCCAGAGCCATCACCCAGTCGGCGTCATAGGCGATCTGACGGCTCCAGGCAGTCTGACCTAGGGTTGGTACCGTATCTAGCTTTGTGACGTCATCTGGGGTCGCTGAGGATATAGCCATGATTGGTACCTCCTCAGAGATAGCCATTAGCTTTAGCTCACGAGAAAGGTTCTTCATTCTAACAGTCTCATTATCCGATTTTTGATTTGGAGACATTAGCTGTAGATAATCTACAATAATAAAGTCTGGCTTATACTGGTCAATCTTTCCACGAATAACTGATGGGGTAACTTCTCCACCAGAATCATTAGAAATAATATGGAACTCTGGACGTCCCACCAAGTTCTTTGCATGCCACTTCTTTAAGTCTTCTACCTCAACTTCTCCAGAGCTTAGCTTTCTGTGGGACCAAAGACCTTCGCCCATAATTGTGAATACACGATTACGGACCTCTGTCTCGCTCATCTCAAGGCTAATCACTAGTGGCGTCTTTCCTTGCTTCCATGCTTGAACAGCAAAGTAAAGCGATAGCCAAGACTTTCCAATACCAGGGTATGCCAGGAACACACCTAGCTGTCCTGGCATAATACCTGATGGAAGGTAGTTGTCAAATCCTGGAAGACCTGTTTTGATTCCTAATGCGCCAAGCTCTTGCTGCTTCTTTAGATTTTCGTAATAAGCTACAGCACTCTCTAGGTCAGTCGCATCGATGTCTTTGATTCTAGAGGTGTTCTTCTTTAGCTCAGATGTCTGAGAGATTAGTTTCTCTAAAGCACTTGGAGCTGTACCGCTTTGTATATCGGCTGCAGCTGATCTAATGATCTCCTTAAGGCTATCATTAAGGTACTCTGCCTGCAACTCTTCAAGGTGATGCTTTGTTGCCCCTATGCCATCAACTGGTGAGAAGTCCCTGAACTTTTCTACAACTAAAGATGTGGGTGGGGTTGACCCATTCTGCTCAAAATAGGATCTTACGAAGTCCCAAACGTCATTATGGGTTCTCAAAAGGTTGTCAATGTTTGCCTGGAGTAGGACATGCATTTGCTTGTCGCTCAGGACTGCTGATATTAGTTTAGATTCTGTATTATTCATTTAGCCATTTCTTTGCTAATGCCCTGCGCTCTTCTCGATCCCTAAGGTCTTGAGCGTAGGTCTCTCTTTTTTGGATTATGTCATGAGCATAGTTGGCAAAATATTTCCAACTAGGGGATTGTGATACTTGCATATAGTGTTCTAGCAAGTCATAGCAATACGGTAGCCCATAGGACTCTATTAGGGCATCTGCTGCCCATTGCTCTACGTTTAAGTTAAGCAATGGCTTTACCTTCAACCTTTGAGTATAAAGTTTACTATACCTAGAAAGCAAAGCCATTCGGTCTTTGCGCTCCACCATTACTCAGGAACTTCTTCTTTTGCCTCATTAATTTTAGCAATTAGCTTATTCTCAACAAAGGCATAAACCCTGTCGAAAGCTTCATTGACTGTCTCGGCATCTCGCCTAGAGTCTTCTACACCAAGATCAATTCTTAGTGATTGGAAGTTGCCAAGATTTAGTGTATAACCTAGCGAAACTGTTACTTTTGTCTGCTCGTTCTCCATACCCACTGTCTCTCTTATTTATATTGATTCAGACCAAACTGGAATGAATCTACCGTCTTCTGTTCTTGTATAAGTCAGTATACCATCCCCCATCCTCCGTGTCAACTCTTGAATGGAAGGAGTTATATCATTTGTAATAAGCTTGTCCTTGCGAGGTCTGCCCATGTGATAGGAAGCTAGTATATCACGAATTGACCTTACTTGGGACTCGGAGTAATAGCTTCGTACCTGCCACCCCCTAGCACCACCCTCTTGGCTGCCAGTAGGCTCTGGGATGACTCCCCGCTTCATCAAGCTTGGCATATATTTCTTGTGACGATTTACTAAGTCAGCCGCTTCTCCAACAGTGTAAGCTCTTTCTCTATTTTTTTTAAAGTCTGACACTAGGCAGCTTTCAATTCTATTCTTAATTATATTATATACAGACATGATGCCGTTGGACCTGTTTAAATGATGGACCCTGACAAGATCTCCGTTTAAGAACCAGACCTTTTTGTTTCCAGGAATTACTGAAGCGCTGTTGTATTCCTCACGGCTTCTATACCCGTTTCGATCTGCCATCTGATTACCTAGTTAGGTACTCCGACAATCAAAATATTTACAGCTACAGAAACGTCTCCGCTTGTGTTAAACTTTACGATGCCCTCTATCCTAGAGGTTGTCACGGTTTTTAGGATTACGATGACATCCTTTCCAGCCTGAGTGTTACCAACATTTAAAGGTGTGGCAGTAACGACTGGGGCGTACTTGAAGTCTGTTGGAAAGTCATAAGAGAATGTCTTCTCGTTGCCAGCGTTTACGGTGCTGTTATTGGTAACTTCTACATAGCCACCGATTATCCTGGCGTCTGATGCCTTTAGACTTTGCTTTCCAGCTGAAGGTGTGTCAATCGTCACATACTTGTATGTCGAGGGAGACACCTGTGTAGATAAGTCATTTATTGCAGCAGCGAGCTGATAGATGTAGGTCAGATCTAGTGGCTGACCTCGTTCTGGTAGTGGAATTTTTGCCATAGTCTACCTATTATACCACTTCTGGGCCTATTGTGTAAACTTTTAAGAAGTCTGAAGTCCTAGCTATAGGCCTGCCCTTTAAGAATATCTCTGCTGTAAGTTGGTTTGGCCTTTTTTCTTCATCAACTCCGTCAATGAAATATGTGGCTGGAATAATAAAGGTTGCTGGGCTACCCCCTATCCTGCCAGAGTATATCCACTCCCCTCCGTCCCCCCTGTCCCATCTTAGCCAAATATCATATTCAAGAGCATGTCTAATAAAGTTATTGTTAATAAATATCTTTACTGGATCCCAAACCAAACCGACGTGATTCGCAGCTTTAGAAATTGAAGTTTGTCCAGGTTCAAATGTGTATTCTGGCTGAAGCAAAAATATCTGAGACCAATGCGATGTCCTGTTCCTATCTTCTGATATAACACGATATCTCACAAAGTAGCCTTCTGCAGGGACACTGATTTCTGGTAGACTTGCAAGCGGTATTGTGGCCTTCTTTAGGTTCGCATCTGCCACTACTGAATTCCAATCGCAAATCTAAACTCTATAAAGTTTGTACTGTTAGCTACCTTTACGATAGTTGCTGCATCTGTATTTCTTATTACGGTGTACCCAGTTAGACCATATAGAGGGTTCTGTGAGGTAACGTTTTCTACTCTAAGAGCATCCAGAGCAATGTAGTAATCCTCAGATGGGTCACCTAAATCATCTAGAATTGAGGCATAGACCTTTGCAATAGAAACCTCTCCCCAGGAGAACCCAGAACTCTTAGCCAACTCCTGTAGCTGCTTTGTAATTACAAAATATCTGTTGTTCGAAAAATCATAAATTGGATCGCCAACTGTGTTAGTAATGTCTACCTCAAATCTAGCGAACTCTCCTACACCAAATTGATCAGCGGAGGCGAACTCTACAAGTACAAGAACTCTCGATGGATCTACTACTGGAGCATTACCATTTTTATTTACAACAGAAAAGGCTAGCTTCATCTCATCTGTAGGAGAGTTCCTATTTAAATCTAGGCTAATTCCATTAAGGTGTATGTGATTTCCAGAATCAACTATTAGGTTGCCGTTTACATCAGAAGATATGGCTGACTCATCGCCTCTAATCATTACCATGTTGTTTAGGAATCTGCATCTTTCATATCTTTCAACTCTACCCTGCTCAGTAAAAATCTTGTTGTCTGCGTTTGTTTGAAACACAGTAGGAGCTACACCAATTACATTATCTTCTGCTGGATCGTCTAGTGGCTCGTATATTGTGGGAATCTCCTCAGCATTAACCTGATTATGATACTCCCAGTTTTCTCCTTCTACAAAAGAGTATATAGTCCTGCTATCTGAGTTTGCTGCAGATGGATTAGAGCCTGCGGAAAATACTCCTATTTCAGATATTTCGTAACGTTCTTCTGTCGGCATCTCAGCTGTAAATACAATCTTATCCAGTCCGTCTTCATTTACGTAACCCCTAGATACAATCGGAATCCTAAACATCTCAAAGTCTAGAGACTTTTTGCTTGAGTAGTCGCCCAGCAATCCGTTTGATTCTAGGGGCCTTGCTCCACAGCCTATTGCTATATAAGAGGCGTAGCCTGGGGCCTGACCAATTAGATATTTAGCAAGAATGTTTTTGCCAGTGTTAGTTATCACGAAACTCCTTCTATATATATTGTATCATCTAACGTATTGATAGAACTGGCAACTTGAATTTCAATCTGATAGTCTGGCCTTAAGTTGATTGCCTCTACAACTATGTCTCCCGTAGTTTGATCTATGTATACGTAGTTTCCGTTTGGTCCAGAGCCAACAGATGGAACGTGGTCAGCATACTTAATTGGGAATCCATTAAATATTGAATCTGATGTATCTTGAAGTGCTAGTATGTTCTGTGGATTGTATCTTAAGAAAACTTGAGCTAAATTTTTAATAGGACTATAGATCACGTCTTGTCCATTTACGAGGTCAGTCCTAGCAATATTAATTATTTCTTGACCGCCTATATTCTCAAAAACTAAATCAGTCATTACCTCGATTGGCACTAGGTCTGGATCAAAGATTATGAT
>Ga0208903_1000409_pt1 | contig 36187 bp, 58 predicted proteins | sample AntAceMetag02UKJ_FD_184769 | JGI IMG/M metagenome (GOLD analysis project Ga0208903, IMG submission 184769) | Saline lake microbial communities from Ace Lake, Antarctica - Antarctic Ace Lake Metagenome 02UKJ (SPAdes) (version 2) | ecosystem: Environmental > Aquatic > Non-marine Saline and...
AATCAGGATTAGGTACTCGTTTAAATTCCTGTGCTGTGTTTTCAAATTGACTGTATGAAGCAAACTCTATACTTCTACGCCACGAACGCCATTGTACTCCATACACCCGTCCTAGGTCATAATCAGGTGCAGTAATCTCATCAGTTACTTCACCATATGCACTGTTGACTAACACGTCGACTCCTGGAGTCTTGGGTATTACTTGTTTACGGTCTTGCCATTCGGGACTTAGTGCATTTGCACTCCATATAGTTTTCTTGCTTAGGTCTTTAGTGCCGTGAAGTATTTCTGCTAGTCTACGTTCATTACCACTACCTTCTATAAACCAAAGTAGTTCAGATAAGCACGATTTAAATGCTAACTTTTTTGTAGTAACAGCCGGAAACCCTTTTGATAAATCATAACGTTGTTGCATACCAAATACTGATAATGTACCAACTCCTGTACGATCACTTCGTTTCTCTCCGTTGTCTAAAACATATTGTAATGATTCTAGATATTGTTTCATTTTCTGGTCAACACCTTATAAGTATGTCCTTCGTGTATTACTTCATTTTGCAAATCAAATTCTTGGTTAAGTTGTTCAATATCAATAAATGTATCACAATCATATTTGTCCCATGTTTGTGAAAGATGTATTTCCGTAATTTTAGGTAATAAACTTTTAAATAATTCTGCACCACCGATGCACCAAACTACTTGACTAGATTCTATAATGTTAATATCGTTAACAAGCCCTACGCCCTCTGGCAGATCTAGATGTTGTCTGCTAACTACTATATTGGTTCTATTTGGAAGGGGGCGATACTGCTCAGGTAAACTTTCCCAGGTGTTTCGTCCCATAATTACTATTTGATTTTCTGTTAGTTCTTTAAAGCGAGGTAAATCACCTTCTAATCTTTCCCAAGGTAACTTATTATCTTTTCCAATGCCACCTTGGTTGTCGCATGCCAGGATGGCCTTCATAGACCACCTAGTATCTTATCCGTTTCAGGTTGTATTAGTTCAGCTACTTGATCAACATCAACAAAAAAGTCAACATTCTCAATATCTCTATCATATTCTTCAAGTTTCTGATTGAGTACTCCTTCAAGTTCGAATATGTCCATCCCTTTCTTACGAAGAGTTGACATATTAAGATATCGTCGGCGCCCATCTTTAAGTTTAATAACAACTCTTTTAATGCACTCTACCGGAACATTTGACTTTTCAACACCTTCTACTAGATCCTCCCATCGAGAGAGGAATTCTTCACTGAGGAGCATGATATTCCTTTCTTAATTAAGCTACGGTCTTTTTAGCTAGTGTCTTTCTAACGCCAGTTGCTTTTGGTGTTGCCTTTTTAGGTGTTAGCTCTTTAGCTTCTGCTTTTAATCGTTTTGATTCTGCTAGCATTGATTTAGCACTAACTTCCATTTCATTAGCTTGTTTCAAAAGATTATTAGCAATATCTGAATCACTTAACGCAGTATTAGTGTTAGCAGTTACAGGCGGTACATTTCTTTCAGGGGGGGCACCTAATTCACGGCCAACTGTTGGATCAACTAGTCCTCGATTATTATCTAAATTTTGTAGTCGGGCTTTTGCATCGGCACCGGCTTCCATTTCGTTAACAATCTTATTAAGCTCGTCTAATCGAACATTTGAAGTTGCATTTGCCACAACAACAATCTGATTCGTCTGCACTTTTTTAAGATAACCTTCACTATGAAGTGCACCAAGCATATTTCTACCATCTGGTAATGTAGCTTTATGAAATGCATCTGCTAATGATTTCTCTTGTTGTCCTTCTACTTCAAGAACTTTCATAAGAGGATTGTGAATACCACCAGGCAACACATCTGAATATACAACTAGTGCCATGTGGGCCTGATCTGGAACTTCTCTATAAACGATAATAATCTTACGTTCATTATGTCTACCAACGTGCTTAATCATTTTTTGTTTCTCCTTTATCTGCAACAGGCTCGTCAGCCCCTGCGTCTTTTGGTGGTAAGAGTGTGGTTAGAAAAGCTGATAGCTTTTCATATATTGTACCAACGGCTGTTAACTCGTTAGCACGCCAAGCACCTCTTTGTGATCCTAGTTCAATACAACTACGTAATTGAACTAAGTCCTGAACCGTTAATTGTGGTCCAGGTGTCTCTTTTGTAGGAGAATCAGCAGTGTCTTGCACTTCTATATCCTCTGCTACTTTTTCTGTTTTTTTGGCCTTAGCCATATATTTCTCCTATTCGAATAGTTTCTATTAATATTTAACGGTCTACACTGGGCATGGGTAAATTTTTTACTTCTCTGGTTCGTAGAGTGCCCACTGACCAAACGGTGGATTAGGGTGATCATTGCTATGTATGATCCATACAGTTTCGCAATAGTTAGCGTCCCCCCATGTTCCCCAGGGATAACCGTCTGTAAATACCACTAATCTTTTTGGTGAAATGTCATTCTCTTTAAGATAGTTGAACATACAATCAAACTCAGTGCCGCCGCCACCTTCTATGTCATACTCTAGTATATTATCTAAATTGTCACTTGTAAAGTCTTGTGGGTTATGAACTTCTGTGTCAAATGAGAACATATGTATTCTGTAATTGTTAAATTCCTCAGTGATACCTTTAACCTCACCTTTGAAGTCACCTAACATTTTGTCTGACATTGAACCAGATGCATCAAAAGCAATAGCAATATCAATCATTTCTTCGTGATTGGTTCCCGGAAGTATAGCATCTAAGTGCCACCCTCTACGACTAGGACGAGCAAAAGTATAATCACTTTTTTGAGTACTTTCTAGTTGTTGTCTAAGAAGGTCTGCCCAATCCATTTGAGGTTCTGTAATGTCTTCTATTATTCTTTTAACACCACTAGGAAGATTACCTGCGCCTGCTGACTTAGCCGCAGTTACTATTGCTTCTTTTAATTCGTCTTTAATTTCTTGTAGCTCTTGTTTTGTTAGTTTAGGACGACCACTACCTTTTTTCTCATCTTCGACCTCAGGCCTCTCAGAAGTAGTTGACTCTTCATTTTCTAAATGTTCATCTAACAGTTGGTCAATTAATTCCTGAATATCAACCTTATCTGCATTTTCATAAAGATCATCATATACTCTTTCATAGTTCCAACCATAATATTTTGTATCATGTAAGCAAGGAACTGTGGTAATCATTTCACCTATCTTATGTTTTACTAGGTCACCATTAACGCAATAGTCAGCGGCAATATTTGCTAATTGAGCTTGGTGATCATTGTCAACACGACGGCCAATATGTTCATACACACAATGAAGAACTTCATGACCAAACAAGAATTCGCATTCTTTTTCGCCTGACAACATCATAATAAAACGTGAATTGTAGTAAAAGTTTCTACCATCTGTTGCCGCTGTTTGGCACCACTCATCTGCATTTACCAGTTTCATTCTTGTTGCTAGATTACCAAAGAAAGGTTGTTTAAGAAGTAGACCAATACGAGCAGTGATTAAACGCTCACGTGCTTCAAGATCTACTGCACGGTCTGTAGGACCTAAAATGTCTGCAAATGTATCTGCTAATTCTTTGTCTTTGTTTTGTGTTGTGGTTGCTGTAGTCATACACGTATTATATGACTTTTTGATTTAAATGTCAACCTAATTTTAGTCTAGCAAACACGCAGTCACAGTCATGCTTAAAGAATATTGTCATATGATTTGTGGTAACATCTGCATGCCAACGATCACCGGGTAGACCAAATTCTTCAGTTACCCAAGCCATTTGTTCGTTCCAATGTTGGATAGTATCACCCTTTCTCCAATATATCTTAACGGTATTATCCATCAGGTCTATCATGTAACCAAGTAACGATAGCATACTTCGTACCTTTAGTTACTGGTTGAGCTGTATGTTGATATGCCCAACTACTAGGAAATAACACTAACGTTCCTGCCTTGGGCTTAATCCAGATATTATGTAAAGGGTACACTAATTCACCACCTTCATAATCATCATTGATATAAAGTATTGCACTTATGTGTCTTCCAGTTACTGTAGGACCATCATAGTGGTTAGGGTACTGGTCACCTTCTTTATACCGTAATAGTTGATAGTCAGAATTATTATAGCAATTTTCTCTAATACCATAACGTGCCATATATTCTTGTGCAGAATCTGTTACTAACATATGAAAGTCTTCATATAATTTAGATGTAATTGGATGAGGATGATTCCTATGTATATCAGTTAAATTTAAAAAGTCAGTCTGTCTTTTTGAATGTTTGCTTATATACGGTGCTGGCCTCCAACGTATATGTGGTAATTCTGTATCCATACAGGTAGCCTCAACTAGTGTGACTGTGTTGTCAGTATACTCCCAACAATCTTCCCATATATCTATACAACCCGCTAATGTTTTACTCAGTTTCATTAACTGCCCTATCGTGCATCACAATGCCATTTAAATGATCTAACTCGTGCTGGAAACAGATAGATTCTAATCCCCATAAGCGTGTCTCTATTCTTTCTCCCTTATGATTACAGTATGCCGCATGCACATAGGTCGGTCTTGTAACCTTAACACTTTCTCCAGGGAAACTTAAACAACCTTCGTCTGTGGTGGCTGTAATATCACCAGTTGAAATAATCTCAGGATTAAAACAAAACGAAGCTAGGTCGCCAACACCAAATTTAGTTTGCATAACAAATAGTCTACAACCAATACCAAGTTGTGGTGCCGCTAGACCAATTCCATTTGATTGTTTCATGAACTCTAACATTTTCAATGCCAGGTGCATATTCTTTTCTGGTTTTGTGAAGTCAAAAGGTTCCGCAACATTATGTAATATAGTGTCTACGAATTTAAACTTGTTAGGTATTTTAACTTTCATTACCTTCAAATCTCATAAAGTAATACGTAAGGTATCTATTAAGTTCGTGGCTACTTGACCACTTCCATTTATCGTAACTTATTCTTTCGGCAAACTGGACATCTTTAAGATCTTCTTCTATTAGCCCCATGCGATCATTCCATTGGTATATTTTTTCAGTAGTATCCAACGGTTTCTCTAACCTAATAATCATAAGTTGATCATCTGGTCCAGCATTCTCTATGTCAATGGTCATTTCCATCTAATTAAATATCCCAAAACTTGGAACCGGAGTACCGTCTAAATAAAACACGCTACCATTTAACAATTCATTAGGAGTGTTTAAGATAAAGTCAACAGTGTGAACTGCTGGCATTTCTAAATCTTGCGATAGCTCAGGTGTTAATCCAAAATAACATCCTTTTGTATTTAAACTAAAATTACGCATAGTTACATAATTTTGATACTTGTGCCCTACGTAATCTCCGTGTGCAAAGGTACTACTATTATGATTAGTTGATGATTCACTTAACATCCATACTACCTTACTGCATTGTACTGTTTTAATAATATGGTATGGAAGTATAGAACTAACAAAATACCCTTGTGCCCAATTCTTTTCTAATTTCCATAACTCAGCAAGACCTAAATCATCTGTATACGATCCTTTGCTTAATGAAGGATAGTTTTGATAAAAGAATACCAAATCTATTTTACCTAATTGTCTTAAGAACTTTTCTAAAGTTGATTGGTTGACTGTCTCCCAATCAACAGTACATGTTCCTTGCCTAGAAATTGTTTCTACTTCCCACCCGCGATTGTTAAGCTCGTTAGCAACATTAAAGCCTAATCCTTTGCTAGAGCCTATTATTAATGCTTTCATAACTCTGTAAAGACCTCTTTCCAATTAGATCCATATTTCTCATCAATACTATTGAAATATAGTGAATAGTCTGAGGTGCTTGGGTAGTCTAATTCTTTAAGACAGTTATTAAAGGTACCCTGAACACCAATGTCGTCAGGAAATTCGTTCATATAATTTCGATAGTCTTTCCTTATTGTTTCTTTAAGGTCTGAATCTAGATGTCTGGCTTGTATATTATCGTGCCCCATACTTTCCTGATTCACTGTAAAGTCAGTGATACCATAATTACTGCGGAAAAACTTCTGAAGAGGAACTAAAATATCAGCTGTACCTACAAAGAATACAGAATTTACCCTCCAGGTAATGTGAGTATTTTGTAGTCTGTCTAAGTTGCTGATAAACTTTGTCCAACTTGCTCCTCTTCTGATATACTCAAAACGGCCAGTCATCCCGTCGACACTAATTGTAAATAATACATTTTTAAATTTTAATAATTCATTGACAATTTTGTTATCTTCGTCAAACATCATATTTGTATTAACTCGGAATTGACAGTCTATACTTTTATCTAATTGAGTTAATAATCTAAGATTATGATCAATGAGAGTTGGCTCGCCGCCGCTCATATATATTTCTTTTAAATGATATTGATTACTAACAATTTGTTCTATTAATTTGTCAGCGTCTTTGTTAGACGTGTGATTAATTGGTTTACCTTCTTCTTTTGCTATACTACTACTTTGTCCGTGCCAGCAAGTGATACATTTAAGTTGGCAAAGGCTACTCCAATGCAAATCAATGGCGTTTAGTTGAAAACTATCAGTATCATTATAATCTATATCGCCCGTTACGAAAAGTTTATTATAATGATTTCTTAAAGAACTATATCCTAATTCGCTAGCAGAGTAGTCATAACACTGAGTGCAGTTATCCGGTTTTTGATCATTGAGTAATTGTCTTTTAATTGGAATAGTTTTTTTAATTGCAGATTCAAGCTGATTATCAATAATTGACCCAAGACTGTCTTTACCATATGTGCAAGTACTAACTTGTCCGGACATATCAACTTTAATCTGATTCCATGGTACAGAACAAAAGCTATCAGATTGTTTGAATAGAAAAAATTTCTGTTTATCATCCATTATTTCCATCTCAACAAAAATGCATCAACTTCTTTACTTGATGTCAAGTATATTCTATTACTGTGAACACTGGTTTGATTATCCCAACACCAATATTGATTGCTTATCAGTCGTTTGTGTAAGTGAAGCCAACTTTGCAAATCTACAGAGCTAGTCCAGGTAGTCCAACACCAATCCAGCGCCGTAGCAAAGTCCTCTACTGCCTGCTGATAACTAATTCTATCAAATTCAATACAGTAGAGGAATTTTGGATGTGCATTCCATTGCACTGTTGTCTTTCTTACCTTAAAGGTACGCATTTATCCCTGACTTGCTTTTAGTATGTACTTCCCGTACTTATCATGAAACTTATCGAAGCTCTTAAGTTTAGTTGGACTAAACTTTAAATCATATGTAGTAAGAGCAGTTCTGGCACCCATTACTACTATTTCTGTTTCAAAGTTATTCATCATGTAATCAAAGAAACAATCAAGATTCTTATTAAAGGCTTCTTCTTTAATACCTTTATCTTGTCTATCTTTAAGTTCGTAACACATAGAAACTACTAATGAATACATAGCTGATATATCTTTAATCTCTAACTCTTTTACCTTACCTGCAAGTATGTCTTCAGGATTAGGCATCTGGCTTGCAACTTTTCTATGTGCCATAAACTTAACTGCAAGGCCTTCTCCAACACTTCCTGCTATTAGGTTGAGTAGAACGTTCTTGTCGGAATCTTCGTCTGACAGTAATTCTGAAACGAAGGTCCACGAACGGGGGGTAGCGAACGCCCTACTCGAACTCTTGGGATCGAAATCGTATAAATCTTGTTTACTATATGCAAGATAACCGATAACATCTTTATGTATTTTATTTTTAACTGCCCACTGTTCCCAACTCTCAAAGTCCACTTTCATTTCTAAGTGAATAAATCTGTTTGCTAGCGGAGTAGGCATTCTGTATGTAACACCTTTGTCTGATTCTCTGTTTCCAGCGGCAACCATAACAACATTGTCAGGAAGTCTATACTTACCAACACGTCTGTTAAGTATTAATTGATATGCCGCGGCTTGTACAGCCGGAGCCGCAGAGTTCATTTCATCTAAGAATAAAACTACTACTGGATAGTCCTTAGCTAGTTCTTCACTAGGTAAGTCAATTGGAGGAGCCCAATCCATTAAGTTCATTTCTTTATTATAGTAAGGAATACCACGAATGTCTGTTGGATCCATTTGCCCTAAACGTAGATCGATCATATAACCTTCCATTTCTTGTGCAATGTCTGCGACTAGTTCAGATTTACCTATACCTGGAGGACCCCAAAGGAATACAGGACGTTTCTTATCAAAACATTTTTTAAGTCCTGCTCTTGCTTCTTGCGAATTAATTGTTCTTGATTCTGACATCTTACACGCCCCCGTGTTGTTTAACTTAACTACATTATATAACAAGTTGAATTACAGGTCAACCTATTTGTAAACTAATTAGATATCCTATTAGACCAAAGTATATCAATAACATTATTATTGCAATTCTGATTGTAATTTCTCCCGGAATTCTTCCTCAGATAGTTCATCCATCTGCTTCAGCTCTTCAAACACTTCTAACTCCTCATCTGATAGTTCAACTGAGATTCTCTCATCATCACTAATGATAATTGGTCTACCGTTTGGGAGTGTAATGGCAGATTCAAACTGAGTTGGTGGAGCAAACTCTTGTGCACCGTTGTGTTGCTTAGGATCAGCTTCGGGTTTTAAGCCCAACGGATTAATCCATCTTTGATAGTCAACATATATTGATATACATACCATAAAAACAAGGTATGTATAGAAGTATGCTTTATATCTATAGTACTGCTTTTTGGTTATCTTCGTTTTTAACTTCATTTAATTTATCTTTCATTTGTTTCATTATATTGCTTAGTTGATTAATAGCCGCATTTACGTCTACCGGCTCTTGATAGTAACAGAATGATTCATGTAATGTTATCTGTTGACTCACGCTTTCACATTCCTCATACGATCGGAATGTTGGACCAGTTTGGATTCCAGTTGCTGTTACTAACATTAATGCGATAACTGCTTCATTCATAATTGTGTCTCCTGTTTATACTTTGCTTTCAAAAACCATTTATATTTGTTAAAGTATTCTTGTGGTGTTCCTTCTACTTCTCGTTTCTCCCACTGTTCTACTTCATCTTTGTACTCGAACCACTTTTCAGTAATCCATTGTCTGAACTTACTGTTTGGCTCACCAAAATTAAAATTAAATTCAGTCTGATTAGGCATTATAAAAACTTAGCCCTATACAGTTTCCATTTCATAGTTATCTTTTGTATTACTGTTTCTATGATGCCTACATGCCAGGCCCATAGTACGTCCATAACAACTGCTCCGATCATAATACCTAACCAAAAATCACTCATACTATTCTCCTTACCACCATGAATTATAAAAAACTTTCTTACCTTCTTTGATCTTAGCTTTTGCATCCTCAACAAACGCTAGATCTGTACCTTTGTAATAATCATCTGAATCACTGCCGTAAAAGAAACCAGTAGTATCAGGTAGTATACTCATTCTGACATCTAGCTCAAGTGTTGACAAGTCCTCAGTGGTTAACTCTAGCTCTTGACAGTTAAAGTCATCCTCTTTGTTCCCCGTACGTTCACGCCACAGCCTTTCCATCCAACCATGCAAGTTAGGATGCTTTCTCCACTCTGCAATAGTTTCATTGTTGGGCTTTGCTGTTTCTTCAAAGTCTGCATCTACTGCATACGCCATCATATCTAATCCCATTATACTGTCTCCTGATAAGTTGCCATTTCATATTCCCAAACACCTGGAATATGTACTGCTTTCTCAGTACTAGCTACCCAACCCTTGTTAGGTGCTACCTTAGCTTGTGCTACTCTTTCCTGTGCTTCTTCCATGCTATAGGCTGGCACTAATATAGCAGTGTTGCCTTTAACTAGAGCATGAGTGATTCCATCTTCTGGACCTTGTACTGTTCTAATTGTTAATTTTGAAATATCCATAATATTCCCCTTATCTATATAAGTGGCCGCCACCACAGTTTTTTTCTAAATAATCAATGTCTTTAAACAAATTAAATCTAACGCCTTTTGCTGGTGCTTTCCATGATGCTGGTTTGTATACGTCACCTGTTGCTTTGTCAACGAAAGCGTCAACACTACGTGAAGTTAATTCACCGTCTTTAAGGTAGCCAGATGATATTTTAATGTATCTAATACCTGGCTCAGCTACCCATCCTCTAACCAATGATAATCCACTGCTGTTAAAAGAGTTTTCAAGTCCTTTCATGTATCTAGTAATTAATTTATCTAATTCCATTACGCTACCTCCATAACTTTGATAACATTTTTAGTGAAGCTGTTAATAGCTATATCAGTTTCAGTTTCCTCAGCCCAATCTGGATGATTTAGATGACAATCTTTATTTTCGTAACTAACTGATACTGCTGTACCATATTCAGGATGATCACACCAACCTAAGTAAGTTGCAACTGTTTCTACAATCTTATTGTTTTCATGATCCCAGGCTTTCATTAAAACTTTAGTGCCTGTTTCTAAGTTGTCAAATTGTTTGTTGTTCATAATTTTTACCCCTAAAAATTAAATTACTTTCCTAACTTCTTAAATACATTATAGCAATAAACGAATTAATGGTCAACCAAAATTACCAAATTAAAAGTGTGGATTTCTTTCTTCTACAACACCTTTAGTTAATCTCCAATAGCCGTCGCCTACACTAACAAAGTATTCTTTTGTAACATCACTGTGTTGTTTTGTGTTAACATCATACTGGCTTGACGTATTCTCTTTAAGATAAAACTTTCGACCGTCAGCTGTAGTTAGATATTTTTTAGTAATTTTAGCAACTGCACCTGCTGGATACCAATCACCGTTATAACCGTAACTAACTTGATCGCCTACTTGAAATGTATGTTTAACTGTTGTCATTTAATCACCCCTAATTAATTAACTTACAAGTAAGTATAGCAGTTTTGGATTTTTTGGTCAACCAAAATAACCAATTAAAATAGATTAATTATAATAAGATCAACCACCATAAATCCACAAAAGAACGCAACAACATATGCCGCTGTTGTTACTATTCCATCAATGCGATCTATTTTATAACTAACTTTTTCGTATGCTTTTTGTATTTCATTAATTGTTGTTTTTTCCATTTCTTTCTCCTGATTATTAATTAAATGCACCTACTACGTATAAGATTGCGAATACACCAGTATTGATCATAACTGCCGTTGTAATAAACAAAGTTTCTAATTTATCTAATTTATTAATAACTTTTTCATATTCTTGGTGTGTTCGGATTCCGGTTCCGAAGTTGTCTGCTTTTATTCTAGCCATGTGTTTCTCCTTGGTCTTATTTAAATTACAGTGTAATTATAGCACATCTTGTATTAGATGTCAAGTAAAAATACTATATGTTGTGGTTTTAGGTAGGATAATCACAAAAAAGCACTCCAAAGAGTGCAGACTTATTAACTAGCGGCCTTGTTATATCTTTTGAAAAAGGCTATCTGCTAATCCCATTTCAATCATTTGTTGAGCTGTAAAATACTGATCACTTGATGCTAATAGATTTTTCTTAACCCATTTTACATCTTGACCACTAGCGTCAACTAAGATATTAACCATTCGGTCATGGCACAGATCTACTTCAACTACTCCTGCCTTGATATCGTGATGTTTACCTAATACCTCATCACTGAATTGGTGACACATTAACCCGGTGTTAGGTGATATAAATCTGTGCGACCTGTGTCCACTTACAAGTATCAAAAAGGCCGCACTCATAGCTGATCCCATAGCTACTGTGTGTATGGGTATATGGCTAGCCTTCATAGCATCAATGATTGCAAATGTATCATACAAACTTCCACCAATCGAATTAATATATAAGGTAAGGTTCTTTTTTGATGAATCAATATTTTCATATGTAATCCATGACAAAATTTCTGCTGTATTCTTTTCTGCAATGTCTCCGTATAAGAAATTAACTCCAGAATCAAATAATCCTTTATCGATTATATCTCGCGGTTCACCAACAACTGTGGTTCTTCCGATCATAATACCCCTTTTCTTTCTAGGTAGTCTTGACAAGGAGTACAGTGTTGAACACCTGGCATTGCTAATCGTCGAGCTTCTGGTATCGCCTCGCCACATTCTTCACATTCATAAGCACTAGGCGTCTCTGCCTGTTTTGCTAGCTTACGTTGAACTTCGCTAACCGCATTCATGTGTAAATGGATAGCATGAAGCTGAGCCATTTCCTCTTCGGCTTCGTTACTATAGCTGAAATCGTCTTTGTTGTTAGTCATATGTTTCTTCTTTTTTCTCGTTAGTTGAAGGCTCAACATGATCATGCGGATAGCCAGCAGTAATTAGACCTTTTTCGATTTCCATTAATGCTACTACTGCAGGTTTATGTGTTTCTAATCCAGGAATTAACGGCTTAGCACCTCGCTGTAAATCATGAGCTCTTATTCCAGCAGTTATTACCATTGCATATTTACCACCTGGGAAATTACTTGCTGTATCGTTAGTAACTATGAAACTTTCTTTTACGTTGTAAGCCATGTATCTCTCCTCAAATTTGGTACACCCTAGGAGAATCGAACTCCTCTTGCCGGGATGAAAACCCGGTGTCCTAACCGATAGACGAAGGGTGCATAAATGGTGCCCAAAGGCTACTTCTTTATTACTGAGTAATTATACGGTATTACTTATATAAAGTCAACCTAAATTTTGATTATTTTACGCCATTGAAAAACGTCTGGCTATCTCAGTACGATATCTTGCTTTTTCTTTGTTACGTTGAGCTTTTTCAATTGCTTCTTCTAATTGTGCTTTGGTCCACCCTTTAATTCTTAGTTTACCGTTACATGTTGCTTCAGGATTTGCTTTACGTTTACCTGGATGAACTTTTCCTATCTGTGCCATACTATTCTCCTTAAAATGTTCTACTACTTATTAGACTAATGTATTCTCTACAAACTTTTGTAAACTGCCACAAAGATTAATCATAACAGCATCTCGCTCTCCAAACAAATATAATTTTCCTTTGGAGTTCTTACCTCGTGCTCTTTTAATATAATAAGGGTATTCCATCTTTCTGTCAAGTGCTAGAACTGTATGATTGCCCAACGCTGAATTTTGTTCTATGTCCCATTCGTATGATTTGATATCTAACTGTTGTGTAAATAATGCAAATCCATGTTGGGTTAATCCCATCCCACCTGTCTCTTGTATATTAGTCCACCAGGTAGCTAATGCAAGTTCCAATGAGAATGGCTTATTAAGGGTAGCAAGAATTTGCTTAGTTAGACTTAGTTTTCTTTCCACTGTCAGGATAAATTACTTTGCCTTTGTCTAGTAGTACAACAGAGAAAGTGTCAGTTTGGAATTGTTCGTTGAGTTTCTTTGCTAGATTAATAGCGTGCCCTGGGTTACTAAACGATACTTTCTTATATTTAGGCCCTGGATATTGAACTAGGTAGTTGCTGGTTTTTAAATTAATAGGTCGAGCTTCAAAATATACTGCCCATATACCATCACTGGCTAACACCTGTTCTGTTTTATATGTTTCCTTGTTGGTAATTTCAACAAGTACTTCTGGCTTTGGTCTGCTCATTGATTAATAATACTGTTATAATATAGTACCATTATTTATCCAAATAACTGCGTAGTTTATTAATTCTAGAAGTCTCTATAGTTGATACAGCTTAGTTACCCTTAACCTGGTGTTATCTGCATATCCAATATATAATGATAGTTACTAATACAACAACCACAATACCTATTCTGGTGTTCTCTTGTTTATTCTGTTGTGATTTATTCATTTTGCCTAGAAGTCTTTGCCTTTTACTTCAATATTAATTACTTCGTTTGTTGATGTACTAATGTCTTTGGTGTCTATAAGCAATTTTGTAATGTCTGTGTGCAACATTCTAGCCTCGTGCATACTCATAGTAAAATCTTTAGCGTTTGTTGATTGTAGGTCGTTTAATCGATCTATAAAACGCTTTATATGTGTCATGCTTTAACCTTAAGCAGTTCTTCGGGAGTTACATAAGGACCACGATGATCATATCGTTCAATGGTAATTAGTTTTGGACAAAACTCTTGTTTCCAAGAACGTCCTTTTTTAACTAGAAACCAACCTGCACAAATCCAACTCTTACTGTTATCTTCTTTAGTAAAGATAGGTGCTTTGTGTGATAAGTCCCATACTCCGTTAAACGGTTCAGCATCTGTAGGATAACCATGGACCTGATCTCTTTCTACTAAATTAGGTGATGGTGCATCTACAAACGTAATTTTCTTACGTCCAATCTTAAGTTCATCTACGTTGTCAACAGTTGCCTTTGACCCGTGAAATGTAATTGAATAACCTCGTCCGACGCCGTTAGCTGATATCTCACCTATACGTCTTTTGTTTTCAATTAATACCCAAAATTTATTTTTAACAATTCCTTTTGCTGTTACTGCCATGTCATGCTCCTTTTGCTGGATAGCTTGCTGAAAGAAAGTCAGCTATTGTTGTTGCATTATCGCTTAATCGTTTTAAATCATACTTACCACAGAACTTTAAGAACTGTGCACCAATCATTGGTCTTTGCTTAGGTGTACTTCCTTCTATAATTGTGTCTACTATAATTTGTTTAACATCATCTGGTTGTCGAGAAAGGTCTACTAGAATACAATTACGTTCATAGTCATCTAATACCCTATGTTCTTCATCATTATGATCTACCCAACGCTGTAGCATCATGTTATTCCAGCTATAGCCTTTTTTCTTTTTATCTTCAAATGCTTCTAGCAGGCCGACTTTATTCTTAGTACCTTTTTTACGAACACCTGGGTAAGCACTAAAGACATTATCAGTAGCATCACCACGCATACATTTTTCAAACAATATCCATTCTGGATTAGGTATTACCTTAGGTTCTTTAGTCTTCTTATCTAGAACACGTTGTCCTTTCTTGTCAATGATACCGTCTAATGTGTGTAATTCGTCACTGATACCATTATACTGTTTAACATTTTCGGCTAATAACTGATAAAAGTCAGTATCACTAGACACAATAACGTGTTCATCTTCAGGGTGACTTTGTACCCAACCTGCAATCAAATCATCAGCTTCTAGTCTACTGTGTTGTAATACAGTACAGTTAGTTTTATCTTTAACAAAGTCTTTAAGATCATCAAAGGCATCCCAAAATAACTTATCTTCCTCTGCTTCTTTTTCGGTTAACGCCTGTCGTGCAACTGCTCTATTTGCTTTATAGGGAGCGTAGAAGTCTTTACGCCATGACCGACCTTCTAAACAAAATATAACATGATTAGCACTTTGATCTCTATAGGCCTTGTTAATACTTGATAATGTAACATGGACTGCAAACGCTACTTTTTCCTCGCTAGAACTCCCCCTGAATGCTGAATGCCTAGCACGGAAGTATGTATTTGCTGTGTCTACTAATAAGTATCTCATGCTAGTATTATATGATCAAACAAGGTTGTTGTCAACTATATGTCGTACCATAAATTTACTCCAGTCACTATGTGCTTGATTATCATAATGGTAACTATTTTTGTGTACTGTCTTGTGTCCGTTATCTTGTAACCACCCGTGATATGTTCCTTTAGGTGTATATGGATCTATGTATGATGTACCAAAATCATAACGATCTTTTATCATACTAAAGTCTGTATTACCATTAAAGAATATATGTTTAGTTCCTTGTGATTCTAGATAGATGTGGTATGCTTTAATTCGTGTAAACCAATTGTTAGTGCATTTATTCCAATCTACATTGGCAACAAATTGTTTATATTTTTGTTTGTGACTATCCGGAATATCGTCTATGCCACTAGCGTTAACCTGAAACCATTCATTATCTATGTTCCATTCTTGACGTTCCCATGTCGACCATTGGATGATTACAAAAACATCTTTACTAGGATTTTCTAATAACCATTTGTTAGTTGTTCTTATAATACGATCATTTGAACTTGCTGACTCTGCTAGTACAAGAGGAGTAGCGTTTAACATCTTACTTAATTTTAGTCCCCAACTGGCTTCTAGATTATCTGGATGAGGACTTCTTCCCATGTGTATATATAAAGGATCATCATAAGCAAATCCGTGTTGATTAACTGCCTCAGCACCTGCTGTGTGGCTATCTCCATTAACAAGTAAGATCATTTAGTATTGTTGTTTTTCAGGTATAACACCACGTACACCACCTCTAGGGTCAGCACAATCGCCGTCTGTGCGTGGAATCATATGTATATGAGGCCACATTACTGTTTGGCCTGCTACAATACCTACGTTTTGACCTACATTAAATCCATCACATATCTCTTTTTGAAATAGATCCATTCCCCATTCATATGCGGCTATGTAACATTCTTTGATATTTCTGTCTATATCTTCTTTTGGGACAAATAGTAAGTGACCTTTAGTAACAGCGTATTTGTCTTCAAATACATAGTATAAAGGATGCTCTACTAACGGTCTTGATTCAAACCAAGGAGTGTCTTCTAGTTTCATTATGATACCTCTGATTTACCGTTACCTAGGTCTCGTTTAGTAGTACGCATGCCTGGATTCATTGCCTGTTCTTGTTCAAATGTTTCCATTACTACGTTTCTACAGATATTTTGAAACCATTGGTCTACTAAATCTTGGTCTGTTTTACCTTGATAGCCTGCTTTCATTAATCTAGCAATAAAGATGTCATTCCAATCTAGGTCAAAACTTCCTTCGTTAAGATTTTCTGGATCAATGTCCATACTTAAAATATTAATATACGGCTCTTTATTTTTATCTGCCAATGCTTTTGCCGACAACTTCTTACTAGTTGTTTTAATTTCTTTTTTAATACCTACTACTTTCTTAATGCTATCTATCAATCCCATCCTATTTTCTCCCAAGGAACATTTTTATTACCGAAGTGTCCATATGTACAATTCTTACTATAGTTAGTATACTTGAATAAATCAAACCTGTCAATGATTCCTAATGGTGTTAGGTCAATATTATCTCTAATAAATTTTTCTATACTACGATTGTGTCCATTTGATTCTACGTAAATTGATGTAGGTTCTTTAATACCAATTGCATAACTTAACTGTATCTGGCACCAATCAGCTAACTCGTCTGCTACAACGTTCTTTGCTAACCAACGGGCCATGTATGCCGCCGAACGATCTACTTTGGTAGGATCTTTGCCTGAAAATGCTCCCCCACCATGTGGAGCCCAACCACCATATGTGTCTACAATAATTTTACGTCCTGTTAGTCCTGTATCACCATCTGGTCCACCTATTACAAAGTTACCTGTAGGATTAAGATGCCATACTGTTTTGTTGTCTACTAACTCACCTAACACATCCATTGCGGCTTTCTTGCTTAATCCTCTTGCTTCGTTACAAAAGCCCTGTTCATGTTGAGTACTAATAACAACCTGATCAATACGTTGTACTCGATCGCCTAAATATTCAACTGATACTTGACTCTTAGCATCCGGTAACAATATACTATTATCCTGTCGTATGTCTTTCAATCGTTTAAGTATTTCGTGACTGTAATAGATAGGTGCTGGTAAGTACGCATCATTGTCTCTATTAGCATACCCGAACATAATACCTTGATCGCCTGCTCCGAAACTATCTGTACCTAGAGCAATATCAGCTGATTGACTGTGTATTCTATTGTCTATTTCTAATGTATTCCAATGAAACCCTTCTTGTTCGTATCCGATATCTTTAACTTTGTCTCTCACTATTTGATTAATGTCTACAACATTAAAGTTTTTAACTTCACCTGCTATAGTGACTTGATCGGTTGTTACCAACGTTTCAATAGCTACTCTTGTTGTGCGATCACCATTTTCTAAACCAGCATCAACTAACGCATCAGATATTTGATCTGCTACTTTGTCTGGATGTCCGTCACTCACTGATTCACTTGTAAAAATATAATTGTCCATTTATGTCCCCCAGGCGTTACTCCATATGTCTACTTGTAGTCTAGGTGAGTACCTATAACCTTTCTTCATTGCTAGCTCTGCTATCTGTGCTGTATTAAGATGATAGTCTTCTGGTAAACCCCCAACTGGCATTAGATATACAGGACCTGTATAACCTGCTTCTCTATATATTTTTACTGCACGATCAACATCTTCAACATCTTCAGGACTTGCTACTACAAACTTAAGATATGTGTATCCGTATTTTTCATATTCAGTAACTACTTCTGGCAGTATAGCTTCACTCCACTTTTCACCTGACACAGGAAGTTTAGCACTAACTGAGAATGTCATCTTGTGATAACCGCGTTCTTCTTGCCACACATGTTTTAACCATGTTTTAAAATCTTCGCTTAACGGTTGGGTACCGTTTGTTTCAAATGTAATGTTTTGTAATCCATTATCCATACACGACTCAATTAGTTCAGGATATGCACGTTGCCACCCTAGTAACGGTTCACCACCTGTAATAACTAAATGAACATCTTCATAATTAACCTGTGTCCAGGTATTGTTAGGTATAAGTTCTTCTGCACGTTTACGTACTGCATCTGTTGTTAGTACAGGACTTAGATGTTTAAATTTAGGATGCCATGACGCATAGCTATCACACCCTTTACTTACTAAAGGTAGTTCTTCATATGTTTTAAACTCTGCAATACGTTCAGCAATTTCTTCAGGTTCTTTGTTTAGGGGTGCTCCGCCAAACGGCATACCAAAGCCTCTGCATTGGAAGTTGCACCCAAACGTTCTTAAGAATACACTAGGTACCCCTGCCCATTTACCTTCACCTTGTAAACTGTAAAATATTTCAGCTACCTTAAGTTTTTCCATTATCTATTCCTGTCTTTGTTGTAATATTCTTTAGTATGTTTACCCTTAACATCATTCCGACTACTAATCAATGACCAAACTGCTAGGGCAAATACTCCAACAACTACTACTAAAACAATATAAAGTTCCATTATATTTTCCTTGCTTTAATTAATAAATGCCACCCTAAATACTCTTGAACTGCTTCACGCATTTCAGCTGGCATTGCATCAAACCAGGGTTCTAATTCATTCTCACCTTGCTTGTACTTGTTTACATTATACATGAAACAGTGAGCCTGAGCAAGCGTGACTATATCAAAACGGCCTTTTAATAGCATTGCTATTTCATCTTTAGTAAATGCTTCTGCGTAAGGACAGTTTGATTGTGCTTCAAATTGATCTAACCCTTTCTGTATCATAGCATATTTCCAGGAGTTCTTAGCGTATACCATAAAGCGGAACTCGCCATTGGTAGCAACATTGTGATATATGTTATTGATTATACCTTGTATGTCTGGATAGTGATGTATTACTCCCATAGAATATACTAAATCAAATTCACCTAACTGCTTTAGGGCTTCACTATCTGCGGCGTCAATGACATGAAACTCTCCATCGAGATCGTATACTTTAAATTGTTGTTTAGCTAGGTCAACTGACTCTTGCGATATATCTATACCAACATAGTGAGCACCGTGTTTAGCAAACTCAACAGCATCCCACCCCATACCACACCCAATTTCTAATACACGTTTCCCTCTCCATTGATGAAACTCAGCAAAGTCTCTAAGGTGAGGTTCTACACTGTAACGACGTTGGCTACCTGTTTGGAAGTATTCTAATGTGCCAATTTCACCTTGCCCTTTTTTAATACCGCAAGGTTGATTATCCCAATAAGTTTTAATTTCACTTATTAGTTTATTTTTTTTCACTTCTTGCCTTTTCTTCTTTTGATGTAGATTGACCTGGCTTGTATTTTTTCTTTGGATCTACTCTCATAGTTAACCCATGAGGATCATTTGCTTCTAGTTTGTCCCAGGCTTTCCCTTTACCATTGATTACCTTTTCAAAGTGATCATTGTACTTGCCTTTTTGTTTTAGATACCACATAATTTTAGCACATGTTGTGTATCTTGTAGCATTCATTTCTGGACTATTAAGATCCATTGGGTTTGTAGGATCACCTTCTAGTTGAACTCGAGCTTTGTAAACTTCATCGTTAGTGGCATCATTACCTGTAATGTCATGCCTATCATGCCATATTTCTAAATCAAATTCATTTTCCATAATGTCACATAGGTAAGCAATTTGACTTACCCAAGCATCTGTCATTTGTTGTGGACTAATTGATCCAGTTAATACAAAATATTCGTGTGGTATAATAGGAAATATTGCGTAAGGGTGCTCGTGATTGTCTTTACATCTAAATATTTTAAATTCACCTGTGTGTCTATGAATTATTGAGTCCCAATCTTTGGTCATCATTCTGGCATCATCATTAAAGAATAAGAACCAGTCACCACTAGCTCTTTGTGCTAGATAATTTAAATATTCATTTAATCTAGTATACCCCCATTTAGGCACTACATGTACTTCATAATCAACACTGTGTTTGTCCATATAGGGAATAATCGTTTTTTCAAAATAGTCTTGTGATACTTGATCATCTTCATCCAATGCCATAAGATACTCAACACCACCTTTACCACTTTCATTTTTCCAACAACTTTTTAACGCATCAAACATCATCTCTGGTCTAGCTCGTGTAGGAACTAATACACTAACACGTTTGGTAGGAGACATAATTGTGTTACATAGTTTTTTTAGGTCTATACTCATTGCCACCAATCTTCCCACGGAAATACAATCCAGGCATTGTTCTCATGTTTGTTGATATCAACAGCTGAATAATCTACAGTTGCTTCACTAGCTTCGTTATTAATTAATACTGCATAGTCAACATATGTGTCACCCCAACTCTCTTTAATAGCATTTATAGTAGCACCAGTATCATTGATATCATCTATAACTAATATTCGCTTACCAAAGCCAACACCTAATACTGTCTTCATATCTAGTAAATTATCTGATCCTACATGGTCTCTAAGACTTACCTTTAAGGCGTGCATTGGTATGTCCAGATACTGTGAAACCAGCACTGCGGGCGGTAAACCACCCCTTGTGAGTCCTACTACACAGTCATATTTGTTATGATCAATGGTTACTTGACGTATGATATCCTGTGTAAGCCCTTGAATATCACTCCAATTATAATATGCTTTCTTAGTCATTGTTACTTCCTTATGTGTAATACACGCTTCTAGATTTAGGTGTTTCATACCATTCAACACGTTGTACAGTAACATTAAGTTTTTTCATTTTTACTTGTACTAATCCTGCCATCCACGATGATAAGTTTTCTGATGTAGGCACAAAGTCTACAATCATAAATCCTTCATAATATTCATACTCTGGAGTTGTTGGATCTAAATCACTTAAATCTAGATGCCAACCTGCTACGTGTTCAGTGTTTGGAATAGTAACTGGCAGTAATTTACGATCACCAATCATTTGATTGTACAATGGATCATTGCGATCTAACACAAACTGATGATCAATATATTCGTTAATCCATTTCTTCAACCACTCTAAATGCCGAAAGTCTGTTACCATTCCTGTAACATCTAGTTTGTCTGCTGTTAAATGAACTGTCATTCGACCTTCATGCCCGTGTAAATGTCTACATGCACATTTTAAGTCTGCGGCATACTCACCGTTTAATGTCTGCGTATGTACCCTATGTCCATAACAGAATTCAAATGCTTTATCGATTACATGTGCCATATTTTTCCTTTACTTGTTAATTATTATTACAAATCTTTTGTTAAATTACTTATTGGTGTCTCTCTGCATCAGCTACTCTTTTACGTAATGAACTTGAACTAAATGAATGGTCTCTACCATTATACACTAATTCAATCCCTCTTTTAATACAAATATCTTTACCTGTAAAGTCCTTACTTTCATACTCTACTCCTAATATTCTAACATCAATTGGCAGTGTGAGCAAGATATCTTGGAGATCTTTTTCAGTCTGATATACCACTATCTCATCAACAAATCTATTACAACCTAGCTGTATCTGTCTTTCTACTATCGATTGTATTGGTGCGTTCTTTGAAGCTCTGTCTAATGTCGGATCTGTTTGTAGGCCTGCTATCAAGTAGTCACAATGATTTTTACATTCTGATAACATAGCAACATGTCCTGCATGTAAAAGATCAAAGGTTGAGAATGTAATTCCTATCTTTAACCCTTGTGCTTTAAGATCCTTTACTTTGTCAAAGATCATTTAAAAAGAAAACTCATAAAATGCACCAATTTGGTATTGCTTGTTTTGGTCAAGTACACCAGACATTTTTAAACTATGTGTTTGACCGAACTGGTTTTCTACTAAATTAGTTCTATACTCACTACCAATGAAACCAATTGGTCCATTGTTTAATGCAACAGTGTGATTGGTATAGTTCATGGTACCGTCTGTACTAACGCTAGTTGGTAAGGTAAGATTAACGCTACCATAAACTACCATTGGCTTGATACCTGTATATAAGTTAATGTTATCATCTGACCAACCAGCCATTGCATATACACTAGTAATTGGAGTAACATCATTAACTAATCCAGCTTCAAAGTCAGTTAGTGAATACATTATACCACCTTGAGCATAAAAGTTTTTAGGCTGATATAACGTTGAGTATTCAAATGTTGTAGTACTGTCTACACTACCAAACATACCATCAAACGATACAAAGGGAGAATACTGACTCCTTGTCATTGTAAACTTCTCAGTGAACGATGACTTGTTGAGTATTTTCCCATCTACTGGACTTCTAGTTGCAAATGCAGTGCTATCAAATCCCATTGTAACATTGTTGAATGATTTATCATCACTGTTATCACTTTGGTAAGCATTAAAGTGCATACCGTTATACTCTTGTGTGCCACCAACAAACTTGCTTGACCATGAGTTACCAGCTTTGTGGTTTAACTGATAAACAGGAATTAAATCTTTTGTTTGTGCTAGATTACTAAGGTTAACAGTATAATCTCTACCGATAGCATCAATTGCTGATACACTTGATAATAATGATTCGGCTCCCCCACCCACAGCACTAAAACTACCTGATATAGCACTTGCTGTACCTGTTCTACCTGTAGTTGAAATACCTAAGTCACCAATTGGCTCTGTAGCTTTCTTAAGATCCAACAGTCCTTGCCCATGTATATTAACATCGTAATTTACGATAGTTTTATCAGCAGTTTGTAATAACACTTGTACTAAGTTTTCGCCTTTCATGTAAGGCCATTGTTGATGTAATACTGCAATAGCACCCGACACCACTGGTGTCGCTTGTGATGTACCTGACAGATTTCTAAAAGTACCATCTTTCCATGTTGACTTAACATTGGCACCTGGTGCCAATATATAAAAGTCTGATGTTTTATATGTATCAGCACATTCGCTACCTGTCCAGTTTTTACATACATGTCCGGCAGTACTTCCCTCAACGCTAGACACATTAGTGTTCCACATACCAGCGATAATCATTTTTCCACCAAGCAACAAGTTTCCATCAGCATCAGTAGATGTTGCAAATGTAGCTGGATTCTGTACATACCCATTTGATTGGTTTCCAGCCGCAACTACTAATACCATTTCACTGTCTTTTAATGCATCTGCCCACTGTTGAGGATCCTCTAAATTGTAATAGTTTGCACCACCGTAATGAGTAATGTTAGTGGTGAATATACCATTACCTTGATCAACCACTGAGCTACGGTATCCCCTTGAGTAACTAGTATTAGCTGATATGTTAGCAACAACAGCATCAGTGTTATCTACTAACCAAGTAATCCCTTGTCTGGCTCTCGACATTGAATAACTTCCGGTGGTCGTAATTCTAACAACAGCTAGATCTGAATCAGGAGCTACACCCACTATACCTTCGTTGTCCAAACCTGCTGATGCAATACCGGCAACATGCGTTCCGTGACCATACAAGTCCTCTACATCACTTCCGCCATATAGTGTGTCATACTTATATTTGATACGACCTTCAAACTCTGGATTATCTAGATCAATACCACTATCTAGTATTCCAATAGTTGACCCTTTTCCTGTCCAGCCTCTTGCCAGAGCATACTCTTGTTTAATTGCACCATTAAAATTGTTTGAATATTCAGGCAACTCTGTATAATAATTAGAATCATTGGAGACCATAATTGTAGGAGTACCATCAAACTCCAATACGCCGTCGAATACTACTCCTAGAGTCTCTTCTTCAACTACTACTACCGGTTCTTCTTCAACTACTACTACCGGTTCTTCTTCTACTTCTAATAATGCTAACCGTTCTACTTCTAATAATGCTAACCGTCTATCTTCTGCTTCGTCTAATAATCGTCTCGCTTCAGCAATGCTGATCTCTTCAGCACGTCTATCTTCTGCTAATACAATAGCTATTCGTTTTTCTTCTATTGCATCAGCAATTCTCTTTGCTTCAGCAATACGTGTTGCCTCAAGTGCATCAGCTACTACTTTTACTTCAGCTACTCTCTTTGCTTCAGCAATACGTGTAGCCTCTAAGGCATCAGCTATTGCTTTGGCTTTGGCAATTCTCTTTTCTTCTATTGCATCTGCTACTGCTTTTGCTTCAGCAACTCTCTTAACTTCTATCGCATCTGCTACTGCTTTTGCCTCTGCTACTGCTTTTGCTTCAGCAACACGTGTAGCCTCTAAGGCATCAGCAACTCTCTTTTCTTCTATTGCATCAGCTATTCGTTTCTCTTCTATTGCTTCTGCTACTGCTTTAGCATCTGCTATTCGTTTCTCTTCTATTGCGTCAGCTATGGCTTTTGCATCAGCAACTCTCTTTTCTTCAGCAATACGTGTAGCCTCTAAGGCATCAGCTACTGCTTTTGCTTCAGCAATCCGTGTAGCCTTTAAGGCATCAGCTATTCGTTTCTCTTCTATTGCATCTGCTACTGCTTTTGCTTCAGCAACTCTCTTAACTTCTATCGCATCTGCTATAGCTTTGGCTTTTGCTTCAGCAATACGTGTTGCCTCTAAGGCATCAAATATAGCTTTGGCTTTTGCATCAGCTATTCTCTTTGCTTCAGCAATACGTGTTGCCTCTAAGGCATCAAATATAGCTTTGGCTTTTGCATCAGCTATTCTCTTTGCTTCAGCAATACGTGTTGCCTCTAAGGCATCAGCTACTGCTTTTGCTTCTGCTACTGCTTTTGCATCTGCTACTGCTTTTACTTCAGCTACTCTCTTTGCCTCTAAGGCATCTGCTACTGCTTTTACTTCAGCTACTCTCTTTGCCTCTAAGGCATCTGCTACTCGTTTCTCTTCTATTGCATCAGCAACTCTCTTTTCTTCTATTGCTTCAGCAATACGTGTTGCCTCTAAGGCATCTGCTACTGCTTTTGCTTCAGCAACTCTCTTTTCTTCAGCAACTCTCTTTTCTTCTAAGGCATCAGCTACTGCTTTTGCTTCTGCTATTGCTTTTGCTTCAGCTATACGTGTAGATTCTGAATTATCAACCACTTCACTAACTAATTCGTCCCTAACCCAATATTCAATAACGTCTGTTTTTATAGCTTCAGTTCTAGTCGGCTTATTTCTAAAAACTCTTTCTCTTTTTTTCTTTTTAGCACGCTCAAACACCGTTGAAATATATTGTTCTTTCCATGTCTTAGTAAGAATGGTGTATACAGAATTATATGTGCTGGTTACAATATCACCATTAGCCCTTACTGTTGATTGAACTTTGGGTTCAGAACGATTAGAGTACACTTCTCGCATTTCAATGATGTTTGTACTTGAATCAGTCCAGGATTCTAAAACTGCCCAATTCCTTGGTGCGGCCTCAGCAACTCTGTAACCTACAACTAACAATAATAGAACTATTAATAATGCCTTTAAGGGCGAATAGTTTTTCACACTGTACTCCTTTTGGTTAATACTCTACTATTATATAATATTTGGAATTTATGGTCAACCACTATCTAGGTGCAAACTCTTGTTGTAATTTGATATTATCCATGAACTCTTTCTTAGTTCCTGGATCGTCTTTGAAAGCACCTTTTAATACAGTTGTTTGTGTTAATGAGCTATGTGCCATTATACCTCTGTTTTCACAACAACCGTGAGTTGCTTGTATATAAACTCCGATGTGTTCACTGTTGGTTGCTTTGCTAATTTCTCTAGCAATATCGTTACATAGTTCTTCTTGGAGAGTTCCACGTCTAGCACACCATTGTGCAATTCGTGTATATTTTGATAAGCCAATTACTTTACCATTAGGAATAATACCAATATATGCAACACCAGCAACCGGTTGATGATGATGTGAACACATACTTCTAAGCTCACTTCTAACCACTAACATACCAGTGTAAGCATCTTCACCTTCATTTGGGAACGCTGTTGCATCTGGTGCAGGCTCGTATCTGCCAGACATAACTTCATTGATGTACATTTTAGCTAAACGCTTTGCAGTGCCTTTTGAATTTGGATCATTGAATCTATCAATTACCAGACTGTCTAACACACCTTCAAACTTAGTAGTGATTTCGTCTATTAATAGTTCTTTCTCAGGAGGAACAATATATTTTGATATATTATCACCTGACCAGTAACGTCCATTGTTGTTTTTTATGCGTGTTGCAATTCGTTTACTCAATGGAATATCTACTGGTAGTAGCTGATCCTCATCTTCTTTTTCATTCCAATCAATTTGATTCTCTATTGACATATTACTTTCTCCGAGTTAACGACGGGGATGTCGTTTATTGTTAGTTTATATTATTTATTATATAGGTATATTTAGGCATTGTCAAATACTTATGGTAATTTCTCTAAGGTCTGGATATTGTTTAAATTCAGGCATACTATTATGTGTACCTAATAGCTCTAATCCTTTCTGTGCCTCTTCTGGTGTGGGTTTATAATGATAGCCTAGCACAAAGTCTTTTTGACTTTCCCAAGGTGTTATAGATAAGTCACGCCCATCATAACACATTAATTTTAACTTCTTATACAGTTCGTAATCATCTAATAATATAGCACCTCCTCTGCCTATAGTCATTGGTTTATCATGACCAAAACTTAAACACATTATTTGTCCTGATTTATACATACCTTCATATAAAGCTCTTGCTGAATCCCAAATATTAGTATACTGAAAGTAATACATGCCCTGCCAAGTTGCAACATCATTGTATTCAAACTTAACACCTAACTTCATAAGCATCATTGGTATTGAAATATATGTGTAAGGAGTAAACTCTGTTGATTTAACGTCAGTTGCTCTAAACGATATCTCAAGTGCATGTGTACAACAATCAGTCATTACAGCATACTTAGAACCTGTGTATGACGCTAGTGCATCTTCAAACTCTGTAATTAGATTAAACAATATTTTCTAATATGTTATCTGCTGAAAAGAATTTCTCAGTAAGACTGTTTGATTGTGCTTTGATTAAATGTATGTTGCTTTCATAATTTTCTATAAACCAAGAAATAACATCAATCAAACTTTGTTTATTTTCTTTATAACTTTTCCAACTTTCAGTCCATTCACTAGGGTATAAGAACTTACCAGTGTACATTTCTGAATAACTTAATCTATCTGGAACAAATGGTATTGCATCTACCACTGCTCCTTCATAACAACTAATGCCTAACGTTTCTTGTAGGTTTGCTGAAAATACCATTTTTGCTTCGCCTAACAAGTTATGATATTCATTTTTGGTTAACTGTTGGTCTTGACATACTACAAACTCATAGTTAGGCATAGCTAATGCAAGATCACGGAATATGTCTACCTGTTTCTCAGGTGCTATCCTATGTGGGAATAATATGAGATTGCGTTTTGTCATATTCTTATACAAGTTAAGAGTTGAATTCATGTATTCCATTGGCCAACCTGTGCGTACAATCTTTTTATTATGTTTCCAGAATGCCCTCATCTGCTCTTGGCCTTTATTCTCTGGGTCCATACCTAACAAGTTTTCACAGAACATATCAATATGAAAGTCTGTAGCAAAGTAATTATGGTCTATTGCATCAAAGAATGCGTGTTCTGTATGTCTAACCCACGGAGCATCACCTATTAGTCTACCTAAAAAGTCTTGTGGATCATAACTACCAGCATGCCACAATGCGTGTATAGATACTTTTATACCAAGCAGTTCACTCATGTACTTTAGATTAATAATACCAGGATGCCAAGCATCAGTAAAGATAAAGTGGTCACCACTAGCAACTTTGCCCCTGGTAAACAAACGGCTAAATTCTTCAACTTGGCGAGCTTTGTATATATTAGTGCCACCAAAGTTAAGAAAAGCGCCTGGAGTAGTGGCATTAGGAATATCGTCAGGTCCTTCGATAATTGTAACATTATGACCCGCATCCGTTAAGAGTTTAGGAACATGTGTTTTCCATTGCCCTGTATATCTAGAATCAACTGCTTCTAAGTCAACTAAAAATACGTTAGCCATTAGTCTGTATACCCGTCGTCTTCTGTGATAGATACCTTGACAGCGTTATCCCAAATAACAGCTTCTTCTAATGCAGTTTTAGCATCATGTAAGTATTCACGTTGTTCATTATTCATTGACATAAACAATTGATTGGCCTTGTCTATTACGTCCCATACATATTCTGGACGGTCTATGTGTGCTTGGCCTTCCATACACCATTTAAGGTGATCAATTTTATTAACAGCTCTCTTACGATCTGAGACAGCCTCAAATTGATTAATATTTGGATGTTCATTTGCTATATCACTAATCTCTTTTTCTTTGTTATTAAAGATACTATCCCATCCGTCTTCGTATGCTTTATTAGTTGCTTTAGTTTTTAACTCATCACCGGTTATGTCGTTTTTTGAAGCCATCATCGGGTCCTCTTAATTTGTCAAATACACGTTCTTTTTCCCATTGTTTTTCTTCTTCGAACTTAGGTAGTATAGCATAGATCTCTTCAATCCAGCACTTCATTTGGTAAATTTGTTTTTTGTAGGATGCAGAATCGGGCATAAAGTTATCTGGGTCTAGACATTCTGCCACTAGTTGATTAATGTGTTCTTTAAGTTGATCGTTAGGGGATTGATTGTGTCGGTCCGGAGTGTCTAACCAATCAAAGTTCTGATTATCTGTATGTTCTTCTTCCATTTAGACGGGAAAGATCATCGAGCCAGTTGTTTCGGTAGTTCTTACCTTGTTGCTTTTTATTGTACTGTTGCCAAATAAAGCTACGCAAATTCCAAGCATCCGCTGGATTAAATCGGAATCCTTGTTCTCTACAAAATTGGACAAGTTCTTCGAGCTGATCGAAAATTTGAGTAGATGATAAACGTCTAGGGTTAGATCGATCAATGGCCATGTGTAAATCCTGTATAACATTATGTTGTAACAGTCCATTGAGGTTCTTTAGTATTGTATTCGATTGAACAACCATTCTCATTATCTTCCGATACATCAATGATGACCTTTCTATTAGGATATCTAATAGCAATTTGACTATACAAGTCGTCGGCAATCATTTCGCATGATTTATGATTCAATTCAAGAGTTGAGTCGTTATACAAATTACCAAGCCATCGCTTGAACTGGATGAATTCTATCTCCCTGTCATTGTGAAACACTTCTATCGCAATGCGAAAGTGAAACATGTGTCTATGTGGATGAGCTAGGAAACTTACATCGTATTCATCATTAGTATTTAGCTTAGGGTCGCTCGCCGCCGCTGGGTAGCTGTGTATGCCTTCTCTCTGTAACGTAATCCAAATCATACGGTCTGCACGATCTTTAATACGACCTTGTGTTTCTCGTAGTGCTTGTTCTCTCTGTTCCATTATGCCATGACTCTGTCTACTGCCTGCATCATATCATTGGCATGTGCTATCTTCTCTAATTCTTTTTCAACTGTTTCTGCATAGTCAATATGTTCTGCAACACCTTGCGGGCTTGCTAAGAACAATTCAATATTGGTTATTGAAATAGCAATTTCTGTCTCATACTTTGCTTTTAAGTTAATTAGTACTCTATTAGACATTGTTAGTCTCCTTAATGATTTCATCGTTGGCATATTCTGGCCAGGTAGTTAGTTTGTCAGTTAATCTAAGATCACTAATACTATGACACCAAACACCAGGGTTTGTTGCATCAAAGTCTATGTCATCTAGTTTAAGTGTAGCATTACGATTGTACTTTGACAAATATGGTACCTTTACACTTATTTGAGGTATAAAGTTATCGAACTTGCTTAGCTCTGCTAACCACTTGTGCTTTGTTTCACAAAACTTAACGTCAAAGTCTAGAGTACATTTAATACCTAGTCTTAGACAATGTCCAATCATGCTATCCCAATGATTGATATTCTTACCATTGAATGATTGGTTGGCTCCGAAGTATACGTGCTCGCATTTCTTTTGTGTGACGAGGTCGATGATTGTCTCCGGAGCCAAAACTCCAACAACAAATAAAGTCTGCAGACCAAACGCAGGAGTTTTTTCTATTTCAACACCTGTGAATACTGTTATTGAATCTGCTTTACCTGTTGCGTAATCTCTATTCATTATACTATTATACTACAACCTTAGTTAATTGTCAAAGACTATTCGAATGTTTCCATTCAAACATTCGTCCTGGCAAATATCTAAATAATCATCATACGCTAAAATATTTTGCAAGTTATTTTTTGTTTCAGCTAATATATATTCTGATAACTGTTTATTGCTCGGGGTAGTAGTACCAAACAATAACTTAAAATCATTATCAACCGTTCTTTCTTTCATTCTTTCTACATTAAATGTTATAAATCCTCTGCCTCCGGATTTAATAATATTAGAAAATTCCCGAAGTCTAAGGCCATAATTAGCTAACGAAATAAAATGTAGAGCATTTATGCTCATTACAGACTCGTATGCTTGCATATGTCCCTTACTAAAACTATCATCAAAAAAATCTTTTTCGTCTGCTGATTCATAATGAGGGTCTATGCCATATATAATTGGTATGTATTTTTTAAAAGTATTAGAGCCACACCCTATATCTATTATTTGTGTTGGCTGTTTTTCTAATAGGAAACTAATATACCAAAAAACAGTCATACCAATAATCGGTGTCTCGTAGAATTTTCTATCAGTTATGCTCAACAGATTTATTATACGATCAATTAATACTACAGGATTCCACACACATGTACCGGTAATACTTTTACCTAATTCAGTGTTAGGAAATTCTTCCTTAAATTTAGTACTATTATACTGTTGCATTATGCTAGTTTTTTCTTAAGTTTTTCAATCTGATCTTTAATAAATAACTTCTCTTGCTTCATTTTAGTCAAGAGTGGATCAGCAATATAGTTAGTATAACGTTCTTTTATTTTTTTGTCAAGCTCTTGATGTTTCAATTCAAGTGCTGTTAAATGACTTAATTCGTTCATACTTCCTCCATCTCAAGTTTATCTAGTTTGTCCTCATCTAATGTAACTTCAGCTTCTTCTACTTCTACTACATCGCCCTCATCAAACAAGTTGTTAAACATAGTACCTGAATTCACTGTTTTCTTACCAATTGCTCCCCTGGTACCAATAATACTCATCCAAAACTTACTGTAATGTTCAATAACGGCCATCGATTCTTCTTTAGTTTTAGCACCAAATATAGCATCACATACATCTCTGAAGGTAACTGTCTCAAATGTTTCTTGTATTAGCATTGCAGGATACTTACCACTATCATACTGTCTGTTTGCTTCTTGTACTGCATTAAGATGTTGCCAAACATTATGCCCCATCATTATTGCGTAACTAAAACTATCCCATGATGTCTTACCTTCTTTGCCATTTTTATTTAAGTCACCTGGCTTATAGATACAAATATCTTTCATCTCTAAGTTACGGCTTATTGGTGAGTCTTTAAAACTAGTATGGTACCCGTCTGCTAATACACCTTGACTAAACTGTCTAGTGTCAGTAGCATACTTTTTATTATCAGCAGTAGGTTGCATTCTATAAACCCATTTCTTACGATCTTCAGTTTCAACATCTGTATAGATCTGACCATTTGCGGTAGCTAGGAACGGTGACGCACAATCGAATGATATTGTAAAATTAGGGTTATGATACTTTCTAACTGATCTTTGTACATCTGTTAATAACGTAGCCCACTCTAGTTTACTTGTGCCCAAGAAGTGCATCCAATCTTGCTTGCCTTCTTCTAGTAATCCATCATGTATAATAGTAACTAATCTGTGTAATACTAAATGTATATCACACATATTTTGTCCACCCATTGACCAACCATTAAAGTGATTAGTTGGGTATTGAGTTGGATCACAGTACTTCTTCATACGTTGATACCAATCTTCTGCTTGTGTGTGGTTCTCACCTTGTAACACGTTTAAGAACTTACATCTACCAGTTCGATTATTAATAAAGTAATCATTGTTAATGTAAGTACCCTGAACTGCTTCTTCATAGCTATTAATGTTTGTTGCTTTACGTCCTTCTGGACTACGGCAAACCCACGCTGGTATATCTAAAATCATACCATAGTCCATATAAGCATCCATCCAGGCAAGTACTTGCTCACGTTTCTTTTTAGCTTTAGGACAATTAGGATTCTTCCAATCACCTTCCCAAACACCTTTACCAATCTGAAAGCCACCAGAGTCACCTAGTACCCAAGCACCTGGCTCTCTTTTACGAACCATATCTTCTTTAGGACTGTCTCTGGTAACATCTAAGTCAGCATGTCCTGCTGAGTATAATGACCACTTGTAAGTGAACACACCTTCTTTACTATTCAACCAATTAAAGTTTTCCATGTCAGGTAATTTTGTAGGCATCCTCGCAGGGTCAACATAGTCGTTAGCCACTCTTTGTTTGCCTATGAATGTGCCATAGAAACTACTTAATGCTGGTAAAAATATAGCATAGTCATTCTGCTTTACTGTTAAGTCGTCGTGTTCTACTCTAGCCATTATTTGCTCTGTGCTGGAAGTATGTATTGATAAACTGCCAATCCACTATCTACTGTGATCTGTGCCGCGCCTTGATCTGAGATATGTACAGTCTTGTCACCAGTAAGATCTAAAATACTAATAAACTGTTTAATAGGCCATGACCATGTTTTAGATAGTTTACCATTGACATCTGGTTGGAATATAAAGCTACCTGCATGTGTTGAATGATCACCAAACTCTAGTTTAAGATCATTACCTTCGCTCATAGCATTAAATGTAAGTTCTTCAGCGTTAGCCATTGCTTGATACTTTAATCTTTGTACACCAGCAATAGTAGGTTCAAACTCTATGTTCCATTCAACACCTTTAAACTTAACTACTTTGAGTTTCTCTTCAATGATTTCTGTTGTCATAAATCTATAATCATTCTTAAAGTCTCCTGCTTGGTTTTCAAAGTGTAATCCCACTGGTACTTCAGCACCGTTACGCTCTTGTTTGTTCATTGAAATCTTTGCATCTTTTTTGTATGGCTCTAGTCCTAGCAAAACTTTAAGTTTTGCTAGATTAGGCATACCAAACGTACCTTCAAACTCTGCTACTGGTTGTTTAAATGCCGCTTGTACAACAACTGACCTATCTTCGGCTAGTCCATCGATTACAGTACTGTCACTTGTTCCTGTAATTTTAACTAAGTCTATACACCCTAGGTCATAGGTATGTTCAACTAAATCTAGTAAATGATCTCTCATATTCCGTTCCTTGTATTAAAAATTAACTTACTGTAATTAGTATACATGATATTTAGGTCGTATACAACCTTTATTGAAATTTTCATTCTACCAATTCCCATTCTGATGGATCAAAGTATTGTTTTGGAGCTACATTAACTATGGCAATATAATTCGTGCCATTGAATCGCATATGTTGTCCTTTAACGTAGCCTTTGTTTCTTGCACTCCAGGGTACACGCTCACCTAAGGTCTTAGATAGTTCCTGAATACGGATTCCTTCTCTTTTACGTTTAATACGTAATTCTAACTTACCGACCTCAATTGCTCCTCCTCTAATCTTTTCTTCAGAATCAATTTTTAAATCTATAGCCTCTTGGTATATGTTTTCTTTTACATCAGCGGTATATTCTCTTTGTACAACAGGCTTAACATTATTTAGAACTTTAGCAACTGCTTGCCCTCCACGTATGCTTGTTAGTGTTCCAGCTTTGCGTACCTCGCACCAACTGTGTTCTTGTGTTTGAGTGTTAACAATACGGAATCCTAGTTCATCAAGTATAGGTTTAATTAATCTGTATGGGGTATAACTACGTTGACCATTCTCAAATGTTTGAATATTTCTAGCCAAGTCACAATTGTTAAATGTAAACAAAAATGTGCCCCCAGGCTTTAATATCTTTTGTACATCGGTTAGCATCTGTTTAATCATATACAAAGGGTAATGATCAAATAAGTTGTATGCTACAGCAAATCCAAACTGTTCTTGTGGGAAAACGTCTAGTGTTTTTCTCTTAGGTACAAATTTAGCAATCTCGTATGATCGTATTCTATTTTGATATAAGGTATTAAACTTTTTAATGTACGGATCTAAAAGTTCTTGATAAAAATCAGCAATGTAAAAAGGATCAAAGGAACACATAGCTTCTACAATGTTTTGATCCTGTGGACGTATCATAAGTCCTGGCCATCGCCAGTCAGAATAAAGATTTATTCTAGAGATAAACTGTTTCTTTTGTTCACTAGTTAAGGTTAATTTCCTACCTTGTATTGCCTTTAAGTCCTCACTTAAAATCCGACTTACAAATTGTTTTTCACTGCGAGTGATATATTCTTGTTCTTGATCTAAGATAAGTTCATTCACTTGGTCTCTATAATAAATATAGTTGCCGTCAAGCTCGCTAATTTTATTTTCAACTTCGGATAGGTCACTAGCTAATTGGACTTGATATACTCCATCACCAAATCTAATCTGACTGTCTACACCTTGACTATTATTGATATCAGACTGACTTTCGTTGATCTTTTTAATCAATCCTCGACTGCTACGAATAAAATCGTATTGGTCTAAACTTGTTTTGTAAGAAACTAGTTCGCTAAGTTTCATTAGAATTCAAATAAGTTATTAAATGTATTTGCTGTTTGTGTTGCTCCGGCAAGATTCCAATCTAACACAGACAGTAAGTTATCTACCTTTTGATCAACAACTGTTTCTTCCATTGCTGTGTCATCAAATGGCAATTCCTTAAACCATTTAGGTATGTGCTGTTCATCTGTAGGATATCCTATTGACGTCCAGCCCATCGGATTTGCTTTTAGCTTACACACAATGATCTTCATGCCATCAACAATGTTGATACTATAATTATCACTATTCATTCTACGCATAGTGTTCCAATTCATACCTGCTCTAACGTGCCCAGGCATATTTGCTTTGCCTAACCGTTTTTCTTCTTTAGTATACTTGGTTAGGTTATTAACACGTTTAGGAGTACCTTTTTCCCATCCAGGTCTTTCTTTAAATTCATGTTTAAATTTTAAGATCTTTTCAATTATATCAGCACGCTCTGCACCCTGTAGTACTTGTTCAAGTATGTCACTTAAGAATAACTGTATTATTACAGGAGTATCTGATCGTTTTAGATCTAACCCCATTGCTTTAATCTTTCCTGGCCTACCCTCAGTATCTAAACGACGACCTTCATGATCATATACCATTATAGCATAACGTTTCTTAGTAATGAATAATCCTTTTCCAGCTACTGATTCACGACCACCTTTAATAATAGAACCCATCTTAGTAGGTACATGGAATGCCGTTTTCATAAACTCTGGGAAACTTTCGTTAACTGAATCTGCTAAACTATCATATAACTGTATAGCAGATTCCTTAGTCCAGATCATCTTGCCGCTTTCAACATCATCTTTTAATACTGGCCAAGCACTAAAGTAACAAGAATCAGTATCACCATATATAATTGTATCTCCAGTATGATCATACTTGCCAGTTAATGCTTCATTGATATGTGCATCCATATGTTTAGCAATAGCACGACCAGTTAAGGTAGTTGACTGCCCAATACGTTTGTCAAAGAATCTACAACCTGGATTAAGAATAGCTCCGTACAAACTGTTCAAGTTAATCTTTTTAACAAGTTGTCGCTTGTCCCAGAATGCACGCTCTTTAAGATCTGTTGTCTCTCTCATTTTTGCTTGCAATTCTTTACGTTCTTTATACCAACGTTTTAATAGTCCAGGAACAACGGCTTCACTTTCATATGTAAAGATAGTACCATTAGCTGATAATATCCAAGGGTTATTATTATCAAATATCATCTTCCATATGTTAGCCGCTGAGTGTGTATCTTCAGCACCATTTTGCCATTGGACAGTTATTTCAGTTCCTACTT
>Ga0208903_1000410_pt1 | contig 36163 bp, 40 predicted proteins | sample AntAceMetag02UKJ_FD_184769 | JGI IMG/M metagenome (GOLD analysis project Ga0208903, IMG submission 184769) | Saline lake microbial communities from Ace Lake, Antarctica - Antarctic Ace Lake Metagenome 02UKJ (SPAdes) (version 2) | ecosystem: Environmental > Aquatic > Non-marine Saline and...
TCAGAAATATCAATTACCATTGTTGCTCTAAACAAAGTTGGGAATCCCTCCAACGAAGTCAATTTATTACCAGAACAATAGAAATTACCACCAACACTAGATGGAGCTCCTTCCAACGAAGTCAATTTATTCCTATAACAATTGAAATTACCACCAACAAATGATGGTCCTCCCTCCAACGAAGTCAATTCATTATTTCGACAATAGAAATCACCACCAACACTAGATGGAGCTCCCTCCAACGAAGTCAATCCATTATTATAACAATAGAAATCACCACCTACAGTTGATGGTCCTCCCTCCAACGAAGTCAATTTATTCCTAGAACAATTGAAATAACCATCAACACTAGATGGAGCTCCCTCCAACGAAGTCAATTCATTATCAGAACAACTAAAATAACCATCAACAGTAGATGGAGCTCCCTCCAACGAAGTCAATTTATTCCTAGAACAATAGAAACCACCACCAACACTAGATGGACCTCCCTCCAACGAAGTCAATTTATTCCTAGAACAACTAAAATCACCACTAACACTAGATGGACCTCCCTCCAACGAAGTCAATTCATTCCTAGAACAATTGAAATCACCACCAACACTAGATGGAGCTCCCTCCAACGAAGTCAATTCATTATTATAACAATTGAAATTACCATCAACACTAGATGGAGCTCCTTCCAACGAAGTCAATTTATTCCTATAACAATTGAAATTACCACCAACAGATGTTGGAGCTCCCTCCAACGAAGTCAATTTATTATCAGAACAATCGAAATAACCACTAACATTTCTAAATTTAAGCGGTAATTCTATCAATTCCCGATTAGATAAATCAACAACTCCTAAAACATCAATTGATCCATCCGGATTTATCGTGTAGTTTTCTATATCATACTTCTCACAAATAGAATCTATATCCTGTCTGGACTCATTTATGAATTCCCTATACTTATATAACATGTACTATATATTAATAGACCAATGTATAATGTTTAAGTTTAATATTCTCTGGTTTTACTATTTCCATACCGCTGTATTCCCAAACATCCAATAGAGCAATGTAATATACATTATCAACACCCAATATTTCGATGTAATATTTAGCAATTACATCGTGTAAGTTCAAGTCACCCAGTATATGGTCAATCATTTTTCAGTATATCATGTAATTTATACCTTCTTATATCTTCTCTCATAACCACAGCATCTACTCTATAACTACCACCATCTACCATCCAACCACCACATACCACAGGACCAATATATTTAAAAACTATTCGAACCATATCAAAATCATGACTGATTACGTAATAAGTTATGCGAACCGTTGATTCACAAGAGTTTATTCTGAACCCGTGTCGTGATAAATAGTAATTGTCAATCAACTCATGTAATGTACAATTATCTATTTTCATTACAATTTAGAATATTAGATAGAGTGTTATCACGGTGTAACCTCTTATATAATTCATCACAACCATCACCTGGTAGCTCATCATATATTTTATCCACGGTTTTCATTTTCTGATCATCCGTTAGTTTTTCAAAAAGTGCCATAATAAGTTCGGTGCTATCAAATGGTTTTTTTCTATGATAGATAATTTCACTTAAAATATTGGTGTAAGTATCCATAGCTTTATCTGTTATGTCTAATCCCAGGCTTTTACTATATATATTCTTACCATTCACATCTTTTTCATATAATGTTTCTGTTAAGTCTTCAAGATGCTCTATTTTATCTCCTTCTTCATAATTACGATCAGCATCTAACTCCATTATTAAGTAAAAGTTACGACCGTAATATGTTTTTATATAAATCTTCATATTATTGTTTTAATTTTATGTGACCTAATACATTGTTTCACTTTAATAAGCAAATCTGTATTTATAGTATTTTTTTCCAGAACACATCCTCATCATATATGTAAATACTAATCGAATCTTTTCTAGTACAATTAATATTACCTATTTTATATGATCATTCAAAGAAAACACAGAAGTCTTTAGCTTCTGTGATGAATTTGTTAATTATTTTAGTAAAAATATATAAAAAGTTTTAAAAATGCCAAAAGGGAGATTAATAATTTAATATATACTGAAAAGGAAAGTAGTATTAAGTGTTAAAGTCATACAAATATAAGATTAAACCAAATGAAAACCAAATTGTTTTACTAAATAAACATTTTGGTTCCGTTAGATTTGTCTATAATTATTACTTGAATGAACGGAAATCCGAATACGAAACAAATAAACAAACATTAAATTACTATGATAATGCAAATTCTTTAACAAAACTAAAAAGACAGGAAGAATTTAAATGGTTGAAAGAAATAAGTTCACAATCTCTACAATATTCCTTGAAATGTTTAGACGGATCATATAATTCCTTCTTCAAAAAGAGGACAGGATTTCCAAATTTTAAATCCAAACATAATAGAAATTCATTCTGTGTTCCACAATACACCAAAGTAGTTGGTGATGGGAAATTGATAATTCCTAAATTCAAAGAACCAATCCAGATGATACAGGATAGGAAATTTAAAGGTGAAATCAGACAATGTACACTATCCAAGACAACAACAAACGAGTATTTTGTATCCATTTTGGTGGAAACTGACCATAAAAAGTTTGAAAAGACTGGAAAATCTGTTGGAATTGACCTTGGACTCAAAGACTTTGCTATAACTTCTGATGGATTTAAGTACAAAAATAATAGATATACGAAGACATATGCTAAAAAACTCAAAGAAAATCAACAACACCTGAGTAGAAAAGTTAAAGGAAGTAATAATTATAAAGAACAAAAATTAAAGGTAGCTACCATTCATAAGAAGATAACCAATTCTAGAATGGATAACCTACACAAAACATCCACAGAACTAATAAAGAAATATGATACTATTTTTTTAGAAGATCTAAACATTAAAGGAATGGTAAAGAACCATAAATTAGCAAAACATATAAGTGATGCTAGTTGGGGTAAATTCATTACAATGTTGGAATATAAAGCAGAATGGAACGATAAGGAAATCGTTAAGATTGATAGATTCTTCCCTTCTAGTAAATTATGTAATTCCTGTGGATGGGTAAATCAAAATCTAAAATTGGACATGAGAGAATGGACTTGTCCTTCTTGTAAAACTAAATTGGATAGAGATCTGAATGCTAGTAAAAATATCCTTGAGGAAGGAATTAAAATAATATCGGTGGGGACCATCGATTACAGACGTGGAGATGAAATAAGACCAACCTTGGTTGGCACAATCGGTGAAACGTCCAAAAAGAAGGAGCTTGTCTCCGGAAACTTATCGGTCTTTAGCCGATAAGTAGTTCATGTAACTTTCTTTAACTATGTATGTGATAATTTAATATATATGTCAAAAGTATATAATAAACATGAATTGTCCCCTATATAAGAGATTGAAAGAAAACGGAACTTCAATATATGTTTTTCCTTCTGCTGCGGAGGATATTTCTGCTGCTTACCAGAACGAAAATTATAGAATGTATTTTTCTAAATACACGTTATTAGACCTCCCTTCCGAAAATACACATAATCCAGGCGGTACACAGGCTGTACCAACATATTTCGATTTCTCGACATTCTCAACCATAAATAACACAGGGTCAATTGACTATAAAGATGCTGTTATTGAATCATTGAGAAATTACGTAGCTAACCACGAAGTATCATTGAGAGAATCTAGATTAAATAATACAGAGTATTATTACGACACGACAGCATTAGAGACAACGACAGAAAAGATATTCTGGAAGTGGTGTAAAAAATTGAACATTATCGATTTCGAACCAGCAGTTGCACAAGACGAATATTTTGAAAACTTATCTGAATTTGATAGGATTAATCAGAACGATGATAGTTATTTCCCAGAATACTTATGGAAGGAACGTGAGTTGAAAAAATATGGTGTTATAAATTATTACACGACATCATCAACAGTATATGTGAATTATTTAGAACTTGCTTTCAATGTGATAACAAATTATAGACAGGGTGATATTATTGATTTTTCGAATATGAGTGGTCCTCTTTCAGGTCTTGATATATCTACGACAGTACTTGATGTTACAACAGTTGGTAGCTCACAGACAATAATTGTTGATTATCCAAATACATCAATATCATCATCACCAACATTGAATTATGGTGATACTATACTTAACTATCATAAATTGGTCCAATATATTGGTGAAGTTAATGGTGTTTCAAACGTACAAGAGGCAAATAAAGCATACACAGAGGTTTACGCAAATGTACCAGATCACACTGGACAAACACCAGATGTTTTGTTTAGAACTAAACCAGATAGTAACTATAGACCTAATCTTATTTTCCCTATAATACCGGGACAATATCAACCAGAAATAATGGGTTCTGAAGTGTTCTCATCACCGATAGTTTCCAATCCAGTTGACTATCCAGGTTCTTATTACGGACAATTTGATACAATCGATTTCACATATGTTGTTGAGCCAGGAGACTCACTAAGACGCTCAGGAAGATTTTATGGCGTAACTGGTGATATAAACCAACCAGCATTTGATGGTTCAACACTCGATGGTGTTATTATGGATTTTGATACGGATCATTACGCTAAGATGAATATTACTGATAGAGAGATTACTAACTTTGATCAGTTCAATGCTTTGGTAGTTAATAACAATCCACCAAGTGATTTTGAATTTAATGCCGTACTTTGGTATTATACTATTGAAGACTTTGATGGTAATAAGGTAACAAACTTATATGGTGTTTCTTTTCTAAACAACCCTGATAATAATACGAATCAAGAGGAAATCGGTATTCGATTCCCAATTTATGATAAGTACGTGGTTAATGGTAATCAAGATGGGTCAGCGTATTCATTTGGATTGAATTTGAATTTTAATATTGTACATGATAATCCAGTAGAGGCTTATAACCCAGAGGCTATAAATTCACTATTTTCGATGAATCTTTTCAACGAAGCCATGAAGAGATTGGGTTCAGTTAATGATTCATTCTTAACTATAATAGGTGAGAATGATGGTCTTAAAGAGGAATTGTCGAATATTAAACAATTGGTATATACACAAACAGACTTAAATACTATAAATAATAGAATAAGTAACCTAGATCAATTGTTAAAGATTTACTCAACACAACAGATAGTTGATTCAGATACTATTGGTGTAGAGGTAATTGATGATTCACCATCAAGTCTTAGGTTAAATAATATAGATAGAAATTATTTAACGATTAATAAGTTTTTAACATCTGAAATGTATAATACAACTGGGTCAATTCCGGTTAATATAACACCACCACAAAATAAAAATTTCTTACTAAACATTGTGAATAGTGACGAAGTTAATGTTAATTTATCTGATAAGTTAACATTATTAATGACCAAAGACCTTGTTTATAGACAATCTGTCGATATTGTTATAACCGGAACAGAAGCATCTTCCGAGAATAAGAAATTGGATATTTACATAACCACTATCAATCCAATTCAATCATTGACACAATCTACAACGGTTGCAACACCACCAGTAGAAACACTATTGATTGGTGATGTAAATCTACCCGTGTTTTACAATGTGTCAACGGCTCAACCAAACTCAGCTTCTACTTGGAGTGATTTTAGTTTCCCGATAGATTTCAACCAGGATATAATATTACTTAGTGGTAATTTACTCGAAATGACTCTAGACTCAAATTCACTCATCACACAGAACTCTATAAACCCAGGTGATCAATTAGTACTGAATAATATGTTCATTGGAACACAATCAGTATTTGATTTTTCCGGACAATATGTAGTGAATGATGTTACTGGATCAAGTATTAGATTTGATATAAGTTCTAATGACGAATTTGTATCTTATTTAAACAGTCAAGTATTACCATTTAGTATTCATACACCAACCGTAACTAATCTTTCTAACAACCCATACATATCATTGAATAAAGGTTATAAAATAACTATAACACGAATTAGTGCTGAGGATGAAATTGAATTATCTGAAAAATATATGGTTGATGTTCGAAATTTAGAGTACTAAATTACTAAACTATTAATTTACAAATATCGTGGTTAATATATACATTAAATTGTATTAAAAACTTATGACTTTATGTGGAAATAATTCTTTATTTGGTGGTCAAAGCCAATATATAAAAATCCAGAACGGTGATATTGTTGCTGTTGAGGGTGTTAATACTGTTGAAAGACTATTAACATCAAATATTCGTATTCCTTATAAACAAACTCTTAAGGGTCGTATTATACTCAAAGCTGGTCAAGTAAATTACTTATTAAATCATCTTGGATTAGGTAATAGTGCTACATTTCTGGCTATAAAAGCTACTTATAATCCAAGAAGTGTTAATGAGGATTCAAACTACTTACTTTGTAATTATTCTGATAATTCCAGTAGTACGTTCCCAATGGATGATATTATGATATTAACGGGTAATTCTACGAATAGAATTAGACAACTATATTTAACAAATCCAAACGAAAACTACGAGGTTGTACTAGATATACTAGTAGCTGTTATAGATGATAACTACTCAATATTCACTGATAGTACTGGACAGACCGGTACATCATTGACAGGATTGAGTTTTGGTGATATAATATCATTCGTTGTTAATGAATCTATTGTTATAAACGATACTAATGGAGATGCGTTAATCTATATACAATTGGCTAATGTAAACTCAATAGAGAGATCCGTTTCTATGATAACAATTGATGATGATTCTGCCGGTACGATAATACTTCTTTTCACATCGGAGGATGAAGCGGCACAATCACATTCTAAATTAGAATATGTATTTATAAATAATAATGCAGATTTGACTTCACTAACAAAAGATATTGAAAGTCCTGTACTTACTTGGAATGAACGAGTTGGTGGTGTTGGTTCTTATATTGCGTTTAATGGTGCGACTGCTGGAGTTCCTTACACAACTGGTGATGGATTGACATTCTCAACATCACTTAGCTTTAGTGCTCACGAAATTGGTGGTGTCATAACAAAGACTACCTTACTCGATTTGCTTGTTGGTTCAGTAAGTGATGATAGAGATGGAATTATGTCATTAGGGTACTCTGCAATAACTCTGGGTAATGCTCCGGGTCTTGATAACATATCAGCAACAGGTTCTTATGACTTAAAATTGAATATATCTGACTTGGCTCTTAACGATTTAAGTGCTATTAACATGACATTAACTATTAACTAATAAGTATTAGTCTTTAGTAATTTATCTTCTTCCCAGTCTTGTAATTATTTCTTTTCGGTTATTATCTGAATGTGTTTTCTTAAACTCGTCAAATTCTTTAACTTTACTGTCTAGTTTTATTTTTATTGATTTAAATTCTTCTCTATCCGATTCAACTTTAGATCTTTCGATTTTTATTTCCTCACGTTCTTTATCCAAAGAAATTAATATCTCTTTATATTTATCCTGAGATTCTTTAACCTTAGCTCTATCCTCAGTCAATTCATACTCCATGTTCTGAACTCTCTTCTTCTCTTCCTTAAGAGTCCTGGTTAAATCATCATTTGAGTTTTTCATTTCAATGTCAAGTTTATTAACTTCACTTTTTGCATATTCTATCTCACTGTCCAGGTTTTTAATTTTCTTACTAAGAAGTACTTCGGATTCTCTCTCTTTCTCATCTAACTTTATCTGAAATTCTTTCTCACGAGAATTGAATTCAGTTTCTTTATCTTCAATGACTTTTAATCTATTATTGAATTCAGTTTCTGATTTTTTAAATTCAGTTTCTTTGTCTTCGAATTCTTTAACTCTATCATCAATAGAGTTAACTAAATCTTCCTTACTCTTTTCTTTCCTACGTACACCAAATGCAATGTTTGCTGCAATTACGAGTGCTACTGCCAATGGATCAAAAACAGACATAAGAGCTATTATAAACCAATTTACAACTTGGTCCCTTGTCTTACCAGTTAATTCAGATATATAGCTAAGTGATCCTAACTCATCGGCAATATCAGAACTCTGTTCAATTTCTATTTTATTCATGTCTATACTTGATATAGAATCGGACATTGCTGTTATATTATTAGATAGTAAATCTCTTCTATTCTCAGACTTCTCTAATTGATCAACATATACTTTACGGTTACTTGATGATGTTGTAGTTATTAATTTACCAGTTTCTCTGTCCTTATACTGAATAACATTATTACTCAAAGCTCCTGTTAATTCTGAAATATTATCGTTTATTCTTTCTTTTTCTGATTGATATGATGCTAACTTATCACTGAATTGTTCTCTCTTGGAGTCCATCACAACAAATTGCTTATCCATCATTTCTGTCTTACTCTTAGTTTCAGCGTAGGCGGCAGATAAATATCCGTATATACCACCCGATGTTATCATCATAAGTAATAAAACGGCTGTAATTAGATAACTCCTCACCAAAAATCCTAATTCCTTCCAATAGTTGTATAATACTGATAAGGCAACTAACTTAGCAATTTCTAATGCAGTTGCCATTATCATAACTTCAGTATCAGCTCCTGCAAACATTTTACCAAGTCCTGTAACTGAGTAAAATATAGCAGATATTGATACTGATATAGCACTAAAAACGATTATATAGGGTAGTATTTTCTTCTCCATAGATGTATATATTAAATTATCATTCTGTTCTCAAAAGGCTCTCTAAGTTATATTTCCTTGGACTCTCAATGTTATCTATTGATATTTCAAATCCGAAAGATTTTCCACTATATTTACCAATCTCATCATACACATAGAATATCCAAAACCCGTTAATTTCGTCTTCGAAATTCCAACCAAAATCGATTCGATAAATTGATCCACTTTTTAGTCTGACTCGGCTTTTACCATCGATGATTTCCTCACCTGTATATCTTAGATTGTATATCATGCTGAACAACCAAAACAATCAAACTGTGAATCACCTGGTTTCTCAGGTAGAACTTCTTCAACTATCCTAGATGAAGCCAGTTTCTTATTAGCCGCCAATTTAGATTTACTTCGAGTGTAATAAACACCAGTTTTTAATCCACCTTTCCATGCGTACATCAACGCACTTGCTATCTTGGAGTATTTGGCTTCGGAATGGTAAACATTTAACGATTGTGATTGATCCACGTAGTTATTACGAATTATTGATAAATCCAATAAAGTTCTTTGTGGAATCTCCCACACATCTTTATATCGATACCTTACATCAGCAGGAATGTCCATAATCTCTTGAATACTTCCTTTATTTGCAATAATTCGGTCAATCATATTACTATCCCAAATACCTAATTCCAATAGGTCATTCACGAGATACTTATTAACAATTAAAAATTCACCCTGCCCAACCCTTCTAGTAAATAGATTTGACGTAACTGGTTCGAATGATTCGAAACTTCCTAAAAGTATAGCTGATGATGCTGTTGGCATCAATCCTAGTAAAAGAGAATTATACATTGGTATTGGTTCTCCCTCTGGTTTTGGTGACCATCCCGGAATATAAGTTTCCCCTTTTGAATACCTTGAACCCTCGTAAGCTGGGTAGTTCTTACCTTCTTCCTCAGCAATCTTCATAGATTCTGTTAGTGCTGACTTATACATTGTTTCAAATATGTCTTTATTCCATTGCTTTGCTTCCTCTGATTCATATGAAATCTTCTTCTTGGCGAAGAAGTCAGCAAGACCAGCGACACCGATTGCCAATGCTCTCTGATCAACACCAGCATTTTCAGCCCAAGAATCACTCCATTTATTTTTATCAATAACACTATTCAAAGCTCTTACTAGAACTTTCGTACTTTTGGCAATTGTCTTCAACTCTGTATGTTCTGATAAGTTGATGGATGCTAATGTACACTGTGGTGTATATCCTGGTTTAGATGCCTGGAATATTTCAATACATAGGTTACTTTGCTTGATAACACCGATGTTATCTTGCATATTTCTCTTATTAGCATTATCTTTATACATCACGTAAGGTTTCCCGCTCTCAACTTGTGATTTGATAATTGAATCAAATATCTTCTTGGGACTTATTTTCTTACCAATACCCAAACCAACAGCTCGTTGATATTCTACATTAAATTCTTCTCCTGTTAAATCATATAGTGGTTTGAGTCCGGCATTTTTAACATCATTCGGACAAAACAGATACCAGTCTTCATCATTTTGTAATTTCTCCATAAATAAATCGTTTATGATTACTGAAGTAAATAAATCCCTTGTTCTCATTTGCTCATCTCCAACTGGTAATGATAATTCTAAGAAATCTATTATATCTCTATGCCATACACTAAGATAAAGAGCACAACTACCAGAACGTGATCCTTGCTTGTAAAATCTCATCTTAGACTGAACCATATCAGCTAGTCTGATAACCCCACCAGCACGACCACTGAATGATTTAACATAGCTTTCCCTACTTCTTAGTGGGTCTATGAGAAGACCGATACCCGATCCTTCTTTTGATGCGTATGATATTTTGGTTAATGTTTCCTCGATACCCTCAATTGAATCAGATTCTAAGTGTGTTAGATTACAAGATATCATACCACCTCTTTTTTCAATACCTGCGTTGGTATATGTTGGTGTTGCAAAATTAACTCTCTTACTAAGAAGTTCATCATTCAGCCTCTTTTTCTCATATGGTGTTTCTGTTAGAAAACTAGATACTCGGTTATACATACAAGATGGTAATTCTAGTGGTGTGTTAAATTCATCCTTTTTTGAATACTTTGTAAGGAATGTAGTTGCACCAAAGAAATCATATGTCATATCAACATCTTGTAATTCTTTACCAATCAACTTGGATTGTCTACTCAATAATATACGACCACCGAGTAGTGAGTAATCTGGGTTTTGTATAATTTTATCTGCTGCTTTAAAGGCAATAACCTCATCAACTTCGGTTGTTGTTATATTATCTGTTATTAGTGGTATAACTTCTTGGAAAAGACTATCCGAATTAACATTTAGTCCCTTTGCTTGCTTCTTTATACGTGTTAGAATTTTGTTTGGGGCAAAATTCTGTGTTGTTCCGTCTCTTTTAACTATTTTCATTTATTATTTTCATTTTTTTTAAAAGTTTTCATCATCAAACATACCATCACTTGTTGTTGGTATATCAATACGTGTATATTCACCATCTCTCTTTTCGAAGAAATTATTTTTGGCCGAAAGACCAATCCTTGCCATATATTCTAATGGATTATTCACATTAAATTCACGGGCACATCCAAAGTCGATAAGAACAATATCAGTTACATATTGTATATATTTTGTCATATCTTCTTTTGTTAATCCCTGAAGGCCATCAGGCATACTATCATTAACAAATACTTTCTCAACCTCATAAGAGCTTAGAATTATATCTCTTAGTTCATTTTTATCGAGCTTATATTCATCTTTCATATAATCCTTATACAACATCAGAGCAAATTCATAATGTGCAGTTTCATCTTTTAGAATCAATTCATTCATACTGCCAAGTCCAGGCATCTTATTACGTGATCTATACCAGAAAACTCCTGAGAATACACTAGCGAATGATATACCTTCAACACAAGCGAATGCAACTAATCGGTGTGTGAATGACGGATGTTCAATCCAATCTTCTGCCCATTGAGCTTTTTCTTTAACAGCTATATTTGTCTCCATAGCATTGAATAATTCATCTCTTTCTTGTAAATCCTTTATATAAGTTTCTATGAGTAATGAGTAACCGTTGGCATGAACTTGTTCTATAAATGTTTGATGTCCGTAAAAGTATTGAGCTTCTAGGATATCAACTTCTCTTTGGAAGTTTGTTGCTAGGTTATCAATAACCAGCCCATCAGAGATGGCAAAGAAAGCTAAAATATTTTTCAAATATACTTTCTCAGCATCTTTAAGTTCGTCAAATTTATCTTTACTGAGGTCAATCTCCTCAGCTACCCATGTCTGTGATTCGGCATTTTTATACCGTTCCCATATATCATTATGTGTTACTGGGAAAATTGAATATCGTTTTTTAATATCTTTATTTTTTAAGTACATTTTTATTTTTATTTTTGTTTAGGGTTTTATATATTCTCCATTTTTATACAATCTTTACAAAAACCCTTTTTTTTAAAGGAAATCGATGTTATTCAATTTATTTAAATTGAATTTAAAATCAATTTTAAGAATCTTAGATATGTCTGTAATTAATACGTCATAAATATTTTCAAATGAATTAATCTTGAATATTCCATTATCATAATCACATTCTAATATTACACCAGTGTATATCTTTCTATCACCAATTATGTCGATGTAAATAAACTCTACTTCTGTACCCTCACGAAGGTTTCTATTGGTGATGTCCGTATTGTTTGTATTCTTACCTATGTGATCCTGTAACTCATCAATTATTTGAGTTCTCCATTTATTATCTAACAACTTGAACATATTGAATAAATTGTCCGAAAAATAAACAGCTAGTTCATTAAACAACTCAACAGTTGAAAATCTCTCATAAACAAGTTCTGTCATAAGTAAATGAAAATAGTTATTGAAATCACTACGTGATGGCTTTCTTCTATTATTCATAAAATTTATAGATGTTTTTTTTGCTAGTACATCATACACTTTCTCTTTAACCTTCTTCTCACGAACATATTGTTCCGTATCTCTATACTCTTCATATAATATAGACGACCGGTCAATCTCGAAGCTATCATTCTGGTAAGTTATTATATCTTGGCCAGCACTATCTAATGTCATTTCTTCATCTTTCTTACCCTTGAATATTGTATCATACTTTAGAGAGTGTTTTCCCGTAATTTTATGTTTGGATAGTACGAGATAATCATCTTCATCAGCCTCCTCGACTTCAACAGATTCATATTCATATTCCATATCAAACAATTCTTCTTTATCTATAACTGTTGGTTTGTTTATCATTTATTTATTTATATTTTTATTGATCGATGAACTGATCATTTTCTAGTGTTAGAAATGTTGAATTCAAATCAAGTCGTATTTGACCTTTTAAGAAATCACCATCTCTTTGCTTCAGTAGTTTGAACCTATATAGATTCTGGCGTTTCATCTCTTCTGTACGGATGATTGCCCAGAAGGTATCGGCTGTTTCGGCAATTGCTTTAGATTCTGGAACAGATTCGAGTGTTATATCGGATGCATTCCAAGCATCTTTAGCCACTTGAACACCAGTAATTACTGGACAGTTATATTTAGACCCTAACGCTCTAAGTCCCTCTGATAAGTGCTTACCTTTAATGAAAAGTGAGTCTCCCTGACCTTTGAGCGGTGCTATTAGTGTAATATAATCCACTATTATTAATTCTATCTTAATTCCTTTACGTTGTTGTAATTTATCTATATAATTATCGAAATCATTTACGTTGGCGGTTCCTGCTGCCCAAAACTTAGAATATAGCTTTCCTACTTTATTATCGAACATATCACCACCAGTTTTATTTTGACCAAGAGCGGCAATTTTTCTTTTCATCATTTCTGTGTCCTTACTCAATGTGTCATAATCATTGATTGGTAGTCTCAACCTCATTGCTCCGATACGTTTCATAACCTTACGCTCACTCATTTCGAGTGTTATGAATAAGACATTCTTACCCATGTCAGCAGCCTTGAATGCAAAGTTTTGCATCCATAATGAATTGTGTGATAGAATTCCGTTTGTGTAATACTTTTTACCGGAACCTTCTGATAATTGTAAATCATACATATGTGATGATTTACCGGTTTTACCAAATTCCATAATCATCTCAGGACCATCCTCTGTCATTATGAAATCACCCAACTCGATATCCTTACAATAGAGTTCTGTTAAGTCACATTTTTTATTTACAAAATTCATATTATCACATCGATATAATAGGTGGTTATCAGCACATATTAATTCCTTACCATCATCCGTGAATATTCTATACTCCTCAAATTTGATAGTTTTACCAATACCTTCAATATTTACCCAACCATCGGGTGTCATTACCTCGGTATTAGTAATACCATATGATTCTATAAATTTATCATATAACGGAGTATCATATTTACCCTCTATTAGAGAATCGGCATTCATGTATTCATATGTTCCAGTCATTTTATTATTTATTATTTTTTATCTAAGAATTGTATGCATTTTTCTAACGTTTGTTCTGGATTCTTTCGATAATCGGATTCCCAAATTACCAAAACATCAAATCCCTCCGATTTAATAAAATCATTTTTAATAGAATCCGATTTACATATATCTTTGGCAAATTTCCCAACAAGTGAATTGTGATAATTTTCATTATATTTCAATGGGTTACAATGCCAATAATCACCATTAAATTCTATAACTTTTTTATTAGTATTATCAATATAATCATATTTGTAATGTTTTTTTTGAGTAATGTCATATCTTATAAATTCACCACACAATTCTTCAAAATATATTTTATTATTAACATAATCACCAACGTAATATACATCTAGGAATAATTTTTGGGAAATTTTTGAAAATCCTGAATGGTTATAGATTTTTTTCCGGTTGATTTCCTTTTTCTCCTCCGGTGATTTACTATTCATTGTAAACATCCACCTTTCTTGCCTTTCTTGCCATACTTTTTGACCTTTGACCTCACCATATTTACCAATACATCCATCGAGTGAAAATCTATTTTGTATTTTTGATATAATTTCCCTACCTTCTTTTTCGGAATATCCTCGTTTCGTATAATACTCAATTTTTGTTGGGAATTTACTTGCATATTTTTCTGGGTTATCACGAATAGTCTTTGCTGATTTTGTTTGGAAATCTTTTAAAGATTTCTCCAATTTAATTTGTGCATCTGACTCAATCAACCCCTTTTCTAACCAAAATTCTATACAATTCCTAGCTCTTTTCTTATCCCATAACGGGTCCTCTTTTCTTAATTTGTTGTGTGATTTTATGCGTTCCTTTAATTGTCTCTTATTTTCAACTTCGAATAAAGATTCAGCTTCTTCACGATCACACATATTTTTATACATAAATCCTTCTACTGTGTGTGATGAAAATGATTTCTTCATACACACTGTATCATTACATAAATTTCTATAACCTTTACCAATTGATATGAATTCACCCTTTGAACCACAGAAGAAACAATCAGAATCCCTGTGGTTTACATGTTCGTCATAATATTCCTCATGTGGTATTTTTAATGTTTTTGTTACATACACGGATAAACCCTTTGTTGAGTTGAATTCCCTATTAGTAATTGGACAGGTGAATGGTAAATCAATATCTTTATATCTCTTCTTTGCTTGTCCGTTCATGTTTTATTTTTTTATATTAAATGTCCTTATACCCCTTACTAATACTGGTAAATAGTGTACCCATACTTATTGTATATTTTCCCTTATATTTATCCCTTATGTTGATTTGTGTGCTGGGTAAACAACATTTCCCATTAGATGTTTCTGCCATTATAACATTTAATGTCTGGACATCCCATCCACCACCCAACATGTGGTCTATTGTATCAAACCCACAAGGTATCTTCAATCCAGAGCTATCCTGTATGTGTGAATCTGGATCATCGAAGTCGGAACCCATATCATCATCATCTACGAAACTCGTGGAGGACATCTCAGAAACTATTTGTTGTATTTTGGCTGCAGATTCACAAGCTTGTTCAAAATCACAATTCTCATCGAAATTTCTAGTCTCTTCAATTATATCAACAGTTCCAGTTTTTATTCTATTTCGAAGAACCCAACCATTAAATTTTGGTTCAATGAAATCTTTTTCGGAATAGTCTTTTATCTCCTCATCAAGCATTGATTTAAGAATTGATTTGGTTATAGTACCAGCTTTATCTTCTAGTGTTACCATCTCTAATATTTGTCTCGGTGTTGGTCTTTCGATATCACCCTTTATCATGTATTCTTGAAGTACTTTATATACAAATTGTATCTCTGAATTCTTAAAGAAATAAGGATGCACTAAAGTGAAAAACTTTTTGTTTTCAAGTATGTAACTCAAGAAGACTTTTTCTAATGAAACAGTCATTTTTTATTGTGATTATTTTTTCTATTATAGCTACCAAGGAGCGATAAAGTTTACTGTTCCTTGATAAGATTATTACCTTCAATATCATCCTCGTTCGGATCCGATATTAAAATATCAGTATTGTCTGTTTCTGGGAGTTCGGCATTTTCAATTCCAAAGACATCTGATAATTTAGTAACTAACCAAGGAAATCCTTTTTTAGATGTGTGGGAAGCAACGGATGATCCCAATGAGATTAGATTATTTGATATTGTATCGATGGTTATGTCATAATCTCTTATGAATTTTTCCATAGCATTCATAATAGGCAATAGAATAGATTTATCATTCAACATATCACCAAGACCACTTACTGAGTAGTCAGACTTCTCTAATAATGTTTTAGTGAATTTACCAATAGAAACAAAGCATTGTACTATTTTCTTAACAATACCATTACCAACACCTCTCATTCTTAATTCTTCCAATAATGACTGAGCTTCTCTCTTATCGATGATAGCTTTTACTTCACCACTATCACCACACTCACCACATCCTTTACCAGAACAACTCGGACAGGGTAATACACCATGACCAGCTTTATTATCTGTTTCATATAGATTTGAAATACTCAGCACTGTAAGTCCAAGCAAAACTAGATTCTCAGCAGTTGTTTCAAATTCTATCTTAGAATTGTCTACTAAACTTTTCAATACTGGTATTGTATCTGTTATATTCAGTTTGAATTTTTCCAAAAGACCTTGATTTATATTCATGTCATTTATGATATCAGATAGAATAACCTCAACTGTTTCATTATCTATATCGGCTCGTGATTCATTGATATTCATTGATAAAGAATCCATAAAAACCTTACCCATATTTCTCATCTTAACATGGTCTTTATACTTCAATATTTTGGACATATGTTATATATTAATGTCAGTTATCAAAATTATTGATATTAAAAATTTATTTTACTTATTGTGTTTAAATGTGTTATTTACATTATAAATTTTTTATATATAATTAAAATATAATAACACACTATGAAAATGAAACATCTTAAGAAATTCGAAAACTTTTACTTACCACCAGAATTTGATGATAATAATAATGATGATGATGATGATGATGAAAGTCAAGAAGAAGAGGAAAGAAATGAGTATGATCATGAGAATCGTGAGATTGTTGAAGTAACCGAAAAGAAAAAATCTTACCCTAAGAAGAAAGATGATAAGAAGAAAGATACTGGTGGGTTAAGTGCCGCACAGAAGAAACTTCCACCAGCCCTTCAAGCAGGAATTCTTAAGAAAATGGGTAAAAAATCTCCTAAGAAAGATGATGAAAAGAGTGATGTGAAAGACGATAAGAAGAAAGATACTGGTGGGTTAAGTGCCGCTCAGAAGAAACTTCCAGCAGCCCTTCAAGCATCAATTCTTAAAAAGAAAGGTAAGAAATAAATTAGTGTTGGTTAAAAGAAACTGCTTATTAAGCAGTTTCTTTAACATTCACTGTTTTGATAGCATCTTGAAACCATTTCGGGAAAAAGTGTGAACTGTATCTCAGCACATCACTAAACCCACCATCAAGTATGATAGTATCACCATGATCTATATCTGATCTAACTATACGACCACAAGCTTGTTGTAATGATGTGCAAGTTTTCCACATATACCACTCTGGACGCATCTTTTGCCGCATCTTATTTTTATGTGACATAAGTGATGGATATGGAATTTTAGCAATTACTTGAAAGCGGGCTCTATCATCATCGAAACTAACTCCTGTAGAAAGGCTTGGACTGATAATTACCGTTGGCTTATCCGTTTCATAATGTTCTAATAGAACTTGGTCCTTGTTAGATGAATCATGGGTTACTAATCTTGGGTTACTAACATCCCTCATAATCCAGCTAGCTAATTCAAACGAGTTAGTGTGTATCAATCCTTTTTTACCATCATATTTCTTGAGTATCTTATTTATGAAGGGAACATACCTTTTAAATGTTTCGGATTTGACCTTATATGACATCTTACCCAATGGCATATAGTATATTGGTCTGTTTTTAACAGGAAATGGTGAGTTTATTGAATAGTAGATGGATTTCTCTGGGTCCAATCCATTCAATTCACAAAATAAATTTTTATCAAGAATTGTACCAGACATAAGAAAAACCATATCATATCTATCGAAGACATACTTATATAAGTAGTCACTTGCCCAAATTGGTTCTAGTGATAATTCTTTTCTTCTAGTCTTATCGTTCCAGTTTGACTCCAAAACCCAGTTATTTGGATTATCTTTATACTCCTTAAGAAAAATATCAATTTTCAACTTCAACTGTCCGAGGTCAGCAATAAGTTTCATTTTTTTAACATCGGTACTAGCACCCTTACCGAGTATTTTACCAATTTTATTTTCACGTTTATCATAACTCACATTCCTTGATTTTGATCCTAGAGCATTCTCAACACCATCAACTGTATCATCAATTTGTCCGTGTAGGTATTTTAGGAAATCAATATATTCAGACATTCCATTAACGGCTTTTAATTTCCGAAGAATTACCTTTTCATCAGAGAATTGTAATTTCTGGACGACCGAATCAGTTATCTTAACGGATATGAAATCCGAAACAACATCATCGAACGAGTGAGCTTCATCAACTATTAATACGGATGGTCCTCTATTATCTAAGATTTCCGGTATATATAATGCGTAGTGTGTGTATAGGTAGAAATTCGTAAGTGATATCTTACCATTCATAAAGTTATCTCGAGCATCAGCGTGCGGACAATATTCACATTTGGTTTTGTTCAATTTATTGAATTCGGCACCTTGAGCACAAGAGCATCCATATTGAGCACACTCATAATTTTCTTTACCCTTTAAATCCTGTATGGAATCGTATGTACTAGAATATTGATCCTGTAATATTTTTGAGTTTGTGATTATATCAATCCTTGCCATTCTATTGACATTATCGATATACCACTGACTAATCATCATAGCTAAATGACTCTTACCTACACCTACTGGTAAATCTAGTAGAAATGTTTTATTTGACTTATCCTTGTTATATTGTTGCTTTATGAATTTAAGACAATCATCCTGTTGTGTTCTTGGGGTGAATTTACCCACATCTTTATTTATTGACATAATTATTATATGATTTTATCATCTCCGTGTTTTAATATATATCACATAAATTAAATAATATTTTTAATGAGGATTAAACGATTTAACGAGAGTAATAACACGACTTCAGAATATAAATTCGTTGAAGATGTATTAACGGAATTGATTGATGAGTTTATAGTGAAAATAAGAAACAAATGAAAATAAGACGTTTTAATGAATCTAAAAATGAAAGAGATACCGACTTAGTTTTGGATGCTTTCATAGGTATTCGTGATGAATATACCGAATATAAATATGCCTTTGAGGAAACCCTGTCTTTATTCACCATAACATTAATTAAAAAGAAAGAAGATGGTACTGATATCAATGATGTTTCGATGGTAATAAAAAAACTCGAACGTGAGTTGGAATTGATGAAAGAGGTTGAAATATCCAAAGATATATTAGATTCATCAGGACTTCTAAAACATACAAAAGTGTTATACTACACAACTGAGAAAATAGTTATATCAATTAATCGTGATGTTGATTTGAAACTTAAATTTGATGATGTTTTTATTGTTAGTGGTGGTACTGTAGATGTTTCGGAAGAAATTTTGTTTAATTATGTCCGTCAATTTGGGTTAGTACCACTTAGTACATCCGTTTTTTGGTTCGATGGTCTTATTAATTTAGAAATTGTAATCGATGGAGATGATGAATCAAATCCATTAAAAAAATCAATAAGGAATTTTTTAATACTATCTGAGGTGGAAGATATAGTGTTTAGTTCTACCCGAGCTTGGGTTGGTAAGTTATACATCGAATTTAAGGAAGATGTAATAGTTGAAATTAATATAAATAAGTAATGAAAAATAAGACGTTTTACTGAATCAAAAGGTGATAGAGATACTGTTTTAGTTAAAGATGTTTTTTTATCATTGGTCGATGAATTCACTGAATATAAATATTCATTTCGTGTATCAAAGACGATTATTTTCGTTGAATTTTCAAAACATATTAAAAAGATTTAACTTAAACTATAATGATTATTAATATATAGTATATGAGAATAAATAGATTTAATGAGAATATAGTTATGGTTGATGATATTAAAGACATCGTTACTGATTTACTATTAGATTTACGTGATGAATATACGGAATATGAATTTGAAGTTAATATGGAAGTTAAGTACCGCAATCAACACATTTATGTCAGTGCCACTAAGAGAATTGGAGATATAAGTAAAATTATTTATAAAAGTACTGATGGTTATCCAGGCGATGTAGTATCCGAACACTTTTTGACACTTAATGCTTTATGTAAGAGTGTTTGGGGAGTTGCTGAAATATTAAGACAGATGCCGGAATTTAAAAATGACTTTACTTTTAGTGCTAAGGAATCGGTTGGTTTCGTTATATATATAAGTGAAAATATAAAATTACACAAACGTGCAGGTGAAGATTAAACGATTTAATGAGTCAGTTAAAAGTAGACTAGAAACGTTTGTCAAGGATGTTTTTCAGGATATAGAAGATGAATATTTAGACTATGAAGTTATTTATAAATATCAAACATCACTAACATCAATTCGTATAGAACGTAAATTAAATAGATTAGAAATCGAAAGAAACATAATGCGTAACATTGAGGATGTTGGTAAATATGCGGATTCTCTAAATGGTGTGGTATCTATTGTCGAAGCTATTAAAGGTAATATTGGTACGCTTATGAGTCATGGTGAGTTTAGAGAATTTATTATTAGTCACGAATATTATAACAACTTTACAATAACATTATACCACAATGTGGATAAAATTAGTATTGATGATATATTTGATATGAGAGGTCCGAAAGTGGATATTCGTGAATATGTTCTTAGAAAATTCTTCATACAGGAGTATGGTGTTGAGCCGATAGATGTAATTTTAAAGGAGGATTATGATAAACAGGGTATTTATGCTTTGTTGATACGCACCAATAATATAAGTAAAGAAAATATGTTAATGATGAAAGAAAATTTCTCAGAGGTTCAATATGATTCCTCACCAGTAACTAAATTGGATGTGTTTGATGAAATACTAACTGATCACTATCATGGTGGTACTCAGTTAACAACTTTTTGGTGTACACAAGATGTTTTATTAAAAATGGTTTAATTTACGTACATTTGAAATATGGATAAAACAATATATAAAAAGTCTTGTTGTGGAAAATATGCTAAGAGGGTAGGAAATAAGTGTTGTAAAAACTGTCCTCTCACAGCTCCTTCTCCAACTTCTCAATCTCATGCATAACTGAGGTCCATTCTTCTTTCTTTTTCATCATAATCTTTTTATTCTTCTTTCTATCAGCATAAACGTCTTCCAACATTTTCAAAGTAGGTGATATTCTCTTCTCGAACACACAACCATTGTTACATATAACATGTTTGGTCATATCGATTTTCATTCTCTTACCATTCCGGAAACAATAACCTTTATCTTCACCTTGAACACCAATAAATGTTTCTGGTGCAATGAAGAATTGTAATTGAGTAGTTGGGTAAAGTGATGCGAAGTCATACGTTACACACCATTTATTCATACCAACAACTGGATCCATAACCCAACCACCAGCAATACCCTGAGCACTCTGTGATGAAAATCCTTCATCCTTAAACAGAACAACATTCTCCATCTCTCTGAATCTACTCCTCAGAACACCTTCCGTAATGGCAAGTGATGCTAAAGCGTTGTTCATTTGAGAAACAACATCTGTTATTTTTATTTTAGCGAGTGATGAGATGGCGAAAATTATTGATATGTAGTTCTTAGATTGATGTATTTTTTGTACAAGAACTGAATCGACAGCATTATAATACATAAACGTTTCGAAATCGTCTTCGTAGAGTTTCTGTAAAGATCCTGTATATTTAATCTTCGGAACACCTACTAATTTACTTGAAACGAAATCGAGTGAAGATGATTCCTTTACTTTTATAGATGAATCAGCAACTTCATACAATTGCATGTAGTCAAATATCATTCTATGCATCGGAACTTCAACCTCGGTACCCCATAATTTACGTATATATCTCGTCTGTGATGAGATATTTGGATTGATAGACCACATCTTACCATTTACTATTTTGGTGAGCTTACGTGATCTATTAACTAGGTACATCCAATCGTACTTAAGAAAGTTCCAACCAGTTATTAATGGCATCTTAGGAACCATATCGTAAAAGAAGGCATATAACATATCAAATTCCTCTTCATACTTGACATACTTCAGTGTATATTCAACACCGTCTTTCTTAAAGTATTCATTTGTGTTTTTTGCTATACGGTCTTGCATGTCCTGTGGCATATCTTCAAGTCCGAGAAGTATTATTTTATCATCATATACAATTGATATGGATAGAACCCTTGTTAGTGCTGTTTCGGCCTCTGGAAATCCATCGACTATTTCTGTCTCTATATCAACAAAGTATATTTTTGGTATATTAAACTCGAATATTTCATTCCTTTCCTTTTCCGGTAAATCATCTAAAAATTCGTAGATAGCATATCTATCCGGTCTATTGTTTTCGATTTGCTTTACAGGCTTACCATCCCAAGATTTATATTTTGGGTGTCGTTGTGGATCACTTGGTGAACAACTGATGTATTTAAGCGGTCTTGGGAAGTCGAAGTACTTCAATTTTATATCACCTTCCGTATTTACGTAGGAACATGCTAATTTATTGGTACTTGAAATGTATTGTGTATCTATAAGCATTAATTGTATATTTATTACTTATACAGGTTTAAATACTTTATGTTGTAATTGGGGGTGTTTGTATTTTTATATATATATATAAATAATTTGTTGATATGGAAGACGTAAATAATAACAACTCATATTATGGGTTTGGTGAGAAAAGAGTTAAGAGTGAGAATTTATATTTATGGGATGATATACATAAACACGCAAATTTTATAGAAATTGATATATTCACAAAATTCAAGGAGAAATTTTTTTTATATGAGAACAAGTTATTAGAGAAACCATTATGTTATTGTTCTATGAAGTTGAATTTTATAGATATGAAAAATGGATATAGGGAGTTTTGTTCACGTAGGTGTATGTTAGACTCACCAAAAGTAAAGGAAAGACGAAAGAATACTTGTATTAAGAAGTATGGTGTTGATAATCCGTCCAAAAATAATGAAGTTAAGAATACTGTAAAATCTACAAATATTGAGAAGTTCGGTGTAGAATATCCACTTATGTCTAGTGATGTTGTGAGTAGATATAAGAATACTTGTATTGGGAAGTATGGTGTTGATAATCCATCAAAGCTTAAACATGTGAGGGATAAGGCTAAAGAGACAATGTTGGAAAGGTATGGCGTGGAACACGCCATGTGTAGTGATATTATAAGGGACAGTGTTAAAAAAACAATGTTGGAAAGGTATGGTGTTGATAATCCATCAAAGCTTAAACATGTGAGGGATAAGGCTAAAGAGACAATGTTGGAAAGGTATGGCGTGGAACACGCCTTACAGAACGGTGATATACTCAATAACCTGAAAATAACAAACATAAATAAATATGGTAAGCCATTCTATACACAAACTCAGGAATATAGTGATCGAATAAAACACACATCATTCATTCGAAATGTGGATATGGTGAATTCGGATAATATAGAATTATTGGAGTCTAGTGTTTATGAATATATTATAAAATGTTCAAATTGTTTATCAGTAACAACAATACAGAGGCAATTATGGAGATCCAGGATTATCAAAGAACAGGATGTTTGTCTAAACTGTAATCCTATAACAACAAATGTTTCCCAATGTGAAAAGGAAATACTGAATTATGTGAAAAGTGTATCAATGATGGATGTTTTAGAAAATTACCGAATAAATAAAAAGGAGATGGATGTGTATGTACCGGAGAAAAGTGTGGGTATTGAGTATAATGGACTCTATTGGCATTCTGAGTTTAATAAAAGTCCATCATATCATATAGATAAAACAAAATCACTCAATGATAATGGTATTAAGGTTATACATATATGGGAGGATCAGTGGTCGAATAAAAGGGATATTGTTAAATCTATCATCTCTAATTCATTGGGTGTGTTGAGTGATAAGATATTTTCTCGGAAGTGCCATATCCGTAAAATAATAGACAATAATATTGTGAGAGAGTTTCTAAATGACAACCACATACAGGGGTATTGTGTATCAAGTATTAAATTTGGATTATTTTATGAGGAAGAGTTAGTTTCTATTATGACATTTAGTAAAAAAAGAATATCTGTCGGTCAAAAAAATGATAATGTGGGTGAATATGAACTTATACGTTTCTGTAGTAAGAAATTTGTTAATGTTTTGGGTGGAGCCTCTAAAATATTCAAACACTTTATCAAAGAATATAACCCAAGACAGGTTATGAGTTATTCTGATAATTCTAGGAGTGGTGGTGGTGTTTATAAAACACTCGGATTCTCTTTGTTTAAGGAAACGCAGCCTAATTATTATTGGTGTAAGAATGGTATGAGATATCACCGGTTTAATTTCCGTAAAGATAAATTAGTATCTGCTGGGTTTCCAGTGAGTAGTACGGAAATCGAGATAATGCATGGTCGTGATTATTTTAGAGTATTCGATTGTGGTAGTAAAAAATGGATATATACGTTATGATACTTACATGGAAGAAATTTAACGAGGAAAGAGAATTTTGGGGATCCGAGGCTTCTGGTATATTACCAATATGTAATAAGACCGGTCGTATTTGTATTGGCCTCAGGGCTGAGTGGGTTGACCAACCACTAACATGGGGTAATTTTGGTGGAGCTATTGGTTTAGGTCACGGAGGTATAGAACTCGAAAGACTATCACCAGAAAAAAATGCTATACAAGAATTCATAGAGGAAACTGGGTATGGTGGTGATATTAAAATGATACCGAGTTTTCTTTTTAGAAAAGGTTCTTTCAAATATCACAACTTCATTGGGATTGTTGGTGAGGAATTTGAATTGAATTTAATTGGTATGGAACACATTGAGGTTCTTAGATTAAAGTGGGTAACACTTGATGAATTAGAAAACCATAGTAAATTACATCCTGGTATTGTTGCTTTACTAGATAACAACCTAGAACAAATTACATCTATTATTCAAGACATTTGATTTTCTTTCTCCCTGTCTTTAATCCTACTTATATATCTTATCTCTTGTTGCTTTAGTTGGTAATTTTTATACCAATATGATATATCTGTTATATTACGTTTACCCACTTTGATTGTTGCTGGTATTAGTTTTATAAATTCTTTCCTATTTATTTTACGTATTACGAATTCACTATCTACCATTAGACATTGTTGCTCAATTCTTTTTATACGAAATTCGGTACTTGATATATTTTTCCAGAATATGGATAAATAGACTTTATTCTTGAGGCGGGGAGTTTCTATTCCACCAGTTAGGTATTTTGGTAATGTATTATTACCAAAACCAAGTATATCTTCTATATTTTTACTTCTACGAGCACCCTTATCCCATACTTCTATGTAGTAGAAATCATCACCACGAGGATAAAACTTTTTTTTATTACAACTCATTAAAAATCAACATCTATATAACTATATGTTACTTTTGTTCTTTTGTTGGTGAATGTCAAATCATCTCTCTTATAAAGTTGAAATTCATAAAATGGTGATGTTTTAAATAATGTTCGAATGAATGGTATATCATCTGATTTTCGTTTTACCCGATCCTCATCTACCATAAGACATAGACATTTCTTATCATCCTCTGCATCATATCCGAGGATACCATCAACCACATCACGTTTAATGTTCTTCTTGCTATATGTTATGAACTGAGAACTGAGTGTTTCATCACCTTTATATTTTATATTAAATATATCACCTTCTTTTAGGTCAGTAACTTCTTCCTTTATGAATAACCTAACCCAGAAATAAACCTTCTGTTCTTCGATTACTTTTGTTGATGGTGTTTGATTAACATTGTCTTCTAAATTCTCTGTTTCTATATCTTTAATTTGGTCCACTATATTATCATACATTGAAGTCATATCATTATTATTTTCTCCCATTTTATAAGTTACCATTTACTCTTATATATTAAAAATGAGAATTTGTTTCGTATGTTGATTTGTTAATGGGTTGTCCATCATCAGAGAAACCAGAGAATATTAAACTTAGAAATTATACATTGGTCTATTAATATATAGTGTATGTTATATAAGTATAGGGAATTCATAAATGAGTCCAGACAGGATATAGATTCTATTTGTCAGAAGTATAATATAATAAACTATACAGTTAATGAGGATGGATCAATTGATGTTGACGGAGATGTTGATTTATCTAATCGGGAATTGATAGAATTACCGCTTAAATTTAGAAATGTTAGTGGTTATTTCAATTGTTCTAATAATGTATTGACTTCGTTGGAGGGAGCTCCATCTAGTGTTGATGGTGCTTTCGATTGTTCTGGTAATGGATTGACTTCGTTGGAGGGAGGTCCATCTAGTGTTAGTGGTGATTTTAGTTGTTCTAGGAATAAATTGACTTCGTTGGAGGGAGCTCCATCTAGTGTTGATGGTCATTTCGGTTGTTCTTGGAATGAATTGACTTCGTTGGAGGGAGGTCCATCTAGTGTTGGTGGTGGTTTCTATTGTTCTAGTAATGAATTGACTTCGTTGGAGGGATTCCCAACTTTGTTTAGACCAACAATGGTAATTAATATTTCTGATAGCCCAGTTAAGGAGGTGTATGACTTATTTAGTGATTTGAAGGCAATTGAATATATAAACGAGACTGGTTGTATAAATAAAGATACGATGGAGGTATATTACATTGCTCTATTGGATGTTTGGGAATACAGCGGTATGGAAATAGTAAAACCAGAGAATATTAAACTTAGACATTATACATTGGTCTATTAATATATAGTACATGTTATATAATTACAAAGTTATGTCAGGAATATAAAATAACATGTATTTGTAACGATAGGTATTATATTGGTTCGGATATTGATTTCCAATCCCGTTAGGATAGACACATAAGAGATATGTGTAATAATAACCATATGAACTACACACAAACTGGTATGAAACGAAGACATAATAAACCGTTTAGTATAGATGGTTGTGTATTTAGATCTCTAAAAGAAGCATCACTGGAATTATACATACCGGAATCGACTATCAAAGGCCGACTCATTAATGTTAAAAATCACAATTATACCTATATTTAATTTGATAATTCTCCTTTTATTCTGGGTGAGGATTTGTAATTTAATATCTTAATATCATCAAATTCGATATCGAAAATAGATTTTTTTGATATACTCACATTTGGTAATTTGTATGTTTTTTGATTTAATTGTTTTTCACAAGCCTCAAGATGATTTAAATAAATATGAGCGTCACCGATTGTAATTGATAACTTACCAGGTATCATATTAACTTCATTAGCTAGTAAGTGTGTTAGTAAAGCGTATGATGCTATGTTATATGGACACCCAAGGAAAATATCATTGCTTCTTATAATAGATTTTAAATCCAATTTTCTAGTGGGGAAATTGGATTTATTCAAATCCTCATGTGTCATATCCTCACCATATGATATATCTTTAACAAGACTTTTACACCATTCCTCAATTCTCTCACTCTCAGTCATTACATATGTATAACACTGGAATGCAAAATGACAAGGTGGTAATTTCATATCAGGTAAATATTTAACGTTCCAAGCATCAACAACCATTCTACGAGAATCTGGATTATTAGTTAGTTGATTGACTAAGTTGGTTATTTGGTCAATGCCCTTATGTCTCTTTTTAACGAATTGAAAGAATCCATTATGGTCTTTCTTTTTGGATAGAACAAGTTCTGTCCAACCACCAGCATCACGCCATTGTTGTCCGTATACCGGACCTAAATCACCCCACATATCACAGAAATCTTCATCTGTCTTTATCATCTCAATAAATTCTTTATCAGATAATGGTGTTTTATCTTTTATGTTATTTAAATAGAACTTATAGACATCACCATTCCATATATTCACACCATTATCAACTAGATATTTGATATTGGTATCACCTTTCAGAAACCAAACTAATTCGTGTATTATTCCATTATAGTGCATTTTTTTCGATGTTATTAGTGGGAATCCCTCTGACATATCAAATGATATATTATAATCGAATAATGATATTGTTCCTGTACCGGTTCTATCACTTTTCTCACGTCCATTTTGTTTGATATATTTTACCATATCAAAATATTTTCTATCTGTATTATTTTCCATCTTTCTTAATTAATTTAATTGTTTTTTTCAAAATAAAATTGAAATCACGATATATATTTTCACGTACATAGATATCATAATCTATGGGTTTATTATATTCTACAGTACAATACTTACTATAATACTTTCTACGATATTCTTCTATATCTCTACTCATTATCGTTGTTTAGTTTATTGATATCTCTATTTAGTTTGTTTTCAAACTTTTCATGGAAATTATTAAAATTTTCTGATAGGTACTCACCATATTCAATGTTCATTTTATTTTACTTATTGTTTCTTTTAATAAATCCGAAAATCTTTTTCTGGACATTTCGTTAATTATTTCCGTGTCTATGGTCCTAGTCAATTCCTTAGTTAATGTATTTTTAAATTCTTTAACTATATCAAAAGGTTGTATATTCTTAAAATTTTTATTCACTTATCCACAAATCTCATTTTTAGTCCAATTCTAGGATATGTGTTATTGACGTATTTACCGATGTCATGTGATGTCATTGGTAACATTTTGGCCAACAAGTCTTCATTTCGTTTCTTTAAAAATTTATTCTCATTAATTGGTGAGTGTGGGAAAACGAACGCTTTATTTTCACATTGTATATGTGTTGTTATCTCCTCAGTTTTCTTTGACTGAAATTCATCAATTCCTGTACTACCGATGAATTCCTCAGGCCACCCACCCAATTTATTGATTACATCTCTACGATATATCGTTATACCATGCGTGAATACCGTTTTATTACTTTTACGGTTTATCTGATTCAACATATCAAATCCCAGATCCATTTCTGTATGTGTCAATTCAATGACTTCTGAGGTGGCGTTTACAGACTCGTACTGTTGTAATAATTTCAATGACTCAATCATTTTGTTGGGATCCATTTTGGTTTGTGAGTCACCAAATATTAGAGATGGTGTTGTCGAGTATTTAACACCCACATTATATGCCCATCCTTTATTGAAAGCTAAATGGCTTTCTGTGAAAATGTGTTTAAATCCTTTGAGTGAAAATGTTCTTAGTTTCTCAGATTTATCTTGCTCAACAACAATTACTTCTAATTGTGAAAACCCAGAAAGCCAATCCAGAACTCTTCTTAGATTCACTAAATTGGTTCGGTTGTATCTAAATGGTATTATATATGTAAATAGGAAATTATTTTTCAAAACTTAATCTTTTTTTATTATACTATTATAAATACCTTTGGTTTATGATAAATTTAAAAAGTAAGAATATATTCCTGTATAGTAAGAAAAATTATAGATCATCAACATCGTTAGGTGAGTATCTAAAATTACTTGAGCTAGATGGATTCAACTTCGTATATATGCAAAATAAAAGAACCCAAACTTCTGGATATGGTAATTTCAAAAAAATACACTACTCGAATGATACACTACTCAAAGTTATATCCGAAAATTCATTTCGATTAGATTTTTTATTAATTGAACCAGATTCTATTAACTGGACACTCGATTTATTAAAGGATATTAAAATACCAATTGTGTATATTAAAAAAACAGAATCACCACAAAAATATTCCAGTTGGGATTTAGCTTATTCTTTCACGGCTGATGATACATACCATGTAACAAATATACTCTCATCAGCTACTCCCACCTCAAAAATGAACAATAAATCTGACCTTTACATGACAGATTTAAACACCGGTGATAAAATTAGTATAGATGATGTAATAATTCGTACTAAAAGAAATAATATATTATCAGATATTATTAACCCAAAATAAGTCCTGGATTCTTATACTCTTTACAGGTAGCTATCTCTAACATTTGATGTGTTGTTAGTTCTTTTGAATTCCATCCTTTATCCTTAGAATATTCCGAGATGAATTTCTCTCTTAACATAGTAACTTCTTTATCCGATAGACCACTCGATTTTATTAAATTATTTTTCATAATGTATTTTATTTTTATATATCTATTAAAATGTGGTCCCATTTCCGTAACTTAGCAATATGATTGTTAAAGTACGTGGAGTATTAGATTTTTACCCAACGGATGTTACTAAGAAACATAAGTCACAATCCTCATGGAAACAAACTGCCTTAATTCGTACAAATTGTGACCTGGATAAATATTACGGTTGGTTCTTAAAAAGAAGATTTAATCTAAATCTTATCACCAATCTTAGGGGATCACACGTTACCATTATCAATGATAAGATAGATAAAAAGATGTTTGATCAGGGTGCTGAATTTTTCAATGATAAAGAGATTGACTTTTACTACGATACTGAACCAAGATCAAATGGTTCTCACTGGTGGTTACGTGTTTGGTGTCCTGATGCAGAAAATATACGAGAAAGTATTGGGTTGAGGAGAGAGCCTTATTTTGCAATGCACTTTACTATCGGACATGTTAACGAGAAGTATATAGAACATTCTGAGTATATTTTAAGACAGTGTAAGAGGTTTGAGTTAATATCAAATGACACAAGATTGCCATTTGATGAGATAATTAAGCTGGTACCCTAATCTTATCATACTTTATGAGAAGTTTGTACATGTTTTCATATTCTTTATCAGCGTCAAATACTCTCTTCTGAACCCACTCATTTCCCTTTAGACATTCTATAACCATACCGACTTTGAAGTCTTTCTTCTCTTTCGGAAAGTAATATAGTTGTTTTTCTGTAAAAGAAAATGAAATACCCTCATAAATGAAAGATTTCTTTTCAACATCAGTGTTGTACATTATAACACCCAATTGTTGTTCTGTACCATCTTCTAATATTTTTACGGGTGTTTTTTCACCGAGATATTTTATGATTACATCACCCTCATTGAAATGGTGCATTATCTGAATTGAATCATTTCTCAGTGTTTCGTTATTAATTGTGTTAGTGACAGCAAAAGAAGACTTATCGAAATCTCCGTGAAAATATGAACTCATCTCAATAACTCTGTAATATCCTCTCGAATATAGATAGTTTGTCGATGCATCACCCGACAACAGGATGTAAGATATATTTGGATCTTTAAGGTCGAACATAAGCTATATATTAATAACCAACTTTCTAATATACAAATAATTATAAAAAGTATAAATATTTCTCAGTGTATATGAACTACACACAAACTAAAGATTTGTGTGTTTCAACGTTTCATAGACTTCTCCAACGAGAACGCCTCACCGCCTTTTTGTTTAAAGTCCGAAATTGGTCCCTCAACCCAGACATATTATATATTATATTACCATCCTCCCCTTTTTTTTATTTTTATGTCACTTACATCACACAAGCTAAAGACTTGTGTGTTTTACGTTCCGTCTTATAAATTGATTGATTAATCGTTTAATAACCGGTCTAACTTACGATTTCTAAATTCTCTCAATACTGTCCAACAAAATTCATAAGCCACATTTTCACAATTATAACACATTCTATTACTAACGTCATTGACAACATTATAATATTTATCACATCCACACAAATTGCAATATGATAAACAACTAACAGATTTATTAGTTGTTTTAAGTGATGGGTTTATCTCGACTCCATTTTTAAACATGAAACGAATATACGCAATTAATTGAAGAAGTTATCTAACTCATCATTAAATACACTTTCGATTATTACTCTATCTGATTGCTTACCGATTATGGAATCGTGTACCGTAACCATCTTAATATTTGGATCAATTAACATTATTCGTTGTATTACACGATTAAAGATTACATTCGACTCCATTTCCTGTAACTTATAAGATAACATACGATAGTTCTTATGCTCTGCCTTATACAGTGTTATGAAGTGATGTATCGATGGGAACAACTTACAAAAGGCTATATCAGGTTTTGAATTGATGTGATTCCGACCGAACAACACTTTATATGTCATTTTTTTAGCATCTTTCTTAGTTTTTAGATTTAACTTTTCAACCAGAAACTGGTAGAAATTACCATTAACCAATAATGTCTTAAACACATCAAACTCTTCTTTATTAACCCATCTCGTTCCAGAATCTTCTATCATTTTTGATAAGAACCTTGGTTGTGAGTTAGCTATATCAACTTCGAATGTTTCCTCACCATCCATAAAAAGACATGTTTTACGTATAAATGATTTTAAAATTGTGAAGTTCGTGTGCATACGGCCATATCCATCAAAGTGAAAGAATAAGTGATTCTTATCTATTGACTCAACCGAGTGAGCATTTCTGTTATAGATGTCATTATCTGGATCCTTCAGTGTATTTAGGTAACACATTGAACGAAGACCATCAATCTCAACAGAGAATAAATCAACCACCATCTTTGCTTTCACATTTTTAGGTATTATCGGGTTCTCATTCAATTCAAATCCGTATTTACGCTTAATCCATTTCTTTATGAGAATTTTATCCGAATTGTTCCAACGGGTGATGTCACTACTCAGTACATCACTATCCAATCTGTATTTACGAGAAGTCCTACCAGCAACATGTTTGCCTGTCTGGTGTATTATATTCTCATCTTTTAGATAATTGATATAATGATTATACTTATACCCATACTTCTCTTTAAGAATGGTTGCATTCAATTTGAATGAATTCTCACGCTTATGGTAATACTTCTGTATTAAGTTGTGAATAATGTCGATTAGATAAACCGTTTTTAAATTATGCCCTTTATATTGTAACTTCTTAATTAGTGTAAGAGGCTTTAATTTATTAGGTAAGTATTGTACTATGAATTTTTTCTTTTCCAGTGCTTTACGTACAAGCTCTTCCGGGGGAATTATTTTATCTATCACCATATATTTTCACAAATCTTTTCTTATTATATATAGGAAATACAGTTTGATACATCGGATTAATGAAAATAACGGGCTTTATTATTTATTCGATAATCTGATAAACATTCCCGATTATTATTCATATAATGTTATGATTTCATTACTACAAAATTTAGGATATACAATAATCTCTTTGATATTCATAAAACTATTCAATAAATGGTATTTTGGTTATATGGATAAATCACTATCCAATAAATACTATTTTGATATTGATATCCACAACAACCAGAAAGGACATATACATATTATAAAATTCGTAGGTGATATAAGATTGAGAATCAATTTTGTGAATGGGGATTATAAAATATTTGAGATTTATAGAAGTAACTTACCTATACCCTTTTATTGGATTATTTTCAAACACATATTTATAAATAATACTATTGAATGTCTTAACACTAAAGTATCTAAAAAGATTATTTACACAAATAATCAAGTAAGTGTGTCTGATAAATTTTATAAAATAATTTCTGACGAAATCCAAACATTATAATAAATATTAAATGACTGATAAGACAAAACAATTTTTACAAAAACTTAAAGACTCAGGACACTGGAATGATGATTATGATTATTCTAAGGTTGAGTATGTTGATAATAGCACTAAGGTTTTGGTTATTGATAAAAGGTTTATGACAGAACACTTAATTGGTATGTATAGCCTTTTACATGGGTCTAAGTGTGTTGGTGAGAACCTTAGGTATGGATATACATCGTTATCACTGGCTAGTGAATATGTTCACACACTCGGGCTTAATTCACATAGAGAGTGGAAAATATGGTGTCGGTCTGGTGATAGACCACATAATATATCATCAGTTCCTGATAGAGTTTATAAGAATAGTGGTTGGGTATCGTGGGGTGATTGGTTTGGGACCGGTGTTGTCTCTACACAGAAGAAAAAATTCTCAAAATTCGAACAAGCTAGAGAATATGTTAGGTCACTTAATTTAAAAAATCAATCTGATTGGTTACAACTGTGTAAATCTGATAACTTACCGGATAATATACCGAAGAAACCCAGAAAGGTGTATATTGGTTCTTGGTTGTCTATGGGTGATTGGTTGGGTACCAAAATTGGATTCAATGGATTTGTTGATTACATACCATTCGAAAAAGCTAGAGAATATGTTAGGTCACTCAATTTAAAAAATCAATCTGATTGGTATCTGTGGCGTAAATCACATGACGGTCATGCTTTGAATATACCAGCAAACCCAGAAACTATATATAAAAATGATGGTTGGTTATCATTATCTGATTGGTTGGGTACAAAACCTGGTTTCCAACATTATTTACCATTTGGTGAATCCAGGGAATATGTTAGGAAGCTATCATTTGAAAGGGAATCTGAATATTTAGAGTTTTGTAATTCCGGTAATAAACCAGATAATATACCAAATTACCCAAGAGGAGTTTATATTAATTCTGGATGGATTTCTATGGGTGATTACTTGGGTTATAAAATTGGATTTGATGGGTTTTTGTCGTTTAGTGAGGCTAAAGAATATGTTAGTAGTGAATGTCTTGTGAATGTTGTAGAATGGAATGAATATTGTAAAACCGGTAATAAACCAGATAATATACCATCAGCCCCAGATAAAAACTATATAAGTGAGTGGGTATCATGGAGTGACTGGCTTGGATATATGGGAAATGGTAAACATAACTGGAGTAAAAATGTTATGTTATCATTCATAAAATCACTAAAATCAGAACTAACAAACCTTGAATCTGTTGAATTGATAACAATAATCAATTCCAATAATTTGTCCAAAAAAATGAAAGAAATCGGGAGATTGGAAGACCTTGTTTCATCAACTGGTGGTAGTAAAGAAAGACAGAAGATTGTGAATGAGATAATTAATACAATCGAAGACCAAGAAGAAACAACCGAAAATGAAACACAAGACACATCTAGTGAATTAGGTGAAACACTCATAACAGGAAATACATCCGATATAACAGAAGAGACAACCGAAACGGCTCTAGAAACATTATCACCGACACAGGAATTACATACATATGATAATAACCTGGTAACATCATCACTTGATGTAGAGAATATTGATTTCTTGATGAAAAACCAGTTGAAAAAGATTTGGAATAAAGTACTCAATGATAAAATCAATCTAGATGAATTCAGAGAAGAAACAGGTGGTGATAGATTTACAATAATAAAGAATTGGTTCTTTGATGAGTATGAAGAGGTAAATAAGATGAAGATACCAGAGGGTTACATCTTTAAATACCAACCAAACTTGATGCAGAAACTGATAACGTATAGGTTAGTCAAAGAGAAAAGATATGGTAACTGGTCGGGTACTGGTGCCGGGAAAACACTATCAGCTATATTTGCTGGTCGATATTCTGGTGCAAAGAACACAGTTATAATATGTAACAATTCAACAGTCGAGGGCTGGGTCAATTCCATAAATGAATATTTCAGCAATAACAAAGTTTATACGAAACGGAATCTCGAAAATACTGATGAATCATTATACACGGTTACCGATAAATCAACTATAAAATTTAATGATAGTGATAATAATTATTTAATACTGAACTACGAAACTTTTCAACAAGAAGATAGTGAGTATGTAGTTTCTGAATTACTGAAGAATAATAGAATTGATTATATCATAATGGATGAGGTCCAGAATGTAAAGCAACGAGAAGATGATATACAATCCACAAGACGAGATGTTGTTAATAAATTATTAATACACGCTTCTGAAAAGAATGATAATCTTATGGTGATGGCTATGTCAGCAACTCCAATAATTAACAACCTAACAGAGCCTAAAAAATTAATAGAGTTACTGACTGGTGAATCACACACAGACCTTGAGACCGATGAG
>Ga0208903_1000414_pt1 | contig 35925 bp, 30 predicted proteins | sample AntAceMetag02UKJ_FD_184769 | JGI IMG/M metagenome (GOLD analysis project Ga0208903, IMG submission 184769) | Saline lake microbial communities from Ace Lake, Antarctica - Antarctic Ace Lake Metagenome 02UKJ (SPAdes) (version 2) | ecosystem: Environmental > Aquatic > Non-marine Saline and...
GATGGAAATGTAACTTCTCCTACTCATACAGTTAGTTTCATCTTATTAGAAGATGATAGAGCAGAAAGTTTAAAGGATACCGATTTTGTTTTATTTAGAGCTGTATTTAATTCTCTTGGGGCAGGGAATCAGGAAATAATACGGATAAAAGAGACACAGAAAGTAGATATTAAATTGGGGGCTAAAATCTTTGGAAATATAGAATTATGAAAAAACTAATAATCCTTTTAGCCATCGTCTGTTCTTTAGAAGGACTAGGACAGGTAAATACATTTCACTTTAGTGACTGGTCTGGAATGAGTCAGTGGAATTATAATCCAGCGTTGCAAAGCAAAGAAAAAGTATTCGTTTATGTTCCTGTAATCTCTGGTCTACACGTGTCTACTGGGCATACAGGATTTGCCTATGAAGATGGAATCCAAAATAAAACCGTAAACTTTTCGAGTTTAATAGACGGCCTAGACCAAAAGAATCATCTGCTAAATGAGATTAACACCACGCTTTTCGCATTAGGAGTGAAGCTTGGAAAAGTTCAATTAAGAACTGGTGTCAGCACTCATCTGGAGTCCAGACTTTCTTACACCAAAGATTTGTTCGAATTAGCATGGAAAGGAAACGGTCATCCTGATGTCATAAACAGAAGATTATCTATGGATGGAACAGGGTTTAACTCTACGCTTTACACATCGTTCTTCTTAGGAGGGTCTGTGAGCCTGTTAGAGGACAAGCTGAATCTCGGAATAAACGGTAAGTTCTTCAATGGTCTAGCCACTGTTTACACAGAAAACAGCACTTTCGGTTTAAGAACTAGTGCAGATGATTATACCGTAACCGTAGATGGAACTTTTGATGTGAGAACATCAGGGCTAAACTCCCTAGAAGATACCATGGAATATAGCCAATTCTTACCGTTTTCGGCAGATGGGAATAGAGGGTTTGGAGTAGATTTAGGATTCACTTATTCACCAACAGAGAAATTCACGGTAGAAGCTTCAGCTACTAATTTAGGCTCTATTAACTGGGAGCAAGATACCGAAGGGTACAAGCTGAATGAACAAGAGATAGCTTACTCGGGATTTGATTTAGATCAGTTTTTATCAGCACCCGATTCCACAGAGTCAGCTATAGAGCAGTTTGCAGACTCCATTACTGATTTATTTACACCAGAAGAAAATTCAGATAATTTTTCTACTAAAATGAACAGGAATATTTTCCTTGCAGGAACTATTAATTTCAGTAAGAAATCTAAGGCTACTGTCTTTTTTAATAGTAAAAATAGTTTCGGAGAAACATTTAACTCTCTAGGAGGGGTTTACTCCAAGAACTTTGGAAGAACCCTTCAATTAAGAAGTGGACTTCAGCTGTTCAATATGAAAGACATGTTGATTCCTGTTGGTTTGATCGTAAACGTGGGACCGGTTCAGCTTGGACTGCATACTGATAATGTAATGTCAGTGATTCAGAGAGAAAAGGCCAAGTATGTATCAGGAATGTTCTCGATAGGATTAAGGTTCGGGAAAGATGAAAGAGTAAAAATCACAGATTAATTGGGCTATTATAATAGAGAATTAAGTTGGCTCTCCTTTAATGAAAGGGTTTTACAAGAAGCCGAAGATAAATCAGTTCCTCTCACAGAGAGAATGAGATTCTTAGGTATATTCTCTAATAATTTAGATGAGTTTTTCAGAGTGCGGGTAGCTAGTCTTACTAGGTTATCTGATTTAGGAGCTAAGACGAAAGCTAAATTTGATGAAGACCCAGCAGACGTTTTGGTGAAAGTTGGAGCTAAAATCAGAACACTTCAGACGAGAAGAGACGAAGTATACAGAAGGTTAAAAAAGGAATTCAATAAAGAAGGAATAGAAATCATCTCCCACGAGAATATTCCGTCAGAGAACCTCGAAGAAGTAAAAGCATTTTTTTATCAGGTACTTCGGCCTAAGCTTGTGCCTATAATGCTTGACCAGGTAAGCGAATTCCCAAGTCTAGAAGATAAAGAGATTTATCTATTAGTGAAATTAGAATTAGAAAATGGGGACATTAATTTTTCGCTTATAGAAATACCTAATTCTATTAATAGATTTTATGTTATAAATTCTTCCCATGGAACTTCCAAGGTCATTTATATAGATGATATCATTCGCTTTAAATTAAGTAAACTCTTCAGAACATTAAACTTAAAGCATGTCAGTGCCTATACCATTAAAATCACTAGAGACGCTGAGTTAGATTACGATGATGACTTCAGTAAAGGAGTCATGGAGAAAATGGAGAGGTCTGTTAAAAAGAGAAAAAAAGGAGATTATGTAAGACTTCTTTATGATAAAGAAATGCCTGAAGATATGGTGGTGTTTCTTAAAAGTAAGCTTAAGATAAAAGGAAAGTCGAACATTATAGCAGGAGGGAAATATCATAATAAAAAGGATTTACTTTCGTTCCCTTCGTTTGATAAAGGAAAGCTTTCATTCAGAAAAAAAGAAAGACTTAGACATCCAGACTTTAAAGGAGAAGACAGCCTATTTACGGTGATCCTAAAAAAGGATGTGATGATTCATATGCCTTACCAGAGTTTTGATTACATCACTGCTTTTTTACGAGAAGCAGCCATAGATCCTTTTGTGAAATCTATTAGCATTACGCTTTATAGAGTAAGCAAGGATTCAGATATCGTACACGCCCTAATTAATGCCGCTAAAAACGGAAAAAAGGTAACGGTAGTTATTGAATTACAAGCCAGATTTGACGAAGAAAATAACATCTATTATTCAGACTTATTGAAGGATGCAGGAGCTCGAGTTATATTCGGTGCTCAGGGCTTAAAAGTTCATTCAAAAATAATTTTAATTCAAAGAAAAGTTGATGGCCTTTCCAGGCACATGGGTTATTTAGGCACCGGAAATTTTCATGAAGGGAACTCTAAAATTTATGAAGACCTGGGAATATTTACAGCCAGTAAGCTTATCGTCTCTGATTTAAAAAAGCTATTCAGTCTATTCGAAAATGCCTTCCAAAGAATAAGGTTCTCATCTCTTGTCGTTTCGCCATTTGACACTAGAATTAAATTTTCTGAGCTTATTTTAAACGAGATACTTCATGCACAGCGGGGTAAAGAAGCATATATTAATTTAAAATTAAACAACCTTGTAGATAAACAAATGATCAATCTGCTTTATCAAGCCAGCAAGTCTGGAGTAAAGATAAAGCTGATCGTACGTGGGATCTGCTGTCTAATTCCGGGGAAATCAGGGCTCAGCGAAAATATAGAAGTTCGAAGCATCGTTGGCCGTTACCTTGAGCATAGCAGAGTTATAGAATTTGGTAACGCTGGAAACCCACTTATATACATCTCCTCTGCAGATTGGATGGGGCGTAACTTAGATAAGAGGATTGAGGTGAGTATGCCGGTATTAGATAAGAAGCTCATTTCTGAGTTGAAGTCTTATTTTACGTTGCAATGGTCAGATAACCAAAAGTCAAGAATTATAGATGTAGACCAAACCAACCCGTACTTCAAAGAGGGAGAAGGCGAGATAGATGCTCAACAGGTGAGGTATGATGAGTTAAAACAATTATTATGAGATTAGCAGCCATAGATATAGGGTCCAATGCCATTAGGCTATTAATAGAAGAAGTAATAAGAACAGAAAGTCAAAATTATGTTCGAAAGATATCCTTAACAAGAGTCCCTCTGAGGTTAGGAGAAGATTCATTCACCGTAGGGAAGATCACCACTAAAAAGACAAATCAATTGGTTCGAACCATGGAAGCTTTTTGGAATCTAATGGATGTCCATGAAGTCTCCGATTTTAGAGCTTGCGCCACATCGGCTATGCGAGAAGCTTCCAATGGAGTGAGTGTAGCAGAAATAGTCAGGTTAAGAACCAATGTTGATATCGAAATTATTTCAGGTACAGAAGAGGCTTCATTGCTCTTTTCTAACTTCAAAGATTCTAGGCATATAGATGCTTTAAAATCCTACCTATACATAGACTTAGGCGGAGGGAGTACAGAGATTACACTTATAGAAAAGGGAAAAAGAACCGCAGCTAAATCATTTAAAATAGGAACGGTAAGAGGATTAAATAGGTCTAATATTGAGTCTATCTGGAAAGAGCTAGAGGACTGGTTGATAGAGAATAAAATTAGAGAAAAGGAGCTTATAGGGATTGGGACCGGAGGAAATATAAATAGATTACATAAAGAGTCTGGTCTAAAGTCGGTTGAAAATCTAGAATTGGCTGTATTAGAAAACACCCATGAGTACCTCGCTAGCTATACTTATGAGGAACGGATTAGTAAATTACGCCTAAAACCTGATAGGGCAGATGTAATAGTAATAGCCGCAGAAATTTACACCAGAATCATGAAGTCGGCATTAGTTCACGAAATTAAGGTACCTAAAGTCGGTTTGTCAGACGGAATAATACTGGAATTATATAAAAATTGGGAGAACAAAATCAGCTGATCTCATTACTCCCAATTAAATTAGTTGCACAGTCTTTTTAAAGGTCTAGTTGAAATTTTCGTTCATCCATTTTTCCAGTTTGAAAGCTCTGTCTGGCTTTAGTAATAACTCGCCTTTAGAGTCTAAAAGGAACATTACTGGAGTAGTAGAAATTCTATAATCCTTAGCTACATCACTTTGCCATCCTTCCAGTTGACTCACGTTAATCCAGTTGCACTGTTTCGCTTTAATTCCGTTCAGCCATGCATTCTTTTCCATGTCTACAGAGACTCCTATTATCTCAAATCCTTTAGCCTTGTGAGCATCATAGATTTTTTTGATTACTGGCATCTCTTGTTCACACTTGTGACACCAGGAAGCCCAAAACATAACTAGAGTCAGATCATTTTTGGCAGCCACAGTTCTTAGATTAACGCTTTTTCCGTTCTCATCCAGAATGGTGAAATCGGCAGGAGTGTTTCCAATTTTAAGACTCTTTAAATCTTCTTTCCTACGCTTCATAATATTGGCTACATCTGAATCACTACAAGCATTATCGTTCAAATAATTATCCGCTATATAAAATGCCTCATCTTCCATTCCACTTGTGTAAAACCCTTCCATCATAGTAAACAGCATGAAGTATTTGACTTTATCGTTAACCGATGCCTTATCTTGAATTTCATCAGCAGCATTGTAAAATCCATTCTCTCTATCCTTACTAGCATGAATCCTCATGTAATCTTGTATTCTATCATTAAGGGCCATACTTCTCACTAAAGACTCATCAGAGAAGTCGATGTCCTTCCAGTAGTTTCCTTGGTCGAATCTATTCGGGCTCTGCATTCTTCTAATCATCTTAGCGAAGAATGTATTCGGATAACTTTCAGCCATAGCGTCTTGCTGAGCTTTAAGCGTTTTTTCTTGCTTATAAATTAGTTTCAGTTTAGCATCTGTAGATGCCTTCATTCCTCTTATTTTTTTCAGTTCAGCCTTGTGCTTGTTTAAAGCGCTCTTGTGCTCTGTAAGTGCTTTGTTTTCTTCTGAGTTCGTTATTTTAACTGTTCTCTCCATATTCAGAGCATTTCCCGAAAGGTTAATGCTCTTTTCATCAGGATTCAGTATAAATTCACCTAGCTGATATTTTTTAAATCCAATTTTATGAACCCCTATTTTGGCATCCTTAAGGTTCAGGGTGAAAGCTCCGTTTTTTACTATTGTGCTGTCTAAGATGAAAACATCCTTCCCTTCAGTTTCATAAATTTTCACTAGTTTTCCTTCCACAGTGGCTCCATTGGTAATAGTTCCATTAATAGTGAAGTCACCTGAAATATCTCCTATTTCATTTTTATCCGTATAATCAATAGATGAAGATTTAGAAACTTGTGAAGAAGAAGTCTCCGCTGTGTTTTCAGTAGAAATCGATTTCTCATCATTTGAGGCATTAGAAGCTGTAGATTCGCAGCCCGCGGACATTAATAAGAATGAAGTAAGAATGCTAAAAAGTATTTTCATTTCGTGCTGTTTTTGAAGTACAAATATACAACGTACGTTAGGCTCATTTAAGGTTTAACAGTTCTCTAACAAAAAAAGACCAACTATTGGAAATTTCTCAAGTATTAAATACCCTCCAGCTAACAGAAATGCCGCCTAGTGATGTTTTAGAGGAATTAGTGGAAGATGAAGTATTTCATTTACGCGATTATTTTCTGCGAAATCCGGTAGTTAAGCAGCTTTATACCGCTAGAGTTAGAAAGTTGAATAAGCTTTTAGAAATACAAAAGCATTACATAAATAATAAAGAGTGTAAATCTTCAGAAGTATCTGAGAGTATTAAGTTAGTCGGTTCAGATTTCCTTGAGGTTTTGCAGGACTTCGAGAAAAACCAATCTAATTTAAGAGGTCAGTTAGCAGCCACTTTAACCATCTGGCGGCTTATAGAAATAGTAGAAACATTAATCCAGCTGCAGCAGGAGTATGAACAGCAATTTAAATTAATCTTTGAAAAGAATTTCTCGGGGTTTAAGGCTTCAGTCCCAGTGAAGTTGTCCGATCACCTAGCCACTGGAGAAGTCATTCGTTTTCTTCAGCAGAAAGATGTAGATGCCGCTAAGCCCTTAATAGAAAAAGAATATTCCAGGATTTTACTCATACCTTAGAGCATCTATAGGGTCTAGCTCAGATGCTTTTTTAGCAGGGTAATATCCGCTAACTACACTAACCACAAAACAAAGTGCGACACCTATAAAAAGCCACATCCATGGCACGGTAAAACCTGTGCTCAAGAAAAGCGCAGTCACATTTCCGAATAATACCCCGAAAACAATTCCTACTATACCGCCTATTTGACCTATGATTATAGCCTCGATTAAAAACTGTTGTTTAATTAATGAAGCGCTGGCGCCTATAGCTTTTCTTACTCCTATTTCCTTAGTTCTTTCGGTTACTGAAACTAGCATAATATTCATTAGCCCTATGCCAGCCCCTAGAAGAGTTATAAAGCCCAGGACAGTAGCAGCCACAGTGACATTGCTCAGGTTTTCAATAACCATATTTGCAGTGCTATCTGCTTTATTAATTTGAAAGGACTCTTCCCTGATACCGTCTTTTCTAATAAGTTTCATGTTGCCCATAGCCACTTGGATGGCGTTATCTAACTCTCTCGGGTCAGTCACCATAACATTTGTTCTGTACTCCGTAGATTTAGTTTCGTATGATTTTCTAGTAACGCTTACAGGAATTAGACATTGATTGTCACCACTTAAATTCAGGGTATTTCCCTTTGAGGCCAAAATTCCTATGACAGTGAACTTCCGAGAGTCTATAGAGATGTGCGAGCCTACCGCTGTTTCAGGGTTTGTAAACAGCTTTTTCACTATGTCTGAGCCCATCACTACTACATTGTTCCCTAAAGAAATTTCAGTCCTAGAAAAATTCCTACCAGACTCTATAGAGTAGCCAGAGAGTTCTAAATAATTCTCATCTACCCCATTAACCATTACGTTAGGGTTTGTTAATTCAGAAAGGTGTTTAACCGTAGCACCAAATTTGGCCATAGCTGTAATGCTTACTAGATCTTCCCTAGGATATTTTCGTTTGAATTCTTTGGCTTCAGAGTAGCTAATATCTTTATACTTTTTATTGACCTGACCTCTTCGTCTTCCTCTGGTGTTATTGGCTTTAATAATAAATGTATTCGTGCCTAGAGAGGTGAATTCACTGCTTATTTTCTTCTCTAGTGCAGTAGTGGCAGTGATTATGCTTATTAAAGCCGTAATACCTATCGCTATAATAAGAACTGTAAGAGTAGTCCTTAGAAGTTGTGCTCTCACCGACTTAATAGCCACATTTATATTCTCGATAACTGCTTTTCTTTTCACAAGAGTAAAATTAAGGTTTGATCACATAGACCAAAGTGAATAAAGCATAAGATTTCGGCTAAAAAATAGAGGAGTAAATCTTCGTTTTTTTTCGAGAAACTAGAACTTTAAAAACTCCGTGTATTAAATACACGGTATAAGGGTTTGTTTATTAACTTATTAAGACAGAGCGTTGCAACGCTTAATTCCATAGTAATTAGTACTTTTGAGCACCGATAAAATTTAACAGAATGGCATTTGACATAGATATGATAAAAGCGGTCTATGACCGTTACCCTAGTAGAGTAGCAGCAGCGAGAAAAGCTGTCGGAAAACCACTAACTCTCTCAGAAAAAATTCTTTATTCCCATCTTTGGGATGGAGATGCGGGTACCGTTTTTCAGAGAGGTAAATCATACGTAGATTTTGCTCCAGACCGCGTAGCAATGCAGGATGCTACAGCACAAATGGCGCTTATGCAATTCATGCAAGCAGGAAAGAAAAAAGTTTCTGTCCCTTCTACAGTGCACTTGGATCACTTGATTCAAGCTAAAATGGGAGCAGACAAAGATCTTCAGAATGCCATTAATCAGTCTAGTGAAGTATTTAACTTCTTAGAGTCCGCATCTAATAAATACGGAATAGGCTTCTGGAAGCCAGGAGCTGGAATCATTCATCAAGTAGTTCTAGAAAACTACGCATTCCCGGGAGGAATGATGATAGGGACTGATTCTCATACAGTAAATGCAGGAGGACTTGGTATGGTGGCCATCGGAGTAGGTGGAGCAGATGCAGTAGATGTAATGGCAGGAATGGCTTGGGAACTTAAATTCCCTAAGCTAATAGGAATTAAACTAACAGGAAAACTCAGCGGATGGACAGCTTCCAAAGATGTAATCCTTAAAGTAGCAGGTATTTTAACTGCTAAAGGTGGAACAGATGCTATCGTAGAATACTTCGGAGAAGGAGCTATAGGATTATCAGGAACAGGAAAAGGAACTATCTGTAACATGGGAGCAGAAATAGGAGCTACTACTTCTACTTTCGGTTATGATGATTCTATGGAAAGATACTTAAGAGCTACAGGAAGAGACGAGGTGGCAGATGCTGCTAATGGAATTAGAGAACATTTAACAGGAGATCCAGAAGTATATGCTAACCCTGAGGAGTACTTTGATCAGGTAATAGAAATTAATTTAGATGATTTAAAGCCACACTTAAACGGACCGTTTACTCCAGATTTGGCTACGCCAGTAGGAGAGATGAACGCCAAAGCAGTAGCTAACGATTGGCCTTTAGATGTAGAGTGGGGATTAATAGGATCATGTACCAACTCATCTTACGAAGATTTAAGTAGAGCTGCTTCTGTAGCTAAACAGGCTTTGGATAAAGGACTACCAATGAAGTCTCAGTTAGGAATAAACCCAGGGTCTGAGCAAGTAAGATATACAGCTGCCAGAGATGGTCTTTTGAACATATTTGAAGATTTAGATGCCACTATTTTCACTAACGCCTGTGGTCCATGCATAGGTCAGTGGGCTAGATATAGTGACCCTAAAAATGCTCCTAAAAACAGCATCGTTCACTCGTTTAACAGAAACTTTGCAAAGCGAGCAGACGGAAACCCGAACACACACGCATTCGTGTCTTCACCAGAAATGGTAGCGGCTATAGCTATTAGCGGAAGATTAGACTTTAATCCACTTACAGATACTTTAGTAAATAAGGATGGAGTGGAAGTAAAGTTAGATGAGCCTACAGGTTTTGAGCTTCCTCCTAAAGGATTTGATGTTGAAGATAATGGTTATATAGAGCCCGCAGCAGATGGGTCTCAAGTGCAGATTGAAGTAAAAGATGACTCTGAAAGATTACAGGTTTTAAGTCCATTTAAGCCATGGGATGGTGAGAATATAACAGGAATGAAACTGCTAATTAAAGCACATGGAAAATGCACCACAGACCACATTTCTATGGCAGGTCCATGGTTGAGGTATAGAGGACATTTAGATAATATTTCTAATAACTGTCTGATAGGAGCTGTGAATGCATTTAATATGGAGACCAACAAAGTAAAGAGCCAGTTAACAGGCGAGTACGGTGAGGTTCCAGCTACAGCGAGAGGATATAAAGCAGACGGGGTTTCTACTGTTGTAGTGGGAGATCATAACTATGGTGAAGGTTCTTCTAGAGAGCATGCAGCCATGGAGCCGAGACATTTAGGTGTTATGGTAGTTATAGTAAAGTCTTTTGCTAGAATCCATGAAACTAATCTTAAGAAGCAGGGAATGTTAGGTTTAACATTTTCCACGGAGGCTGATTACGATTTAATTCAGGAAGACGATACGCTTAATTTTTTAGATCTTAACACATTCACAGCAGGAAAACAGCTAACGCTAGAGGTAGTTCATAAAGATGGATCTAAAAATGAAATCAAGTTAAACCATACTTACAATGAATCTCAGATAGAATGGTTCAAAGAAGGTTCAGCTCTGAACTTAATAAGAAAGAATGAAGGTCTTTAATTAGGGGTTAATTACATAAATTTTAAAAGGCCTTCAATTTGAAGGCCTTTTTTTTGAATTTAAAAAGTGAAAATCATTACAAATTTGTTCTACAGGCCGAAAGGGGAATGTATTGAGCAGAAAGGGAAACCGCTAATTAAGCGGTAGAGATTATTCAAAGTAGAATAAAAGAAAGAGTTTATTAAACTCTTGAACGAGATCAGTAGGGGATATGCTATCCGCTGTCACTTACATACTGCTCTAAGATTAAAAAGAGAATCCTGTCAAAACCTGAAGCTGTCATGTTCTCACTTCGGGAAAGAGATGTTTGTATTACCTGTGCTTGGAGAGCTTTCAGGAGCGTAAACTATTAAAGCAGAGAGGGTTTTGTACGAGTAAATGAAAAAGGGATAGCCGTTAGTTAATAGAAGTCTTGCTGACTAATACTCCTCGTTTATAGATGTACTCGATGTGCTTGTCACCTAATTTATCATAGTCATACATGGTGCCTTCTTCAAGACCATTTTGATAAAACTCTTGAGATTTTATTGAACCGCTCTCCCAGTAATATGTCCAAAAACCGTGCTCTACCCCATCCTCATAACTTCCTTCATAGTCTAACTGACCATTCTTATAGAATACTTGTTCTTTAAGAATTTCTTGAGTTCCTGATTCTAGAAAATACACTACCATCGGGTTTCCATTCGGCCAGGAACGAGCTAGGTATTCATCTTGAGCACTAACATCATTAGTAATGATGCTGATAATGAATATGAAAGATATGTTTAAAATGGTTTTCACAATGATGTGCTTGAATACGTCAGTTTTTCTATAGAGGTTACCAAAAACAAGCCCAATTTTTCACTTGATCTCTGAGTAACTAAAATAGAGTCGCTACGTATAAGATGACTCACACAAGTTATTGAAAAGTTTATTTACAATATTATTCATTTTATTCCTTTCTGCGTTAGGAAGTACTCAGTCATTTTCAGATTTCTCAAAGGAAGATGTTTATTCAGATATAGCGTTTTTGTTTAGTCACCTAAAGGAGATTCACCCTAATTCTTCCGAAGTGGATTCCTCTAAGGTAGAACTAATAAAGAGTGGATTAAAGTCAGAACATTACTCTGAGAGTGATGCCTTTTTCATTTTTAATGGATTACTGAAGCTTCTTAACGATGGCCATAGCAATGTTAAATTTTCTTCTGAGAGAACAAAAGAAATTATTCAATATGGAGAGTTTTTTCCTTACCAATTAGAGTTTTTCGATTCTACAGCTGTCGTTACAGGTACTATTGGATTGCGGTATGAAGAAGTTCAAAGAAGAGAGATATTCAAAATAAATAATATTCCTATTAAATCTATTCTAGAAGATTTGGCTGTGGTGTCTATGGTAGACGGAGAACATAACACCTCTAGCAGTGAATGGCTGTCTGATGATTTTTGGTTCTATTTCACGCTTTATAATGGATTTAGAAGCTCATACAGTATTACTTACCTAGAAAATGGCAGAGAATTCCATGAAATAGCCAAAGCGTTAAATCGAAATGAATTTTTAAAAACATCTTTTTTAGATGACTTTAATTCGGAGCCATTTGATATAAGTTGTATGAATGGAGTAACCGTGTTATCTGTTTCTAACTTTAATCAGAAGTCTCCACTCTGGTGGAAAGTAAAATTGAAGTCCATATTTAAAGAACTAGATAAACAGGATGTTTCTGAACTCGTTTTGGATTTAAGAGATAATGGCGGGGGACAAGAAAACCTACAGAATATTCTTTTAGAGTCTTTCGGAGTATCAACCTCTGATAAGTATGAATTGGAAGTAATTAAGAAGATTGATTTTAAAACAGTCAGTGGGATTCAAAACGAACGGAAGGAGAAGTTGAAATCGATGGGATTAGAAAATTTCGTGTTTAGGGAAGATTATGGAGATGATTTCAAAGGGAGGAAAGGAACCCATTATAAATCAGTCAAACAGCGCTACTCTGGAGAGTTATTTATTCTCATAGACGGCACTACATTTAGCTGCGCTAGTGATGCTGCCGCTATACTAAAAGAAAATTACCCTCGAACCAAATTAATCGGTACCGAAACTAGAGGAAGCGGGAAAGTTAATTATGCGGGTTATTTTGTGTACGTGGAGTTACCTAAAACGGGGTTGGTTATAAGAGTACCTAGGGTAAAGTATATTTTGAATAACAGGTTGTGTTCTGAGTATTCAGGTATCATTCCTGATATTCATGTGGCCATGGATAAGTCAGATGTTCAGAAAGATATAGATTCTCAACTAACGTTTCTATTCAATTATTTAAAAGAGAAAGAAAGAGCTTTAGAGGAAGATTAAAGTTCTTCTTTATCAGCTAGAAAACTACCGCTGAAAGAAGATGAGGTTGTCAAGGGAGTTAAACCGTCTAATGAAGGTGCGATATCTAGTTCAAATGTAATGTCGTCAGCCACTGCACCTGGTGCACCTTGAGTCAATTCAAAAGCTCCAGCAGTAACTACATATTTAGTTAAAGGAGAAAGAGAATTGAAATTAACCTCTTCTATTATAAAAGTCACATTATTAGAATCTGGATGAGCTTGGAAGAATCTTACATTACTTAAGCCTAAAAGATCACCCTCACTGAGCGCTGGAATAACCACTCTCATATTTAAATGATGCGGCTCTACTTCTCCTTCTAATTCTATTTTCGTAGTAGTGTAATAGTCTTTACCCGTAATAACATCAAACCCAAAATCATCGGTGTCATTGGCTAAGGTTATCCAATGGGCATCAGTAAGCGGATATGGAGCACCATCAAAAGATAAGCTTCCACATTCACAATTATACGTTAAATCGTTAGGGGTAACTTCTTTTTTACAAGAAGCGAAAAGCAGTACATCAAGGATTAAAAAAATGAGAATTTTCTTATACATAAGTCTATTTTAGAATATGTGAAATTACCTATTTTTAAGGGTATAGAAGGTATTTCGAACGTGTTTTTTTAAACTCTTGAAGTCCATCGTGCCATAATTCTCTTATTTGTGCCTCATTTTTCCCTTCTGAAATTTGTTTTCTTAAGTCATCACTCCCTGCCAGTAAATCGAAGAAGTCAGGCCTACTGAAAAAATCTTCACCTAAAATTTCATGAGCCTCCAGTAGACTATTTAAGTTGAGTTTGGCTGAGCAGATGTAGTTTTCAGTGTCTTCATCATCAAATGAATAAGCGTTACATTTTACGTCTTTTAGCTTTGGGGTAGGAGCCTCTTTTCGAGGTTCTGGAGTGAAGAAAGTCCCATCTCCTTTAAGTTTTGGATGGCCATAAACCTGAAAAGGACTATTTGTGCCACGCCCTACGCTAACTGAAGTTCCTTCAAAAAAGCACAGTGAGGGATATAGAATTACACTTTTGTAGTTGGGTAAATTAGGACTTGGTTTTACGGGTAAAAAATACCTGGTAGAATGAGTATATTCTTTGCATGAAATAATTTTCAAATCACAAGTGAGGCCCTTCTCTAGCCACCCTTCTCCGTTAATCATAAGAGCATATTCCCCTATCGTCATTCCATGACAGACTGGAATCGCATGCATTCCTATAAATGAGTTAAAATCAGGATTTAGAATAGGCCCATCTATCACATGCGCATTCGGGTTTGGTCTATCTAGTACCAGTACTTCTATCCCCGCTTCAGCTGCTGCCTCCATAATGTAATGCAGTGTAGAGATGTACGTATAGAACCGAGCTCCTACATCTTGAATATCGAAAACGAGTACATCTAAGCCTTTAAGTAATTCTAACGCGGGTTTTTTATTTTTCCCATAGAGAGAACTAATAGGAAGCCCCGTTTTCTCATCTTTAGAGTCCTTAATATGATCGCCCGCAGCTCCCTCACCCCTAAATCCATGCTCAGGGCAGAATATGCGTTGCAATGCTATTCCATGACTCACCAAAGTATCCACCAGATGAGTACCATTTATTTGCGAGGAAGGGTTGCCGACTAGGCCTACCTTTTTATCTCTGAGTAGCTCTACTACTTTTAATATTTGGTCTGCACCAGTTTTGAAATTTTCCGAAAGTGGGACTAAACAAACTTCTCTTTTAGGAACATGCACCTCGTTATCTTTAAGTCCCGAAACTGGAGTAAAATCAGTATCCACCTGAAAGGCGCATGAAATAACGAGAAGAGAAATAGAATATAAAATGAATTTCATTAAAAGTAAATTACAAAAACCGTGTCAGTTTTCTTCAAAGATTAAAAATGTTTCTAACCGATAAACTTGAATTTGAATTCTCTTTAAGTAAAATGTTGTTCACTATAGCTGAGCTATGCTAACTTCTATTAAATTAAGAGAGATAAACCGAGAAGTAGCTATTCTAAAGCAGCTTGGCTTATTTTTGCAGGCGACTTTATATGACGAACTTTTACTGGTACATATCAAAACGAATTAGCTCAGGAAAAGGCTTTAAAAAAGGCTTTTCACGGCCTATTATTCATATAGCCACAGGAGCTGTGGCTTTGGGGATAGCAGTGATGCTTATAAGCATAGCTATAGTGATAGGTTTTCAGAATGAGGTTAGAGATAAAGTAGTTGGTTTCGGTTCTCATGTGCAGATAAGTCAAAACTCGGGAGCTCAAAGCAAAGAGTCCGTTCCTATGTTAACCAATGACTCACTTGTCAGTGAAATCAAAAAAATAAGCTCTGTTAAGCATGTCCAGAAATTCGCTATTAAGCCGGGGATATTAGAAACAAAAAAAGACGTAGAAGGAGCTATAATTAAAGGAGTTTCTTCGGATTTTGATTGGACTTTCTTCAATGATAAATTAGTCAAGGGGACTACTCTATCTGCAGACTCCTTAGAAGTAAAGAACCACATAATGCTTTCCGAAACCATAGCTAAAAGGCTAAGAATAAATGTAGGAGAGAGGTTGACTGTGTATTTTGTGCTTAACCAAGAGGATTTAAAACCTAGAACGTTTAAGGTGGTAGGAATATATAACTCTGGATTTGTAGAGTTCGATGAACAGTTTGTTTTTGTGCCCTTAGACATAATGGCCAAGATCAGCAAGTGGGGTATAGAGTCTCAAGTAAAAGTGACGGAGGAAAAAGAGAAAAGCAGATGGAAAGTTGAGGGATTTGGCTTTGGGGGTGAGGGACTTTTAAAATTTGAATGGAGTAAAATAAAATGGCGTGGGGCAGGGCCGCATTATTTGAGCTACAGGGATACCTCCAGAATAGAGTTGATCGTGAGAGATAGGTTTGAAACCATTCCAGATACATCTAGAATTATGTTTTCGGTTGACGGTGAAGACCCGCTTAGACTGCTGCCATTGGTGGTTAGTTCGGGTGGCACACATTCTGAATACTGTGGCGGATATGAAGTGCTGCTCACAGACTATGAGTCGATATTAAATGCGGATGACGCGTTAACTTTTTCTTTGCCTTACTACTACCGAAGTGATACGATATTGTCTCGGTTTCCAGAGATCTTTAATTGGCTAGCTACACTGGATATAAATGTCATTATAATAATTATCCTTATGATATTCGTAGCTATCATTAATATAGCGAGTGCTATTTTGATAATCATCATAGAAAAAACGAGTTTAATAGGATTATTCAAGGCCTTCGGAGCGAGTACTAGTAAGCTTAGTGGCCTTTTTATAGTGCTTGCTGGCAGAATACTTGTAATCGGTTTAATCGTGGGGAATATCTTAGGCTTAGGGTTTTGTATTCTTCAAGATAAATTTGGGTTGGTAAAGTTAGACCCTGAGAAATATATTTTAGATAAAGTTCCGATAGACTTAAACTGGACTTATGTCTGTCAGATTAATCTTATAACATTGGTGATTTGTGTTTTATTTATGATTCTCCCAGTATTATATGTCTCTAAAATAGACCCTGTAAAGGCCATTAAATTTGACTAACTCCTTAGAACGTTTAACTATTGTTACTTCTAAAAGAGTACTTTTGCTACGCTAAAAAAAGACAGATATGAAACGCGTTTATGATAACATTCTAGGAGCTATTGGTGACACTCCATTAATAAGATTAAATAATATAGCCAAAGATATTCCAGGTGAAGTTTGGGCTAAAGTGGAATATTTTAATCCTGGACATTCTACCAAAGATAGAATGGCTTTACAGATGCTAGAAGATGCGGAAAAAGCAGGGAAAATAAAGCCTGGAGGAACTATTATAGAATGTACTTCTGGTAACACAGGAATGGGGTTAGCATTAGCCGCATGTGTGAAAGGGTATAAGCTTATCTGTACTATGAGTGATAAGCAGAGTAAAGAGAAAGTAGACATTCTAAGAGCCATGGGAGCAGATGTAAGAGTGTGCCCTACGGATGTAGAAGCAGATCATCCCGAAAGTTATTATAGCGTGGCTACAAGATTAGCCAAGGAAATTCCTAATTCATTTTATCCATTTCAGTATGATAATCTTTCTAACAGAAAGGCTCATTACTTAACTACTGGTCCAGAGATTTGGGACCAAACAGATGGAAAAATAACTCACTTTGTAGTAGGAGTGGGGACAGGAGGGACTATTTCAGGTGTAGGTCAATATTTAAAAGAGCAAAACTCTGATGTGCAAATCTGGGGTGGAGATGCGTATGGATCTGTTTTTAAAAAATACCACGAAACTGGAATTTTCGATGAGAATGAAATTCATTCATACATCACCGAGGGTATAGGAGAAGATATCCTTCCTAAAAATGTAGATTTCGATTTAATAGATCATTTCGAAAAAGTAACAGATAAAGATGGTGCTTTAGTAGCTAGAGAATTGGCTTTAAAAGAAGGATTACTTTTAGGTTATTCATGTGGGTCAGCATTTCAGGTAATTCGTCAAATGAAAGATCAGCTTACGGAAGATTCTGTTACTGTAGTATTATTCCACGATCACGGAAGTAGATACGTAGGTAAAGTCTATAATGATGAATGGATGAGAGAGCAAGGGTTTATAGACTAAGCTTATTTTTTACGGTTCCATTTATAAGGTTCAAATCGGGTTTTAGCGAACTTTTTTACGTTCGTTTACGGCCTAGTTTTTTCCCTCTTTGAGTCATAAGCTAGAAATGTACCGCGAGATACTCCTACTTTTCGAGCAGATTAAGTTACGGTTAGGCCATTCTCTGAGCTGTTTAATTTAACTAGCCTAATACAATTCTATGCAGATGCTGTTATTAGCCAAAGTAACAACTTGAAAGTCAGAATTTTCACATCCGTGATTTTAAATTTAATGTCATTCTTGGTGTTAACGCTTGATTACAAGTTGTGGGTCTAGCGAATAATCAAAATGTGACCAAACTTCTCTTCTCCTTTTGTGCCTTTGTCGTCTTCAAAGGTGTATAACAATCTCCAGGTGTAAATTCCGTCTTCTACATAATGAGTTCCCTGCTGAAATGAACCATCCCAGTATGAGTTTGGAGATTGACTTGTGAATATAACGTCTCCGTTTCTATCCATTATCCAAAAGTCATAGTTGTTAAAATTACATTTGGAAGTCCTTACCTCAAAAACATCATTTATCCCATCATTGTCTGGAGTAAACGTGTTAGGTACATATACTCTGCAATCTTCACATTGATCAAATTCCAGAAATATTTCATCTGTCCTGCTTTCACAGGCGCTTATCACTTCAACTTGGTAAAGACCTGTTTCTGTTACTTGGCGTATGCTGTCATTTATTTGGTCATTCCAATTTATTTGAACTGGGTAATTAAAGGATTCGTCCCGCGCATCTAAAGTGTACGTGAGACCAGCGCATAATGTAATGTCTTCACCAAGATATAGTTCAAAAGGTGGGATGATTTCAATGTAAATTTCATCTGAGAAAACACAATTATTGAGTTGTGAAGTGGCGGAGTACGTTCCTGTTAATGTGGGTGAAATAGCAGTAGTATTCTCGCCAGTAGACCAAATCACTGATGCTTGAGGCGTTAATGTTAGTGGTTGGATTTGAGTATTCTCATTGTAACAAATTATTTTATCTGCTCCCAAATCAAAATAAGGGATGGGATTCACATCTACTGAGATCTCATCTGTCTCTGTACACCCGTTCAGAATCACCTCGACTGAATATACTCCAGATTCATTTACTGTATATGAGCTCTCTGTCGCACCGTCTTGCCATGTATAGGAATCTCCCAAGTTGGTGACGTCTAGAACCAGTGTTTCTCCCTGGCACAGTTGGGTATCGTTTCCGAGGTTAAATGAAGGCAATGGGATCACCTCAAGAGAAACACTTTCAGAGAATTCACAGCCATTTATTTCGGCTGTTAATTGGTAAATACCTGATGCGTTTGTAGTAATGAATGGAGTGATTTCCCCCGAACTCCAAATAAATTGATCTGCTACGACATCTGTGTTAAAGATCACTTGTTCTCCTTCGCAAATACTCAGGTCAGGACCTAGGCCGATTACTACAGGAGATACATTGTCAATGAAAATAGTATCAGCAGCGCTGCAGTTCCCTAGGGTTACTATTACCGAGTAAGTACCTGAAGTTTCGACTGGGTAGGTTGTTGAAGTCGAGCCGTTATTCCACAGATATGAATCTGCCAAAACATTAGGTTCTAGTGTTAATATATCGTCAGGACATAGCGTTTGGTCAGGGCCTAAGTCTACACTTTCTAGTGGGCTATACTCCACCACTATGTCATCGGTAAAATCACATCCATTGATACTAATGGTTATAGTATATGTGTCTTCAGACTCTACAAGTAAAGTTGGATCAGTTGAACCGTTGGACCAGTTGTATATTCCATCTTGAACGGTTGCGTCTAAAAGCAGGGACTGTCCCGTACAAAGAACCGTATCCATCGGTAGTAAGCTTGCTATTGGCGCCAAAACCTCTAATGCTCCAATATCTGAAATGCCACTTCTTACCTGACCGATCTGATCAAGGTTGCCCGCTAAATCATCGTTGCCCGCATTGATAGCTGGGCTAATAGGGTCGCAAGATTCCACCTGATGAGTGTCAGTATTCCCCCCATTATTAGTCAAAGGAAAAATAAGAGGATTTAAATCCAATAAATTACCAGTTGTTACTCCGGTAAAAGTCACCTCAGCGTCTGAAGTTTGTACCAGGTTGTGACCTCCTGTAGAACCCATCTCACCAGTCAGATGTCCTCCAGAATTTGATGAAATGTTTTCAGCTGAAAGACAATTGTTAAGGATTACAGTTCCATTTAGATTAAAAATGGCACCACCACCACCTGAGCCAGAAGCACCGCCTCCGCTAAACCATCCGCCACCACCGCCTCCGCCTAGTGCTTCATTAAAAGCGAAGGTGCTATTTGTAATGCTAAAATCTCCTGAGTTACTAAACAGGCCACCTCCAAGACCGGCTCCTCCGCCACCTCCTGAGCCTCCGCTACAGCATCCTTGTCCTCCATTTCCTCCATAAGAGCCACCATCACCTGGTGGGCCAGAGTTTCCTCCCCAGGAATTTGCTCCACCGCCTCCGCCACCTCCGCCAAATCCACCATCACCTCCAGCGCCTGAAAGTGATCCACCACCACCACCGCCACCTGCCCAATTTCCAACTCCTCCATTCCCATTTTGACCTCCGGCACTACCTCCATTTCCCCCTCCAACTCCGCCAGGACTAGAAGTAACGCCTGAACCTTGGTGATGGGTGCCGCTACCTCCGCGACCACCAATTGCACTATTTCCGCTAATTGTTGAATTAACCATTACACCAACTGCATCAGTTGCATTGTAGATTGCACCGCCAAAACCGGGGCCACCACCACCGCCACTTCCGCCTCCAGGGGCAATTCCGTTGCCTCCTTTTCCACCTAAAGCCATACAATCATTAATGGTTGTGTTTTCAATAGTGACTATTCCTTGGTTTGCAATAGCTCCCCCCATTCCACCAGACTGCGCACTCTGGCTGTCACCTTCGGTCATTGAATTCCGAATGCCAACTTCAAATAAGGTTAAATCACCTTGATTTAGAATAGCTCCTCCGTTTTCAGCGAAAACAAACCCCTGATGTATTTCAAGGTGTTCAATAGTGACTATTATACCAGGAAAGATATGGAACACACGATCTAGTGAGTCAGCGTTTATAATAGTCTGTCTTGTTGATTCTCCTTGGATCACAAGATCCGAAGTGATATCCAGGTCTCCTGAAACACATCCATTCTCCGAGGATCCATTTAGTGTAATCAAGTACTCATTGTTAGGGATAAAAATATCGTTCGCTCCAGCTATTGCATTGGACTCCATAATGGCAGCGCGCACAGAGCATTCGCCATTTGAGTCTGCACAAACCCCATCACCTGGGCTTATATCTACAGAGTCAGATGAAGTGTCAACTGTAAACTGTCCTTTCGAATTTAAAGTACCAAAAAGTAAAGCAACAAATAGAAGAGTATGTTTCAGTAAATTCATAAAATACTAGTGTAAATATCTCTCTTGAAGTGAATTAATTAATTTTATTATTATGGAAATTATCTAAGCTTATAAATTTAGGTCATTTTTAAACTTCTCGTAGTTGTTTCATCACTTAAACTCGTGCGCTAAAAAGAAATTTTTTTGTCTCCTTAAATTTTTCTTTTTTTTATTTAGAACTTCTAGAACCTGAGAGAGAAGCTATCTCAGGTATAATGTGATTCCCAAACCAATCATTTACTAAAAGCTGGGATTACAAAATAAATTGGCTAGTAGCCAAAGTGTTTCTGAGCCATGTCTGCTATCTGAGACCCTATGGCTAAAGATGCCGTAGCTGCAGGAGAGGGCGCATTCAAAACATGAATAGAATGGTCGGTGTACTCAATTCTGAAGTCATCTCTAGTGTCTCCGTCTTGGCCTAGAAGAAGTGCTCTTACTCCTGCTCTTCCAGGTCTAATGTCATCCATGGTAAGAGAAGGCACCATGCGTTGCAATGTTTCTAGAAACAACTTCTTACTAAAGGCTCTTCGGTATTCATTGATTCCAAATTTCATATTTTTCATGAAAAGCTTCCATGTTCCAGGATAGCTTAGGGCGTCTGCGGTATCTTTTAAATTGAAGTCTGTTTTTCCATATCCTTCTCTTTTAAAAGTGAACACCGCATTTGGTCCACACTCTATTTCTCCATTAGTCATTCTTGTAAAGTGAACCCCTAAAAACGGAAACTCTGGATTAGGAACAGGATAGATAAGGTGCTTCACTTTATGCTTCGCTTGATCAGTTAATTCATAGTAATCACCTCTAAAACCTACTACCTTTTCTTTAAGCTTTACATCATCTTTTCTAGCCAGTCTATCGGCTTGCAGACCACCGCAAACGATTAATTTACCACAGCTGTAAACAGATTTACTCGTTTGTATAGTTGTGAACTCTCCATTTTTCGTGAAATTTAGTACTTCTTCTCCCAGCTTTAAGGCGTTGGATTGATTGGCGGCTAGGGCCAAATCGGTCATCTTTTCAGTGGCTCCTCTGTAGTCTATAATTCCAGTGCAACCCACTCTTATTCCTCCAATTGAATTACAGTTTGGTTCTATTTCACGGACTTGATCTGCCGTGATTTTTTCCATGTCTTCAATTTCATTTTGAAGTCCCGTTTGGTAGATTTTTTCCATTTGGGGAAGCTCCCATTCTTCGGTAGCTACTACGACTTTTCCGCATACATCATGAGCTACCTTATGCTCTTTGGAAAATTTCACTAACTCTCTTCTGCCTTGGATACAATTCACCGCTTTTAGTGAACCAGGTGTATAGTAAAGTCCAGAATGAATCACCCCACTATTATTTCCGGTTTGGTGACCTGCCAGTGCTTTTTCTTTTTCTATGAGCACGATGTTCTTATTGGGAAACCTCTCTGAAAGTTTAAAGAACGTGGCTGCTCCTATGATTCCTCCTCCTACTATAGCTATATCAAAATGTTGTTTCATTGCAGAAAATAAATTTGCACCGCAAATTTAAAGCTTTTACTACCTTCTAATTTGGTGAATTAAACACCTTATTATAACTTTCACCCCAGATGAAGAGCTACTCCAAGAAAACCACTCAGAATGCATGGGCTATGTATGACTGGGCTAACAGTGTTTATTCACTGGTTATAACTACAGCCATATTCCCTATTTATTATGCCGCCAAAACCAAGACCACGCTATTAGTGGATGGAGATGAGGTTACTTCTAATATGGTTCAGTTTATGGGATTCGAATTTGTGAACACCGCTCTCATTGGTTATGTGGGTGCTTTTGGTTTCGTTTTAGTCTCGATATTAATGCCGCTTTTTACAGGAGTAGCAGATTACTTAGGGAGGAAAAGGTTTTTTCTAAGACTGTTTTCTACTATGGGTGCTCTAGGATGTATGGGGTTATACCTTTTTGATGTTTCTGAGGAGTCAGGATTGATAGGAACTATTTTGATGTACTTGATAGCGCTAATCGGTTTCTGGCTTTCTATCGTTTTTTATAATTCGTACCTTCCAGAAATAGCCTCTCGTGAGGAACAGGATAAACTTTCTGCTAAGGGATTCTCCTTTGGCTATGTAGGGAGTGTTTTACTACTGAGTTCCATTCTTTATTTAAACTTAAATGGACACATAGAAGCCGAAGTCGGCTTCATTATGACTGGTGTATGGTGGCTTGTATTCACTCAGTATTCTCTTTATATTTTGCCCTCAGGTACGGCTAAGAGATTTACGGGTACAGAAGTGCTATCTAAAGGGTTTGATGAGTTAAGGCACGTATGGCGGGTAATGAAGAAGACCCTTAGATTAAAGCGGTTCACGCAGGCTTTTTTCGTTTATTCTATGGGAGTACAGACCGTTATGATGGTGGCAGTATATTTTGCGGAAAAGGAAATTGATTGGCCAGAGGGCGGTGCTAAAATCGGACTAATAGTGAGCGTTTTATTGATTCAAGTGATTGCTATTCCTGGAGCGTATGTAATGAGTAGATTGAGTGCTAAAAAAGGGAATATTAGGACGCTTATAGCAGTAAACGTGTTTTGGGCTATTCTCTGCTTAGGAGCTATAGTAATACACACACCTAATCAGTTTTACTTCATGGCTGCTTTAGTAGGATTCGTAATGGGAGGAATTCAGTCTCTTTCTAGGTCTACCTTCTCTAAGTTTATTCCTGAGGTAAAGGATACAGCTTCTTACTTTAGTTTTTATGATGTTTCTGAAAAGATAGGATTGGCTATAGGGCTCTTCATATTTGCTTACCTAGAAGAAGTAGGAACGACCAATGTAGATGTTTCTGAAGGCGCCTTGAGCGGAATGAGGCTTTCTATAGTATCGCTAGTGGTCTTCTTTGTTTTGGGAGTAATTCTCCTGCTTAGAGTACCTAAGGAAGAAGTAGCTAGTTCTACTGAGGTCTAGAGTGGCGCACGTAACTTTTCTCTAGAACTTCAAATGCTACCCTTCTGTTTTGAGCTCTTCCTTCCGTAGTTTCGTTTTCTGCCACTGGGGCAGCACTTCCATGAAAGTTTATTTCCAGTCTAGTGATATCTAGCCCCTTGTTTTCGATAAACTGCTGAACATTTTCGGCTCTTTCCCTGCTGAGTTTTTGGTTGTAGCCCTCTCGTCCTATAATATCTGTATGTCCGTTTATTTGGATGAAGAGGTTTTTGTTGCGAAGTAATTTTTTAGAGATATCATTTAGCTTAGCTTCTGCTTCATAGGTTAATACGGAAGAGTCAAAGTCAAAAAGAACCGATTCTAGTTCTAAAGAAACAGCTTTAGATAACTGAGCAGGGGGATTCATCACCAGTTCAGCTAATAGTTCATTTACACAACTGCATTCCTTCTTTTCCTTAATGGGTTTTACCACTAAACTATCCAGGTACACATAAGCCCAGTTATTAGCTGATATGTCTTCTTTGGTTGTTCTTTTTAAGACATTTAATTTGTTGTCCGGCTTGAAATTTCCGATGGTAATATATGCCTCTCCTCCTTTGGCTATAAACTCATTACTTAGAAGGGTCCATTGTTCATATCCATCTATAAAATGAAGCTCAGGTGATTCCATGATAGGGGTGGCCTCGAGAACTTTATCCAGAGTGTATTTAAGTGGCTTTTTACTTAGAGAAACACCTATTCCGTCTGTAACGTAACGAGAGTCGTCTGCTGGGCTTACATAAAGTTCTACGCAGACCATTTCACCGGCATTTAGCTTTCTGCTAAGTGGAGCTTTTATGTACTCTCGATAGTTTCTTTTAGAGGCAGAAAATGTCACTAACCCTAAATAAGCTTCTCCAGATTTGGCGTTCTGTTCACCGAACATATTCTCAGGTACACCTGCTTTATCACTACATGAATTAAAGTAATCTGGAGTTCCATCAGAAGCTTGTCTCCAGTTATCCACTAAGGTTAACGAGGTCTGATTATAGGTAACGGGACAATATTTAAATTTCTCGAAACTAGGATTGGGAACTAGGTTTTGGGCTAACAAAACTAGAGCTGATAGGGTTAAGAAAAAGGATACAATAATTTCTTTCACTGATTAGATAACTAACATAGGGAGTAATTTATTTTGAAATAAGCCCTCAAAGGTTAACCTTGAGGGCTTAATTTTTTTAATCCTGCTACTGCACAGAGAATTCTACTCTTCTGTTTTTAGCCAATTGCATTGGTGTTTTGTGCTTAGAAAGAGGAACGCTTGCAGCTTTGTCTTTAGAAGTAAATCTCGATTCTTCCAGACCTTTAGATACAAAGTAATTTTTTAGAGAAGCGGCTCTTTGAGCACCTAAGTCAGAAAGTCTGACTTTTACCTTAGACTCATCAAATTCACTTAAATCCATGTGGCCAGTTAGTTTCAGTTTTATAGATGGATTTTCTTTTAAGTAAGCGATTAAATTTTTCAAGTCTCTTTTAGCCACTGAATTAATTCTGGCAGACTCTTGAGCAAAATAAATCGTGCTTTCAGAAATCTTTTCTTCATCAGTTAATTCATCAAAAATGACATAAGAAGGAGAGTAGATTACTTCTTCTTGAACTCCACCATTTCCACAGTCACACTGAGAAGCGGCTGCTATTTCGTTTACTTCTACATTCTCTAAGTAGTAATATGCATCTAAAGATTGGGTAGTAGTAAATCCTTTGGGTTTGTTGAGTTTTTCTATTTGTAGATTTTTATCCTCATCAAAACATCCTATAATAATAGCTCCTTCTCCGCCATTAGCGGTGTATGTTCCACATATAGTAGTCCATCCTTCTCTATCATTAATAACAGGGTTTAATGTGTTTTTAATCTGAAAAGAAGGTTCTATTATTGATTTTGAATCCCCCTTTTGAACTTTATTCTTGGAGACGTAAACACCTATGCTGTTGACGGCATACTTAGACAAATCTGCGAGGCTTACTTGAGCTTTAATGCAGTATGTCTTATTTTTTTCCATTTGCTTCAGTAAATTTCTTCCGATGTATGTCCTTTGTTTTTTAGAGTCTTTAGTATACGCTCTGAATCCAGCGTAATTAGTTCCGTCTATAGATTCTTGTTTCCCATAAGCGTTTTCAGGAATTCGAAGTAATTCAGATTTAGCAGATTCACTAAATAAGTCTGCTTTTGTGTAAGTAGCAGAAAACCAATTTTCTATATGGTCATCAAAATTTTCAGGCTTTTTCATTCCATCAGTATCAGCCAGTTCGAAAGACCCATTATCGATTAAGCTTTTTTCTTCCTGTCCACTATCTGAATCTTCTTTTTCTTCTTGTGTAAATGCTGAGTTTGTAAGGATTAATGCCATACATATCATAAGAAGATAACTCTTTAAGTATTTCATGTGTATTCTCTTTTTAGGTGTCAATGCTAGGACAATGGTCGTGCCATTCCTTACTTATCACGCGAATATCTGAAAAAATGCGGACTATTTGGGGTCGTGAAGTATTTTATAAGTAAGCTCTTTTAGAATTTGTTCGGCTGGTGTGCTTGGGTTGTTCACCCCTTTAGACATGGTGTCGGCTTTTCTGAGGTGCCCTATAACCCTAGCCAAACTTCCCGCGTTATAATTTTTCTTGGCTAGGTTGAATTCATTCAAGCCATACGGACTCACTCTAAGAAATTGCGCTGCATTTTCTCCTGGTGGAAGTCTGTGGAGTTTAATCAGTCTGGTAAAATAGGTGTAAAGTGTGGGTAGGAGTTGTGGTAAAGGATAGGTTTTAGGATTAGCCGAGTAGTAATTAATAATTTTATTCGCTTGTAAAACGTTTTTAGTTCCGAGTGCTTTCTGAAATTCGAAAATTGTGTAATCCTTACTTATCCCTATGTTTTTCTCTACATGAAGAGAGGTGATTTGCTCATTTTCTTTTACTAGAATTAGGAGCTTCTCTAAGGCATTTACTATTTTGCTAAGGTCATTTCCTAGGTATTCTGTAAGCAATGCAGAAGTGGCAGCATCTATATTTCGGCTCTTAGATTTTACGTAATCTGTTATCCAATTAGGAACTTTGTATTCGCTTAGTTTTTTACTCTCGTAATAAACTGAGTTGGCTTTTATGGTCTTAGCTATTTCCCTTCTGCCATCTAAGGTTTTGTGCTTATGCTGAAAAACGAGAATAGTTGATTCTAATGGAGCTGCTAAGTACTTTGCCAGTAGGTCTGTTTTATCTTTATTTTTCCAATCTTTTAACGCCTGAGATTCTTTGATGATGACCACTTGCCTTTCAGACATCATAGGAAACCTTTTCGCAGAAGAGATAATTTCATCCATAGAGGAATCTCCTCCGTAAAAAATGGATAGATTAAAATCTCTTTCTCCCTCGGCTAGTACATTATCCTCTATATAGTCTGAAATTTTATCTATGTAATAGGGTTCTTCTCCAGTAAGAAAGTATACAGGCTTGTACTCTTTGTTTTTTAGTGACTTTAAAATACTTAACTCGCTCATTATTTGAATCTAAGGTGTCTTACAGACCTTCCGTTATTCTTTATCTCTTGGAGAGATTTTATTCCTATTTCGAGGTGGTCACTTACATAGTTAGCAGTAACTCCTTCATCACTTTTACTCGTTTTTACGCCTTGAGGAATCATCGGCTGGTCGCTAACTAAAAGCAGTGCTCCTATAGGTATTTTATTCGCGAAACCAGCTACATAAAGAGTAGCCGTTTCCATATCTACAGCTGTAGCTCTAAGTTTTCTTAGATACTTTTTAAATTTATCATCATGCTCCCAAACTCTTCTATTCGTGGTGTAGATGGTTCCTGTCCAGTAATCTTTCCCGAAATCACGGATAGTGGAGGAGACTGCGCGTTGCAATGCAAAAGAAGGCAATGCGGGAACAGCTTTAGGCATGTAATCGTTTGATGTTCCTTCTCCTCTAATACCCGCTAAAGGAAGAATAAAGTCACCAAGTTTATTTCTCTTTTTCAGCCCGCCACACTTGCCTAAGAAAAGAACTGCTTCAGGTTTTATGGCAGATAATAAATCCATAATAGTAGCGGCATTAGGACTTCCCATGCCGAAGTTAATGATAGTAATGTCTTCAGCGGTAGCGCTAGACATGGCTTTAGTAAGGCCATTCACTTCCACTTTGTATTTCTCAGCGAACTGATCTACATATTTATTAAAGTTAGTCAGTAATATATAGCTACCGAAATCCTTTAATTCTACTCCTGTATATCTGGGTAGCCAATTGTTTACTATTTCTTGTTTTGTTTTCATGGACTCCAAAGATGCTAAATTAGCGTTCAAAATTGAACATAATTAGACAAAGTTATGAATGACGCGTTACCCGTTTTAAATTTACCAGAAACACCTTTAGAATTAGCAAGGGTAGAGGGTGTCTTAAAGGTTCAGTGTCTTGTTAGAAAAAAGAAGATAATTCTAACTCCTGAAGAATGGGTTAGACAACATTTTATTTACTTTCTGCATAAAGAATTAGGTTATCCGCTGAGTTTAATGAAAGTCGAAAAGCAGATTTTAGTGAATAATCTCAAAAAACGATTTGATATTGTAACCTACAATGCCAGCGGAGAAATGAAAGTATTGATAGAGTGTAAAGCGGCTAGCATAGAGCTTGACGCATCTGTTTATGATCAAGCTGCTCGATACAATCTTAGCCTTAAGGTTCCTTATCTTGTGATTACAAATGGGATGAAGCATTACTGCGCTGAGGTGAATGTAGAGAGCAAAGCCATTTCATATTTAAACAATATACCTACTTATAAAGAGGTTAAGCGTTAGATTTGCAACGCAACAAAATAAAGATTTATGGATTTAAAAGATTTACTGGCTATTACAGGAAAGCCAGGACTATATAAAACAGTAGGGCAAAACAAGAGTAGTTTAATAGTGGAGTCACTGATAGATGGAAAGAAAATACCAGTCTATTCTGCTAATAAAATTAGTGCATTAGAAGATATAAGCGTCTATACATATGAGGAGGATATTCCTCTTAAAAAGGTGTTCGCTTTAATAGCTGAAAAGGAAAATGGAGGAAAAGCCATAACTCCTAAAGCATCATCTGAAGAGTTGAAAAGTTACATGAGAGAGGTGCTTCCTGATTTCGATCAGGATAGAGTTTATACTTCTGATCTAAAGAAGATCTTTAATTGGTATAATAATCTGCATGAACATGGTCTAATTACATTAGATGAGGAAGTAGCGTCAGAAGAGGTAGCTTCTGATGAAGAGGAATAATTAGCCTGATAGAAAAAATGCTTGTAGAAAAAACGAAGAGAATATACCTCCCAAAAGATTTTAATATTAGTAACTGGGATTCATTGGAGCCTATTTATGATGAGTTATTGGGCAGGAACATTTCTAGTTTTGATAAATTCAAATCTTGGCTAAATGACTTGAATGAGTTAGAGTCGGCTATGGAGGAGGAGTATGCATGGTGTTATATAGGTATGACTATAGACACTTCTAACGAAGAGAGTTCGAGTAAATACAAGCATTTAGTGACTGAAATATCTCCTAAATTAAGTCCATTATCTAATCTGCTCAATAAAAAGCTAAATAGCTCAGAGTTTAAGTCAGAACTAAAGGGTAAGCCGTATGAAATTTGGTTTAAAGGTGTCAAAAACGCCATAGATTTATTCAGAGAAGAGAACATTTCTTTGAATGCTGAAATTCAAACTCTGACCCAAAAATACGGAAGTATTACTGGCGGAATGTCTGTGGAAATAGATGGTGAAAACCTTACTATGCCTCAGGCAGGTAAGCTACTTCAGAGTGAGAATAGAGCGGTAAGAAAAACAGCATTTGACGCTATAAATGGGATTAGGCTGGAGTCTAAAGAAGAGGTTCATTCTATCTTCGATGAATTACTTTCAAAAAGAAATAAAGTAGCCAAAAATGCAGGTTACGAGAATTTCCGAGATTATAAATTCGTTAGTCTCGGAAGGTTTGATTTTACTAAAGAGGACTGTTTTAATTTTCATGAAAGCATAGCATCTGAGGTTACTCCTTTAGTAAATAAGATATACGCTGAGAAAAGAGAAAAGCTAGGGTTGGATAAATTAAGACCATGGGATACCAATGCGACTCTTCCTGGTAAGTCGGAGCTTAAGCCGTTTTCAAGTGCAGAAGAACTCGTGACTAAGAGTATTAAATCTTTCGGAATGATAGATGAGTATTTTGGTCAAGCGTTAGCTGATATGAAAGAGTTAGGTCATTTAGATTTAGCTTCTAAGCCAGGGAAGAGCCCTGGAGGCTATAATTACCCTCTTTATGAGAGTGGAGCACCTTTTATTTTCATGAATGCTGTAGGAACTCCAAGAGATTTAGTGACTATGATGCATGAGGGAGGCCACGCTATCCATTCTTTCTTAAGCCATGGTTTGGAGTTTAGTGCTTTTAAATCGTGTCCAAGCGAAGTGGCTGAATTAGCGTCCATGAGTATGGAGTTAATGAGCATGAAGCACTGGGATGAATTCTACTCTAAAGAAGATTTAAAGCGTGCTAAAAAGGAGCATTTAGAAGATAGTATTATGGCATTACCATGGATAGCCATGGTAGATAAGTTTCAGCATTGGATTTATGAAAACCCTAAGCATACTGCAGAAGAAAGAGATTTAGAATGGGTAGCTATAAATAAAACGCTAGGAAATAGTGTGGTAAACTGGGATGATTCAGAAGAGGTGAGAAAAAATACTTGGCAGAAACAACTTCACATATTTGAACTTCCTTTTTATTACATAGAGTATGGAATGGCTCAGTTAGGAGCTATAGCGGTTTGGAAAAACTTTAAAGAAAATCCAGAGAAAACCATAGCTCAATACAAAGAAGCTCTTAGCGCTGGATATACATTAAGCGTTCCTGAGATTTATGAGAAAGCAGGAATTAAATTTGACTTTTCTCAAGGTTATATTAAAGAATTAATGACGTTCATGATGAATGAGCTGGAAAATCTTTAAAGTTCGCGGTACATTAATTTATGAGGCCCTATGTTTTTAACGTCATAGAAATCACCTTTGTTATTAAAACCTAGCTTACTGTAGAAGTCTAGCGCCACTTCTCTAGCATCACACCATAAGACAGCAGTATTGTTTTCCTTAAGGATTTTTATCGCTTCTAGAACTACTGCTCGACCAGCACTTTTCCCTCTAAAGTCTGGATGCGTGGCCATAGCTCTCAATCTGTAATGAATTCCAGGTAAACCCAATTCCGGATTAGTAGTTTTAAATAAGGAGCAGATACTTATAGTCTGACCGTCTAATACAGCCCCTAAATGAATGGCATCTTCTTGCTCATCTATATCTATGACACAGTCTTTTTCATGTTGAATATGCGGCCATAAGACCAGATGTCTTAGCTTTTTACAATCAGTCGAAGTCATCTTCCTCACTATCATCTTCAAAATATTTATTGATTGCTCTTCTTTCCTTTTTAGTAGGCCTTCCTAACCCTTTATCTCTTTGAGATCGGTTGGCTTCTCTTATGAGTTCTAATTTATTTTTTTCTTCTTCAGGTGTAATGTCCTTCACATATAACTCTACGAGTTTAGCCCCTACTCTGCTTTTAGGGAAGGCGATTACTTTATAAGTAAAAAAAACAGGACCCTTCTTTAATATTATCTCATCATTAATAGTTAGAAGTCTGGATGGTTTTGCCAGTTCATTCTTCACTATTACGTGATTTTGTTTACACTCTTTGGTAGCTAGGCTTCTCGTTTTGTATAATCGTACTGTCCATAGATATTTGTCTACTCTCATTCTTTTTATTTGAAAGGAATTTGGAATATATTTGTAAATAACAATAAAAAAAATTAAAATGAATCAAATTAAAATCACCTTTCTATCTTTAATTGTTTGCTTCGCAATTTCAGATTTGGCAGCACAAGATACTAAACCATCTTCTAGTAAAGAGACCAAAGTCAATCCTATAGATGGAGCCAATCAAAAAGCGAAAAGTAATAGTACAGAGATGACTGCTGCTCTTAAAATAAGTGATGAAAAGAGGATCTTTAATATAATGAATGTTATGGGGGAGTATGAAGTAGCTTTATCTAAAGCTATGGCTAGTGATAAAACGGCAGAACATAAAGCTAAAGCTAAGGAGCTTTTAGAAATGGATAGAGATAAAAGATTAAGTGTGCTTTTAGATCAGTCTGAATTAAAGCTTTACACTAAATGGAAAGAGAGTAAGGAAGAAGCTGAAGAAGCAGTGTTAGAAAATGAGCCTAAAGAGTTAATGGAGAAAGGATCAAAAGCTGCAGTAAAGAAATAATCATTATCTCATATAAAATAGTTAAGCCCTGTTCAGTTATGAATGGGGCTTTTTATTTGAGATCCAAATCAAACATCTCTTTAAGTTTTCCTAGCTGAGGGTTTTGTTCGGTCATCTTTTTCAAGATTTCTACTTCAGAAAGAAATTTTCGTTCAGGAGCAGCTCCGCTTGAATCGGTAACGCCTTCGGATCTTAGGCTAAGATGAGTTACAGCGAGTTTTCCTTTTAAAAAGACAGTTAAATCTTGTCTTACATCATTAAAGTAGCTTTCATCGGTTTCGCTTCTTACAGGGAAAATAATCTCGTTCTTCTCATTTATTTTAGGCTCGGTATGGCTTAAAACTGCGAAAAGATTTTTCTTTCCTGATTTACCTAAATAAGAAGTGAACTCCTTCCAACCAGCGTTTACCTCGTTTAACTCTAGTTTATCAAGCAGGACATCATCTTTTCGCTCATTGACTTCAGCTATTCTAGCGGCTTCTGTGATTTTCGCTTGATGCTCGTCTTCTAGCTTTTTTATTTCACCGTTGAGCGATATTCCATGAGTGGCATGGACGTAATTATTATTTTCTTTATTGGAGAGAGGTGCAGATGCAGTAAGAGCCATCGCTGTTTTTTCCTTTCTCTGGGGTAAGCCAGTTTTCTTAGGAGGTTCAGGGATCTCTATACCTATAGGAATTAAACTAATTGAGTTTTTTTTTTCAGCCTCATTATATTTGAGACTGCACAACTGCATTAAAGTAAGCTCCACTAAGAGCCGTTGGTTTTTGCTAGTTCGATAGCCGACATCACAATTATTGATGACGCCTAGCCCTTGGATGATTAGGTTTTGGTCAATTTCCAAGCACTGTTCAGCGTATTTTTTCTTAATGGAGTCTGTCACCTCTAACAAGCTCACGGTAACTTCATCTTTACTTACCAGCAGATTTCTGAAGTGCTCCGCTAGTCCGTTAATAAAAATATGACCGTCAAATCCGTTTTTAAGTATCTCGTTAAAAATCACTAGAGAAGAGCTAATATCCTCTTTGATGATATAGTCCGCAGCTCTGAAGTAGTAATCATAGTCCAATACATTGAGGTTCTCAATGACTGATTTATAACTTAAGTTCCCATCAGAGAACGATACCATTTGGTCGAAAATAGAAAGTGCATCCCTAAGGGCTCCATCTGCTTTCTGACCTATAATATGAAGGCCTTCTTCTTCGAATTTTATGTTTTCTTTTTCTGCTATTTGAACTAAGTGTTTCACTATGGCAGGAACACTAATTCTATGGAAGTCGAAAATTTGACACCTACTTAAAATAGTAGGGAGTATTTTATGCTTTTCTGTGGTAGCTAGAATGAAAACTGCGTGAGCAGGTGGTTCTTCCAATGTTTTTAGAAAAGCATTAAAAGCACTCGCTGATAACATATGAACCTCATCGATCACATACACATTATAGCTTCCTATTTGTGGCGGTATTCTAACTTGAGCAGTTAATTCTCTTATGTCGTCTACAGAATTGTTAGAAGCAGCATCCAATTCGAAAATATTGAATGATAGGTCTTCAGGTTTTATTCCGTCAGCCTCATTTATTTTATGAGCGAAAATCCTAGCGCAAGTCGTTTTACCTACCCCTCTAGGACCACAGAAAAGATAAGCTTGACCAAGTTTATGAGAAGCTATAGAGTTCTTCAGGGTAGAGGTTATACTATCCTGTCCTACTACCTTTTCCCAGGAGTCCGGTCTATATTTTCTAGCTGAAACTACGAAGTCACTTGACATGGTTCAAATATCGTTAATTCCTTAGAAATCGAAGTGAATTTCCGTGCCTTTTTGTTCACACAAAACGCACAAAGCAAATTCAATTTTTTGGCACAAAAAAAAGCCCTGAATAAATAAATATTTAGGGCTTTAAATTTCTAATAGAAATAATAATTTAAATCTCAGACTTTTTCTTTTTCTCTTCTACTGCCTTAGACTTACTGCATGATTTAGAACAAGACTTAGAACATTCAGTTTTTTTAGCTGAAGTATCTGCTCCACCTGCAGCAGTTGTTTTAGAGTTTGAAGCACTGATCGTTGCCGTTTTTGCATTGTCTGCTTTTGCTTTATCTGCTTTGTCACAAGATTTGGCATCTGCTTTTTTACAAGATTTAGCACACTTTTTAGAACATTCGGTTTTAGCTTTAGTCTCTGTAGTAGATTGAGCATTAGAGTAGCTGATTCCAAATGTGAAAAGAGCCGCTAGTAAAAATATTTTTTTCATCTTTTAATTTCTTTTATAGTTAGAGAATACTAATATACGAATTAACGAAGAACTTGTTTTCAAATTATGTGCCAAGATGATTAAGTTATGTTAATATCCTTAATTTTAACCTATGAATAAAATAAGTATAGCTCTGGTGTTTTTACTTTCATTGAGTCTGTTCTCTTGCGAAAAGGCTATTAAGGGAACAGGACACATCGTTGATGAAACGAGAAGTTTGGAGCCTTTTGATGAATTAGAATTAAATGGGATTATCAATGCGACCTTCAAGCAAGTTAAATCGACAGATCTAGATAAGGTAGTCGTTTCTGCCCAAGAAAACTTATTGCCATATATAAAGACGACAGTAGATAATGGACGATTAATTATAAATATTGAAAGATCTATTCACACAGATAAAGATGTTTTAGTGGAAATTTACGGACATCCTTTTCGTTCTTTAGTGTGTAATGGTTCTGGTGATGTGAAGTCTGATGAAAGAATAGTGCTTCAAAAACTGTATTTAGAAAGCAATGGTTCTGGAGACATCTCTCTTGACTTAGAGGCTAAAAGCATAGAAGTTGAACTTAACGGAAGTGGAGACGTTTCTTTTTCTGGATCTACAGATTATCTAGAATTAGTCAATAATGGTTCTGGAGATTTAAATACAATTGAAATGAGAAGTTTTGAAGTAGAAGTTCTATCAAATGGTTCTGGAGATGTTTCTGCCTATGCGAAAGAATCATTTGATGTGGAGATAAATGGTTCTGGCGATGTTTATCATACAGGAAAAGCTGAACTCACCAAATCCCTCAATGGGACAGGGTTACTAAAAACAAAAAAGTAACAGTTTATGCCAGAAAACGTTTCTCCAAAAAAAACTTCTACTGTATTGGAAGCTATAGTCCTGGCTCTTACGATTCATGCTGTTGTTCTAGTTGTGCTGTTTTTTGCAGATGAAGGGATGTTCACGTTTGCTGAAAAACAGACAGCTTCTAAAGATGTAAAGGTGGAGTTTATAGAACTCACAGAAGAACTCTTAGCACTTTCTGTTCCTGAAGAAAGAGATATTTCGGAGTTACTAGATAAGTATAAAAATGTAACAGCTAAAGAGGGCACCGCCACTTCAGACGAAGTGAAGAGCTACCGGTTCGATAAAAACCAGACAGATGAAGAGGTGTTAAAAGAACTCTTAGCATTTGAGCAAAACGAGTTCGATAAATTGAAGAAGGAGGATAATTCGTTAGAATCTTCTGATCCAACAGACGATCCTTCTGGAGAGAGTAAATCAGTAGACGACTCTAAAAATTCTTCTAGCTCTAGTTCAGATACGAGTTATTCGAAAGCTACAGCTAAATTTGACTTCTCGAGAGATCCAGAATACCGAAAAGCACCGACTTATATGTGTCGTCTCTTTGGTCAAATAGTAGTAGAGATAGAAGTAGATAGGAGTGGAAAAGTAACCTCTGCCAAAGGATTAAGCGGAGATTTAGACAAGGATTGTCTATTGTATCAGTCTGAAATCTATGCTAGAAAATGGAAGTTTAAGTCAAGCTCAGAGGCTCCCAAATCTGAAAAAGGAACGATTACTTTCACCTTTTTACCACAAAAAAAGTAGCTTTTTATACTTTTCCGTCTACGTAATCTTGCAGATAGCTAAATTTTTCTGATAGATTTCCTTCTAATGTGGTCTCCGAAGCTCTTTCTATTACAGCATGCGGATCATCTCCGATTAGACAAGGAAGTATTTCATCGATCATCACTCTCCCAAAATCTTTACTG
>Ga0208903_1000415_pt1:0-15000 | contig 35883 bp, 26 predicted proteins | sample AntAceMetag02UKJ_FD_184769 | JGI IMG/M metagenome (GOLD analysis project Ga0208903, IMG submission 184769) | Saline lake microbial communities from Ace Lake, Antarctica - Antarctic Ace Lake Metagenome 02UKJ (SPAdes) (version 2) | ecosystem: Environmental > Aquatic > Non-marine Saline and...
GCGCGCTAGCGGAGGGATATCTGCGGGCTGCTACCGCGCGATTGCATCGCGTGGCCATAGCGCTGTTGTGGTTTAGGTTAATGGCTGGTATGGTTTGCGGACGCGTTGCAAACGCGCCCGAGCGGAGGAGGATATCTGCGGGCTGCTGCCGCGCGATTGCATCGCGTGGCCATAGCGCTGTTGTGGTTTAGGTTAATGGCTGGTATGGTTTGCGGACGCGTTGCAAACGCGCCCGAGCGGAGCTTCTCTTAAACGCTTTACCCTTCGGTTTAGGGACTGCTCCGCTCAGGAAACTGTTGGCAACAGAAACCGCTCTACCTTCATAAATTGAGCAATAAAAAATAGGTCGGCATTTGCCGACCTATTTCACGTTGTGCGTATTTGTTTCAGACTACTTCCACCACCTCAGCGGGTTCAGTTTTTTGAATGAACTTTCTGGGTCTCCTCCTGGGCCGAAAGGAGACATCATTACCATGCTAATCTCATTATCGATTTTAACCTTGGTTACGCTTGGTTTAGCGTAGGTCTTCTTAGTTGTCTTTTTCATTGTATTGAGCTTATTGGATGCTTATTTTTTGAGTGATGGTTTGTGCTGATGTCTCTACCTGAACAACATAAATTCCTGCTGCTGTATTAAGGTTGATAACCATTCTATCTGAGTTGATTGCTTGGTTGTGAACCGTTCTTCCGCTCATATCAAGAACAGTAATTGTTCCTGTTTCCGCTTTGCTCAGGTTTACATGAACTGCGTTGGCAATAGAAAACACATTTATGTTGTTTTCTGCTTCATTAAGTCCAGTTACAGACATGTTGAAGTGAAGCACAAAGCGGTCTCCGATATTCCCCGCATCTGAACTAAAAGCATAAACTGGATTTACGTTCAAATCTTGGAATACTCCGAGCATTCTATCTTCTAAATGAACGGGCGTTTCCCGATGGCGCGCGTTTGTAACGCGTGTCTGTGCTGCACTTTCCTGTTTAGCACCTTTTCTCTTTATTTATTGAATACAAAGATTGTCTTTATTCATCACTGCAAATTAGGCAACAGTTACTAACGAACGCGTTGCAAACGCGCACGAGCAGGGTCCACAATAGCACATTTATAACATTTATCTAAACAGCCTAGTTATTAGCTTGTGCCTAATATATAAGCTAGTGTGAGAAATACTCACAACTGCAGAGATAAAACCCTAATAATTAAGGATTACACTCCTTAAAAAACATAGTTATTAAGGAATGAATTACCTAATAAACATAATAATTAAGGAATGTCTAGTTGATATTTTTATCTTTGTGACATGTTTTCACGAACGATAAAAGAAAGTATTAGTGCCGATTTTGGAAAAGGCAAGGCCATTTTGCTCATAGGGCCACGCCAAGTCGGAAAGACAACACTTATTCGAGAATTGTTGGCTGATAAGTTATTTTTGTTCTTAGACGGTGATGATCCAACAGCACAGGAATTACTTAAACGACCAGATACCAAGCGTATTCAAAACATCATTGGTACGCATAAAGTGGTCTTTATCGATGAGGCGCAGCGGTTCGAGAATATCGGAATCACGATAAAGATAATTGTCGACCAACTAAAGGATGTGCAAGTGATAGCGAGTGGTTCTTCCGTGCTAGAACTTCGCTCATTGCTTGAAGAACCGCTTACTGGCAGGAAAATAACATATCGTCTTTTTCCTATTTCTTGGACAGAGTATGAGGCTTCGGTTGGGCTACTTGATGCGCAACAGGATTTGCACAATAGGTTGATTCACGGCATGTATCCTGATATTATAAATGAACCAAAAGAGCAGGGTAAATTTCTGAAAGAACTGGTTAATAGTTATTTGTTTAAAGATGTGTTTTCACTTGGCACAATTCAGATTCCAGAGGCGCTCAACTCGCTACTCAAGGCATTGGCCTATCAGGTTGGACAGGAAGTTTCGTACAATGAACTTTCTAGGTTGTTGAAGATTGATGCGAAAACAGTAGCTAACTATATTGATTTACTTGAACAAGCTTATATCGTATTTCGGCTTAGTGCGTACAGCGGAAATTTGAGGAATGAAATCAGAAAAAGTCAGAAAATTTATTTCTACGATAATGGAGTCCGAAATGCAATCATTGGAGATTTACGCGCCATCCAATTAAGACAGGATTTAGGCGCATTATGGGAAAATTTCCTCGTTTCTGAACGGAAGAAGGAATTGGAATATGGTCGCTCAGATGCTCAAAGTTATTTCTGGCGAACAACCCAGCAGCAGGAAGTTGACTATGTTGAAATGCTCCACAAAAAGGTCTATGGCTTTGAATTTAAATGGAGCCCAACCAAAAAGATACATTTTCCTAAAACCTTTACTCAAGCCTACAACACTAGCAACCTAGGAGTTTCACAGGATAACTTTAGAGAATTCCTCGGTTTCAAACATGCAAATTAACGTGTTGTCCTAAACAAAAAAAGCCTCCAAATTGGAGGCTTTCTTACTTATTGGTGGTTAATCGTATTAAGATTTATCATCATCTTCCAAATCATCAAAACTGATATCGGAAGAATAGTTATCGTTTGATGCTGGAGTAGGCTCTGGGGCGGCAGCAGTAGCTTCAGCTTCAGATTCTTCGTTTGCAGTTGGTGGCGTTTCAGCTACAGGAGCTGCTGTGTACTGATTCTCATCAATGCCATAATCATCCCCTTTCTCATTCTTAATAAAGTCTAGGGCCTCTTGCATTCCCTCAGCAAACTTCTCAAAATCCTCTTTATACAAGAACAACTTATGCTTATCGTAGCTGAACTTACCGTTGTTATCAATTCTACGTTTACTCTCCGTAATGGTGAGGTAGTAATCGTCACCTCGCGTAGCTTTTACATCAAAAAAGTAAGTCCTTTTTCCTGCTCTTACTGGTTTTGAGAAGATGTCTTCCCGCTTGTTCGAATCCCGTCCATCCATCTGTTAGGCGTTTATTGACAACTGTTAGTTACTCAAATATATAAATGTTTCTAACGAATAAAGTGCCCGTTGGTCGAAGGCTAAGACCTTAATCAAGCCGTTTTACGCTGATCGTCTTCTAAAAGCTGCTTTTGGTAGAGCGATGCATAGGCGCCATCGCGCTTCAATAGTTCTTGATGTGCGCCACGTTCTATGACTGTTCCCTTGTCCAGCACAATAATCTGATCGGCATGTTTTACGCTGCTTACGCGATGGCTGATAATGACTGTGGTCTTACCTTTCATCAGATCTTTGAGGTGCGCCAATATCTTCTCTTCCGTTTCGGTATCTACAGCAGAAAGACAATCATCGAAAATTAGAATCTGCGGATCGCGAATAATGGCACGGGCAATGGAAATACGCTGTTTTTGTCCACCAGAAAGTGTAATGCCACGTTCGCCCACTTTCGTTTGAAAGCCAAATGGGAATTCAAGGATGTTGTCGAAGATATCCGCCTGTTTGGCTGCGGTATGCACTCGTTTTTCAAGGTTCTCATCCGAATCAATCCCAAAGGAGATGTTGCTTGAGATAGAATCTGAGAAAAGGAACACATCCTGCGGAACATAACCAATGCTTGAACGGATGGTATCCAAATTCAAGTTGTGTATCGGCTTTCCGTCAAGAAGAAGTGAGCCTTTGTTGATGTCGTAAGTTCTAGTAATAAGCGAAGCAATGGTTGATTTTCCGCTTCCCGTTCTTCCCAAAATGGCGAGGCTTTCTCCTGGTTTCACATCAAAACTCACTCCATCAAGTGCTTTCATACCACTATCTGGGTAAACAAATTCTACATCCTTAAAGGTGATGCCGCCATTCAACTGTAGTAATTCGTGACTATTGTTTACAATCTCCGGTTCGGTATTCAGAAACTCGTTAATACGTGTTTGCGAAGCGGCCGCACGCTGAATAATACTTGTAATCCAACCAATAGCAGCTACAGGCCATGTTAGCAGGTTGATGTAAATGATGAATTCGGCAATGTTTCCTGTGGTGATGGTTCCCGCCATAGCCTGCTTTCCGCCAATATAAACAGTTAAAACAGTGCTCAATCCAATAAGTGTGAGCATGGTAGGGAAGAACACTGCTTGAATCTGCACCAATTCCAACGAAGTCTCTTTATAGCTTTCGGTTTCCTTCTCAAAGGCTTTTCCCCACTGGTCTTCCTTAGCGTAAGCTTTAAGCACGCGAATGCCAGAAAACCCTTCCTGAACAAAGGTGCTTAGATGGCTCAATTGTTTTTGAACTTTGAGGCTACGAATGTTTATCAGTCTACTCACCTGATAAATGGTTATCGAAAGTATAGGCAGCGGCAGAAGCACATAAGTAGTTAGGCTGGGACTCACTTGAATCATTTTGAAAATAACCATCGGAAACAAAACCATCAGGTTCACAGCATAAAGCACGGCCGGACCGATATACATACGCACCTGACTTACATCTTCGGTGATGCGCGCCATCAAATCGCCCGTGTTGTTACGCTTAAAGAATGCAAGCGAGAGGTTCTGATAATGGTTGTAAATCTCGTTCTTCAGGTCGTATTCAATAAAACGGCTCATTATCACAATGGTCTGCCGCATCAAAAACATAAAAATGCCTTTTAGCAGAGCAGACAGCACAATGATGAAACCGAAGAAGAGAAACACCCCGATGAGCACATCGAAGTATATTTCGTGCAACGGTGTGCCTTCCATCATGGTGAAAATCGGCTTCACATCGCGCAGAAAATCAAAGGTGATACGCACAACCATAGCAGGAACGATTGTGTAGAAGTTGCTGATGGTAATGAACAGAATCCCCAGAAAGAACCGTGCTTTATACCACCAGAAGTACTTATTTAGATGTGCAAGTGCTCGCATTCCTCAGCCCCGAAATCCTTCTAAAATATTGCGAAAAATAAACATACTTTTGCCCAAAGTTAGGAATGTTTGAGGGTCTTGATGTGACAACATTGAAATACCTTATTTAGGGATAACAGGAAGTTGGACAAAAGGTTCTTTGGGAATGTTGAGTAGAAGGCACTTACGTGTAAAAGTAATGCAGGCGTTGTTCGCTTATCAGCGTTCAGGAGGAGCAGAATTAATTCTTGGTGAAAAACTGTTAAATCAGAGTTTGACCAAGATTTATGACCTCTATATTCATCAGCTTTCGCTGTTGACGGAGGTTCATTCGTTTGCCAAGCGGCAAATTGAGGATGGCAAGGCCAAGCGAATGCCAACCAAAGAAGACCTCAACCCGAACATGCGATTCGTTGAAAACCGTGTGTTGGTTCAACTAGAGAATCATCCGCAGCTGGATAAGCACATTGCGGCTCGAAAAATCAATTGGGTTGAACATTCTGAACTCATTCGTAGAATATTTACTGCTTTCAAAGAATCTGCGGACTTTCAGAATTATATGAATGGAGAAGTTCCAACTTATAAGGAAGAGCGGAGAATCATTTACAAATTGTATGAAGATTACTTGTTAGAAAACGAACATCTGCAAAGTATTTTTGAGGAAAAGAGCATGCTTTGGATGAACGATTTTGATCAAGTAAGCGACTTGGTTGTTCGTACCATATCAGATTTTAAAAAAGACGTTGATTTTGGTGGAACGCTTGCTGCCATGTATAAGGATGAAGAGGAAGACAGAGCGTTTGTAAAAGACCTTTTTAGAAAGACTGCTACCAATAATATTGAGTATCAGGATATGATAGAGGCGAAATTGGTAAACTGGGATTTAGACAGAATTGCTTCAACTGATATCTTATTAATGAAAATGGCCGTGAGCGAATTCATCAATATTAGTTCGGTGCCTACCAAGGTTACAATGAACGAGTACATCGAAATTTCGAAGGAATACAGTACGCCTAAGAGTAAGATGTTCATCAATGGCATCTTAGATAAGCTACTTATTGAACTAAAAGAGCAAGGAAAGATTAAGAAAATGGGAAAAGGTTTAATTGGCAATTAAGTATCTCTTTGATTGCTAATTTTGATGAATTAACAAGAAGTAAAACACATTATTTAGAATAGGATGAAAAAGATTGCATTTGTACTTGTAGGAGCATTAGCTATTTACGGCTGTGGTGGAGAAAAAGAAGCTGAAGGAGCAGCGGAAACTACCATTGATACAGAAGTGGTAAACAACCCAGCAACTGCCGAAAGCGGAGAAGTTGTTGTTGACCCAAGCGAAGCGCCTGTTTTTACGTTTGAGAAGGAAGCACACGATTTCGGAACAATTGTTCAGGGAGAGAAAGTGGCCTATTCGTACAAGTTTAAGAATACAGGCAAAGGTGACCTTATCATTACCGATGCCAAAGGCAGTTGCGGATGTACCGTTCCAGCTTACCCAGGCGCACCGATTCCTCCTGGAGGAGAAGGTGTTATTGATGTTGTTTTCAACAGCGATGGCAAGTCTGGTCAGCAGAACAAGAAAGTTACGCTTACAGCGAACACGGTACCAAATACTACAGTTCTCGCCATTAATGGAATGGTTGAAGTGCCTGTAACAGAATAAATAGATTTTCCATTGCTGGTCATCGGGTTTCAAAACTTGACAACCAAACTCAAACTAATAGCTCAAAATGCAAGAATTACTAGGCGAAACCGGTTCAACAATTCTGATGTTCGTACTCATGATCGTGGTTTTTTACCTGTTCATGATTCGTCCTCAAATGAAAAAGACTAAGGAGGAAAAGAAGTTTCGTGAGGAACTAAAGAAAGGTGACAAGGTTGTTACCATTGGAGGTATCCATGCAAAAATTGCAGAGGTTAAGGAAACTACCCTTGTAGTTGATACAGGCGAAGGACAACGACTTAAAATTGAAAAGTCGGCTGTATCTAAAGACAACTCTGCCAGTCTGCAGCAGACCAACTGATCTTTTTCTAATTTGGTCGCATGTCCAATAAGGTAGCGACCAGCACACGTGACTACTTACTGTCAAAGCTCAACAGACGTTCTGTTGCCTTTTCGCTGTGTCTTTTACTTTCTGGGCTTTTCTGGCTACTAACATCGCTGTCTAAAGAATACGTTAACGAAATACGCATTCCGGTAGTTTACAACGCTCCTCCTGAAGATGTATTGGTTGCCAATGAGCTGACGTCAACCGTAACTGCTGAGGTAAAAGGCTTGGGGTTTGACCTAATGTGGTACTGGCTTAGATTTGAGCAGTTAGAAATTCCTGTAGAAACGAATCCTACTGAACTTCCTAGTCTACATAAAAACGGAGTTTCTCTCCATTATATTCTCACAGCGGGAAAAGGCACCGAGTTGTCCAAAATGAATGACAATCAGCTTACCGTTTTGAGCATTCTGCCTGATACGCTGTTTCTGAAGTTTGTTCCAAAGTTCATCAAGCTAGTTCCTATTCAACTAAATGCTGAGATTTCCTTCCAAAAACAATTTGGAATGGTTTCAGACCCAATTCTGATTCCTGATTCTATCCTTATAATAGGTGCGAAAGAAGATATAGATACAATCACATTTATAGCTACAGAACTTCAAACTTGGAATGATTTGAATGAAAGCCGCACAAACGAAGTTCGCTTACAGAAATTTACAAACCTGCCTTTTGTTAAAATCAGCCAAGAGAATATAGAGGTGGAACTGAATGTGGTAGAATTTACTGAAGGAAGCGTGATTGCCCCATTACAAATAATAGCTGACAATCCCGAATCTGTAAAAGTTTTCCCCCACGAAGTGGAAATTAAGTATCAGGTTCCGTTAGCGGATTACGATAAGATAAAAGCAGAACAATTTCAGGTGTCAGTAGTATTGAACGAAAACAGCCTCGAGCAGTCATCTCTCATAGTAAATATTGATGGCAAACCACAAGAAGTCACTCAGGTTAGAGTCAGTCCTGCACAAGTAGAATTCATCGTTCAGAAATGAAGATTATTGGGATTACGGGTGGCATTGGAAGTGGGAAAACTACGGCATGTAAAATTTTTCAAGAATTGGGAGTCCCTGTTTATTATGCCGATGATAGAGCAAAAGAGCTTATGACCACAAATGCAGTTTTGAAAAACAAGATTGTTCAAGCATTTGGGGCAAAAGCTTATTCAGGAAATGGTTTAGATAGAGCCTATTTGGCTCAACAAATCTTTGGTTCAAAGGAGAAGTTATCCATCATTAATGGTTTGGTGCACCCAGCTGTTGCAAATGATTTTGAGGAATGGTTGGAAGAGCGTAATGGCGAGAAGTATGTACTAAAAGAAGCCGCAATTCTATTTGAAAGTGGTGCTTATCAGGATGTAGATATAACCGTTCTCGTTATTGCTCCCCAAGATGTAAGATTGGAACGCGTAGTAAACCGTGATGGATCTTCAAAAGAGGATGTTTTGAAACGAATGAATAACCAATGGACGCAGGAGCGCAAAGTAAAATTGGCCGATCACATTCTAAATAATAGCGGAACCCAGCTCCTAATTCCTCAGGTAATGGAGTTGCACCAAAATTTTCGCGATAAATAAATGTGCGTGATATCCGACTGAATCCGAATGCCAACTACTAGTACTCTTTCTTAACCGACTGGATGAAATTTATCATCTGAATCCAGTATTCGGTTTCGCCATCAGTTTCTTTGTCAAGACAAGCCGCTCCATGAGCCCCGCCTTTCGGTGGTGCAAAATAGATTTTTCTATTGCTTCTAATTGCGTTGGCAATTGGATCGGTATATTTCTTTTCGTCTGAACCACAAGCAATAAAAGTTGGTTTTGTAAGGCCTGCTGCCGTCTTGGCAACATCCAATTTCTTTCCAAAATACTCTCCAGGACTAAACGCAACAACAGCTTTAACCTGAGACATTTCACTACCAAGTTTGATGGCGAGAGATGCAGAATAAGAACTCCCAAAAATGATAACTGGTTTACCTGCAATGATATAAGCTTTTTGAATAGCCGCCTTCATATCAATTTCTGCATCTAAGTATTCGGTTCCTAGCCCTGTGTTTTTGGCAAGAACGTAGGTTTCATTTACAATGAAGTTTGCTTCTTTCCCAGACCGCAGATCAACAGCCATGCAGTTCAATTCCAGCTTATTCAGCTTAACAGCAATTCTCTGAAATTCTCCCCTACTCGATTGCGCCATATGAAACAGCACAATCCAAGGGTAATCCGGGTTAGCTTCATACATATCTGCAGTGATGGTCACCCCATCTTTAGAAGGGAACTTAACCCTTCTAGCAGTCTGTGCTTCAACATTCAGCGTGCTTAAGACGGAAACCAAAAGGACGTATACAAAACTCAATCTCATCATTGTCGAAAATTACGATTGCTTACGCTGCTGTATCAATTTATGTTCCATTTTTTACAACAGGCTATTAATAAAAAACCCTGCCCGAATAAACGAACAGGGTTTTAGTAATTCAAATGTTGTTCGACTTACTTTTCAGCAAGCACAACAACCTTGTTGTTGTTCATTTCCACCACACCCCCACCAATCTCGAAATACTGAATATCTCCATCAATAGCCTCCACTTTCACTCTTCCTTTTACCAAGGTAGAAACGATAGGTGCGTGGTTATTCAGAATTCCGAAAAGGCCTTCTTTTCCAGGAAGCTGCACATGCTTTACTTCTCCTTCAAAAATCTTTTCGTCTGGTGTTACAATTTCTAAGTTCATAGTTTCGAGTTTCGAGTCTCAAGCTTCAAGTGTTTTGGCTAAAACCTCACACCTAAAACCTCAAACCTATTTTACGCTTCTGCCATCAATTTCTTTCCTTTCTCAATAGCTTCTTCAATAGAACCTACCAAGTTGAAAGCTGCTTCTGGGTACTCATCAACTTCTCCATCCATAATCATGTTGAAGCCTTTAATTGTGTCAGCAATATCAACATAAGCACCTGGCAATCCTGTAAACTGTGTTGCCACAAAGAATGGCTGCGAAAGGAAACGCTGTACACGTCTTGCTCTGTGTACAATCAATTTATCTTCTTCAGAAAGCTCATCCATACCAAGGATAGCAATAATATCCTGAAGCTCTTTGTAACGCTGAAGCGTTTCAATAACCCGCTGCGCAGTATTGTAATGCTCATCACCAACAATTGCTGGAGTAAGAATTCTTGAAGTTGAATCCAATGGATCAACCGCTGGGTAAATACCAAGCTCAGAAATCTTACGGTTAAGTACCGTAGTTGCATCCAAGTGAGAGAACGTGGTTGCTGGTGCAGGGTCAGTAAGGTCATCTGCAGGTACGTAAACCGCTTGTACAGATGTAATAGAACCTCTCTTTGTAGAAGTAATACGCTCTTGCATCAATCCCATCTCAGTTGCCAATGTTGGTTGGTAACCTACAGCAGATGGCATACGGCCAAGTAGTGCAGATACCTCAGAACCAGCTTGTGTGAAACGGAAAATATTGTCAATAAAGAAAAGGATATCACGACCTCCTGATTTCTCATCTCCATCACGGAAATACTCAGCTATTGTTAGTCCTGAAAGTGCAACTCTAGCACGCGCCCCAGGAGGCTCGTTCATCTGTCCGAAAACAAATGTTGCTTTTGATTTCTTCAATTGTTCGTGGTCAACCTTAGAAAGATCCCATCCACCTTGTTCCATGTTCTCACGAAAAGCATCACCGTAATCGATAATACCAGCTTCAATCATCTCTCTTAGAAGGTCATTTCCTTCTCTCGTTCTCTCGCCAACTCCAGCAAATACAGAAAGGCCACCGTGTCCTTTTGCAATGTTGTTAATCAACTCCTGAATAAGTACAGTTTTTCCAACACCAGCTCCACCAAACAAACCAATCTTACCACCCTTTGCGTAAGGCTCAATAAGGTCAATTACCTTGATACCAGTAAAAAGCACCTCTGTTGCAGTAGACAAATCCTCAAACTTAGGTGGCGCCTTATGTATAGCGTATCCACCTGTTTTGTCGCAATCAGCCATCCCATCAATTGGATCTCCAACTACGTTGAAAAGACGACCATAAATCTGGTCTCCAATTGGCATAGTAATAGGCGCTCCTACCGCTCTAACTTCAGTTCCACGACTCAAACCGTCCGTAGAATCCATCGCAATTGCACGAACCGTATTTTCCCCAACGTGCTGCTGACACTCAAGTGTTACAACCTGCCCATCAGGACGAGTTACTTCAAGTGCATCAAGAATTTTAGGGAGTTCCCCATTACTATTGTCAAAGCTGATGTCCAAAACCGGACCGATGATTTGTGCTACTTTACCTGTTAGAGCTGACATTTATATGTTCTTTTTATACCGTTTTAAAATGCTCGATTTTCGGACTGCAAAAATAAGTCTTTAGACCTGCTTGAACAAGGCATGTTTAAAAAATGTTAGCAAGCGTTGATAAACCATCGTTTAGCAACTCAAAACAAGTTGGTTAAGGGCGTTCCCCGCACTTATGCGTTGGCTGAGGCCCTCGAAGCCTGAGCCGAGTGCGAGTCAGGCTGTTCGTTATATACTTTCCTCGCCTGCCCTGAGGCCCTCGAAGGGTCAAAAAAGGATGTCGGCTCCGTCCTTAACGCGCACAGTCTGTAAGTTTTAGCAGAACCCGCAAACCCTAGAATATCAACAAAAGAGTACCTGAACTTAGTTCATAATCATCAATCCAAAAAGGCCCAGTTAATTCCAAACTTCCAGGCAAGGTCATTCACCGGATAATGCGGAACATGATAATAGGTATACCCAAGCCATCCAGCATTTAGGTGCTGCACCTTAAAAAATGCTCGCAATTTCTTTATCCGAATACTCAGAAAAACATCCACAAACGGATAGTTTCCAACCTGCTTCTCGTTCTGAATATGGAACTCAGAAAGAGCAGGGTTATAGCTATTTGCATAATACGCCACAGAATAACTTACTTCCGCACCAATCTGCAACCGAAGCTTTTTCTTAAACAAATCATTCTGGTAATAAACCATACCTCGGCCAAGCGCCAGTGGAACACGAATATCATCACCACTAAGTTTAAACTGAACCGCGCCATCTAAAACCACATGAAACCAGCGCATCCTGAAATGCTCTTGCAACCGTAATACCATTAACTGGTTGACCTTATTGCTTTGATATGGTAACCTATCAGTTCCGTACGCCACAATATTATCCAGAATGTGATACGTAAATGTGCCTTTAAATCTCAACTTCGTTTGTTCATAAACAAGTCCCGTATTCAAATGCTGGGTCTGAACCCAACTATTATCCCACACAAAATGATTGCTAATATAATTGTCAGACACATAATCAGGCCTGAAAAGAGAATAATTAACAAATGCCGAAAAATGAGATTCTCCAACAGAATAGTCAAATTGACCATCAATCTTCAAATCCCAAATATTGTATCCATAAACCATAAAATTACCAGCAGCCTCCCAGTCTACTTTTCCAAATAACTTTCCATTCACATTACCTAGCACAGAAACGTTGTGGATACCATCAACGAAAACAGAGTCGTATGATACCCTATGAAATTGGTGTCGCGCACCAACCGCCAGCCTATTCACAACCTTATCAGCAACAGAGTCGGATTTCACAAGTTCAAACCTCAAGGCATTGGTCACGCTTAAAACTCTTGTAGAATCGTACGTTGCTACCGTGTCTATAAAAATATTTTCATAAAAACCCGAAGCAACATCAGGAACGTTTCTGTAAATCATTGAATAATTTGCCACAGAAAACGAATGAGAAATAGCAGGCCGATACCGTTTTACTCCAGTTACAGAATCCTCCTTAGTAAGAAAAAAGCGGTGCTCCAACCCAAGGTCAAACCCTTTCCAATGATTACTAGACTGGCTCAAATTGGTGGGAATAAAGCTCCTACCAGCCGTAAGGTTATCTTCAAAAAGAGTGTCATTTGTAATTCCACCATTTTCTTCAACAAGCAGGTTTGAATAATCAAACATAAGCACAGCCTTGTAACGATTATCGTTCGACCGAAACGTTGTAAATACAGACATATCCGTAAAAACATTCCGCTGTCTTGCGTAAAACCCTTCAGAAACGTCTCGGTTGAAGCTGAATCCTAAATTCAATAATTTTCCAAAGCTGCGCGTAAAGTTGGCAAGCAGGTAGTTTTCCCTGTTAACCCCATTAGAATACTGAACATTCGAGAACATCTTATCGGAAAGAAGGAACGTTCGTTTCTCTAGCGGCTTCCAATAGCCACTTCGAGAATTTCTGAAATTAAAACCAAAGGATTGGTCAAAATCAAAAAGCACCTTATGATCAGCAGACCCTAGGTTACCAAGGTCATTCCTTACCTGTGAATTCTCATAAAGTGGGTGATAATTGTGCGTCCCGTGAACTGCGTTGAGCATGTAACTTCCTTCCTCGCCATAGACCCAATTCTTGAATGTGTATTGTTTAACATTCAGAGTATCAGAAACATTAGAAGGAAACAGGGAATCGATGTGGAACTTTCCATTCTGAGCAAACCCATCAACCGTTGCCAGAAATAATCCGACAATCAAGGGAAATACTAAAGCTATCCGAATGTTGAATGACAAAACGATGGGAAAGTATAGAAAACAAAAAACCCCGACCATTATTACATGGTCGAGGTTTAAAATAAATTAAGGCAACGACATACTCTCCCACATGTTATTGTAGTACCATCTGCGCTGGTGAGCTTAACTTCTCTGTTCGGAATGGGAAGAGGTGAACCCCACCGCAATAGTCACCTTAAAGCTTTATATCAACATAAAGTTGATATTGACATAGAGGGAAGAAAATATATTATAAATCTTAAATCACATTAGTTTGCAAAAGCTTACGGGTAATTAGTATTGCTCGGCTTTGACATTACTGCCTTTACACCTGCAACCTATCAACGTCATCGTCTCTAACGACCCTTAAAAGAAATTTAATCTTGAGGCGAGTTTCGTGCTTAGATGCTTTCAGCGCTTATCTCATCCAGACATAGCTACCCTGCGATGCAGCTGGCGCCACAACAGGTACACTAGAGGTCTGTCCATCTCGGTCCTCTCGTACTAAAGATAGGTCCTCTCAAATTTCTAACGCCCACAACAGATAGAGACCGAACTGTCTCACGACGTTCTGAACCCAGCTCGCGTGCCACTTTAATGGGCGAACAGCCCAACCCTTGGGACCTGCTCCAGCCCCAGGATGTGACGAGCCGACATCGAGGTGCCAAACCTCCCCGTCGATATGAGCTCTTGGGGGAGATCAGCCTGTTATCCCCGGCGTACCTTTTATCCTTTGAGCGATAGCCCTTCCATGCGGAACTACCGGATCACTATATCCTACTTTCGTACCTGCTCGACTTGTAGGTCTCACAGTCAAGCACCCTTATGCTATTACACTCTACGTACGATTGCCAACCGTACTGAGGGTACCTTTGAAAGCCTCCGTTACTCTTTTGGAGGCGACCACCCCAGTCAAACTACCCACCAAACAATGTCCTTGCATGCAAGTTAGACTCCAGAAATTTAAAGGGTGGTATTTCAAGGTTGACTCCACCATGCCTAGCGACACAGCTTCAAAGCCTCCCACCTATCCTACACATCAAATACCCAAAGTCAATGTTAAGCTATAGTAAAGGTGCACGGGGTCTTTTCGTCCCGTTGCGGGTAATCGGCATCTTCACCGATACTACAATTTCACCGAGCTCGTGGCCGAGACAGCGCCCAGATCGTTACACCATTCGTGCAGGTCGGAACTTACCCGACAAGGAATTTCGCTACCTTAGGACCGTTATAGTTACGGCCGCCGTTTACTGGGGCTTCGATTCAAAGCTTCTCCCGAAGGATGACATCTCCTCTTAACCTTCCAGCACCGGGCAGGTGTCAGGCCTTATACTTCATCTTTCGATTTTGCAAAGCCATGTGTTTTTGATAAACAGTCGCCTGGGCCATTTCTCTGCGACCTCCCGAAGGAGGCTCCCCTTATCCCGAAGTTACGGGGTTAATTTGCCTAGTTCCTTAGCCACGGATCACTCGAGCACCTTAGGATTCTCTCCTTGACTACCTGTGTCGGTTTGCGGTACGGGTAGCTTTTACCTGAAGCTTAGAAGTTTTTCTTGGGAGTATGATTAGGACCATATCCGCTTACCCGAAGGCTCACGGTACTATC
>Ga0208903_1000415_pt1:20000-35883 | contig 35883 bp, 26 predicted proteins | sample AntAceMetag02UKJ_FD_184769 | JGI IMG/M metagenome (GOLD analysis project Ga0208903, IMG submission 184769) | Saline lake microbial communities from Ace Lake, Antarctica - Antarctic Ace Lake Metagenome 02UKJ (SPAdes) (version 2) | ecosystem: Environmental > Aquatic > Non-marine Saline...
TAGGCTACTTCAGTAATACACTTTTACTAGTGTCCGAACTTTCCGGGTATGATCCTTCAGCAGTCAAAAGCAATCCTTCTATACATATTCTTGCTTATGCAGAGGCCCTTTCCTCAGTCCCTGTTTCGGGTTGGAGCGGACCTGAAATCACTGAGAGGCTGATTCATCTATCAGAACTACCTCGCGAAACGAAGACACAAACCTTTGCTCTGGAAATACAGCTATATGAGGTTCTCTCTTTATTGAACAACCGCGAATTCATGTCGCAGCTCGGTTATACTGCACTTAACCTTGATTTAGAAGAGGTTTTCGGGGGTAATCTCGAATTACTTTCTGGTAAACGCATTCTAATGGATGGCGAACACATATACAATGAGAGTGGCGAAACCTACCGTGCTGGAGGTGGCATTGCTCCATGCTACGATTATGCTGCTGACGCATTTGTGCAAACCCCTACGTGCAACTACAGTTCAAGAAGTGGAACGGCAATCAGCGCTGTTACCATACATACTATACAAGGAACATATGCTGGCGCAATCAGTTGGGCGCAGAACTGCAGCGCCAACGTCTCCTATCATTATGTAGTAAGTAGCACTGGGCAGATTACGCAGATGGTGTGCGAGACAGACAAAGGCTGGCATGTTGGTACCGAGAACCCCTATACTATAGGTATTGAGCATGACGGGTATGTGAGCAACCCGAACAATTATACAGCTACCATGTATGCAACCACGGCTGATTTATGTTTTGATATTTCGCAAAGCGGATACGCGATAAGCTCATTACGAACGGCATATTTCCCTTGGTCGGCCACAACCAATTACAATGCGACAAGTACTCCAGGTTCTTGTGTACATATAAAAGGACATCAGCATTTTCCAAACCAAACACACACCGATCCCGGTCAGTATTGGGATTGGGATTACTTCTACAAATTGGTTAACCCGAATACACCAACCACCAGCTTGACATCAGCCTCGGGCGACTTCTACGATAGTGGTGGTCTGGCAGGTGTATATAATAGTGATGAACGGTCCCTTACGTTAATCGCTCCCGCAGGTGCGAGTGCCATTTCTGTGACGTTTCAATCCTTTGATTTGGAAGAAGATTGGGACTACCTATATATATATGATGGGACGGACGTGTTTTCGCCATTAATTGGATACTACACGGGGACCAATAATCCTGGGATAGTTTCCTCAAATAATGGAAATTTACTTTTTGAATTCAGAAGCGATTGCGCCACCACGGAGCTAGGTTGGGAAGCTACATGGACATCTCAAGGTGAAGACATCACTCCTCCTACTGTTGAGGTTAATACGAATAATTGGGAAACAGAAAGCTTCAATGCTTTCTACTCTGAAAATGACAATCAAGGTGGAAGTGGTGTAAATGATGACGAGCGCTTCTCCTCTATTCTTGATTTTGATGGAACGCGTTGGAGCGGAAATACAGACCTTGGATTCTTCTATGACGATTTCAATCCTGGACTTACAGAATGGGTTTCTGAAACTGGAAACTGGAACATTAGTGGAGGAACCGCCATACAATCAGATGAGGTAACCTCGAATACCAACCTTCACATTCCTCTTATACAAGGACAATTCAACAACTATCTCTACTCATATAAAATGAAACTGAACGGTTCTGGAGTAAACCGAAGAGCCGGAATACACTTCATGTGTTCGGATGCTACACTTGAAAACCGAGGGGATTCCTATTTCATCTACCTAAGAGCCGACAACGACAAGGTTCAGATATATAAGGTAGCGAATGACACTTGGTCTTTGGAAACAGATGATAACCTAACCATTGACCCTAACGTCTGGTATGATGTAAAACTCGTTTACAATCATTTTACCGGAGAGATACGGGTCTACGTAGATGGTGAGATAGCCAGTTCTTGGACGGATCCAAATCCAATTACCAGTGGGAACAGCATTTCACTAAGGACAGGGAACTGCACCGCTGAGTATGATGATTTGCGCGTTTACAAAAGTCGGATTGGTGCACCGTATATTAATGTGGGAACAGCAAGTGATCCGATTCGCTATCAGAACCCTGACCCAAACACGCCAGCATGCGAGATCAGGACTTACATTTTTGATGCCGCTGGAAACTGCTCCAATGAGGATTCAACATTCGTAAATATTGATTGGTCTGCTCCTGTTCTATCTGGTGTAGCCGATGGACTAGGAACTGATATTGACGAAACGAATGATGGAACACAGCTATTCGCCAATTGGCCAATGGCAACAGATCCGAATTCAGGAATAGACCATTATGATATAGCAATAGGGAATCTTGCCGGAGGGACAAACGTGTATCCATTTACTAATGAAGGATTGAATACTGCTATCAATATTCCGTACACCTTGATTCCAAACGATTGGTATTACACAACCGTGAAAGCAGTGAATGCTGCGGGATTGGAAGAGGCTGATACTTCAAACGGACAGCAATACATCGGTTTTACCGTTGGTTTAGAGACGCGATTAACCGCGTCTTTGCAGGATGCTGTTTACCCAAATCCAACAACAGGAATCGTAAACCTCCCGCAAATCGATAATCTGAAGTGGCAATTGTTTGATGCAACTGGAAGGTTGGTAGCCGAAGGAGCTGGTAAAAAGCACATTGATTTGAGGGAATTGGGACTGGCCGAGCAAACTTACTCGCTGAAACTGCTGACAAACGACAGTCAGACCGTTATGAAGTTGGTCTTTCTGAAACCGTAATTACTTGCTCTTGTATATAAGGTATGAAAACTGCTTTTCATCCAGCACTTCATTGGCAATATGAAGTAAGCGAGAAGCCGTCAATCCTGCAATTTCATCAGCAATCTCTTTCCAGGTTCTCACTTCATCAAAAGCGAGAATGCTTTTACCAATACCCAACATTTGGCTTTGGTTATTCTCCTGACCGATTGCCACCTGACCGAGTAATTGCTGTTTAGCCTTGTGTAATTGAAGTGTCCCTAATCCTTTTTCGCGCATCAAACGCAGTTCTTTGTGTGTTAAATCGATGCACTTTTTCAAATACTTCTCGTCCATTCCCAAATAGATGGCGAACAATCCTGTATCCGAATAGGTCGAATAATTGGTTTCTACATTATATGTATATCCATGTCGTTCGCGCAAACTCATGTGCAAACGGGCATTCATACCTGGCCCGCCCAAAATGTTACTGAGCAAATAAAGACCAATCCTGTCATCATGCCCAGCAGGATAAGCCACATTCCCCATCATCAAATGAGTCTGATAATTCGATTTCTTCAGTTCAGACTTAACAGGTTTATATCCGCTGAACGAAACACGTTCAGGAGCCGCTTCATTAGTTCCCTGCTCTTTAGCGAAAGATTTATCAATCATCGCTTTCAACTTCTTCAAGTCAATGTTTCCTACAGAAGCAATCACCATTTGATCCGTACGATAACCTCGTTTCAGAAACTTCCGAACCGCAGTTGCATCAAAGCCATAAACACTTTCAGGAGTTCCCAGCGTTCCTCTTCCCAACGGGTCATTCGCGAAAATCAACTCGTCAAACTCATCAAAAATCATATCCGAAGGGCTATCCAAATACGAGTTAATCTCATCTACAATCACCGATTTCTCCTTCTCCAACTCCTTTATAGGAAACGTAGAATGAAAAACAATGTCATTGAACAGCTCAACCGCTCGTGCGTAATGTTCCTTCAAAAACGTAGCATGCACTACAGTCTCCTCCTTGCTCGTATACGCGTTCAGCTCCCCGCCAATATCCTCCATGCGGCTTAACACGTGATACGCTTTCCGTTTTTCCGTTCCCTTAAAAATCACGTGCTCAATAAAATGCGCCAATCCGTGCTCATCAGGCAATTCATCTCGCGAACCCATATTCACGAAAAAGCCCAAATGCGCCACAGGCGAATTCACCTCACGATGAATACACCGAATTCCGTTCTCCAACGTCCACCTCTCAAAATACTCTTCCTGCATGTCAGCCAAATGTACCTCAACTTCTCGTATGTTCTCATGTCTACACCACACCTTTCATTTTGGGCGTTACCACCATGCTAGTTTGGTTCATCCAGTCAAAACCAGGTACGTGGCGGTCGGGCGGTCCGCTATATCTTTTTCTGTAAACCTTCCGGCACTCCAAAGGTTGTATAAGAAAAAGGATGCCGCTTCCATCCCTAACGCGCGGTGCTTGTCGACAGTACAAGATAATTTCTGAAATTAGCCCATTCAATATACAATGCACGCATTGCTTTTTTAACACGATAATATGAGCCATCCAAAATACCCGCATTTATTCGAGCCTCTTGATTTAGGTTTCACAAAAATTCGCAACAGAACCTTAATGGGTTCTATGCACACCGGTCTTGAAGAAGAGAAAGGCGGTTATGCTAGAATGGCCGCCTACTTCGGAGAACGAGCAGAAGGCGGTTGTGGACTTATCGTTACTGGAGGAATTGCACCGGACAGACACGGTTGGACAAGTCCATTCGCAAGTACGCTTTCAAATAAGCGGACGGCAGAAAAGCATAAAGTAATCACCGAAGCAGTTCATAAACATGATGGTAAAATCTGTTTACAGATTCTACACACTGGCCGATACAGCTACAGCCCAATTGCCGTAGCACCCTCAGCATTAAAATCTCCTATCTCTCCATTTAAACCATGGGCTTTAGGAAAGGCTGGGATTGAACGAACCATCAAACATTTCGTTCGCTGCGCAAAATTGGCTCAATACGCCAACTACGATGGCGTAGAAATAATGGGTTCTGAGGGATACCTCATCAACCAATTTATTGTCAAAAAGACCAACAAACGAACAGATGAATGGGGAGGCTCTTACGAAAACCGTATTCGCCTAGCATTAGAAATTGTTAGAAGAACACGTGCAGAAGTAGGAGAAAACTTCATTATCATTTTTCGCCTTTCTATGCTTGATTTAGTTGAAGGCGGAAGTACATGGCCTGAAGTTGTGCATTTGGCAAAAGAATTAGAAAAGGCAGGCGTAACCATTATCAATACAGGAATTGGTTGGCACGAAGCACGAATCCCAACAATTGGAACAATGGTTCCAAGAGCGGCTTTTACGTGGGTTACGCGCAAAATGAAAGGGGAAGTTTCTATTCCGCTTATCACAACTAACCGAATTAACGACCCAAAAGTGGCCGAAGATATTCTTAGCCGAGGCGATGCCGATATGGTTTCCATGGCACGACCATTCTTGGCAGATCCACACTTGGTGAAGAAAGCAGAAGAAGGTCGTGAAGATGAGATCAACACATGTATTGCGTGTAACCAGGCCTGTTTGGATCATGCTTTCAAAAGAAAGATTGTCAGCTGTTTGGTAAATCCTCGTGCTTGCCACGAAACAGAATTAAACTACACTCCTACTCCAGCTAAAAAGAGAATTGCCGTTGTTGGTGCTGGCCCAGCTGGTTTGGCTGCAGCAACTGTAGCCGCTGAGCGTGGCCATTCTGTAACTCTATTTGAAGCAGGAAACGAAATTGGCGGTCAATTCAATCTCGCAAAGCAGATTCCGGGCAAAGAAGAATTTTACGAGACTATTCGATACTTCGACACCCTTATCAAAAAGCATAGCGTTGATCTTAAACTGAATACCCGAGCGGATGAGGAAACTCTAGCTGGTTTTGATGAAGTGATTCTTGGAACTGGAATTACACCTCGCACACCAAACATTCCTGGTATTGATCACCCGAAAGTGCTAAGCTACTTGGATGTGTTGCGTGACAAGAAGGAAGTCGGAAAACGAGTGGCTATTGTTGGTGCAGGCGGTATTGGCTTTGATGTAGCGGAATACTTGACACACGAAGGAGAAGCGACATCCCAGAATTTGGCAGCTTTCCTTGCCGAATGGGGAATTGACGCTACAAATGAAGTTCGTGGTGGAATCGAAGGCATTCAGCCAAAACCAGAACCATCACCCAGAGAGGTATTTCTTCTTCAGCGTAAAGAAACTAAGGTTGGCGCTGGGTTAGGTAAAACCACTGGCTGGATTCACCGTTTAGCTTTGAAAAACAAGAATGTGCAGATGATTAACTCGGTTCAATACGATAAAATCGATGACCAAGGTTTGCACGTAACGGTTAACGGGAAACCCGAATTGCTAGAAGTAGATAACGTGATTATCTGTGCTGGGCAAACGAGCAACAATCAAATGTACGAGCCACTTAAGACCAAAGGAGTCAACGTTCATTTGATTGGCGGTGCCGATTTAGCTTCCGAATTGGATGCAAAACGAGCAATCGATCAAGGAAGTAGGCTTGCTGCGGCACTTTAGCGCTGAAGAAATGCCATAAAATCTTTCGCAGACTTTTCAGGTATTTCCTCCATAGGAACGTGTCCCATGTTCTCGTAAATCAATAATTCCGAATTTGGAATATCTGCATGAAACTTAGGTGCGGCATCTGCATTTACGAGCTTGTCAGAGTCACCCCACATGATGAGTGTTGGACATTGAACCTGCTTGATTTCATCCGTATAATCATACGTGATTTGCATGGTCTTTCCCATCAACCCACCTCGGTTTCCTTCGCGAAGAAGTAAATCCATGTACAGCTGAACGAGTTCTTCGGTAATCTTGGAATCATCATAATAAACAACTTCTACCCCTCTCCGAACCAATGATTTGGGCGTGAGGTTGGTAAGTAAAGGCTTCAGCCAAGCCATTTTCTGTAGCTTAAAACTAATGGGCGTTGGTTGGTCTCCTCTAGGATACCCACTGGCATCCAAAATGGCAATCTTATTCACTTTTTCCGGGTGAGCAACCGCGTAGCTCCACGTCAAGTATCCACCAAAAGAGTTGCCAGCCATGTAGCAAGAATCAATGTCGAGTTTAACCAACATGTCATCAACAAATTTGAGATAGCGTTCTCTAGTGTAAACATCATTCGGTTCTGGCCCTGTAATTCCAAAACCAGGCATATCAAAACTCACTACACGGTAATATTTTGACAATTCATTTGTCCAACCTTCCCATGTGTGAAGCGAAGAAGCAGTTCCGTGTAAAAGCACAACTGTTTCGCCTGTATCGCCATTAATACGGTAATGCACATTCATTCCATCCAATTCCAAGAATTGAGAATTATCATAGGCGTATTTCTCAATAATCTCTTCTACAGGAATATCATCTTGCCAAGAAGTGGCAACAACACCACAGAACAAACCAACAAGTCCGATTAAAAGGTATTTCAGCACTTTTTTCATTCGTTTTCCTTTCTCAAATGCTTTGGTCCTTCAGGTTCGGAATTCTGAACCACTGAACGAATTTCGGTCTTATCAATCTCGATGAGTTTCTTCCTATAAAGTCCGCCAATCGCTTTTTTGAATAGCTTTTTGCTCATGTGCAATTCCCGTTCAATATCCTCTGGCGAACTTTTATCAGACAGATTCAAAACGCCTCCATTTCTATTGAGTGCATCCAGAACTTTGCGTGAATTAGGTTCAATACTGGCAACTCCAGACGCTTCTAAACTCACATCAATCTTTCCGTCTTCGCGTATATTCTTGATGTAGCCTTTGGTCAAATCGCCAACTTCAATGGGTCTGAAGACTTCATTCTGATACACCAATCCACCATGCTTTTGGTTTATCATCACCTGAAAACCAAGCTCGGTTTCGTTGTAAACAACAAGTTCTACCTCATCGCCTACTCTGAGTTGAATATCATTCTGATCAAGCAGTTTGCTAATACGAGGTGTAGCCACTAACCGCTCGCTTTTCCCATCAAGAAAAACGCCAACTAGATACTTCTCGCCCACTTCCATCTGCTCCACCATTTCGGCATACGGAACAAATAAATGCTTCTCTAATCCCCAATCAAGGAAAGCGCCAATTCTGTTGACAGAATGCACTTCGAGATAAGCGAATTTACCCAACTCGATGAGTGGTGTCAATGTAGTAGCAACGGGCCGTTCCTCCGTATCGAGGTAAATGAAAACGGTGATTTCATCTCCTTCCTGCATACCTGGCTTCAGGTATTTATTGGGTAGAAGAATGACATCGTCATAACCTGCATCTGGCTCGCCCAAATAGGCGCCAACGCTGGTAAATCTGTGAATGGTAAGTGCTGTGTATTTTCCTGGAGTAAACAAGTTGATTGAGTTGATTGAGAGATAAAGTTGATTAAGTTAATAAGTTAGTTTGATGTAGAACAGAGCGACTTTATTAACTCTGTACACTTCGTAGACTCATAACTCTTTTCTAAGTCGTGCTACAGGAATCCCCAATTGCTCGCGGTATTTTGCAACCGTTCTTCGTGCAATAGTGTATCCTTTTTCCTTAAGAAGCTGAGCTAATTTTTCATCTGCCAACGGATGGCGTTTTTCTTCCGCTTCAATAGCATCGCTGAGGATTTTTTTCACTTCACGGCTACTTACCTCTTCCCCACTTTCTGTTGTCAGAGATTCTGAGAAGAACGATTTCAATAAGAATGTTCCGAACTGCGTTTGCACGTACTTGCTATTTGCAACACGCGAAATAGTAGAAATATCGAGTAGAACGATGTCTGAAATATCTTTCAGAATCATTGGTTTCAACTTCGTTTCATCTCCCGTAAGAAAATATTCTTTCTGATATTCCATGATGGCATCCATCGTGCCGAACAAGGTCATCTGGCGCTGCTTAATAGCATCGATAAACCACCTAGCTCCGTCTAGCTTTTGCTTCACAAATTGAACCGCATCTTTCTGTTCCTTATTGGCTTTCCCCTTAGCTTCAGAATAAGAACGCAACATTTGTTTATACTGATTGCTCACCTTGAGTTCTGGCGCATTACGCCCGTTAAGGGTCAATTCAAGCTTACCATCTTCATTGGATATCATGAAATCGGCAACAATATTCTGTACAACCTTGGTGCTGTCTGAAAGTGAATTTCCTGGACGCGGATTGAGTTTAAGAATCTCGTCCAAGACCTGCTTCAACCTTTCTTCATTAATATCTAACCGCTGACAAATTTTGGTGTAATGCTTCTTCGAAAACTCGTCCATCATTTTGGAAATAAGCTTTTCTGCAAGTTCAACCGTTTCCGTTTCGTCTTTGGTTTTGAGCTGAATAAGTAAACATTCCTGCAAGTTTCTAGCGCCAACTCCAGCGGGTTCAAAACCTTGAATGATCTCGAGCAAATCCTCTACTTCATCCTCATTTGTCTGAATATTCTGGGTGAACGCCAAATCATCTACAATGGCAAAGAGCTCTCTACGCAAATAACCGTCATCATCTAAGTTTCCAATAATCGTTTCAGCAATAGTTCGTTGTAATTCGCTCAGCACACGCATTCCCAATTGCTCATACAGCAACTCGCGAAAACTCATGCCTCCACTTAGCGGAACTTCTTTCTCCTCATCGTCTGCACTGGTGTTGTTGGCGTAGAGTTTATAATCAGGAATGTCATCGTCATCGAGGTAATCCTCAATTCCAAATTCATCATCAGAATTATCCTCATAATCCTCTTCATCATCCTGATTGTCGAGTTCAGCAAACTCATCTTCAAGTTCATCAAACTCATCTCCTTCTTCCAACGCTGGGTTTAATTCGAGTTCTTCTTTAATTCGCTGTTCAAGCGCAATTGTAGGAACCTGCAACAGCTTCATCAATTGAATTTGCTGTGGCGATAATCGCTGTAATTGCTTCTGTTGCAATCGTTGTTTCAGTGCCATGGGAGTGGTGTTTTACGACTGTTGCAAGTTCGGCATTCCAATTTGAGTGCCAAAAAAATTTGACCCATTGAATTCTGACCGATATTAAAGACGTTTACAGAAAACTGGAGTATGGCGTTTAGCGAACATTTGGTCGAACGCGTTCGCCAAAGGCTTTCGAAATCAAACATAACTGCTGAGAAGAAAATGATGGACGGGCTAATTTCATGATCAATGATAAAATGTGAATTGGAGTATATAAAGTGAAAGCCACGGGCGAGGACCGCTTAATAGTTCAAATTGGTAAAGCCTAGCATAACCAGTTGGTTTTCAAACAAGGCAGTCGAGAAATGAATTTTACCGAGCGAGCGATGCGCGGATTCCTATCCATTTCGCCCGATGGTTTTGATACCCAAGAAGAGCTCTACTTCTGGGTAGAGAAAGCATTGGAGTTTAACGCTATACTTTGGAGGAAAAGTGAGTTGCGTTTAGCTTAATTCTGTAGCTAGTTCGCAGTATCTTGCGACTTCAATTCTAATAAATGAAAGTTTTAAAGTTTGGCGGAACAAGCGTTGGAAACAGCGAAAACATAACGCACGTAAAAGAAATCTTAGCCAATCAATCTGAAGCATTTGTAGTTGTTGTCTCCGCCTTTTCTGGCGTAACCAACCTTTTAGAATCACTGGCAAATTCTGCTATTGCTGATGAACACAAATTTGTACTCACGGAGCTGCGAGAAAAACACCATGCAATTATAAACGAACTGCTAAATTCTAAGTCTACAGCATCCGTTTTAGAATTAGTTGATTTGGAGTTTAAGAAGCTAGAAAATATTTGCACAGGGATTTCTACACTGCAAGAATTATCAGACAAAACGTTAGCTCGGGTTTTCAGTTTTGGAGAACGCGTTTCCTCAAAAATCATTCACTCTTATTTACAACAAGAAGGGCTACATGTTGACCACGTAGATAGTTCTCGTTTAATTGTTGCTGAGGGTTCCCCCCTGAGCGCAATGGTCGATTTTAAAACGACCAATCAAAGAATTACAGATTCCATAAATCCTGCTAAAAGCTATGTCTGTGGCGGGTTTATTGCAGAATCCAATACTGGTTCAACTGTAGTACTTGGCCGAGGTGGTTCAGATTTAACGGCCTCCATTTTTGCACAGGCTTTAGATGCCTCTAAACTTGAAATTTGGAGTGATGTAAACGGCATGCTCAATGCAAACCCAAGAGTAGTAAAACAAGCGAGCCCAATTCGTTCTTTGAGTTATCAGGAAGCTTTTGAATTGGCATACTTTGGAGCTAAAGTTTTGTATCCGCCAACTATCCGTCCAGTGATGGAGAAAAACATTCCAATCTATCTCAAAAACACACTTAAACCGGAAGACGAAGGGACTTTTATTAGTGGTAAAAATGAGGATGATACCGACAGAATTACTGGGATAACTTCTCTGCAAGACATTAGCATTGTAACCATTTCTGGAGTTGGACTTGCTGGAAAAAAAGGAACCGCCAGAAGAGTTTTTCAGGTGATTGAAGAATCCGATGTGAATATCATTTTGGTTATGCAAGGTTGCTCTGAGCAGAGCATTTGTCTTGGGATTAAAACGGAGGATGCAAATAAAGCTTCCAATGCGCTTTCAAGTCATTTTGACGTTGAAATCGACCGGAAACTCATAAATCCAATTGAAGTAGAAAACGACCAATCTATCATTGCGGTAGTTGGGGACAAGATGAAAAGTCAGGTTGGTTTGGGAGGAAAATTGTTCTCTGCTCTTGGAGAAAACGGTATAAACGTTACTGCTATTACCCAAGGCTCATCAGAGCGGAATATCTCGATTGTTGTGGCTAAGAAAGATGAGGACAAAGCCATCAATGTAATTCACGAAAGGTTCTTTCAAAAGGCAGTTAAAAAGGTGCATCTCTTCATTGCCGGAGTTGGAAACGTGGGTAAGCAATTCTTGGAAATTGTAAAGCTCCAATACCAAACATTACTAGAAGAAAATCAGCTGGAATTAATAATCGTAGGAATAGCCAACAGTCGAAAAATGTTAGTTAACGCAAATGGTCTGTCCTGGGATGAGATTGGAAAACTAAAAGAAATTGGCCAAGACTCAAACGCCAGTCAGTTTGTGGAATGTGTTACTAATCTTAACCTTAGAAACACCGTATTCATTGACAATACAGCATCAGATCAAGTATCAGAGCAGTACGCTGCTTTATTAAGCAATAGCCTTTCCGTAGTGACTTGTAATAAGATTGCGGGTAGCTCTGCAACCGAGAATTACAATCGACTTCTTGAATTGGCGAAAACTAAAAACTGCCACTTTCAATACGAAACATCTGTTGGAGCGGCTTTGCCCATCATAAAAACAATTGAAAATCTTCGGTTAAGCGGTGATCGAATTCATAGAATTCAAGCCGTTTTATCAGGAAGCCTAAACTTCATTTTCAACACGTATAATGGTAATTCTTCTTTTGCAGATGTAGTTGCTGAAGCGAAGGAACAAGGACTTACAGAGCCTGACCCTAAGATTGATTTGAGCGGATTAGACGTAAGAAGAAAGATTCTAATTCTTGCACGTGAGGCGGGTTATGTCAAAGAGTTATCCGATGTAGACTTTGATTCTTTCCTACCTAATGGCAGTATGGAAACGCCAGACACCGAATCGTTTCTTCAGTTTCTTTCCGAGAATGAACAGTTCTTTTTAGAAATGTATTCTAAGGCGGAAAAAGCAGGTAATAGCCTGAAAGTGATAGCCGAATTGAACGAAGGAAATATGAAAGTTGGTCTTGAAGCAGTAAGTGCAGATAGTCCGTTTGCTAACATTGGCGGAAAGGACAACATAGTTGCACTTTACACAGACCGATATAAAGATGAGCCGCTGATTATTAAAGGTGCTGGAGCAGGTGCCGAGATAACCGCCAGCGGTGTGTTTTCAGACCTTATCTACATAGTAAACCGATGAGCAAACAGTCTATTTGTGCGTTTGCACCAGCTACAATTGCCAACCTTAATGTGGGGTTTGACATTCTAGGGATGGCCCTCAGCACAGTTGGCGACAAGGTTAAAGTAACGCTCAATTCCAGCTCAGAAAACAAAATATTGCAGATTATTAATGGCCCCGGAATCCCAACAGATTCAGCAAAGAACTGTTGCTCTGTGGTCATCCAAAAAATGCAAGAAAAACTGGGCTCAACCGAAAAGGTTGATATCCGAATTAACAAAGGATTTCCATCTGGAAGCGGACTCGGTTCTAGTAGTGCCAGTAGTGCTGCAGCAGCTTTTGCTTATAACGAGTTAATGGGCACCCCTTTTTCTTTAGAAGAGCTTGTGCTTTTTGCAAGTGAAGGAGAACGAGTGGCATGCGGCTCAGCTCATTTAGATAATGTAGCTCCAGCCATTTTAGGCGGATTGGTATTGGTTCAGAATCAGAATCTAATTCGTCTTCCAATACCTGAATCACTGTTTGCTGTTTCTTTTTTTCCACAGGTTGAGGTAAAAACAGCTGATTCACGCAGCGTTTTAAAGAGTGAAATCTCTCTACAAACCTCTTCTCACCAAACAGCTCTAACTGCTTCATTTGTTTCAAGCTTGTACGAAAACGATTTAGAACGATTTTCCGAAAGCATGAAGGATATTATTGTAGAACCTCAGCGAAAAAATCTCATTCCAAGGTTTGATGAAATGAAAGAAAGTGCTTTTAAAAATGGCGCTTTGGCATTCGGTATTTCTGGTTCCGGCCCATCTGTTTTTGCTTTCGCGAACTCTAAAAATCAGGCTGATAAAATTGAATCCGAGCTGAAATCTGTATTCGCTGGAAGTGATATTGCTACAATGAGTTTTACCGAATCGGTGCATGGAAACAAAGGCGCACGACTAACCACTTTTAGCTAAAGAGGCAATGAAATACTTAAACACACGAGCCGAAGAAGTTGTCTCATTCAAGGAAGCAACGCTAAATGGGCTTGGTGCAAAGGGAGGATTATATGTGCCAGAATCTATCCCGCAATTACCTGCATCCTTTTACGCTGAGATTGAGAACCTGAGCGATTCAGAAATTGCAACTACTGCGCTTTGGCCTTTTGTCGAGGGTTCGTTAACGAGAGAGGAATTACAAACCATTGTTTCCGAAACACTTTCGTTTCCGACACCCGTAAAACACATTTATGGTGATGTACACGTGCTTGAATTATTTCATGGACCAACCATGGCATTCAAGGATGTTGGCGCAAGATTTATGTCAAGATGTTTATCTCATTTTGTAGAGAAAGGCTCTGAGACAACAGTTTTGGTGGCAACCTCTGGAGATACGGGAAGCGCGGTAGCCCATGGCTTCGCAAATGTGGAGGGAATTAAGGTGAAGATTCTGTTCCCGAAAGGGAAGGTCAGCCCGTTTCAGGAATACCAAATGACTTCTTTAGGAGGTAACATTCAAGCGTTAGAAGTAGATGGTACGTTTGACGACTGCCAAGCATTAGTTAAGCAAGCTTTCAGCGATTCTAACTTGAATGAGCAAGTTCAATTAAGTAGCGCCAATTCAATTAATGTAGCGCGTTTCTTGCCACAGATGACGTATTACTTTTTGGCCTATAAGCAGTTGAAAAAAACGCTTTCTGGCAAGAAGCTTATCGTTTCTGTGCCAAGCGGAAACTTTGGAAACCTCACTGCTGGCCTCATTGCCAAAAGAATGGGACTTCCAATTCATCAGTTTGTAGCGGCAAATAATTCGAACGATACGTTTTATCAGTATTTGACTACGGGCCATTACACACCTAAAAAATCGGTAGCTACCTATTCTAATGCAATGGATGTTGGCGCGCCAAGCAATTTTGAACGTATTGAATTCCTTTACGATAAGAATCTAGCTTCTATCAAATCAGATATCCTTGGTTTTACGTTTACAAACAAACAAACGTTGGATGAAATACAGCAGATTTACAACCTCCATGAATACGTTCTAGATCCGCATGGAGCGGTAGGTCACGCTGGCCTAAAAGCACATCTTCAGGAAAACGAAGTTGGTCTGTTTTTGGAAACTGCGCACCCAAAGAAATTTGAAAGTGTGGTAAAACAAGCCTTGCCATCCTATCCTATTCATGATGTCAATTTAAAAGGGTGCTCCAAAATCAGCATGAATAATTCTTACGCTGAGTTTGTAAACCATATCCTTACTCCCTAAATCAATACCACAATATGAGTTTGGAAAAAGAATTACTGAAAAGAGCTGAATCTAAGTGTGAATTATGCGCTTCAGAAAACGATTTGAAACCGTTTGATGTTTCCCCAAAAGGCGGAAATGTCGATGGAGCAATTCTTACTTGCGGCACATGCCACGAACAGCTTTCTGATAATTCTAAAATTGACGCCAATCATTGGCGATGTTTGAATGACAGTATGTGGAGCACCGTTCCAGCTGTTCAGGTTGTGGCTTACCGAATGCTCTTTCAACTTAAAGCTGAAGGTTGGCCACAAGATTTGTTGGACATGATGTACATGGAAGAAGACACCACAGCTTGGGCAAAAGAAGGTGTTGAAGATGAATCTGAAGAGAAAATTATACACAAAGACAGTAACGGAATTGTGCTCCAGAATGGAGATTCTGTGGTGATAATTAAAGACCTAAATGTGAAAGGTTCAAGTATTGTAGCCAAGCGTGGCGAAGCTGTGAGAAACATCTCTTTAGTATGGGATAATGCAGAACAGATTGAAGGCCGTGTTGGCTTCCAACAAATTGTGATTCTTACGCAGTACGTAAAGAAGACGAGTTAACCACCGAAAGGACGTTGGTATTAAAGCCCTATTTTGCGGAGGCGTAGAAACGTTGGCGTTAATTGTTTAAGCCGTTTGAAAGCGCGGCTGTAAATTGAAAGCAAAGCAGTTTATAACATGGAACGAACGTTGGACAGTTACACTATATTTGGGCGAAAATTCGAAGAGATTAAATCCTTTGGCCGTGCCTATCATACGTTGTGACAAATAAGAAAACATCACATAAATAACACATAACCTATTCGAACCCTTAACTCAGTTTTACCTATGAAAAAGCTACTTCTTATTCTTCCGCTGACAACTCTTGGACAATCTTTAACGACAGAGAAAATTCAAGTCTTGGTTAGCGAAAAATATTCTGCTACAAGCCTTAGAAGCATTTTTCATAAAGGGGTGGCCCTAGCAAGAATAAATAAAAAAGTAAGATTACACGACCTACGGCACAGTTTTGCAACCCATTTA
>Ga0208903_1000418_pt1 | contig 35595 bp, 44 predicted proteins | sample AntAceMetag02UKJ_FD_184769 | JGI IMG/M metagenome (GOLD analysis project Ga0208903, IMG submission 184769) | Saline lake microbial communities from Ace Lake, Antarctica - Antarctic Ace Lake Metagenome 02UKJ (SPAdes) (version 2) | ecosystem: Environmental > Aquatic > Non-marine Saline and...
GGGTGCAACTGACAGGAATTCGCTTTTTCAAGGGTTGCTTATCGGCGCGTCGGTCCTGCTGGGATTGAGGGGGTGCAACAGGAAGACGCTTGGATGGTTTCGCACGAACGAAATCTCCCATCTCTGTGGGATCGACCTCCAGTACATTTCGAGCAAAGTAAACCAATGCATTCAGTGCTCGGTTTTGCGTCGCTTTTGCCACAGGCGATGCCCCTCTACGACCACCTCGCTCAGCGGACCCCAGAATATCACCCTAAGATCGTTCGCACTCGACGTGATCTCAACGCGGAAAAGCGGGACCAACTGAAAATTACGCTGAAGGCGAAAGCCCAAGCCGACCTACCGAATCATAGAGTTTGGTTCGTGTGCTCAATTCTGGTAGCCCTATTACTGAAAGGAATTCACTTTTTCAAGGGTTGCTTATCGGGGCGTCGGTCCTACCGAACTTCTGAGGTGGTGCAGTGGATTCGAATGATGCGGTTCGATCATGAGGCGGTCGGCTCGACGCATCCATTCCTCTATTGCGGTAACGATTCGAGAAATCTCGCTCTCGTTTTCTGGCCAAAGGCTAAAGACCTAACCGCGACCTGCTAAATAGCTAGACCGCTGCAAACTCCACTACATTGCTCGGACTCGCAGCCCCGACAATATCGAGATTTCCCGATCCCATCGCCAGTCCATCGAGCGGACTTCGTGTATTCATCCCGTTCGTCCCCACCGCCACATGCAGATAGATTTCCGTCGTGGTGATGTCCTCGTGGCCGAGCAGCTCTTGGATCGTCCGGAGGTCCGTGCCGTCTTCAAGTAAATGTGTCGCGAAGCTGTGTCGCAATGCGTGGCTCGTGACCCGTTTTTCGATACCGACCACCTCCGCAGCACGTTTGATCGCGTCGCTGTACACGGTGGCGTGAAGGTGATGCCGCCGCTTGATCCCGCATTCCGGATCGACCGAAACCTGCCGCGCGGGGAATAACCAAAACCATTCGAAAGTCTCCGCCGCCCGGCGGAACTTCCTCGACAGGGCACCCTGTATGTGGACACCGGCGAGGCCAGCTTCCCGATCTTTTCGCCAGACGGCGCGGGCGCGTTCGATCTGCGCGGCTACCTCTTGCCATAGACTTCCGGGGAGCATCGTTACGCGATCCTTGTCGCCCTTCCCGCCGCGCACCGTGATGGTCCCGCGCTGGATGTCGACATCCTTGATCCGCAGGCGCACCAGCTCGGACCGCCGCAAGCCCGCGCCGTACTGGAGTCGCGCCGGGAGGCCATAGCGCCCGTCGGTTTTTCGAGGCACCTCGTTGGGTTGATCCAACTGAGCGAAGACTTGCTGCGTTTCCTTCTTCGACAGCACCACCGGAATCCGCGCTCCGGTTTTCTTCAGCTTCACGCCGAAGACCGGGTTCTCGATCCCCAGGACATGCTTGAAGAAGAACGCGAGGGCATTGAGCGCCTGTTTCTGGGTCGAGTAGGCGCAGTCTTCGTCGTCGACGACCGAGGTGAGGAAACGTGTCGCCGTCTCCACCTGCATCGCCGCCCGCTCGTCCTTGGCGAAGGTGCCGTAACGGGCCAGCCACGCTCCGTAACCCTGCTTCGTGCGGGGCGCGTGGCCCCGTCTCGCCCCGGCCGAACGGACTGCCGCCCGGAGACGTTCCGACAGGCTGCGGTGATCGGCGTTTGCTTCGGCACAGGCGTCGAGCCAATTCAAATACCACTGCAGCGCCGCCTCCCATTGCTCCAGTTGCCACGGTTCGCGCTCCCGTTCCGGCCGTTGGACTTCGCTTTTCCAGAAAGTCCGAACCGCGTCGCGTCCGGCTTCAAGCTCGTTGCGGAGCCGGAAATTCTCGAACCATTCCAAAACCAGGAGAAAGCCATTCTTGTCGAATTCGGAAAGTCCCCGGAAACCTGCGAGGTCTTTCCGCCAACACCAACGAGTCTTGAACGTGCTCATGGCGTTCAAAAAAGCACATACCGGAGAGCGAGCAAGAAAAAAGTGCTTTTTTGAACAGTTTTTTCTGAAAAGCGGATCAATATCGGAATCTTTTCTCCGTAATATCAGGAAGACCAACTCGCCACGAGACCGATGGGTTCGACACACCTGATATACACAGGCATCGCCAGAAAAACCTTGTCATACCGGGGGATTCCGGTCATCCTCGTTCTGAAACCATCCCGTTGATATCACTTCGCGAGGTGATACGAATAAATACTGTTCGTTGAAGAATTTAAAACCTTACTACCAAAACAACATGACACCAACCGAAGCCAAAATGTTTGCAGCCGTAGGAATCCTACGGCAGACCGTGACACAGCAGCAGTCGCTAATGAAGACCTTAATTCAGTTTGCGCTCGCCGCTCCGCTTCAAGAACCCGCGCGGCTTCAGCTTCTAAAGGCGAGCAAGGGACAGCTGACCCTCGACAAGGCTCGGAAGCACGTCATGGAGATCTACCGGCTCTCATCGGCCGAGGAGTTCCCGAGCTTCTCAATCGAAGTCTGGTTGAAGCAATGGCTCAAGGAACACGACAAGCGGGTCAGTCCCGCGACGATGCGGCGATACACAAACTCCGTGAACGCGATCCTGGGTGCCATGGGTTCGACACGAAACAAGGACATGGCGCTGCGGGCCACGGACGATGTGGCCAACGTCCGGGCGAAGACTGCCAGAGCGGGAACCAAAGCGAGCTTTTGTGAATTGATCAAAATCGCAGGAAAGCACGGTTCGCAAAAACTTGGACGAATTGTTTACTTCGTCTCAAGTCCGCTAAAATCACCCAGTCTCGGATAATTTCCCTTTCACTCTCAAATCTGAAAGTTCGTCAGTTTTATTCTTTTGCTTCAAAAGTGAATTCAGTCCGCGCTTGTTCCAGTTCTACCGTTTACGCCTGAGAAACCAAGTTTCCCCATTTCCCAAGAGTCCGGGCAGAATCCCGTTCAGGCAATTTTCGACGTCATACGGGAGAATCAGAAAAGTATGTTCAACGGAGATTGTGAACTACGGACAGCTTTGAAGGGGCGCATAAACAGTTCGCCGCCGACAGCCCAATAGTCATCGAGATGAGCAGAATCGACTTTCTGGCCCTCCGACTCAGCAAAATTGCCGCCTCCGCATAATAATTTAGTCCGAACGAATGCCCGGGAGCTAGCGTTTAGGAGGTGAGTTTGGAATCCGCTCACCCTTTCACACCTTCAGCCAAATTCTCAACTCGCGCCCCTTTTCTCTATAACTTGTTGACGCTCATAGCGTAAAGTGAGGACATTACCGTTTTATGGTAATTATCGATATCGGCAACTTGTTGATCTACAACTGATTACACAAGCCCGACAGGACCGGTTGTGTCCTGTTTACCTCATCTACAGGACCGGACTAAGGCACAAAGACCTCTCTCACGACCCGAATAGCGCTCTCGTAGCCCACGTAGAGAGCCATGCGGGTTAGCTGGAGCTCATCACCCTCCGAGAAGTGAGGATAAGCGTAGGCGTTCGCAAGGTGCCTGCTATTCCTCTCTTTTGCTGCGAAGCGTATCAACCGATGCATTACCTCTCCTACATACCTGAGGTTCTCGAACGCCTCTCCGTTAGGAGGGAGCACGTCTACAGCCGTCAGAGGGAAGTCCCCGCTGAACTGACTGGCTGTGCCGGCGTCTACCCAGCAGTAGGGCATACCGATGTGACCTACCTGACAGGGGATGACTCGGTGTGTTCTCACACGGGGATTGATGCTGATCTCCGGATAGGGATGAGGTTCGCTTCTCGCCTTCCACTGTGAGGTGGTCAGCATCTCGTATCCTTCTTCCTTACACAGGGCTTCTACGTCCTGCTCAAGTTTGCTTGGTGGTGTTCTCATAGTTCGAATATTGAGGGGCCGGCGAATAGCTTGACCCCGTAGTAGCTCACCAGCAGGTGAATGCCGTTATCCACGACCGTGTAGACCACGGCGTAGAACCCTCCCTCGAGGGCCATGGTTCTCCCACTGGAGTGTCCGTTCCTGTATCCCCTGAAGTGTCTTCCCTTTATCAGCCTCAGCCAGTGGTCTGCCAACGAGTGACGATCCACCAGGTAGTGAGTGACGAAGATGAAGGCCCACCAAGGACCTACCAGGTCTAACTCGACCCAAGGGAAGGTAGTCAGCGTCACAGCCGTGGCGTAGACCACGCAGTGCAGCGCACAATACCAACCGTTGGTCACACCGGGACGATACTTCACCTGAGCCCACTTCTTGGGTTGGAGGAGATAGTCACCGATGATGTGTCCCATCAACAGGGCTGCGAAGAATGATTCAGTCTCCATCTGCGCAGCCTGCTCCGGTTACTCCCCAGTTCTCCAGGAGATCGGCGTGGCGGGTGATCATCTGGACGACGAACTCCCAGTCCCAGTACAGATCTCCGAACTCATCCCGGATGTTATGCCGGATGAATCGCTCTGTGCTGGGGAAGCTCATTAAGTACCAGTCCCGTGGGAGCGGCTCATCGAGGTAGGCGTAGCTCGCCATCCTCATTACTTTCAGGGGTGGGCTAGCGTCCATAGGCTTTCTTTTCGAATGATTTGAGCATGCTCATCACGTCGTGGACATCGATCCCCGTGCGTGTTCGTCCTCTCAGGGGCTCCTGCTGTAGACTCCTTCCCCCATCGTGGCGGGGCTGGACCGTCGCCAGCAGCCGAACTCGCTGCGTCTGCCCCGCAGGGTGCAGGAGACCTGATAGCTAAAAGAAAACCTACCCTTGCGAGGCATGGGTTTTCTCCGGCTGACACACCTCCTTCACGCATTCGGGAGGGTCAGCCTACGGATTGGTAGCGATACGATCCGCTAACCACCGTGGGGATGATGGGTCGTCGTGGCGTGACGAGCGCGGCCCTGGGACCAGTGACGCAGCCGCTCGATCGACTCGCTCATGGTGGTAGCGAGGGGGACGGAGCTAGAGAGGACTTCGCCGAGATCCAGCTCAGTCGGCTCCCGGTCCTCGGTGAACGCCCGGTGGAGTGCCTCTACGAAGGCGGCATCGATCTCGGCTCCTGTGTGCAGTTCACTCGCCCGGGAAAGGACTACGCTGTCGTAGACGACCTTCTCGCGACCGTATTTCTCGATGACGATGTCCCAGATGTCGATCCGCTCTTTGCTATCGGGCAGATCGACGAACCAGAGTTCATCCCAGCGTCCTTTGCGCAGCAGCTCAGGGGGGAGCTTGCTGACGTCGTTAGCGGTGGCGACAACGAAGACGGGCTTCGTCTTGTCCTGGAGCCAGTTCAGCATCGTGCCGAAGACTCTGCCACTGGTGCCGCCATCGGTGCTGCTGCTAGATCCGCCCATGCCACCGAAGCCTTTCTCGATTTCATCGATCCACAACACGCAGGGGCTGATCGCTTCTGCAGTCTGGATGACGGAACGGAGGTTGGCTTCGGATTGACCGACGAGTCCACCGAACAACTTCCCGGCATCGAGCTTAAGCAGCGGAACTCCGAAGACGCTGGACGTTGCTTTGGCGGTGAGGCTTTTGCCGGTTCCGGGAACGCCGAGGACGAGCATGCCCTTGGGGATAGGCAGTCCGTAGTCTCGGGCGCGTTGGGTGAAGGCCTCGCGTCGCTGCACGAGCCAGTCCTTGAGCGCGCCCAACCCGCCGATGTCCTCGAGAGTGGCAGGTGCATCGATCACTTCGAGAAGTCCACCGCTGCGCAGGGCATTGGCTTTTTCTCTGGCAACGATACCTGCCTCGACGTCACCGGTTTCGACGACGGACAAAGCGAACGCGTTTTCTGCTTCCATCGTGGTGAGCCCGCCGGCAGCTTCAAGAATGGGATCCCGGTTAGGGTCTCCAATCAGGGGAAGCTTAGCCGACTCGGTGATAGCGTCGAGGACGGTGGCAAGTTGCGCTTTGTCAGGCAACTTGAAATCGATCCGAGTGATCTCACGTTCCAGTTCCGGTGGTAGCGGCTTCCAGATACCTATCAGGACGATCAGTTTACCTGCGGATCTCGCATGTGCGAGGGTCTCGCGGAGCATCCGGATCAGGAGCGGGTCTTTGTCTTCCAGGACGGGGCCGAAGTCCCGAAGCACTACGATGGTATCGCTGTCCAATGACTCGATGTTTTCGAGGGCTTCGACCGGATCGGTGCATCGATTGATGGCACCGCTGCCAGTATCGGCCATGCCGGTGGTAATGCTCCAGACATGAACAGTGCGTCCAAGGTCTTCGGCGGCTGCCTTCACCTCAGCCTCGGCGCGGACCTCTTCTGAAGTGCACAAAAAAAGGCCGGCGTAACCGGCCCTCGCGTAGCGAATGATATTGTCTTTCATGTTCGATTAGTGGGTTGGTGTTTCATTGAAGTGGATCCGTTCCCAGCGAAGACATTTCTCGCGGGAAGGATCGGTGAAGACGACGTGGCCGGTGAAGTCGAAGACTTCCCATTGCTGGAACTCGATGTTGAATTCAATGTTCGAGGCACGACTTACATCGAGCGTCCCGATCGTTTTCAAGTCGATGAGTTCGGTGTAGAGACCGCAGCCCGTGCCGTCAGGTTGGAAGTGAATCACTTCCGGGATGGTGGAGTTATTCATGTGGTTTGCTTGTTCTTGTTTTGGTTTCGGTTGATGCTCTTTTTGTAGTAATCGAGGCCACGTTGTTTGCGACCGACGACACCGAGTCCTTCTTCGAGGAAGCGGGTTGCCTCCTCGCAGCTCTTCCCGGTGAAGCCGACGGCATCGATCGTGATGTCGCCCTCGGTGTTGATCCACACGTCGATTTGTTCTTTCGATTTCATGACGAGGTATCAGGCAGCGAGGGTGAGTTTGATGGTTCCGTCTTCCTCCTGTTTGCGAGTGACACGGAGCCGCTTTTTGTTTGCCTCACGGATTGTCTTGTGGACGCCGTAGAGCTGAATGAGCCGACCGTAGTTTTGGCCGACTTCCTTTTCGACGTGACTCCCCCACCAATCAGTGGCGAGTTCGTAGCTGTCGTTTTCATCGGCGCGACTGGCGGCGATGTCGTAGGGACCTTTCAGCTTGATGACGAGTTCGCCGTGACGAGTCTGATCTGCGAACCCGCGTGCGGTGGCATCGCGGAGCAGTTCGAGTCCGAGTTCGGCGCAGGCATCCTTGAGTGCAGCGACATCCCGGATCTGAGTTTGGATAGTAGTGAAATGTGACATGATGTTTTGTTCTTTCTGGTTGGTGTTTAGTTTCTGATTTGTGGTTTCTGTTTTGGGTTGATAAAAAGGGAGACCCAACCCTGTCGAATCGTGGACTCAACAGGGTTAGGTCGTTGCGCAGTGACAAAGGTGAATTGGATCACCCTGCCAACTGCAGCTTGCGATTTCCCAACTGGCCGAAGCGCTCGACTAATTCGCGAGCGTCCTGGTTGGCGAGGTCTCGCGCATGGTTGCGCAGATCGACGAGTCCGCCTTCGAGGGAGCGCGTGGCGCTGCTGCTGGAGCGGTAGTCTTCGGCACTCCTGGTAAGGAGTTGGCTTCGGACCTGTTCGAGCTGCGTTTCCATCTCGCTGTCATCAGCGAAGTTGAGTTGCTTGAAGTCGTCGATGAATTTGACGAGCCGGTTCAGGGTCTTTTGATGAACCCCGTCGGTCTTTCCCTTGCGCATGCTGCCCAGCATTTCATCGCAGAGCTGCGCGGTTTGCTGACGCAGCTCGGTGACACACTCGCCGATGAAGTTTTCGACCCCTCGACCAATTCGGTAACTGGCGTTTCGGGATGCATCGAGACGGGCGCGTCGGACTTCATCCTGGTCAGCGAAGGTGATCAGTTCCAGACCGAGGTCTTCGGGGACAGCGATCTGGAAGAGTTGGACGGCGAAGGCGAACTTGTCTTCGATGAACTCCCGGGGTGGGAAGGCAGCGACGATCTGTGCATACAGGGTCTCGGCCTCATCGTAGGTCTTCGTCATTTGTCGGGTGGCTTCCCGCCAATCGTGGAGAGCGTTCTCCCGGGTCGTCCGGTAGTCGCAGAGGAACTGATCCTTCGCATTTTCAAAACGAACATGTTGCGAGTTCAGCTGTTCCTGCACATCCACCAGTTTGGCGTTTGGCAGGAAATGACCGATACCTCCGAGGAAGGGAAAGGTGCTTTTCTCGATGATGGCATGGGTCCGGGATTCGATGAGGGCGAGTGCGGCGAGCGCTTCCTTGGGCAGGAGCTTTTTGTGACCGAGACTGAGGAGGCGCTCGTTGACCTGATCCGGTTCAAGACCGAGGTCGGCGGCATTCAGTTTCTTGTGGAAACGCGGGTATCGCACACTGGCGTTGATGAGAACGCCTTCGCGAGTGAGGACGCCGAGGAGGTCTGTTTGGTTTTGGGATGTCGGGTTCATGATTATTTTGGATTCGTTGGTTTGGGTTATTCGTTTGATTTCTTTGATTGGGAATTGGGGGAAGGCGGAATGAAGAAGGCCCGCTGTTCTCGCGCTGCATCTCTGCGTTGCGGAAACGAACGGGCCTTCTTCTGCCTGCTTGTTGTTGTGGTGGTGGTGGCCGGTTGTCGGCGGGGTCAGTTGTTGCTGTGTTTACCAAAGTGCTTGATCGAATGAAGGAGAGAGCGGAACCCGCTCAATGCTTCCTGATCGGCACTTCGTTGTTTGCGCACTTTCTTGAGTGAGCCGGTGGCGGATTTGAGTTCCTGACCGGCACTGCGCAGTGCCTGGTTGGCTTCCGCAATCCGTGTTTCCGCCTCGTTGAGAGGATCGGAGGTGGGTTTGCGTTTCGTTGCGGTCTTTCGAGTGATGGCCTTCTTTTTCGGAAGTGCTTTTCTCTCAGGCCGGGCGTGCTTCGCTTTCTCAGGATCGGGCTTGCTGATCCGGTGAGTTACGATGGGTTTGTTGTCAGTTGGAGAAGTCACCTTATCTGCGTCGGTCACCCTGACGGGCATCACGATCATGAGATCTCCCTTCCGGGAAAACTGCAGGGGTGCCGTTTCGTCGGATACCTTCAATTGATGAAGGCCGAATCGGAAGGCCCGTTCGATGTACTCGCGATTCGCAAAGACGGTGAAGCCGGGACCGGTCACGGAAGCTTCGCCGACAGGATACAACTGCCACGGATCATCGCCGGTTTCCCGGGCGAGGAGCGATACCAGACCTTTGTCGACACGGAGGCCCACGGGCCGGTTGTTGGTCTTCTTGCCCGGTAGCTTGGGAATCAGATTCGTGATTGCTGTCCCGACTTCCCCGGGCACATCCAATGTCGTCCGGAAATCGGACGCCGCTGGAATGACCTGCCGGTAGTTGGGGTAGTTGCCTTCGATACACTTGCCGGTGATGGTCCAGAACGGTCCATCGATCCGGAAGGGGGTGATGCCCGCTTTCGCTGCTCCAAGTCGCAAAGTCCACGGACGCGAGCCCGCGACCAATTTCCACTGCCAGAGCTTGTGATCCGGGAAAATGACCGGCTCTTTGATGTTGGGCAGGTGGAGCGAATTGCTACTGAACAACTGTCGACCGTCCGTTGCCACGATGCGGTGAGACTTCGGTCCCGTGCCGCTGGTGTCGAGGTAGGCGCCCCGCAGGATGTAACGGGTGGAATCCTGCGAGGCACTGCTGAAGGCCCGTAGCAGACTGGTGGCCACCTCATTCCCCAGAGGGATGGGAGCGGCGCGGAACGCTGGAGCCGTCGGAAATTCCTTCGACGGTATCGCGTTGGTGATCGGTCCAAAACTGACCGGTTCAGCCGCCCTGTGTCCTTTGATCCGATCTCTGAGCGCATCGAGCGGCAGGAGGAAGGGTTCCATTTTCTGCGGGGTGGTCGCCGGGACTTCGATGCGAAGTGTCACATCGAGATCGGTGGCGGTGAGTTGAACCGTTTTACGGTTGAGTGCCTCCACTTTTACGCAGCGGAGTGCCGGGAGCGTTCCCTTCGCGGGGATGACTTTGCCGAGACCGGCGATCACAGGTTTGAGATCGCCGGCCCGGATTTCAATGGGTGGGTGTGTAGTCATAGTTGGATTCTTATTGTCTGAGTTTGTTGGTTTGGATTCATAGGGATGCAGAACGGATCAATGGTAGCCGTCCTCTTGTTGGTAGCCGCGACGTCCGGAAAGCCTCCGGCGAATACGCCATACCAGCACGACGGCGAGGTAGAGCACGCCAAGGCTGATGGCGACAGGCGGCAGGGAGGTAAGAACTCCGAAGAGATTTTCAGCAATGGCGGCAAAGCTGACGCTGGACTGAGCAAGTTGCCCGAGAACCCGAGCCACCGGCGGGAGCAATAAAGCTCCCGCAATGGTGAGAACGAGGGACAGGAACAAATTCAGTCGCAACCAGGCACGAAGCCATCCACTGCTGCTCAGCCAATACTCGAGGTGAGCAAACGACCAGCCCAACACCTCGGCCCCACGCTCTACCCAGCTGTCCTGAGTGAGCTCGAGGTTAGGCGTGGGACGAGGAAGCTCTTCCTGTTTCCAGAGACGGCTCAATTCGCGATAGTCGGGAAGTTGTTCAAACGATTTCATCGCGAAGTGATTGGTCGCAATTGTCTTCCTCACGGAACAGGAACCTTTCATGACGTGCCCGGGAGCCGAGTGCCGCTCCGCCGACAAGGGCGAAGAGGACAATCGCGACGAGGGCGACAGAGATGATCCGCCAGAAGTTGGCGCGCTCAGCTTGAAGGTGTTCGCCTTCGATCTCGGCCTTGAGAGTCTTGATCTCAGTTTCGAGCATCCGGTGGGAGGATTCCCATGCCGGTTCGTTGTTTTTGCCCCAGGGCATTTTGTGCCCGCAACTGGTAGTCGCGAGGAGGGCAAAGGCGACAAGGAGGGGGAAGGCCACGGCGGAAAGCGGTGGCCGCGAGATAGGTATGAGTAATTTCATAATGCGTTGTTGGTTTTGATTTGGGTTGGGTTTCTGGTTCTAGTTGGTTGAGTTCGGTTTTTGGAATGGGCTGAGGATCAGCAGGTCCCCTGCCCCGCAGGGTGCGGGGCAGGACCGGTGAGTGGGCTCCCGCGACAGGCGGGCTCCCTTTTCACACTCGAGAGAGTGTGTGTTGATTTGCGTGGAGGGTGATTGGTGGATTCGTATCCACCCGAGCGGCAGCCGCTTTGTCTATTTCCGACCGTTGGAGGCGCGGCTCCTATTTCCGCAAAAATCGAGAAGCTCGCTGATGAGTCCCGATGCCTGCAATTTGTTCAAATGCTGCAATCCGACGCGGAACCGCTGATGCGCGATATCTTCGACGGATTTCGGATCGAGATCGTTTTCGGCAATGATCTTGCCGATGAACTCTTTCTGCTTATCCGAGCAAGACCACCCGGGATTGCCGGAATTACCGTTTCCATTGGAATGGGTCGTTCCCGACGCATTGTGAGGTTTTGTTCCGTTTCGGTTCGTTGAACCATTTTCGGACAAACCATAGGATTCGCTGGGAACGAACCCGGTTTGTTGAATCTCGCGATCGACTGCATTTTGCAGTAAATCGTAGATCCTCGTCGCTTCCCTTTGAATGTCGCCGGAGTCGTTCAATTCGGTTTCCACCGAAACACTGAATTGATGACTCGAGTAACCTGGAAGGCCTAAACGTTTGGCGTAGTTGCCGATGAGCTTGATTGCCATAATTGGATATTTTCTTTCTTTTGTTAGGTTTGTGCCCAGGCACGAAAAAGCCCGCTTCCAGTCGTTTTGACCGAAAGCGGGCTGTCTTCGTCGAAAGGGCGTTTGGGGCTAGTATTCGACTTTTTGCCGAACTTTGTCTTTTGGTGCCGAAGGATTCGATTTTGCGATTTCCCACCCGGGAGTCGCTTTTAGTGCATCTGTGAGGATTTCGTCAATCAGTCGGGTCATCGGCATTTTTCGCCGCTTCCCCTCGAAGTAGAGAACCTTCACAAGATGCCTCGCCACCGTCGGAACGTAATAAGAGGCACGTGCCATAATGTTTTGTAGGTTGATACAAGAAGGGCCGAGACAGTTAAGTCTCGACCCTTCAAGGTTATATGACGCGGGATGGGCTGTTATTGCGCTTGCCTCCTGCTGTCCATTTTGATCACTTCCAACCGGGCTTAGGCTTCACAGAGATCCTGACACATGAGGTCCGACCTTTTCGTCCCCCTTTCTTGTCGCCGACCAATCGGAAGATTTCGCTTCGGTGCTCTTTGTCTCCCTGATACACAGCACACCCGAACTTGCCGTTCGCGAATACCATGAGGTGCTCACCCTTGCTGTCATTTCCGTCTGCGGCACACGCAGGGCATTGCGCCCTGACATCACCGTTGGGGAGATGCACTCGATTCCTTAACATTTCGATGTTGATTCCCATTTTTGGTTTTCTGATTAGTGACACGGACAACACGGAAGTGAGGAGGCCTCCGTCCGCTATTGGATAAGAACAAGAGGGCTGCTTTTTCATATCTATAGCACTCAATGGATTTTATCCGTGTTGTCCGTGTTAGATGATTGTTGCTACCTTAAAGCGATGCCTCGGTATCCCCTCACCTTTCCGCCCCCTTCCGAGCACGAGATATTCTCGGAGTAACTCACATTGCCTTCAAACCGGTTTTCGATCCGGCTCTTCACCCGCATCTGAAACACACGATCGTTCTCAACCGGCAGCGCTTTGTCGGCGCAGAATCTTTGATACGCCTCTAGCATTTGCCGACTGCTGAGGCATTGCCCTTGGGCCAGCACGAGTCCGTCTTCGACGAAGAAGTTGACGGTGTCGGACACACTCACCCAATCCCTCACACGCGATTGCTGAGCCGCAGAAAGAACGATCGTTCCGTGCTCGTGTATTTCAGTCAGTGCGATCTGGGCACCTTCCAACATCCAGTTAAGAATACCCGGGCCTTCATCTCTCAACAAGATCGCCTCAAAGTTCAGAATCCGCTTGGGTAACCCATCGGTCGGAGCACGAAAGGGTATGATCACGAGTCGCCTTTCCCATGCTGTCGAATCCTCATCAATCCTCAAGAGAAGAGGCGAATTACTGGTGATCACCACATGAAAATCCCCTACGAGATCTTCAAACGCATTCGCATTCTTAGTTTCTGAACTCAGCAGATCGCCACCCGTCAGTGCTTTGAGCATCGATGCCCCGGGCGACTTCAGGAAGTCCGAGGACACATCCCGGCCAGCGAGCAATCGCTTCCCGAGGAATCGGGACAGTTCAAACCGACCACGGAGATGCTCTGTTCGCAATTCAGTCACGAGAGCGCGCCCCAAGACGGAGTCCAAAACCCGGGTAGCGACACCCTTTCCAAGATCACCGGCTCCCTCCAGAAGGAGAATCTTCTGGAGATCGTTCCTACCCAGCAGAATGAGTCCATACATCTTCTGCAAGATTACTACGTCTTCAGGATCCAAAACAGGACAAAGGAGGTTCTCAAGAAATCGAGGGCAAACGGCCCCTTCCTCGTAGGAGACCTCAGACTTTCCAAGCAGACGGAATGCCGGATAAAGCCCCCCCAAAGGACAGATGCTTGAACGCAGATCGGCGTCCGGCACAACAACCCCAACAAGCATATTCGCCGCCGCTACCTTGTGCCAACCTTCACCCGGAATCGGATTCAAGAAACTCGAAACCGTTTCAGCCTCCAGCTGGCTCAGTATCGATCGGATCACCGCTTTTCGCTTTTTGAAGTGCAATGCCTCCACGGAGCATTCGCTGGCAAGCCTGGAGAGGTACTGAGCAATCAATGCGTCCACCTCTTGTGTCGTCATCTTTTTCCAAATACCCTCTTCCTCAGAGTAGCGAACGAATTGCTTCAATTCCTTCGCGTATTTGATTTCCACCTCACTCTCGATCCAGCCAGCTACGAACGATTCATTCAACTGAACCCCGCCGCTCGTACCTTCCGCATACGGAAGTCCGAACCTCTCTTGGAGTATTTCGAAGGCATCCTGTTTCCCGGGATGCTTCTGCCAGTCTTCCGGCCACGAGATATCCTCTGCAGAGACCGTCCTGACGGGGAAGGCCCCGTCAATGCGATATTCCATCCCTTTCGGGTGAATTCCATCAACAATGGTGAACCCACTCCCGGCACGCCACTCGCCGACTTCCTCGTCCTTTCCATTTCTCAGCTTCACCACCTTTGCGAGATATTCCCCGGTCATGCGAAACCAGAGGTTCAGCCCCCTAGCACCGGATGTCCGCAAAGTCTCGCAAAGCTCCGGATTCAAGCGGGCAAACTCCTCGTACGCCGCGTTGTCATCGAAGTCGATGGATATCAGGTTTCCTGAATTCGGTCCGACCAGGACGGCGATGTTCCCTTCCTCAAGCCCTGCGCGGTATCCCGCCTCCTCCATCTTCTCGATGGTGAATTTTGGATACCCCATTTCTATGGGTTTCTTGGTTCCTTTGGCAATCGAGACAAACACCGCGTTCGTTCCAAAGATTTTCACAAGCCGCTCAACGCGGCTTTTCCCCTGGGGGAAATTACATGTATTTAATATTGTCATAATAATGTCTGGTCTGTTTCGGTTTCTACCCGGAGCCGACCAACTCATTTGTCAGTTGGAGCCTTCCGCTCCTCTTCTATTTGTCTTTTCTGTCGAGCAATCTCGACACACCAACGCCCGATTCAGCACAATCCGATCTCTAGTTGTTCTACAGGATCAGGAATGCATCCAAAACGAGGCTGGTGGTTCGAGGATAGGGCCAACACCCCGAGTGGAACTCGGGATGTCGGCTGATTCTTATCCTGTCACGTCACACCTGAATTTCTCCAGGTCTGCTAACACCTTCTCTGGGCAGAAGCGGATCGGTTTCCCTATTTTGTAATAGGATATGATTCCGCCTCGAACCCAATTCTGGATGGTCCTTGGTGAGACTCCCACGAACTCCGCTATTTGGCGGGTCGTGAAGAGCCTGGGCTCTTCTTTCACTTTTCGAATGGGGGTGAAATTTAAAGAGGCAAGTCTGCTTCTCTTAATGAGGTCTTTAGCCTCACCGGGAGTTTTCAAGTCCCGTTCAACCGTTTCCGGCGATCTCGGAGTAAGTTCCTTACTCACACCTGCCTTTTATTGGCAGGGTAGGGAGAGTTTCGCTCAGTATTTTTCGATGGGCAACTGAAAAATTGCAATCTATTCCACACCGTGTTTTCGACCCGGTCTCTTCCAATCAACCTGGCACCTCCAAGTTCCCCTCCCCATACCTGATCGGGCTCAGGTTGATCATCAATGTCTCCGTCACATGCCGGATCTCTTCCTGCGACAAGTTGCGCTCCAGTAGATGATCCACCAATTCCGCCTGTCGCGGCTGCCCGAAGGCTAGACGATAGATTGCCAGTGTCTTGAGAATATGATCGAGCCGACTGCGGCTTACTGGAAAACCGTGAACTAAAGTTCGAATACCGAAAACTCTCCGCCAAATCCGACGATTGGGATTCCCGGAGGATTCGCCCCTATCATCTCGCCGAAGTCGACGGCGGCTGGTACGTCGTCGGCCACGATCTAGCGAGGAACGCCCGCCGCACCTTCGCGGTCCAGAGGATGCGAACCGTTACTATTCCTGCGTCGGCACAATTCGTCGTCCCCGACGATTTTGATCCATACAGGCACTTCGGAGGGAGTCTCGGGATATGGCCGCACCTTGAGGAAGACGCAACCAAGTATGAGGTCCGTATTCGGTTCACAGACTGGGCTGCCCGTATCGTACCCGAGCGGAGATGGCATCCCAGTCAGGATTTCTACTTCGAAGACCCGATCAATGAAACCGGACTGGTGGCGATCTTCACGTTGGGAACCCTCGAAGAAATGACTCGTTGGGTGCTGAGTTGGGGAAAGCACGCCGAAGTGCTGGATCCACCAGAGCTAACCCGAATTTCTCACAGATAGAAAGGACGGCGAGTTGAGATTTGGTGTAAGGTGTTGGTGTTCAATTCAATGCCAAACAACAAACCATCAACCGCCGCATGACAGAGTGTACTCAGCAAACCTTCGCATTTCAAGGACTGGAATCGAGACAAGTGGTTTCCAATTTTGAAGGTGGTTATCTCTCCAGCGATGGTGGAGTTCTTTTTCTCCGCGAGGCGGACCGGAGACATCGAATCTTGAAAAAACTCTCCGACTGCTTCGAGGACCGCCGTGATCCCGACTTGATCGAGCACAGTGTCGAAGAATTGCTCGGCCAGAGGATCTTCGGGTTGGCTCTCGGCTACGAGGATCTCAACGACCACGACCGGCTTCGGCACGATCCACTTCTGGCAGTCGCCTGTGGTAAGAGCGATCCGCTCGGAACCGGTCGCCGCGAAGAGCGGGATCGGGGCAAAGCACTCGCGGGAAAATCCACACTCAACCGGCTCGAACTCGCGGTCGAAGAAGGAGCCTCGACACGGTATAAAACCATCAAGGCGAATTCGGAAAAGGTCGAAGACCTCCTTCTCCGTCTTGCCGTTGAAGCTTTGCCGCGCAAGCAGCAGATGATCATATTGGACTTCGATGCGACCGACGACCGGATCCACGGAAACCAGGAGGGCAAGTTCTACCATGGCTATTACAAGAGTCATTGCTACCTGCCGCTCTACTGCTTCGTCGGCAACATTCCGCTGTGGGCGCAACTGCGCACCAGCGACCGCGACGCCAGCAACGGGACCGTGGAAGCGTTGGAGAAAATCGTCAAAGCGATCCGGGGCCGCTTCGGGAGAAAAGCGAAAATCCTCGTGCGCGGCGACAGCGGATTCGCCCGCGATGCGATCATGAGCTGGTGCGAGAAGCGGCGCAATGTCTTCTATCTATTGGGAATGGCGCGCAACGCCCGGTTGCAGGCGGAACTCGAAGATGACTTCGCAACAATCGAGCACGCCATTGAAGCGGGAGAACTCGAAACCCCGTGTCGTCGGTTCAAAGACTTCACCTACCGAACTAAAAAGAGTTGGAGCCGGAAGCGTCGCGTCGTGGGCAAAGCAGAAAGAACCCGACAGGGAACCAACCCGCGTTTCGTAGTCACCAACCTGGCAGCAGAGGACTATCCGGCACGGATGTTGTATGAGGAAGTCTACTGCGCCAGGGGCGAAATGGAAAATCAGATCAAAGTCCAACAGATGGATCTGTTTGCCGATCGGACTAGCACTCGAATCATGAGCGCGAACCAGCTCCGCCTGTGGTTCAGCGTCTTCGCGCATTTACTGGTAGAGTTGTTGCGGGAAGGAGCGCTCAAGAAAACCTCCCTGGCCTCGGCGACCATCGGGACAATCCGATTGCGATTCTTCAAGGTGGCGGCGCGGGTGAAAGTGAGCACGCGACGGGTCTTGGTGGAATGGTGCTCGGCCTGTCCGAACCAAAGAGACTACCAACTCGCGCATGCGGCCTTGAGCGGGTGAAGCCGACGACAGATGATGGTTCGCAGTTCGGGCACGAGCCGGTGCCTTGGGAATAATCGTGTCCCCCGGCCTCGATTATGCATACGTTAGAGATGGAAATATAAACAACTCTGGTTCTTCGGTGTCAGAAGCGTCAAAAATGCTGCGTAGCCGTCCTAACCGTCCCAAAATCTGTTTTCGCTACCTGCGTGGTGAGAAATGCGGGCTAAAGGAGGCGGTGCGAGAGCACCTGACCGAATCCCTGGCTAAGTATCAGTAGGAAGGTGACTTTCACCTCGTTTCAAAATTCGAGAGTATTTTCTACAGGTAGGACTGTGCCTGGGGTACCCCCGGTGTCATTCTGCCCCCATGACACGAACAGAGTTTTTCCAAAGCCTTCTCGGAGGCGGAGCGTTTCCACTGCTTCCTGCGTTCGCCACGTCGCCTTTGCCTATGGATACCGGGGATGATCCCGGCTGGCTCGACGAATGGAACCGTCGGCCTATCCTCCCCGTCGTGGAAAGCGAGGATCCTACTCTTAGCTGGCTGGCAACTGCCGTTCGACGCGAATCCCGGATCGAGTTCGACTATCATGGCGGGACAACGCCGGGTGATCCACGAACCGTCACACCTCTACTGCTCTTCGTTCGACTTCGCCCCAGGGAAGTGGAGGAATGGTTGTTTCACCAATACGAGTATCGAGTTTTCGAGGGAAAGCCTTATGTCGATGTCGATCCCTTCGAACCGGGAGACTGCGGACCGACTGACTTCGATGCCTTCACCGCATGGGCTATCCGCCGAAATCCAGCCCACCTACTCGCGTGGTGCCATATCAGGGAGGCGAGACGGTGTTTCCGAGTGGACCGGATGGCGATCCCTCAAGAAAGTTCCCCTCTAGAGAAAACAACACTTGTCAATGAACGGACGGAACTGACAAGGTGAGCGTCGAAATAGGCGGACTTAAAACTGGTAGTCATAGAGTATGGCAGCGAAGAAAGAATATAGAGGGTTTTTAAAGACGCTACCCTACTTCACTCCTTATCAGCCACGCCTTTCGGGAGGTGACGGAGGGCGCACTTGCGAATCGCTCCGCACGGCACCCCTGACAATGCGACTGCACTTCCCATTGAGTCAATTCGAGTCGCGTACAAATACAGAGCGATCTCACCCAACAGGCGGTCGGTATCCCATTACTCTGCAATATCGTCCGACAACTCCACTGAAAGACTCACGGTGGAAACCAAGTAATCAGATAGCGTACTCGAACCGCGATACGTGTTCCGGTCGGATTCGAACCAAGATGCGAAGCATTTCGCGCCTCCTACGTCATTCCTGCTCCAGGCTCAGTTGCCTTCGGCAACACTTTGCCCTGTTTGGTCGAGGGCTCCGCTTTCCCTGTCAGCATGGGCGTAATTTCCAACCGTCCGGCGAGTTGTGGAAGGTTCGCTATGCCTCCCCTCCAGTTGGGCATCGAGGAGCGGGAGGGGCAACGGTTCGTATATTCCGCTTTCCCTCATTCTACTTTCCCGATCAATTCCGGAGCGCTCATCCATTTCCTCCGAGAATAGCACAGATAACTGCGTCGCGCCATTTCCATCAGCACGGCATGCTGTCTTCGGGCGAATCTCTCGATATCGGAAATCCGCAACCCGTGCTTTCGGATGCACTCTTCAGCGATGGCCCAGGACGTTTCGTCAGCGGAGCGCAAAGCGAACACGAAGTCTGGCAAACTGTGACAACTCCTTCCGCTCGCTACGTCAAAAATCCAACGGGATGGCGTAACTACCCGCACCATACCGAACCGGAATTGGACGAGATGCTCGAGATCCGTCACACTCGGAGGCGTTCCCTCAGGATGGTTGTGGATTGCGAATGCCCCTCGCAAACTTGGGGATACCGGGAACGGAACCGAACCAACTTCGCCTCGGGCCCGATGGAGAGATCCGCCGGAACGGTCAAGAACGAGAAGATTTTCGACCGGACTACCAGCATACGATTCGGCGAAATCGCGAAATCGATCTACCACTACCTGTGGACAGATGGCGTCCTCGAACCAGTCAGTAGGATATTCGGAATCGCCATCGTTGAGAAAATCGTGCTCCATCCTTCGTGCTACGTCCTCTGGAACCTCCATCGACCGATGGTCACGGCCGGGGATCTCGGGCTGTTCGAATTTCGGGGGCATTTTCGCAGGTCGATGGAAAAAGGGGCCGCGCTCCACAAAGGAGCGCGGAATAATTTAGAATGGAGCAGTTACAAAAGAATTCTCTCTTGCTTCAATAGAGCCTGAGATCATTTTCAAAAAAATTCTCTCTTGAATATGATATAAGGAAGTCCACCATAATACTTCGGATTAATGAGTGCAAACCGATACAGCCAATTTTTCAAAATCGCCACGGGAGGTGAATGTGATCCATATCCTTATCAGGAGAGGCTTGCAGGATCTGATGAAGGGCGCAGCCACTGCGAATCGCTACTGATCGACATCCCAACCGGCATGGGAAAGACGGCAGCCGTTACAATAGCGTGGCTCTGGAACCGGGTCGTATTGAAGAACCCAAACTGGCCACGCCGATTGGTCTATTGCCTGCCGATGCGGACGCTAGTTGAGCAGACGCGGGATGAGGTAGGGAAATGGCTGGAAGCAGCGTGGCTGGAATATACCTCCGACGAAATCAAATGGCTAAAAGAGAACTCCCCCGTCGTTCTCATGGGTGGGGAAAGATCGGAGAATGACCAGGCGGAGTGGGATTTGCATCCCGAAAGAGAAGCAATTCTGATTGGCACTCAGGACATGCTTCTCTCACGCGCGCTCAACCGAGGATACGGAATGAGCCGATTCCGGTGGCCGATGCATTTCGGGCTCTTGAACAACGATTGCCTGTGGGTTTTGGACGAGACGCAATTGATGGGCGTGGGAATCGAGACAACGTCCCAACTCGAAGGATTGCGGCAGGACGGAAAACTGGGAACGCACCTCACGTCGAAAACCTGGTGGATGAGCGCCACTCTAGATGAAGCGCAATTAGCCACGGTCGATCACCCTGTAATTCAATCTGGACTGGAAAAATGCGGATTGGCCGAAGATGAGAGAAATTCGGACGGCGTTCGCAAAAAACTCACAGCGGAAAAGCGGCTCCACCTCCACGAGATCACGCTGAGCGACGACAAAAAGGATGATGTAGTCGCCTACACCAAAGCGATCGCCGAATCCCTGAATGAATTGCATGAAACCGACACGTTGACGCTGGCGGTTTTTAATCGTGTCGAACGCGCGCAGATGGTTTACGAAGCACTCGCAGCGCTGAAACCCGACGCGGACATCGCGTTGATCCACTCACGATTCCGGGCGGGAGACCGAGCCGAACAGCAACGAATTCTGGAAAGTTCGAAGAACAGGATCGTCGTCGCGACGCAGGCCATCGAAGCAGGTGTCGACGTATCAGCCCGCGTGCTGATCACCGAACTGGCTCCCTGGTCGTCTGTCGTGCAGCGTTTCGGGCGTTGCCACCGCTATGGAGAAATAGCAGCCGGAGCAGACATTTACTGGATCGATATTCACTCTGACGACGAAAAGAAAAACCACTCTCTCGCGCTTCCTTACGAACCTGAAGAACTTAAAGAGTCCCGTGCAGCTCTCGCTTCGCTGGAGTCGGCCAACGCCACTGGGCTCGAAGGAATCTCGATCAGCCCCCCCAAAATAATCCGTCCGGTGATTCGGCGCAAAGATCTCCTCGATCTCGCCGACACCACTTCCGATCTGGCAGGAAACGATCTCGATATCTCACGCTATGTTCGCGACGGGGACGATACCGACGTGCAGATTTTCTGGCGCGAGGTCGAGGGAGAATCCGAACCCTCCAAAGACTCGCATCCCGCACCGCATCGTGACGAGCTGTGCCGCGTGTCGATCTACCAATTTCAAAAATTCTTACCAAAAGAGAAAGAAAAACGCCGCGTCTGGCGATGGGACCATCTCGACGAAACTTGGACTCAAGTGAGTCGCGCCATTCCGGGACAAATCTATCTAGTCGATTTGGTCATGGGAGGATATTCCCCCGAGTTGGGATGGACAAAAGACAAGAAGCATATGCCAACGCTTCTTCCCGGTGCCAAGGATTCTCCACAAGCTTATGATGGCGACCTCCTTTCTCGCTTGGGCGTTTGGGTAACGCTGGCTGATCATACCCGTAATGTTTGCCGGGAATTGGACTCAATTCTGAAGGTAGTCAACTTGCCCGACGACGAATCCGAGATTCTGCGAACGGCGGCACTCTGGCACGATGCCGGGAAGGCGCATCCCGTTTTTCAAGGCGCGATTAGCGCAGAAGAGAACGGTGAACATGACGACGAAATCTGGGCTAAGGCTAAATCGATGAGCCGATACGACCGCAAGCATTTCCGGCACGAACTTGCATCAGCGTTGATCTGGCTCCAGTCACGAAATGCCAGCGAAGAAACCGCTGACTCAACAGGGTTAGGTGACCGATCCAACTCTGTTGCATCGGAGGCACAACCTTATTCGACCGGCACTGCTTCCGATAATTTGATCGCCTATTTGATCGCTGCGCATCATGGAAAAGTCCGTTTCAGTATCCGGGCGCTGCCGGGCGAGACGGAGCCGAAAGAAGAGGATGCCGTTGAGTTTTTTGCTCGCGGACTCTGGCACGGCGACCGCGTTCCCGGAAAACCGACGGACGAGATCGTGATCGGCGATCTCCGAGTTCCAGCTACAGCGCTCGATTTGTCGTTAATGAGGCTCGGCAATGGTTCGTGGCTTGAGCGGATGATTGGCTTGTTAGAAAGTCCTGAGTTGGGGCCATTCCGTCTCGGATATTTAGAAACTCTGCTTCGCTCCGCCGACATGCGAGCTTCTGCGGAAGAAGCGAAGAAAGGAGGAACAGATGAATGAAATAGTATTGGATGGCTGTAGCCCGGTTCTAATCGCCCACTACTTGAAAGCGCTCGGAATTCATCGAACGATTTCGAAGCAAATGGACCCTTCTTGTCGTTCCGCCTGGAGAAACGACACGTTCGTTCTCTATACAAGATATAGTATTAAAGACATCGTCACTTTCTACGAAGAGTCCTTCCAACCATCGCCCATAGTCGCACCATGGAACGGAGGGAGCGGATATTTCCCTGGCGACAAGGGCGCGAAGAAGATTCTAGAAGCAGTAGTGAGCGGGAAAACACCGAAATTCGAGAAACTACGCAATGCGATCAAAACTTGCAGGACAATTTTGGATCGAGAGGGCATTGTCGACAAGCCTGAAGGCTCGAAAAAGCGCGAGCTATTGGAAATACTCCGTTCCGAACTCAGCGACGAGACGGTAGAGTGGCTTGACGCGGCCTTTATTCTCACTGGCGATTCGCCCAAGTTCCCTCCGTTGCTCGGGAAAGGCGCGATCGATGCAAGATTGGAGTTTTCGAAGGGTTTTGCGACTCAAGTATTAGGAGTATTCGACCGAAATTCTGGACAAATCTCAAAGCACGGACAATCGATGTTGGCAGGCTCTCTTTTCGGATTGCCAGTCGCTGGCCAGCCAAAGGATTCTTTGGGACAATTTTTCCCGTCCGCGGCCGGCGGATACAACTCAACCTCTGGATTTAAGTCCGATTCAAAACTCAATCCATGGGATTTCATTTTCTTAATCGAAGGAATTTTCACGTTCACTTCGGCTGCTATTCATAAATTCGGAACGGCACCGCGTCACTCAGCTTCCGCACCATTTACAGTTCGAGCCTCTGCAAATGGATTTGCAACCAGCACAGAATCTGAGGAGTCATTTAACGACTGGGAGATTTGGATGCCGCTTTGGAGTATGCCTGCCTCCTTCAAGGAAGTAGAACAGGTTTTCCGGGAAGGTCGGGCTGAACTGGGAGGTAAGACGGCAAGTAACGGCATCGACTTCTACCGAGCGGCGTGTAGTCTTGGCGTAGATCGAGGGATCACCGAGTTCCAGCGTTTTGGCTTGATTGTAAGAAACGGAGATGCGCACTACGCGACGCCACTCGACCGCGTTCGTGTAAAACGGAATCCGGATGCCGATCTGATCGCCGAGATTGATCCGTGGCTGAGGCGATTTCGGCAGAAGGCGAAGCAGGACAGCCCTTCGCCGCCCTCCTCAATGACGCGCGCCTTGAGACGGATCGAGGACGGGATCATCCGCTTTTGCAAGTCGCCGGAACCAGCTAACGCGCAAACCTTGTTCATTGCTCTCGGCGAAGGCGAAAAGGCACTGAACACGAGCGTAAAGTGGGCTGAGGAAAATTTCCTAAAACCGCTCGGCGGACTCTCTGCCCGATGGATCGAACTGTCCGATGATGGCACGCCTGAGTTCCGCCTCGCCGCGTCACTAGGATCGATGGTCTCCCGTTTCGGAAATGAATGGATGACGCTGCGGTCGCATCTTGAACCGATCCGTTCGAGCAAAAAGGCCGTCTTCTGGAAACCGGAAAACCAACGTGACGTGATGTGGCACGATGGTGAATTCGTCGACGTGATGAATCGAATTTTACAACGGCGTCTGCTGATGGAAAACCGCGTCGATAATAAGGAGGTTACTCATCTGGCGCGCGTCATAGCACGGCCAGCCGACATCGCCAAATTCATCGAGAAGAGGACCGACGATGCCAAGATCGCAAAACTTTTGTGGTCCATGGTGCTAGTCGAATTCCCGAAAGAGCAGATCCGGTTGAAATCATCGGACGACACTCGATTCGCCCCTCCCTCAATGTATGCTTTGCTGCGTTCTTGCTTCCCTCGTGCAGGTCAAATGGGAGATAGCTCCGAAAAACCCGACATCCCCCTCGCACCAATCATCCACCGTCGGGCTGCCGACAATCAAGGAACCGAAGCCTCCCGTCTAGCAGCTCGTCGTCTTCACGCTTCCGGCCTGCGTCCCGCAGTCTCCGAGATCGCCTTCGAGAAGACTGAACGAATCGCGGCGGCGATGCTCTTTCCGCTTTCACGAAAAGCGGAAGCGGAGTTGCTGAAATCGATCCAGCGCCCATCCCGCGATGAAGAAACTCGGACCGAAAAAAACGATACCGAACCTCAATCAATTACCATCTAAACCACGAACTGAAAAACCATGAACTTCGACGCATTAAAAAACGAGCCGCGCCTTCTTCTCGAAGGAAAACTGAAGCCGATCCAGGGGACCCGCTTCCAACCAACGGGTTTCCCCGATCTCGGCGCATCGACCTACGATTCCGGAGGCACCCGGATGCTCCTGGTGGAATCGGCACAGAGCATGGCCAACCGGCTCGAATCCGTGTGTTGGGACGATCCATCGGACGACTGGGTCGACTCATTGAAAGGGTTGCCGTTCGTGCGGGTAGAGGACGGCGAGGGGAATTTGATTATCACATCAATCGAGGCGTCCCATCGGCTGAACAGTCCGTACATCCTCGATGACAAAACGTTCTTCAATACATTGAAAGAGGAACTCGGAACCTTGGAGAAAGGACAGGTGGATCTTCGAAAACTCGCTACGGTGCTTCTTAAATACGACCCCAACTCACTCATTCACGGAATTTTCCTCGCGAAGAAAGAAATCGCCGGCGGACGGATGCGTTTACCGCGAGTGCTCACTTCGTTTATCGAGGCAAGCAATATCACCGTGGCTTCCAGCGGAGGAGTGAAGCTCGACAGCTACGATCCGAAGGGTGACGCGAAGAAGGGTTTCGGCAACGTCCCCTTCCACCGCGATGAGTTCACCGGCGACATCACGATTTACTTCAATGTCGATCTTTCTCAAATCCGCGGATTCGGATTCGATTCCGCCTCTGAAGATTTACTCATCGGTCTGGCGCTTTATAAGATCCAAGCTGTTCTCCATCGCGGGATGCGTCTGCGGACCGCATGCGATTTGGAGTGGGACGGAAAATGGGTGGACGGTCGCAAACGCCCCGATTCATTCGAAGTCCCGTCGCTCGACGAGATATCCAAGGCTATGCCTGGACTAATCTCCGCTGCGGCCGGGAACTTCGCTGTCCCCACCGTGACAGTCGTGAAATTCGAAGCTTAAATCCCCTTCCCAACATGGTGACGCTGAACATCGAATTTCCCGCGAATCGCTATCACGCGACAGCTTGGGGAACCCACGTAAACGAAGGCGTCATCGAATGGCCACCGTCACCATGGCGCATTTTACGGGCTGTCATCGCTTCGTGGCATTTGAAAGAATCGCACCGTGAGAAAATCTCAGAGGAAACGCTCCACCGGCTTGTCGTAAAATTGTCGGAGACTCTTCCCGTCTACCAGATTCCCGATACGTGGCCCGGACATACCCGCCACTACATGCCGGTGATCGCGGGAAAGAACGAAAAGACGACAAAGATTTTCGACGCCTTTCTCCATATCCAAGACGACGAGAAGTCGCTCCAAATCCAGTGGAGCGCCGAGTTGGATGACGAGGAACGCGAAGCATTCGATAAACTGACTGCTTCATGGAACTACCTCGGTCGCGCAGAAAGTCTCGTCATCGCCGGGACTACAGAAGGGGAACGTTTTTCGAGAGATTCCTTTCCGCTCGACCAGGTCGAAAGCGAGTCGGCGACAGAAGCCGACTCAACAAAACAGATTGTTCGACTTCTCGCACCGATTCCCGACAGCATGTTCGAGGAGTGGAGAAGCGAGACTGGCAAGAAGTTGGCTCCGGTCGATTTGTTGTCTGCGCTACAACTCGATACGGCAGACTTCAAAAAACAGGGTTGGAGCCAACCACCCGGCAGCCGCTGGGTTCGCTATCTTGTTCCGGACGAACTACCCACAGCCAACCCGCGAACCCATTCTGGGGGCGACAACCGCGAATTGCCGACCGTAGCCCGATTCGCCATCGTCAGCGACGTGGCTCCAGCGATTTCCCAAGCACTTTCCATCGGTGAACGCGTTCATCAGTCACTAGTGAAGTGGTCCGATGGCCACCCGGTGTTCACCGGAAAAGACCCGAGTACGCACCACCCGCTCGATGGACACATTCATGCGTTCATCCTTCCCGAAACCAACAATCACCGGGGCACGGTGGACTTTCTCACCGTCTATGCGAAAAATGGATTCGATGATGAGGCTCGGCTCGCGCTGGAGGGCGTGAAAAAAACGTGGGGATACGGAGGTCACGATTTGCAGATGATCTTGCTGGGCCTTGGTCAGCCGAAGGATTTTGGTGGAGACAATCCTAGAGCAGGTCACAGCGGAGTCCTCGCGAAGTCCGCCGTATGGGAATCGCTGACTCCATTCATCCCAACTCGCCATGCAAAAGCCACCCGAACTGGCGTTCCCAAAATCGACCCTGAGAACGGATTACAGATCGGTAGCCCCGAACATGAATTGCGTCGATTATTGAAGCTGGAAGAGATGCCAGAAGTGGAAAGTATCGAGGCGGTTGAAAAAGGCTGCCGTGCCGGTAGCCGGACCATTCCCTGTTTGCAATTTCAGCGTCAGCGAAAAACGGGAAAGGGAAAGAGCGCAGGGAGTCGCGGCTATGCTTTCCGCATAAAATTCGTTGAACCGGTCCAAGGGCCAATCGCTGTCGGGTACTCCAGCCACTTCGGTTTAGGCCTTTTCGTCCCAGCGGATTCCTGATAGATTTGCCCTCATGAACTCTGACGACGATACGGAAATCGCTTCATCGAACAGGGTTCAAGCATCCACTGAAGAGGGTCTGGATGACAGAGAAGGAACTTCCGAAATCCCTGAGCCCACAAGTCGCGATTCGCCATCTCAATCCGTCGGATCTTCTCCCACTGCAGAAGACGACAAACTTTCCCCTCTCGCTCATCTCGTAGCCAACCGCATGGGTGAGGGCGATTCCGGAACAGGCGAACTTTTCACCGACCCCCTCCCCTCGCGGATGCTGAACGAGTTTGTCTACTGTCAGCGCCTTTTCTACTACGAGTTCGTCGAGGGTGTCTTTTTGCACAATGCCGACACGCGCAAGGGCAAGGCAGCTCACTCCCGCGTCGACCGGAAAAAGAGTGGTGCCCTGCCGGAGTCGCGGGCGAGGAAAAGAAAGAAGTCCGAAGACGACAGCGCAGAATCCGAGGTGGGCGACGAACTTCCGGAGACGATCCACAGCCGCTCAGTTTCACTCGGCAGCGAGGAACTCGGGGTCACGGCAAAGCTGGACCTGGTCGAAATCCGCAAGCAGGAGGGTGAGCTTTTTTCTGACCTCCAGGTTTGTCCCGTAGAATACAAGGTGGGCTGTCCGAAGGAAGGTGATGATGGTTTACCGACTCTGTGGGACACAGACAAGATGCAACTTGGTCTCCAGATATTGCTTCTGCGAGAAAATGGCTACGATTGCGACGAGGGCATCCTTTTCTATCGGGGGACCCGACAACGGGTCCGTTTACCGATGACGGCGGATCTGAAAAATTGGATCGCCGAGACAATCAATCAAGCGAGACGTTGCGCAGCGTCGCCGACGATTCCGCCGCCTCTGGATGATTCGCCCAAGTGCGTGAGGTGCTCGCTCGCCCCGGTATGCCTACCAGATGAGACCCGTATGATGCTTGAGGGGCCGACAGTGGACACGCCGGATGCCTCCACGCCGGGCACGAAAAGTCCCCGCCGCCTCATCGCCGGAAGTGACGAGAAAAGAGTGGTCTATCTCTCCACTCCAGGATTGCACGTGGGAATCAGAGGAGAGGTCCTGCGGGTCACGAAGAAGAAAGATCTCGTCGAGGAGATTCCGATCCACAACGTCCTTCACCTCGGTCTCTTCGGCAACGTGGAGGTATCGACACCCGCTGTCCGGGATATGTGTCGCTTGGGCATTCCGGTGTCGTGGTTTTCGATGGGAGGTTGGTTCTACGGTCAGACTCATGGGCACGGACTGAAAAACGTGACTACTCGAATCGCGCAGTTCGCCGCCGCTTCGGATGAGTCGGTTTGTCTTAGTCTCGCCAAATCATTTGTTCGCGGCAAGATTCGCAACCAGCGGACGATGTTGCGACGGAATCATGTGGAGCCGGATGACGCAGCTTTGAAGCGTCTCAAGCGGGCAGCGGATGCGGACACTGCGAAAGCGACTTCGCTGCCGGAGTTGCTCGGCATCGAGGGTGCCGCCGCTCACGTCTACTTCGCACGCTTTTCCGGAATGCTGAAGGCTGGTGACGACGATCCCGATCCTGAAGAAGAACAATCCTCGAAGCCGGAGGAGATGAGCTTCCTTTTCGAGAAGCGCAACCGTCGCCCTCCTCTCGACCCGATCAACGCACTGCTTTCGTTTTCTTATTCTATGTTAGCAAAGGATTGCGCGGTAGCAGCAGCGGCAGTCGGCATGGATCCTTACGTGGGGTTCTTCCACCAGCCTCGCCACGGACGGCCCGCCCTCGCTCTTGACCTCATGGAGGAGTTTCGGCCATTGGTTGCTGACTCGAGCGTGCTCAATGCGGTGAATAACCGGGTGGTGACCGGAACGGATTTCATCAGGGCTGGAGAAGCGGTCAATCTGACTCCGGCGGGTCGGAAGCGCTTTCTGCAGGTGTGGGAGCGGCGGATGCGCGACTCGGTAACGCATCCCGTTTTCGGATACAAAGTCAGCTACAGGCGGGCAATCGAGCTGCAGTTCCGAATGCTGGCCCGGGTTTTGACCGGTGAGATTGCCGAGTATATCCCCTTCATGACACGATGAGAAACACCTGGATTGTGACCTATGACATCTGCGACACCAAACGCCTGAGACGGGTTTTCAAGACGTGTAAAGGACGTGGAATGCATCTGCAGTATTCGGTTTTCGAGTGCGACCTGGATCAACAGGAAAAGGCAGACTTTGAAGCGAGTCTCCACAAGGAGATCAATGACGACGAGGATCAGATTTTGTTCATCGACCTTGGACCTGCCGAGGGCCGGGGAAATCGCGTAATTCACGCGATCGGTCTGCCCTATTATTCGATGGACGCTCCCTGCTACGCTCTGTAGCGACGGGATTATTGACGGAGAAAGATCCGACAATACTTGATACAGATCTTTGACAGATATTTTGAACGCGAGCGGTGAAATGGTGAAACTTTCCCCGAGGGCGCTCGCGCGTTGTAATTACCTGATAATCAATCGCATGACACCCCGGAAATCGACATATTCTCAGACGTTGCTACCAAATCAGCCAACCGCTCGCAAACGTAATTCTTGCGAGTTAAGGGTAAGGGACCCATGATTGGTGGCATTCCACTCTCTCCGGAGAGTGGCTCCATTGAAGCAACTCGGAGCGTGATAGGGCTTGGCATCCTCGTCTTGTTCATTCCACTCTCTCCGGAGAGTGGCTCCATTGAAGCTCGGGGTGTGTGATTCACCATTTCAGCGAGTGACCAGCATTCCACTCTCTCCGGAGAGTGGCTCCATTGAAGCGTTTTTAATTCGCTGATCGGTCATCCTCTCAACACCTACATTCCACTCTCTCCGGAGAGTGGCTCCATTGAAGCACTCAATGGATTATCTGGGAGAAGGGAGCGTTCTACCCATTCCACTCTCTCCGGAGAGTGGCTCCATTGAAGCCAGGATGACGCAATCGACGCGCTTCGCGGAGGAATCGTCATTCCACTCTCTCCGGAGAGTGGCTCCATTGAAGCCTTCTTTCTCGACCGGCAACGACGTTCGACGGCTCTACATTCCACTCTCTCCGGAGAGTGGCTCCATTGAAGCGAAAAAAGTCGAGACGGGGTTTGAAGTGCGGATCCGGACATTCCACTCTCTCCGGAGAGTGGCTCCATTGAAGCGTAAGAGTTCAGCGCGTTGAGAACGCGAGGCTCCGGACATTCCACTCTCTCCGGAGAGTGGCTCCATTGAAGCGTACATGAGGAAGATGACTGTCTGTGTACGACTCTGCATTCCACTCTCTCCGGAGAGTGGCTCCATTGAAGCGAAGAGTTGGAGAACAGGAAGCATGCGGCCAGGGAGCATTCCACTCTCTCCGGAGAGTGGCTCCATTGAAGCCACCAGGTTGAGTCACGTGATGAGTCACACCGTCATCATTCCACTCTCTCCGGAGAGTGGCTCCATTGAAGCGAGGACAGCTTTCATACGCTCCCCAAAGGCTGAGGCTTCATTCCACTCTCTCCGGAGAGTGGCTCCATTGAAGCTGATGGTGATCGGATTACTATGGCTCCTGATAGATACATTCCACTCTCTCCGGAGAGTGGCTCCATTGAAGCAAATCGAGAAACTCCTGCTGAAGACGAGCAAAGAGTCCCCATTCCACTCTCTCCGGAGAGTGGCTCCATTGAAGCACACACCCCCCGACATCTAGACCATAACCCAGCAACCTGCATTCCACTCTCTCCGGAGAGTGGCTCCATTGAAGCTGGCGCTGGATGAAAACCCCGGTCCCAGTCGGGAAATCATTCCACTCTCTCCGGAGAGTGGCTCCATTGAAGCTTCGCTCGATTTCTTCAGGATGAATCCGGACGCAGCGCATTCCACTCTCTCCGGAGAGTGGCTCCATTGAAGCCGGAAACTCCCAGATTGACGCGATCACTAAAGAGATCGACATTCCACTCTCTCCGGAGAGTGGCTCCATTGAAGCGGATAATGGCAACTCGTCTCGCTGAAATCAGCCGCCAACATTCCACTCTCTCCGGAGAGTGGCTCCATTGAAGCAAACCGGGGGGATCGTCGAAAGACTTAGATCAGCCGACATTCCACTCTCTCCGGAGAGTGGCTCCATTGAAGCCGGACCATACCACCGGAACCCGAGAGCCTGACACAACATTCCACTCTCTCCGGAGAGTGGCTCCATTGAAGCCTTCATCCGGATCATTGTCCGCAAGCGACTCTCGACCGACATTCCACTCTCTCCGGAGAGTGGCTCCATTGAAGCGAAAAGAAAGCCCTGGTCGAGGGCCTCCCCCAGCGTCACCATTCCACTCTCTCCGGAGAGTGGCTCCATTGAAGCAGGTGAGGCGACCGTTACCGTCCGCCGTCAGCCCCAGCATTCCACTCTCTCCGGAGAGTGGCTCCATTGAAGCGTCCCAGAGGTAGGACTCTGCGGCTGGATGGTTGTGATCATTCCACTCTCTCCGGAGAGTGGCTCCATTGAAGCGTCTGGAAGCTATCCACCCCGGTCGATCATCCTCCGCATTCCACTCTCTCCGGAGAGTGGCTCCATTGAAGCGATCCAACCATCGGGAAGCCTTTCGTGGTCAAATACCACATTCCACTCTCTCCGGAGAGTGGCTCCATTGAAGCCGGAATGGGGAAACCGCATCGAAGTTCTCAACGACCAACATTCCACTCTCTCCGGAGAGTGGCTCCATTGAAGCTTCGCCTGCGCCACATCTCCGCCTGGAGTTCTTCCGGCATTCCACTCTCTCCGGAGAGTGGCTCCATTGAAGCGGGAAGTATGCGCAAGTGTTAGGGGTGACTGCCACTCCGCATTCCACTCTCTCCGGAGAGTGGCTCCATTGAAGCGACTCATTGCGGTGTCACAATTTCGGACAAGTATCGTCATTCCACTCTCTCCGGAGAGTGGCTCCATTGAAGCGAGGGAGGGGACGACTGGAGCCGCTGCCTTATCAACATTCCACTCTCTCCGGAGAGTGGCTCCATTGAAGCATGAACTGCGACTTGTTCAAGCGCCTGTAGCCTCGACATTCCACTCTCTCCGGAGAGTGGCTCCATTGAAGCGACGATTGGGAAACCCTCGGGTGCATCGAGAGTGGCACCATTCCACTCTCTCCGGAGAGTGGCTCCATTGAAGCAAGAAGGTGCTCAAGATGGCTGAGAAGAAACACGGAACATTCCACTCTCTCCGGAGAGTGGCTCCATTGAAGCTCCGTGTTCAACGATCAGGCTGCGAGCGTAGAGGCTGCATTCCACTCTCTCCGGAGAGTGGCTCCATTGAAGCCAGACCGGCGGCAATCTGTTTCGGATCAGATGGCGCTCATTCCACTCTCTCCGGAGAGTGGCTCCATTGAAGCCGGCTGCTCTGCATTAAAAGTGACCGGCGCGACAAAGTCATTCCACTCTCTCCGGAGAGTGGCTCCATTGAAGCACACGCCGGGCGAGGTGATCCTGGAAGGCTCGACGCCGCATTCCACTCTCTCCGGAGAGTGGCTCCATTGAAGCACAGCGAGCGAGCGAGAGACTGTCATTGCATCAGCGGGCATTCCACTCTCTCCGGAGAGTGGCTCCATTGAAGCACCGACGAGCATGATCGTGTAGTTCTCGCCGCCGCCGCATTCCACTCTCTCCGGAGAGTGGCTCCATTGAAGCGCGTGAGGATATGGATGGTTTTCATGTCAGGGTTTCAGCATTCCACTCTCTCCGGAGAGTGGCTCCATTGAAGCTCGGAAGATGTCGGCACGGCTGAGAAGCGCGAGCTGCCATTCCACTCTCTCCGGAGAGTGGCTCCATTGAAGCGCAGATGTCGCCTGCTTGTAAATCTTGATCTCAAAATCCATTCCACTCTCTCCGGAGAGTGGCTCCATTGAAGCTTTCTTCGTCGCCTTGATCAATTCCGCCCGCGTAGCGTCATTCCACTCTCTCCGGAGAGTGGCTCCATTGAAGCGCGAGCTGCTCATTGGCGGCGGTGATCTTGACTTCGAGCATTCCACTCTCTCCGGAGAGTGGCTCCATTGAAGCAAAGTTGGCACGTCGGATGTTCTCGCATTTTCGCCGACCACCATTCCACTCTCTCCGGAGAGTGGCTCCATTGAAGCGCGTTGAAATAGACCTTTGCGCCCGCGCCCGCGATGGCATTCCACTCTCTCCGGAGAGTGGCTCCATTGAAGCATGGGGGCACCGATCTTTGTCGGGCATCCCGACTGCGACATTCCACTCTCTCCGGAGAGTGGCTCCATTGAAGCCGGGAAGTTCGGTGACATACGCCGGGGGCGGCGGCGGCGCCATTCCACTCTCTCCGGAGAGTGGCTCCATTGAAGCACTCACGACAACTTCAGGCGCTTCGTCAGCGGGTTTCCATTCCACTCTCTCCGGAGAGTGGCTCCATTGAAGCCAAATCAGGTCTCACTGACCTCATCCCCGGTGGTCGCCATTCCACTCTCTCCGGAGAGTGGCTCCATTGAAGCGTTGGATTTGTGACAACATGGCGAACGACCGGCGCGGCATTCCACTCTCTCCGGAGAGTGGCTCCATTGAAGCGTGCCTGGGCTTCGTTGCGCCGGTCGGCTGAATTCTGGCCATTCCACTCTCTCCGGAGAGTGGCTCCATTGAAGCAAGGCAACCTACACCCTGGCACCAATCCCGATTGAGGACATTCCACTCTCTCCGGAGAGTGGCTCCATTGAAGCGGCATGTGCGCGGTGTCGCTCGGAGGTTGAAAGCCTGCATTCCACTCTCTCCGGAGAGTGGCTCCATTGAAGCGATGCCGAGACAAACCCACCCTTTCTTTTCATCGGAGCCATTCCACTCTCTCCGGAGAGTGGCTCCATTGAAGCAACGCGGGCATGGTGCTGACGAGGTCGTTGGATTTCATTCCACTCTCTCCGGAGAGTGGCTCCATTGAAGCAAAAGCGCCGCACTTCACATGAAACTCGATCGAAGGATCCATTCCACTCTCTCCGGAGAGTGGCTCCATTGAAGCAAGCCTAAGCGAATCACTTGCGCCGGGTGTCACAACACCATTCCACTCTCTCCGGAGAGTGGCTCCATTGAAGCAAATCGCTGTCTCTCATCTCTCTCCCCGGCTCTAAGCATTCCACTCTCTCCGGAGAGTGGCTCCATTGAAGCTGTAAAGAAGGGTATCAGCGCAAGCCGGATCTGCTCCACATTCCACTCTCTCCGGAGAGTGGCTCCATTGAAGCGCAGCAGGCCTGCCACCGGATCAACGCAAGCAGGCACCATTCCACTCTCTCCGGAGAGTGGCTCCATTGAAGCGTGGACGAGGTGGGTGCGATGCGGGACGAGTGAGTCACATTCCACTCTCTCCGGAGAGTGGCTCCATTGAAGCCGATAAAGGCATGAATGCAATCAACCTTGTCATTGATGCTCATTCCACTCTCTCCGGAGAGTGGCTCCATTGAAGCCACCCGGCCGGCGTCCCGGTTCCCACCTTTTACGAGCATTCCACTCTCTCCGGAGAGTGGCTCCATTGAAGCATTTTCGTATGGCGGCGTCGTGCTTGACTCGGGCGCATTCCACTCTCTCCGGAGAGTGGCTCCATTGAAGCATGAGGATGGCAATTGCCGTCTGTCCCATGAGCATCGCATTCCACTCTCTCCGGAGAGTGGCTCCATTGAAGCAGGCGATCTTCGGGTATCGGGTGATGCGGGATTCTACATTCCACTCTCTCCGGAGAGTGGCTCCATTGAAGCCGAAAAGCTTCTGGGTCTTACCTCCCGTTGCAGCGGCCACATTCCACTCTCTCCGGAGAGTGGCTCCATTGAAGCAAGTGGCCGAAAGCACCGCTCACTACACCGAAGAAACCATTCCACTCTCTCCGGAGAGTGGCTCCATTGAAGCATTTCCGGCCCTACTAAGGCGGGTCGAGCCGCCCCTTCATTCCACTCTCTCCGGAGAGTGGCTCCATTGAAGCGGGGATTTCGTGAGTCACTGAACGCAGCCGCTCAACGCCATTCCACTCTCTCCGGAGAGTGGCTCCATTGAAGCATGCGTAATGGCCAAGCCTGTCGTCAGCACATCCTCCCTCATTCCACTCTCTCCGGAGAGTGGCTCCATTGAAGCGGCATTGCTGGGACTGCTTGAGGAGTCGCAGTTTAACCCCGGCATCTTTGGCGAGGGCTTTCAAGGTAGTCCGGAACTGGCCCGTTCCTTTGCCTGATCGAGAAAGTGAACTGAACGGACTAAGACGTCGCATGTATACGCAAAAAGGAGCCCACGTCGCGGAAATCATTCGCCTTCTCCACGCAGGAGAGTGCTGCGACATCGCTCGATTGAACGAGTTCGTCGACAAACCAAAGATGCAGGGATGAGTTCAGCAGTACGATCCGACACTCTACGAACACCTAAGGATCAGCATCTGAAGATTCGCAGGCTCACTGCGATAACGCAATTCACATCAGACAACCAACGCAACGGCCCAGCTTCTTGTGCAAAAAAAAGCGCCTGAGCATTTTGCTCAGACGCTTCCTAGTTATACTAGAATTATTCTTACCTCTAAGAATTCCTCCTCCAAGGCATTCAAAACCTTGATCGGATTAAAGAGGCGATTTCTCCCGATTTTTAAACTCGGGATTATGCCCATTTTCACCCAGTTGTTAATTGTGCGTTCACAAACACTGAGCTTCTCCGCTAGTTCCGGTGCTGTCACCAGTAGTTTGGCCTTTGTCAAATGTCATATTTTGTGGAATTTGCGCGACAAAAACATTTCTGCTTTTCCTCTTCGCAATCGCTCAGGCTTCTTAGCATTGCTAATTAACCTGACCGTCATTGCCATTCGTAAACAGCCAGC
>Ga0208903_1000422_pt1 | contig 35251 bp, 46 predicted proteins | sample AntAceMetag02UKJ_FD_184769 | JGI IMG/M metagenome (GOLD analysis project Ga0208903, IMG submission 184769) | Saline lake microbial communities from Ace Lake, Antarctica - Antarctic Ace Lake Metagenome 02UKJ (SPAdes) (version 2) | ecosystem: Environmental > Aquatic > Non-marine Saline and...
ATGCGAGGCTGCACGCCCACTTCCTGAGCAATCGAGCGCGTGCTGCGACCCTGCGCAGCCAACAGAACAATCCGCGCGCGTTTCAGATCTCGCTGAATAATCAGCGGCGATCGGCAGCGGGCCTCAAGCTTCTGGCGGTCGCCCCGCCGAAGCCGAACTTCTCGGGCTTCTAAAATCATGTGACCCTTGAATCACGAATCACCTTCCTTGGAAATCGGGTACTAGGCACCGCGGGCGGGTCCGACCGACCGCCGCATGATGGGCGTTGTCACCCAGCGGACAATCGCGATCGCGCCATCATCGACAATCGCGCGATAGAGCCGGGCGGCCCAATGGTCTGCCTTGAGCATCCGGGCGTCGCGAAACAGTGCATAGGTCAGTGACATCGCCATGACAGCCGCGACACTGCTGATCAGCAGCGCCAGGTTTCCCGGCGCCGACCGGTCTTCGATATGGACGATGTAGAGCAATGAATTGCCGAATGCGAACGTGAACAGGCTTGTCCGGCCGAACACCATCCAGATCGAGTCGGACGCGATATTCGCCATGCGCCGGATATAGCCGAACACGTCGATGAACACGACCGTCGCCGCCACGCCCGTGAGCAGGTAGAGCGGATGGTTAGCATTGCGCAGATAGCCGCGCACTTCAGGCAGTGCGACATTGTAATCGCCAGCCCACATCCAGGCCGCGCAGCCCAGGACCAGCGCGATGAATGCACCGCGCACGCCCCAACCGGGACCCGACAAAAGCAATTCCTGGCCGGGCCGCGCCGCCATCACCTTGCCCATCACCATGCCGGCCACGACAAAACCGAAGCCGTGAAGGATGGATGGCGCGCTGTGATTGAGCATGTTGCCACCGTAGATGAAGGACGAGACATTTTCGGCGCCCGTGAACGTGCCCATGGGGCCAAGGGTCGAGAAAACCGGGAAGGCCGCATGAATGGCCCCGGCAATGAGGACCAGAGGCCAAAGGCCGATCCGAACGCTGACCAGGATCATCAGCGGCGCAAGCGCCAGCATGACTGCGTAGAAGCGCAGGATGTCCGTATAGTACGTGTCGGTGAAGAAGATCGAACACCGCACCCAATAGGCGAAGGACAATTGCCAGGCGACACACATCACCGCACAGGACAGGGCATAGAGGGCCCAGCACTGCAGCGCACGGGACCAGAGGCGCTGTGTGATCACAACGCCATGTCCAGCAGCGAATTTTCGCGCATAGACCAGCTGCAGCATGGTGCCAAACAGACAGAAGAAGACCGGTGCCGACGCAGAAAGGAACAGGCTGAGGCTGCCAAGCACTGCCCCGGCTTCGGTGCGCAGGTTTGCCGCTGTCAAAGCATGTCCAATGATCACGAAGAAGATCGCTACCGACCGCGCCAGATCTATTCCAAGATACCGCATTAACTTTGTCCCGCCCTGAATTTGTAAGCCTTGCCTCCTTTTGCAAGATCGGGGCCTGCCTGCCCGCAACGCGTCCTTAAGAGGTCGGTGTCAGTCTTGACGGATGGAAACCCTTGCCGCCTTTCTCTCGCATCTGGAGCATGAGCGGCGGCTGGCAGGCAATACGGTTGAGGCCTATGGGTCTGACCTGGCTGACTTCTTCAAATTCCTGCGGGTGCATCTTGGCGAAGAGCCGACGCCGAAGGCCCTGGGGCGGCTGAAGGCACGGGACATCCGCGCGCACCTGGCCCAGCGGCGCCGCGACGGCCTGTCGGACGCATCGATTGCGCGCCTGATGTCGTCGATCAAGGCGCTCTACCGCTGGCTGGGCCGGGCCCACGATATCGAGAATGCCGAGATCGCTTACTTGCAGGGCCCGAAACGCAAGGCCCGCCTGCCCCGGCCTGTTTCCATCGAAGCGGCCAAGGACATGATCTTCGAGGCCGAAACCGACCCGGACAGCGAGACATGGATCGGCGCGCGTGACGCCGCCGTGCTGAGCCTGCTCTATGGCGGCGGCCTGCGGATTTCCGAGGCACTGGGCCTGACGGGCGCCGACCTGCCCGCGCCCGAGCGCCTGCGCATCAGCGGCAAGGGCGGCAAGGTGCGCATCGTGCCGCTGATACCGGCTGTGCGCGAGGCGATGGATGCATATGGTGCGCTCTGCCCCTACGCGCTGACGAAATCCGGCCCCCTGTTCCGGGGCGCCAAGGGCGGTGCGCTGAACCCGCGCCTTATCCAGGGACTGGTGCAGAAACTGCGCGGCATCCTGGGCCTGCCGGATACCGCGACGCCACATGCCCTGCGCCATGCCTTTGCAACACACTTGCTCGCGGCCGGCGCCGACCTGCGTGCGATCCAGACCCTGCTCGGGCATGCGTCCCTCTCGACCACGCAGGTCTATACCGGCGTCGATGCGAGCCGGCTGCGTGAAGTGCACGCGGCCGCGCATCCACGGGCTTGAAGAGGCGAGGTCTTGAGGAACTCATCCTGAGCGAAGTCGAGGGATGGGCGCGGGCCGCACGGAACTCGTCCTTGGACTTCGCTCAGGATGAGCACGCCAGAGGGATCAGGGCGCGAGCTGGCCCGTGATCGCATCGGCCAGAAGCCAGCCGGCCGGGGTCAGCGACAGAGTTGTGCCATCGAACCGTACCCAGCCTTCTGCAACAAAGGCGTCGATCCTGTCACGCGGCACGGGCTGGCCGGACAGGGTTTCGATGCGCTGCACGTCGAGGCCATCGATCGCACGCAGGCCCATGGCGATGAGCTCGCGGGCGATATCCAGCGGATACAGCGTTGAGGCCTCGCCCCAGCCGGAGCCGAGCGCAACGACATTGGCGATATAGGCCTCGGGTCGCCGTTCCGCCTCGCTGGCATAGCGTTTGCCGCCGACGCTGACGCGGCCATGGGCGCCTGGCCCGACCCCGATCCAGTCGCCGCCATGCCAGTAGATCTGATTGTGGCGTGAGCGGAATTCCGGCCCAGCGGCATGGTTGGACACTTCATAGGCGGGCAGGCCGGCCTGCGTGGTGATGGACTGTGTCAGCTCGTAAAGATCGGCCTGCGCATCCGGGTCCACGGGGATGAGTTCGCCGCGTGCAACCGCCTTGCCGAACGCCGTGCGCTGTTCGATGGTCAGTTCGTAGAGCGACAGGTGTGGCGCGCCGAGGGCCAGCGCATCGCCGAGTTCATCGCCCCATTCATCGATGGACTGGCTGGGGCGGGCATAAATGAAATCGATCGATACATTCGGGAAGACATGCAGCGCGCGCTCGACGGCAGCGCGGGCCGACACGGCGTCATGATCGCGGCCGAGGAAGGCGAGCGCATTGTCGCGCAGGGACTGGACACCAATGGACAGGCGTGTGACGCCTGCCGCCTCGAGACCCCGCAGGTCGGCTCGCAGGACGTCGTTCGGATTGGCTTCCAGCGTGATCTCGGCGCCCGGCTTGATGCCGAAAACCTCTTCGGCAGTGGCCAGCAGGCCCGCAATCTCGCCCGGCTTCAGCAGGGAGGGCGTACCGCCACCGAAATAGACCGTATCGAGCGCGCCATGTTCCGGCAGGCGCGGGCGGTGGATGCGGATATCGTCCGAGATCGCCTTGAGCAGCGGCTCGGCCGACCGGGCCTTGGCTGCATACACATTAAAGTCGCAGTATGGGCATATTTTTGAACAGTACGGCCAATGGACGTAGAGTCCAAATCCATATCGTGGACCGAAAGGCGCCAGATGCTCAGCCACTAAAGCAGGGCCCCCTTGAGCCTGGCGACGGCGGCGGCGCGGTGGCTCATGCCATGCTTTCGGGCAGGATCCATTTCGCCAAACGTGATGGTTTCACCGTCGGCGACAAACATCGGGTCATAGCCAAATCCCTGGTCTCCGCGCGGCGGCCAGACCAACTGGCCATGCACTTCGCCTTCGAAGACGGCTTCTTGTCCGTCCGGCCAGACGACCGCCAGGGCACACACGAATTTCGCAGACCGGTCGGCAGCACCGATCTCCTGCAATTCCTGTTCGACCTTCTCCATGGCGCGGTAAAAATCCCGGGGCTCGCCGGCCCAGCGGGCCGAATAGATACCCGGCGCGCCGCCCAGCGCGGTCACCGACAGGCCGCTATCGTCGGACAGGGCCGGTGCGCCAGTCGCCAGCATGGCCGCGCGCGCCTTCAGCAGCGCATTGCCCGCAAACGTGGTTTCTGTCTCGTCGGGTTCGTCGAGATCGAGTTCCAGCGCCGAGACAACAGTGAATCCAAGGGGTTCAAACAGGTCTTTCAGTTCGGCAACCTTGCCCTTGTTGTGGGTTGCGGCAACGAGTCGACCGGGCGTGAGCGTGCGAACTGTAATTTTTTCACCTGTTTCTGAAATGGTTCCATTCTTGCTTTACCTGCAAATACCTATATCGTTAATCGGTAAAGGTGTACGGTTTTGCGATAAGCGCACCTACGCCATAGACCATGAGCGCAATACGGTGAAGAGACAGCCATGAGCAAACAGGCAAGAAACTCGATGGCTGCCATCATGACAGTCCTTGTGACCATCGTGATGTGGATGACGGCAATCATTGGGGTCGTGTTCCTCGCCAGCGTCGGCGCAGCCATCTACGCCCACCACAATGGCGGCTCGATCGACGCCCTGAATATTTCCGTCACCGACGGAACTGACAGCCTGCCGGCCCTGATCGCGGGCCTGATCGGCGGGCTCATCGTAATCCCGGCGGTTATCTATGTCTGCGTCCTGCTGCGCCGTATCCTGGCGACGCTGGCCGACGGCGACCCGTTCGTGCCCGAGAATGCCAACCGCCTGAGCCGCGTGGCTGCGACCATTGCCGTCACCCAGCTGCTGCGCATTGCCGTGGCCCTGGTCGTCGGATTCAGCTTTGACAAGGCCAAGATCGGGTTCAATCTCGACCTCATCCCATGGGCGTCGGTTGCGGCGCTGTTCATTTTGTCCCAGGTCTTCCGCGAAGGCACACGCCTGCGCGACGAAGAAAAAATGACCATTTAGGAGGGTAGAAGATGTCTATTCGCGTAACCCTCGACCGTGTGCTTCTGGACCGGCGCATGTCCCTGACCGAGCTGTCGGAACGTGTCGGTGTCACTCTCGCAAACCTGTCCATCCTGAAAACCGGCAAGGCCAAGGCCGTGCGCTTCTCGACACTTGAGGCCCTTTGCCGCGAACTCGGCTGCCAGCCCGGCGACCTGCTCTTATTCGACGAGGAAGGCGAGGAAGGCCGACGACGCGTCGCCGCCGAATAGCCTGCGCGACCGGAACCAGCCGCCTACCTCCAGGCAGAGGCCATATGAAACGTGTTCCCGTCGCTCTCGCCGCCTGTCTCAGCCTGCTCGCCGCTTGCGGGAGCGGCAATTCGGAAGTCGGCGAATTCAAGAACGACTGGCTCGGCAACGAGATCAAGATCAAGTCGCTGACCGACCCCAAAATCGACGGCGTGATTTGCCATCTCGCCTTTTTCGACCGCGGCGTCTGGGACCGGATCGGCAAGGGCAACTGGTTCGAAAACCCGTCTAATTCCTCCATTTCCTGCCTGCAGACTGGCCCGGTGACGATCCGCAATATCGATCTCGGCCGGTCGGGCGAAGAAGTCTTCGACCAGAACCAGAGCCTGGTGTTCAAGCAGCTGGCCGTGCGGCGCATCTATGACGCCGACAGCGACAGCCTGATCTATGTGTCGTTCAGCCGGAAACCGATCGACGGATCGGCCAAGATGAGCGTGTCCACGGTGCCACTCTATGGCCGCGATGTGGGCTGGGAACGCGGCAAGCCGACCCCATAGTCCCCTTCTGGACTTCGCCCTGCGTCAATTTATAACATGCATATTATATGCATGTTATGTTGATCGACGAGCGATATGGCGTATATGTGCTGCATGGTCGTCGGCACCACCGGTCCGGCGCATTGAAAGGCAGACATCATGGCAAAACCCAGTTTTGCAGCAAAGCTCATTGGCGGCCTCGCGGTCGGCGCCGTCATCGCTACATGCGTCGTGATGGGGCTGGTATGGCTGCTCAGCCGGTCCTCCATGGGCGCGGACATGTCAGGTCATGGCTGGGTCGCCCTGCTCGCCGGGACAGTCGTTTCATTCATCGTCGCCGGCGTCCTGACCACCGTACTCGTCCTTGGCCGGAGGAACGGGTTTGACGAAGGCGCACACGAGATTGTCTGGGACACCCGCCACTCCGACGAGGCCTAGCGACCATGCGGCTGAACCTGCAGACAGATTTCGCGCTGCGCACGCTGATGCACCTTGCCGTCAACACGGACCGCCGCGTCACCATCGCAGACATCTCCGAGACCTTCGGCATCTCAAAGAACCATTTGATGAAAGTGGCGCAGGCGCTCGGCCAGGAAGGCATCATTGCGACCGAGCGGGGACGCACCGGCGGCCTCAGCCTGGCCCGAAGGGCGTCGGACATACGCGTTGGTGACGTGGTGCGTCGCATGGAAGGCAATGCCGCCCTGGTGGAATGCTTTCCGGGCGGCGCGGGTGGCTGCCGCATATCGCCGGCCTGCCGGTTGCGCGGCGCGCTGGCCGACGCGCTGGAAGCTTTTTTCGCGAGCCTGGACACGTGGTCAATCGCAGACCTCGTGGGCGGCAATGCGCCGCTGTACGATTTGCTCGCCATGGGAGAAACCGCATGAACCCTGCCCTGCGCACGGCCGAAGAACGCCGCCGCGAGATCCAGCTCAATGCTGACCGCATGAGCATCGACGACGCTTACATTTCGGAATTGGTCGAAACCTTTTATGCCCGGGTCCGCGCTGACGCCACGCTCGGCCCGATCTTCAACAAGGAGATCGGCGACAACTGGGGGCCGCACCTCGCCCGCATGAAGGATTTCTGGGCCTCCGTCGCCCTGAATGCCGGGCGCTACAATGGCAAGCCGGTGCCTGCGCACCAGAAGCTGACGGGCGTGACGGCGGCGCACTTCCAGATCTGGCTGGGCCTGTTCCGGAAAACGCTGGAAGATACCGCGCCGAGCCCTGAAGCCGTCCCTTACTTCATGGAACGGGCGGCTCGCATTGCGCAAAGCCTGCAACTCGCCATGTTCGGATTGCCCGGTCTTGCCCGGCCCTGATGCCCGTTTGGCGCGCAGTCCGGGACGCAGTAAAGCCATTGCAGGCTAAATATGATCCGGAAGACGCACACTGGAGGCCAACATGACAGTCCCTCGCGAATACAAGCATGCTTCTGAAGACTTTTACGCCTTCCTTGAGGATGCCGAGCGGGCCGCCATGCTGCAGACGAGCCACCAGACCTACACGATGGTCGATGCTGTGCTCCAGGTCTTCCGGCGCCGGCTGACGCCATCGCAAGTGCTGGTCTTTGCGGGTGTTCTGCCGCCCTGCTTGCGCGCCCTGTTTGTCGAGAACTGGCATCCGGGCGAACCCGTCCTGCCCTTCGCCCACCGCGCGTCCCTGACACACGAAGTCCAGTCCGTCCGGTCGCAGCACAATTTCTCTCCGGACGATTCCATTGCGGCCGTGGCCAATGCCCTGCACCTGAATGTCGGCCGCGACGCGTTCGCCGATGTCCTGCAAAAGATGCCTGAAGGCAGCGCGACTTATTGGGCGCAAAGCCCGCCGTGACGCCCTAGGCCAGCGCAGCGCGCTGGGCAGCGAACAGTTCGTTACAGCCCATCTCGGCAAGGCGCAGCATCTCGTCGAGTTCCTTGCGGCTCAGAGGACGCTCTTCGCCCGTACCCTGCACTTCGATGAAGCCGCCATCCGAGCTCATTACGACATTCATGTCGGCTTCGCCCTGGCTGTCTTCGGGATAATCGACATCCAGCACCGGGAAATCCTGGTAGACGCCGACGGAAATGGCCGCCGCCTGCTTCTGGACCGGATCGGCCTTGATGACGCCTTCTGATTTGAGGTAGCGGCAGGCCAGCGCGAGCGCGACAAAGCCGCCGGTGATCGAGGCGGTGCGCGTGCCGCCATCGGCCTGCAGCACGTCGCAGTCGATCGTGATCTGGTTTTCACCCAGCGCGGCCAAGTCGACGACCGAGCGCAGGCTGCGCCCGATCAGGCGCTGGATTTCCTGCGTACGACCGGACTGCTTGCCCGCAGCGGCTTCGCGGCGTCCACGTGTATGTGTCGCGCGGGGCAGCATGCCGTATTCTGCCGTTACCCAACCGGCGCCCTTGCCCTTCATCCAGCCCGGAACACTTTTCTCCCAGCTGGCCGTGCACAGGACATGCGTGTTGCCGAATTTCGCGAGGCACGAGCCTTCGGCATACCTTGTCACGTTTGTCTCGAGCGTTATCTCACGCAACTGGTCGAAAGCGCGTCCGGAAGGGCGGATAAGCTGGGTCATGACTGGGTCCTCTTTTCTGCCCCGCCTGATTGCGGGTTTTGGCCGCCCTGTCTACACCGGACGGGCATCAGGATTTTACGAGGGGCAAAATGGCCAGTGATATCGAGATCGCCCGGGCGGCGACAAAGAAGCCTGTCACCGAAATCGGCGCAAAGCTCGGTATCCCCCCAGAAAACCTCATCCCCTATGGCCATGACAAGGCAAAGATCGCCGCGCATTACCTGTCGGGCCTTGGCGCGAAACCCGATGGCAAACTGGTCCTCGTCACCGCGATCAGCCCGACGGCAGCCGGAGAAGGCAAGACGACCACCAGCGTCGGCCTCGCCGATGCAATGAACCGGATCGGCGCGAACACGCTGCTCTGCCTGCGTGAGCCCTCGCTCGGCCCCTGTTTCGGCATGAAGGGCGGCGCAGCGGGCGGCGGCTATGCGCAGGTCGTTCCGATGGAGGATATCAACCTCCACTTCACGGGCGACTTCCACGCCATCACCTCGGCGCACAACCTGCTGGCCGCCATGGTCGACAACCATATCCACTGGGGCAGTCCCAGCGGGCTGGAGCCCTCCCGCGTGACCTGGCGGCGTGTGCTCGACATGAATGACAGGAACCTGCGCGAGATCGTTACCGGCCTTGGCGGGCCCGGCAATGGCGCGGCGATGGAGAGCGGGTTCGATATAACGGTCGCGTCCGAGATCATGGCAATTCTTTGCCTCGCGACAGACGCAACTGATCTCGAGCAACGCCTCGACCGCATCATTGTCGGCTATCGGCGCGACCGCACTGGCGTCACCTGCGCCGACATCAAGGCGACCGGCGCGCTGATGGCGCTACTGAAAGATGCCATGCTGCCCAACCTCGTGCAGACGCTGGAGAACAATCCCTGCCTCATCCATGGCGGGCCTTTCGCCAATATCGCGCATGGCTGCAATTCCGTGATCGCGACGCAGGCCGCACTCAGGATGGCCGACTATGTCGTGACCGAAGCCGGTTTCGGCGCCGACCTCGGTGCGGAGAAATTCTTCGACATCAAGTGCCGCCAGTCGGGCCTGCAACCGGACGCCGCTATTCTGGTCGCCACGGTGAAAGCACTGAAACTGCATGGCGGTCTCGCAAGGGACGCGCTTGGCAGCGAAAACGTCGCCGCGCTTGAGACCGGACTCGCCAATCTGGGACGCCACATCGAGAACCTTCAGCAATACGGGTTGCCCGTCGTGGTCGCGATCAACCATTTCACACAGGACACGCCGGCCGAGATTGCGGCCATCGAAGCCTATTGCGCCAGTATCGGCGTGCGCGTCGCACTCTGCACGCACTGGGCCGACGGTGGCAAAGGTGCCGAAGCCCTTGCCCGGATCGTGACAGAGACGCTGGCAACACAGCCCGCAGATTTCCGTACGCTTTATGCCGATGACCTGCCCCTCTTCGACAAGATCGAAACTGTCGCCAAACGCATCTACCGCGCCGACCACGTCGAAGCGCCGCGCGCCGTGCGTGACCAGCTGGCCCGCTGGGAAGCGGACGGCTTTGGCTGCCTGCCCGTCTGCATCGCCAAGACGCAATACAGTTTCTCGACGGATCCGGCCCTGTACGGCGCACCGGAAGGCCACACGGTGCGCCTGCGCGAAGTGCGCCTGTCGGCCGGCGCGGGATTTGTTGTCGCCATATGCGGGGACATCATGACCATGCCGGGCCTGCCACGCCATCCGGCAGCGGAGACGATCCATCTCAATTCAGACGGCCTGATCGAAGGGTTGTTCTGAGCAACCTGCCCAAGGAGCTCATCCTGAGCGAAGTCGAAGGATAGGGCTCCGTGCGGATGGACGTTCAGCCCGCGCTCGTCCTTCAACTTCGCTGAGGATGAGCGCTTCAGGCAGGCGGTGACTCATATTAGCAAAAACGCTAATTAGCATTTATGCAAAACACAGTCTTCAAGGCCCTGGCCCATCCGGCGCGCCGTCAGGTCCTCGCCCTTCTGCGCAATGGGCCCCGCCTTGCGGGCGACCTGGCGGCCGAATTCGAGTCGAGCTGGCCGACCATGAGCCGGCATCTCGCCGTATTGAAGGATGCCGACCTGATCACCGCCGAGCGACAGGGCAACCAGATCCTCTACCGCGTGAACACAAGCGTGCTTGAAGACGCTGCCACGGCCCTGCTCGGCCTGATCGGCAGCGATAATGGAGACGACGAGCTGAAGGCGGCCGCAGAATGAAGCCCTATATCCTCACCGGACTGGCTTGGGGCGCCGCCATGGTCGCCGTGTCGTGCGGCATTGTCATATATGCAAGCGGCTTGCTGCCCGAGAGCAACCAGATTCCGCTCCATTTCGGCGCTGACGGCATGCCGGACCGGTTCGACAACAAGTCTGACGCCCTGATTGTCCTGTGGTTGTTGCCTTGCGTGACCGCCGTCGTCTCGGCGATCATGGCAATCGCACCTTTCCTCGACCCGCGAAAACAGAACTTGGCGGTCGGACGCAAGGCATATGTCGTGACCTGGATCTGCGTGACAACATTGATGACACTGGTCACTGCGGGGGTTGCCTTTGGCATGGTGAAAGGCGCGGGCCAGCCATTCAACACATCGGGCATGGTCCGCTGGATCATTGCGGGTGTCGCCGTGTTATTCATCGTGATGGGCAATTACCTGCCCAAGGCGCGGTCGAGCTTCATCTTCGGCGTGCGCACATCCTGGACACTGTCCTCTGATATCGCCTGGGAGAAAACCCTCCGTCTTGCCGGGCCCCTGTTCATGATTGCGGGCGTCCTGGGACTGATCGGCGCGTTCGTCTTCAGCGGCCTCTTCCTGGCACTGCAATTGACCGCCCTGATCCTGAGCGTCGTGCTGATCCTGTTCGTCTACTCCTATTTCGCCTGGCGCAGCGCAGATGACCGCGACGATGGGACCAGCCTCACTGTCTGAACGCCTATTGTACCGGGGCCACCGCGCCCCTAATCAATAGGCATGTCCCTGACGCCCGACAGCCAGTCCCTGATGCAGCGCCTCGACCAGCGCTCGCGCGACATCTTCAAGGAGATCGTCGAGGGCTACCTGACGACGGGCGAGCCCGTCGGCTCGCGCACCCTGTCGAAAGGCGTGATTGCTCTGTCACCGGCCTCGATCCGCAATGTCATGGCCGACCTGACCGATCTCGGCCTGCTTGATGCCCCGCACGTGTCGGCGGGCCGCGCGCCCACGCATCGGGGCCTTCGCCTGTTCGTCGACGGCTTCCTGGAGATCGGCGAGCCGTCCAGTGCCGACAAGCGCGAGATCGAGGAGCGCCTGCGCGGCGCAGGCGGCGACCTGCAATCGGTGCTCGGCGAAGCGTCGAACATCCTGTCCGGCCTGACTGGCGGTGCGGGCCTTGTGGCCTCGCCCACACGCGAAACAGCGATCCGCCACGTGGAATTCGTCCCCCTGGCCAGCGGCGAGGCACTTTGCGTCCTGGTGACAGAGGACGGTGACGTCGAGAACCGGCTGGTCAAGATTCCGGACGGCCTGCCCGCCACGACCCTGATCGAGGCTGGAAATTATCTCTCCACCCGCATGAAAGGCCGCACGTTGGCCGAAGCCGCGGTCGATGTACGCGAGGAAATCAGCTCACGCCGCGCTGCGCTGGATACCGCTGCCGCAGCGCTTGTCGAGGCCGGACTTGTCCAGTGGAGCGGTGATGCGCCGGGCCGGGGTCGGTCGCTGATTATACGCGGCCGGGCCAACCTGCTTGAAGACGCAGGCGCGGCCAATGACCTCGATCGTGTGCGGCAACTGTTCAACGAGCTTGAACGCCAGCAAAGCCTGCTCGATATCCTCGACACGACACGCGAGGCCGATGGCGTGCGCCTGTTCATTGGCGCGGAGAACCAGCTTTTTCCGCTCTCGGGTTCAAGTGTGATCGTGGCCCCCTATATGGGCGGTGCAAAACATGTCATTGGCGCGCTCGGCGTGATCGGCCCGACCCGGCTGAATTATGCCCGCGTGATACCGATGGTGGACTATACCGCAAAGGTGATCGGCGAAATCCTCGCCGCCCAGCGCGCAAAGGATGGGAAATGATGAACGACGAGACCAAGACCGGCCAGAACGCCAACATCGATCCGAATGCCTCCAGGGCCGACCTCAAGTCGGCCGCCGATGACATGTTGAAGAATGCCCGGGCCCAGGCGGCCGAAAGCATGGAAGCCGAGGCCGACACGGAAATCTCGCCCGAACAGGAAGCCATGCGCCTGAAGATCGAGGCCGAGGACCTGCGCGAGCAATTGCTGCGTACGCTGGCTGACCTCGACAATACGCGCAAGCGGGCCGAGCGGCAGGTCTCCGATGCCCGCGTCTATGCCATCGAACGTTTCGCTGGCGACCTTCTCAGCGTCTCCGACAACCTCGCCCGCGCCCTCGCCGCCCTGCCGGATGAAGATCGCGCCAACCTGTCGGACGCCGGCAACAACCTGCTCAGCGGCATCGAGATGACCGCCAAGGAACTCGAAACCGCGCTCGGCCGTCACGGCGTCAAACAAATCGATGCCGCACCCGGCGCGACTTTCGACCCCAACCAGCACCAGGCTGTCGCCCAGATACCCTCTGAGCAACCGTCCGGCACGATCGCATCCGTGTTCCAGCCCGGCTGGAAAATCGGCGACCGCACATTGCGCGCGGCGATGGTGGCTGTGAGCGCGGGGAACGCGAACTAGGGGCGCGCTGCCTACTGCTTCACGAAAATGTCGCTGCCGATACGGGTGGCGGCCCAGAGAAATTCGGCTTCGTTCTCTTCTTTCACGTCAGACTCGTGCAGGAATTTCGCTTTGATCCGGGGATAGCCTTCCTCGTCGGCCATCTGTCCGGCCCAGGCAATGACCGTTCCGTATGTCTCGTAACTGCACGTGAACGCGATCCGGTCGCCGTTGGCCCAGCCGATGACGGGCACTTTCATCACGCCTTCGTCGGCGACACCGGAATCAAACGTCCCGGATATCTTCGCGCCGTCCTGCTTAAGCTCCAGCACCGAGTTGCGCGAACTGACCCATTTTCCTGAAAAACCCACCACGTACCCTCCCGATTGAGGCCATCGCACCGCTCGCGCCTGTCGCGGGCCGCTGCCGCCTGCCCGGACTATCGGGCATCGGCGCCGGTGCGGACTTGACCTTTATCAACCCGGTCGGGACGGGCCACTTTCCACGCCGTCACCGTGCCGGGCTGCCAGTTCGGCACAATCACGGTATCGCCGAATATCTTGAGGTCGTTCTGCAGGATTGGCGTCGCATCGCCTGTCGTGTCGAGCAGCGTCGTGACGGTGCCGTCCTCGGCGACATAGTGGACCTGCCCGGTCCATGACGACACAAGGTAGCCGCCGCCCGGCACGAGGCCGATTCCGTCCGCATCGATCATGCCGGATGCTATTTCGGTGATCATTCCGTCGGCGGTTACGGCGTAAAGCGAGCCTGTGTCCATGGTCGAAACCAGCAGCTGGTCGCCATCCCCCAGCACACCATTGATGCCGCCGAAACGCGCGTCCTCCAGCCAGAGCGTGGCCGCGCCATCCGTGATGCGGTGAATGCCGCCCGTGCCGGAATCGGAGACGTAGACAGCGCCATTCCAAGCCGAGACGCCATTCAGGAAGACGGCGCCGTCGACCGGGATTTTCTTGCCGAGCCCGCCCTTGTCCACATCGAACACCATGACGACGTCAATGTCAGAGGCGTAGAGCTTGCCGTCCTGGATCGCGAGCCCCTTCGGCCCGTTGACCTTGGCGGCCCAATACTTCTCGATCAACTGGCCGTCAGGCGAGATCTTCGAGATGAAGCCGTCGCCATTTTTCGCGTCACCGTCATCGATCCCGACATTCGAGACGAGAAAATTACCGTCAGGCGCGCGGACCAGGCTCTCGGGCGCCGCAAATCCATCCGCGATCCATAGCTGTTCAATTGTCGGTACGGCGGCGACCTGAACTGGCGCTGAGGCGCAGGCGGCCATCATGGCAAAAGTTGGAAAAGCGAAATAGCGCAGCATTGATCATGCCTCCCTGACTGGACTGCCCGCCATCTTGCGGGCGGGCCGGTCCACTATGCCGATCTTTGTGCGCAGGGCCAGGCTCGCCGCCTAGCCCGTGGCGTCGATGCGCAGGAGCACGCCGCTGGCATCATCGCGGGCCTTGATCCGGTTCATGTCGCGTCCGGGCGCATCTTCGAACGCGCGCAGGACCGCCACCGCACCGCTAAGTCCTGTGTCGGCGACAAGATCCACGAAACGTTCCGGCGTGTGCGTGCCATAGGGCGCAATCAGCCGGTACAGACCGTCGCTCATCAGGCAGATCGTATCGCCCGGCGCCAGGACGACCGCCTGAGTCTCCAGGTTCGCTGCCGCATGCGGATCGAGCCCGAAGCCGGTGCGGTTGGCGTTCGATCGCCGCCGGTCGGTCTGCAGCTGCGCGAGGCGTTCTTCCGGCGACACGGCCAGCAGGCGGCGCGCCGTCACCGTCTCATCCTCCGCCTTGCCCGGTGAACCGATCACGGTAACGCAGGCGGCGCGCCGCAATAGCGCCATGCAGTCGCCAAGCCAGGCGAACACGGCCCGGTCATTCACAACCTGCATCCACATGCCAGACGCGATGGGCCGGGCCTCGCCGGGCAGGTCGTCAAGCGGGATGCGCGTGGATGCCTCTGCACGGGCGCGAACATCCGTCAGGGCTTTCGCGAAATAAGCTTCGGGCATTTCGCCAAGCGCCGGCGGCGCCATCAGGCGCGCACTGAGTGCTGCGGCAATCCATGCGGCGCCGCTCTCGGCGTCCGGGAAGGGCCTGAGATGCGTGACATCGGTTGCCCCGCCCAGCGCCCAGGCGGTGCCGGCGGCCTCGTCAAAGCCGAACCGGTCGTCGCCCGTCCTGCCCGGCGTGCCGGGATCGTTCACGGTTTCCAGAACCACAATTTGCACACCCGGCATCAAACGTGCCCGCGCCGGTCGGTGCCGAGGCTAATCCGCGAGACAACACGCCCCGCACGTCCGGGTTTCGTATAAATCATGGGGCCGCCTTCCCTGGTGTTTGGTGCAGCAAAGATGGACTGACGGCGCAGCCGCGACAACCGGCAGGGCCCGGCGCACGGCCCAATTCGCGTTTCAAATCGGTAATGGCTGCCGGAATGGCTTCCCTGACGCCGTTGATACTGGTTAAACCCCGTGTAAAAGCGCCGCATTACCCCTTGAGCGGGGGGATCGGCTCACCATATCGCACCTGAATAGGCGAACGGCTTTAAATTCCGTCCTCGCCGTCTCATATGAACCCTTGAGAGCCACTGGCTTCCGGGGCTGCTGAGCAGACCGAACCCAAACACGGCCCGTGGCGGCTAACAAAAGAGAGACATGCAATGAGCAAGATTATCGGTATCGACCTTGGGACCACGAACTCCTGCGTTGCCGTCATGGAAGGCGGCACGGCAAAAGTCATCGAAAATGCAGAGGGACAGCGCACCACGCCGTCCGTCGTCGCGTTTACCGAAAGCGGTGAACGCCTGATTGGCCAGCCGGCCAAGCGCCAGGCCGTCACCAACCCCGATTTCACCTATTACGCCATCAAACGCCTGATCGGCCGCACCTATGCCGACCCGACCGCCCAGAAAGACAAGGCCATGTCGCCCTTCGACATCGTCGAAGGCAAGGCAGGCGATGCCTGGGTCAAGGGCCGCGATCAGGACTATTCCCCCCAGGAAATTTCCGCCTTCATTCTCACCAAGATGAAGGAAACGGCTGAAGACTATCTCGGCACACCAGTGACGCAGGCTGTCATCACGGTGCCAGCCTATTTCAACGACGCCCAGCGTCAGGCCACGAAAGATGCCGGCAAGATTGCCGGCCTGGAAGTGCTGCGCATCATCAACGAACCGACTGCGGCGGCCCTCGCCTACGGCCTCGACAAGGGCGAGAACAAGACAATCGCGGTCTATGACCTCGGTGGTGGTACATTCGATGTCTCGCTGCTCGAAATCGGCGACGGCGTGTTCGAAGTTCTCTCGACCAATGGCGACACCTTCCTCGGTGGTGAAGACTTCGACCTTCGCATCGTCGATTTCCTCGCAGCCGAGTTCAAGAAAGACCAGGGCATCGACCTCAAGACTGACAAGCTCGCCTTGCAGCGCCTGAAGGAAGAAGCCGAGAAGGCCAAGAAGGAACTTTCGTCGGCCAACCAGTACGAAGTGAACCTGCCCTTCATCACGGCAGACGCCACCGGCCCGAAACACCTCAATATCAAGCTGACCCGCGCCAAGCTCGAAAGCCTTGTCGAAGACCTCGTCAAGCGCACCATCGAGCCGTGCAAGAAAGCCTTGAAAGACGCTGGCAAGACGGCAGCCGACATTGACGAAGTCGTTCTCGTCGGCGGCATGACCCGCATGCCCGCCGTGCAGGAAGCGGTTAAGAAATTCTTCAACCGCGAACCGCACAAGGGCGTGAACCCGGATGAAGTCGTGGCGCTCGGCGCCGCGATCCAGGGCGGCGTGCTGCAAGGCGACGTCAAGGACGTGGTCCTACTCGACGTGACCCCGCTTTCGCTCGGTATCGAAACGCTGGGCGGCGTGTTCACGCGGCTCATCGACCGCAACACGACGATCCCGACCAAGAAAAGCCAGGTCTTCTCGACAGCTGACGACAACCAGGGTGCCGTGACGATCAAGGTCGCACAGGGCGAGCGCGAAATGGCCGCGGACAACAAGCAGCTCGGCCAGTTCAATCTCGAAGGCATCCCGCCAGCCCCGCGCGGCCTGCCGCAGATCGAGGTCACGTTTGACATCGACGCCAACGGCATCGTGTCAGTCTCGGCCAAGGACAAGGCCACCGGCAAGGAACAGCAGATCACCATCCAGGCGGATGGCGGCCTGACGGATGAGGACATCAAGAAAATGATGGCCGACGCCGAAGCCAATGCCGGTGCGGACAAGGCTCGCCGAGAACTCGTCGAAGCCAAGAACAATTCCGAAGCGCTGATCCACCAGACTGAAAAGCAGGTGGTCGAGCATGCCGACAAGGTCTCCGCGGAAGTGAAGACCGAAATCGAAAAGGCCATTGAAGAGCTCAAGGCGGCGCGCGAAACGGACAATGTCGGTGACATCCAGGCCAAGCACCAGGCCCTGATGACGGCCGCCATGAAGCTTGGCGAAGCGATCTATGCCAACCAGCAGGAAGCCGAGGCCCATGCCGACGCGTCTGCTGATGCCTCAGCCGACGGCGATGATGTCGTCGATGCCGACTTCGAGGAAGTCGACGACGCCAAGAGCGCCTGAGCTTCAGATTGCTCCCGGAATCAGGAAACCCGCCGGATCGCTCCGGCGGGTTTTTCTTTGTGCTGTGCGGGTGCCCCCTTGTCGCTCAGCGACTAGACCAGAAATCGCACGCCGACCATTGCGCCCTTCTGCCAGACCTTCCGGCAGGAATGGCGCTGGGAATCGCCGTTGTTCGGATTGAGGACCAGGAGACCGAAGAATTCGGGTGGGGTCCAGATATCCTTGAGCAGGAGAAGCGCGCCGGTCAGCGACATGTCGCGAATGGTGACGTCTATTGTGCTCGCCTGGTTCTTGAGTTCAATCCGACCCGATTTCAGGGTGCGGCGGCGCGCCTGATCGCGCGCCGCTAGAGGCCCAACAGGCGCGGGAATGTCTATTGGGTTTTCCATATAATGAATACGCGCAGGCAGATACTCGGTTCCGCCCGAAATGCTGTCGCCCCCGCGCGGCCTGCGTCTAGCCGGCCTGAACGGCCGCTATCCACTGCTGTATCAGGCCCGGCAGGAGCGGTCGGGCATGCTCAAGATCATCGGCATTGCGAATGGAGACGATGGCGCGAATGTCCGACGTCCATTCCAGCAGGCCGGTCGTATCCTCCAGGATCGGCGGCGCGCCTTGCGACTCCTTACGCCGCGGTCCGCAATGGAAGATCAGCCTGATGCTCTTCTTGTCCGAAAAGTCGAACGTGAGCACATGCTCGCCGCCAACCGTATAGCTCGGTGCGTTCCATTTCAGCGATTCGGGCATGTCCGGTGCCGTCGCGAGGATAATGTCGCGCAGGGCCTGCGCCTCCGCCTTCCGGGGATGGTCAAGAACGTCCATGAACCCGTCGGGCGTCTGCGCAGGTGCCTTTGCCATTTACATGGTCACCACGACCTTGCCCATCGCCTTGCGGTCCATCAGCTCGCGGATCGCGTCTGCAGCCCTTTCGATCGGGTAGGAACTTGAAACGTGCGGGCGGATCTTGCCGTCGGCATAGAGTTTGAACATGTCGGCACAATTGGCGGCATGGCCCTTCGGGTTGCGCGCCACGGCTGCGCCCCAGAACACGCCGCGAATATCGCAGCTTTTCAGCAGGGTCAGGTTCAGCGGGATTTTCGGGATACCGGCCGGGAAGCCGATCACGAGATAGCGCCCTTCCCAGTTCATCGCCCGTACGCTCGGCTCGGCATAGTCACCGCCGACCGCGTCATAGATGATGTCGACCCCGCCGCCACCGGCTTCCTTGATGTCTTCTGAGAGCTGCTTCTGCTGGGCCCGGTCAAGGCTGCCAGTCGGATAGATGAGGCCCTTGTCGGCTCCCTTGGACAGGCAAAAATCCACCTTTTCCTGTGTCGAGCAGGCGGCGATGACCGTCAGGCCCATCGCCTTGCCGAGTTCCACGGCGGCAATGCCGACGCCGCCCGCCGCACCAAGCACGAGCAGGGTCTCGCCCGGCTTCGGGTCGGCCCGGTCCTTCAGGGCATAATAGCTCGTGCCATAGGTCAGGATGAAGGCGGACGCCTCATCAAAGGGCATGTTGTCCGGAATCTTCATCACGCCATGGGCGGCTGCCACGGCATATTCGGCCATGCCGCCACTGCCCGTCGACCCCAGAACACGGTCGCCCGGTTTCACATGGGTGACGCCTTCGCCGACGGCCTTCACGATACCAGCGACTTCGCCGCCAGGGCTGAACGGGCGCGGCGGCTTGAACTGGTAGAGGTCCTGAATCATTAGCACGTCAGGAAAGTTCACCCCACACGCCTTGACCTCGATCAGGACCTGGTTCTTTCCGGCTTCCGGCATGGCGACATCCTCGACCACGAGCGTCTCCGGCCCACCCACTTCTTTTGACAGCACAGCTTTCATGTTCCGGCGTTCCTTACCTTGTTGTTTCTTCTGCCAGACGGTAGCGGTGTGGCAGGCATAATCCAAGTGTGACGTAAGGGAGATGGGCAGAATGGCGAGCAAATGGGCCCTTGTCCTGCACGGCGGTGCCGGACCCATCTTCGGCCAGGACTATTCGGCGCAGGAAAAACACATCGCCAGCCTCCTCAAAGCGGGCGGCCAGCGCCTCGCCGACGGCGAAACGGCACTCGACGTGGTCGAATCCCTGGTCGCGGCGATGGAGGCGTCCGGTCTCTACCTTGCCGGCAAGGGCGCCGCCCCGAACACTGCAGGCGAATACGAGCTCGACGCCGCCATCATGGACGGGCGCACCCGCAATGCCGGCGCCGTCGGGGCGCTGCAGGGCGTGCTGAGCCCGATTGCGGCGGCTCGCTTGGTAATGGAACGCACCCCCAATGTCCTGATCGTCGCTGCAGGCGCGCGCCGCCTAGCCGATGCGGCAGGCCTTTCCACGGTGGAGGATCCGGACGCCTATTACGTTCCCGTCGACGAGCGCACCCGTCAAGTCGGCGCGCCGGACGTCGGCACGGTTGGCGCTGTCGCCCTCGACCGCTATGGCGACATGTCCGCCGCAACCTCCACCGCCGGCATCATGAACAAGACGCCCGGCCGTGTCGGTGACACGCCGGTGATCGGCGCCGGCACCTGGGCCGATGAGCGCTGCGCCATTTCCTGCACCGGGCTCGGCGAATATTTCATCCGCGCCAATGCCGCCGCCGACGTCTCGGCTCGCATCCGCTATGGCGGCGCCGATCTCGAACCCGCCGTGCAGGGCGCGCTGGACGACGTCAAACGCCTCGGCGGCGAAGGCGGCATGATCGCCGTCTCGGCCAATGGCGACATGACCGCACTGTTCAATTCCGGCGGCATGAAGCGCGGGTTGACCAATGCCGAAGGCCGGTTCGAGGTGGCGACCTTCCTGTGACACCATTTTTCTGGATATTGCTGGGCCTCGGCCTGTTCGCCCTGGTTCTGGCCCTGCAGATGCGGATAATCGTCTCAGTCGCGCTGCGCCGTGCGCTCGCGGCGAAGTTTGGCGGCCTGCCAACCGACACGGCCTGGCGGGTGGCCGTGGTTGAAGCCGCCGCGCCCTTTCCGGCCAGCGAGGCCGCCCTGCACCTCGCCCACACCTATCCTGCCCCCCTCTCTCACCTGCGCCTCGCCCGGCGCACCTGCCTCATTGCGCCGCTCTTCATCCTGCTTGTCCTTGCAGCCGGGCGGCTCGTTCTTGGAGTCATCTGACATGCGCGGCTATTTCTCGATCGGCTCGGAACGCATCTCCAAGCCCATGAATCTCGGTGCCCTGATGCGCACCGCCAACGCCTTTGGCGCAAGCTATGTCTTCTCGATCGAAGCCGGGCATCGGCTGCGCGACGCGTACCAAGCCGACACGTCGAAATCTGCCGGGCAGATCCCCTACTACCAGTGGGACTCGATCGACGAGATGCAGATGCCACGCGGCTGCCAGCTGGTCGGGATCGAGTTGACCGACGACGCGGTGATGCTGCCGACGTTCCGCCACCCCCCACAGGCCGCCTACATTCTCGGGCCTGAAAAGGGTAACCTGTCAGACGAGACCCTTGCCCGCTGCGCCCATGTCGTGAAAATCCCGACCAAGTTCTGCATCAATGTCAGCCTGGCCGGGGCGCTGGTCATGTATGACCGCCACCTTTCGATGGGCGGCTACGCCCCCCGCCCGATCATGCCCGGCGGCCTTGGCGGCGATGGCAAGCCTGCCGATCACGGACGCGACTGACCCTGAAAGCACGAGACAGGCCACCCCGCTTCTGCTAAAGCTCCCATACCAATTTTCGTGGGGATCATTCAATGCCAAGTGCGATCGCATGGCCGGTAAAGGCGCGTGAACTCCACAGCCACCATTTCGATTCAACCATCTGGAACGATTTCAGGTTCCGCGATGACGACATCATTATATCGACCTATGCCAAGGCCGGCACCAGCTGGACACAGCAGATGATCGCCCAGATGATGTTCGGCGGCGATCCGGAACTGGCCGTCGCCGAAATGTCGCCCTGGCTCGACCTGCGCGTTCCGCCGAAACAGGTGAAGCTTCCGGAAGTCGAAGCCCAGACGCACCGCCGGTTCATTAAGACCCACCTGCCTGTCGACGCGCTCGTCTTCTCGCCGCAGGCAAAGTATATCCTATATCGGGCGCGATGGCCGGGACGTGGTCTGGAGCCTCTACAATCATCACGCGAATGCCAATGACCTCTGGTATGACGCCTTGAACAATACGCCGGGCCGTGTCGGCCCGCCGATCGATCGGCCACCCGAAGACATCGGCCAGTACTGGCGCGACTGGATGGACAAGGACGGTTTCCCGTTCTGGTCATTCTGGGAGAACATCCGCAGTTGGTGGGCAATCCGCGACCTGCCAAATGTCATGATGGTCCACTTCACTGACCTGAAAAGCGACCTGCCCGGCGAGATGCGAAAGATTGCCGCCTTTCTCGATATCGAGATCGACGAGGCCCGCTGGGACACGATTGTGGAATATTGCTCCTTCGACTGGATGAAGGCCAACGCCACCAAGAGCGTTCCCCTTGGCGGCGCCTTCTGGGATGCCGGCGCCGAGGTCTTCATCAACAAGGGCATCAACGGACGCTGGAAAGATACGCTGACAGCCGAGGACAGCGCCCGCTACGAAGCCTTGGCGAGATCGGAGCTCGGCGATGCCTGCGCGCATTGGCTGCAGACCGGTCAGCGCGCCTAGCTTCGCCCAAGCATGCGCTGGACCACGCCCATGGCGCCAGTCAGGCGAATGGCCCCGTCGCGAACAATGAGCGCAAAGCAGATTTCACCCGAATCACCGACCGGCTGATGCGTATCTTCAGGTCCTTTCACCGCCAGGTCGCCCGGCCCGAAACTGCCGGTTTCATCAGTGTACCCGCCCGCAAGGACCAGGGTGAACTCCTGTCCGCCATGCGTATGGCGCGGAATGGTGGCGTCGGGCTGGATGCGATAGAGCTCCACCTCCATCTGACTGCCGACATCCAGGGAAAAACGGCGAATGCCAGGCGTCGCCCGGGTCCACTTCGCGTGGTCTCCTGAGGCAGCGATGGCGTGCCGCAGCGGCTCTGGCAACAGGTCCGTCTCGCCGCCCTCGGCGGCAAGTCCCGCGTCTTGCGCCGTCGCGGACGCCTCCAGCGCATCGATCTGCGCCATCGCGCTTTCCAACGCCCCCGCGCACATCGCAACCGGTTCCGTCATTTCGAGAAAACTGCCCGACACGGCCTCGCTCTGAGCCACGGCGTCTTTAATCCCGGCACGTAGCGCGCCTTGGGTTTCGACCAGCAAGGCAAGGCCCGCATCAAGCGTACCGGCTGCATAGGCGCTAAAAAGTTCGCTGAACGGAAAATCATTCTGGCGGGTCATGCGGCAGCTCCAGGCGTCGGCGCGAAAATGCTATTCAGGATCATCAAGGCCTCCCCTCAGGCGGGCCAGTGCCAACCGGATACGACTTTTCACCGTTCCGAGCGGCAGGCCATGGGTCCGGGCGATTTCCGAATGCGAAAGGCCGTCATAGAAGGCGGCCTGCAGCAGCGCCAGCTGTTCTTCCGGCAAGGTGGCGAGCTGGGCGCGCACCTGTTCTTCCATTTGCATCCGGGACACGGCGCTGTCGGGTTGTTCGGCTTCGGCCGGCCGAAGCATCGGTTCGTCCGGCTCCAGCGGCGGCTTTGAGGTGCGCCGCTGGACATCGATCCGGCGGTTTCGGGCAACCCGGAAGATCCAGGTCGAGACCGAGGCCTGTTTGCGATCGTACATGGCGGCCTTGCGCCAGACCGTCATCATCACGTCCTGCGCCAATTCCTCCGCTTCTGGTTCGGCGGCCCCAAGGCGCAGCATGTAGGCTTTCAGGCGCGGCGCAAAAAACGCGAACAGCTCTGCGAATGCCTCACGCGACTGTTCAGCCGCGATACGCGCCATGCAATCAGCGTGGCGTTCACGCTGCTCCAGGTCAGCGGTGTGGACAATCGTCGCGCTCAAGTCTGGTCCCCTTGGCCCATCAGTCAGGCACTATCGGTGGTAGGTTGGCCCGGCGCAACCGCATGGCCTGTGATTCAGCATGGATGCGATAGGTGTGAAAGCGTCGTAGTTTGGCCTTAACTCTGATGCCATAAGACTGGGCCTGAAGCTTGCCACGGGGATTACGTTTAGACCATGCGATATCATATGCTGCGCCACAATCGACTCGCCGCTCTCGCCGCACTGGCCGCCATCACGATCCCGTGTGCCTACGCCGAACCCACGGCCATAGGCCGCTATAATGACTGGTCCGTCTTCACGGAATCCAGCGGCGGCGAAACTGTTTGCTATGCCGCCACCACTGCGACCGACAAGGCGCCCCGCTCGGCCGATCACGGCGAAGTCTGGTACTACGTCACGAGCTGGAAATCAGGCCGCGCCCGGAACCAGCCGAGCCTGAAGGTCGACTTTGACCTGCGCGAGGACATGGCTGCAAAAGCCAGCATCGGCCGCTCGTCCTGGACCCTGTTCTCGGTAGGCCCGGAAGCCTTTGCCGATGATTCCGACGACCGGCGCATTGTCGATGCCCTCAAGAAGGGCTCCGAGCTCCGCGTCGAAGCCGTCTCTGCGCGCAACACGCAGGTCACCTATCACTTTTCCCTGAAAGGATCCGCCGACGCCATCGACAAGGCCGCCGGCATCTGCCGCTAGTCGAGGTCTGGCATACCAAACCGGCCGGGTCTGCGGCCCTCGGCCCTCGCATAAGGCGCCAGTATTTTCGGCAGGTCGGCGGCATAGTCGCCACTGGGTGTAAGCGGTCCGGCGAGGCGCACAGTGCGCTTGCCAAAATCCAGCACCGACATCAGCAACGGCACCCCGGCTGAATGCGCGATATGGTAATAGCCGCTCTTCCAGTCTGTATTGCGCGATCGGGTTGCTTCCGGCGCGACGGCTAGGAACAGGCTGTCGGCAGCGGCGAACGCCGCTCTCATCTGTGAGACCACATCGTTTGATTTGGATCGCTCTACCGGGACGCACCCGCTACGCTTCACCAGCCAGCCGAACGGCCCCGTGGTGAGCGACTTCTTGCCCATATAGCTGAGCTTAACCCGGTACCAGCCCGCCACGGCCAGCATGTCGAACCCGTCCCAGTTGGACGTATGAGGTGCCGCAATAATGACCAGTTTCCGGTCCGGCGGCCAGTCGTCGAGCAGGCGCCACCCCCCAAGCCACAGGTAAAACCCGCACAGAAGATGCACGATTTCAGACCCGATTCCCCGATAGGGCGTCGGACGGCCAAAGCGCTTCGCACCGGGTTTTGAGAGAGGGTCTGGATTGGGCATCGCGACACGTCCCACACTTCGACCCCGATTGGCCAGAGCGAATATGGCCAGCGGCGACCTATTCCTCGATGACCGCTGCGAAACTGCACGGAGAGCGCGCCCCATGAATATCGGTTTCGTCCTGTTCCCGAATGTTACCCAGCTCGATTTTACCGGGCCATTGCAGGTGCTGCACCGCATGCCGGGCGCCACCACGCACATTCTGTCAAAGACGCTGGCTCCCGTGCCAAGCGATTGCGGCCTGTCGCTCGTGCCGACCGGCACCTTCGCCAACGCGCCCTCGCTCGACATGATCGTCGTGCCGGGGGGGGGGTGGCGTGGTCGAAGCCATCGGCGACACCGAAACGCTCGACTTCGTCCGTTCAGCCAGCACGGCCGCAACCTATGCCACCTCGGTCTGCACCGGCGCCTTCCTGCTCGGCGCGGCCGGCTGCTCGACGGCAAGCAGGCGACCACCCACTGGGCCTACACGTCCCTCCTCCCGCTGGTAGGCGCCACGCACGCACCCGGTCGCTGGGTGAAAGACGGCAATACCTATACCGGCGGCGGCGTGACGGCGGGTATCGATTTCGCGTTCGGCATCATCGCCGATGCCTGCGGCCAGCCGGTCGCCGAGGCGATCCAGCTTGCCGTCGAGTATGACCCGGCGCCGCCGACCAATACCGGCCATCCGTCGCGCGCCAGCGACAAGCTGATGGTCATGATGAACAAGCGCTATGGCGACCCGGTCGATGCCATGCGCGCCGCCATCTCCGGCTAGCACCACAGAAAACGCCCGCCAGCGCGAAGCTGACGGGCGTCTTGTCTGTTGGCCTTTTCAGGCCCCGGATCAACTTTCGGTGATCGGTGTCAGGATGATCTCGACACGGCGGTTGGCGCGGCGGCCAGCTTCGGTCGAGTTGTCGGCGATCGGCTGGGTCTCACCCATGCCATAGGCCTGGAGGCGAACCGGGGTCACGCCCTGGTTGATCAGGTAGCCTTTGACCGAATTCGCGCGGCGCTCGGACAGCGCCTGGTTGTAGGCATCGTCACCGTCAGAGCTGGCATGGCCAATGATATCCACGGCAGTCGATGGATAGTTGACCAGCGTTGTCGAAACTTCGTTCAGCGACTGGTAGAAGCCGGGAAGGATTTCTGCGCTGTTGACGTTGAACGTCACATTCGATGGCATCGTCAGGGCAATCTGGTCACCATTGCGGGCAACTTCGATACCCGTACCGGCAGTCGCAGCGCGCAGTTCGCGTTCCTGCTTGTCCATGTAAGCGCCCGCTGAGGCACCGGCGATGGCGCCAACAGCTGCGCCGATGGCGGCGTTGCGGCCATCATCCCCGCCCGCCAGCGTACCAAGGCCTGCACCGGCGATGGCGCCTGCGGCGCTCCCGATCATCACGCGGTTGCTGGGGCCGGTTTCACAAGCGGCGGGGATCATCGCAAGCGCGAGCGCGCCCAGAACGAGATGTTTCATGGAGTTCCTCCAGTTTTTGGGCGTCGTTTCGCAGTCAGCCCCGTTGATTGCGTTGAATACGCATGAGCCGGGCGTTCTGTTCCACGTATGGCAAATTGAAGGCCGCCAGATTAAATCGCGTTCACAATGTCCTGCCCTCGGCGGTTCCTGCGCCGATGGCCCCATGCTATAGCGCAATTTCATGACTACGACACTTGATCTTTCGCAGCGGCCCAACCTGCCCCAGGGACCCAAATCCCTGGCAGGCATGCCCTTGCCCGTTCTCAAGGCCGAACTGGAAGCCATGGGCCTCGACCCCAAGAAAGCGTCGATGCGGGCCAAGCAGATCTCGCGCTGGAGCCAGTATTTCGGCGCCACCGGCTTTGAAGACATGACCGATATCGGTAAGGATCTTCGGGCCGAACTGGCACAGCGCTTCACGCTCGCGCGGCCGGAGATCGCCGACCATCAGATCTCAAAGGACGGCACGCAGAAATGGCTCGCCCGCTTCGCGCCCGGCGTCGAGGGCGAAAGCGTGTACATTCCCGGCGTCGGCATGAGTGGCGGCGCGCTCTGCGTCTCCTCCCAGGTCGGCTGCACCCTGAACTGCACTTTTTGCCATACCGGCACGCAGGCCCTTGTGCGCAATCTCACCGCCCAGGAAATCACCGCCCAGGTCATGATCGCCCGCGATGCGCTCGGCGAATGGCCGTCCTCGACCGAAGACCGCCGCCTCACCAATATCGTTTTCATGGGCATGGGCGAGCCGCTCTATAATCTGGACAATGTCGCGGCCGCCATCGACACGATTTGCGATGGCGACGGTATTTCCATCGGCCGGCGTCGTGTCACCGTCTCCACCGCCGGTGTCGCCCCGAAGCTCCAGGAACTGGGCGAGCGCACCAATGCCATGCTCGCCATTTCGTTGCACGCCACGAATGACGACCTTCGCAACGAACTCGTGCCGATCAACCGGAAGTATGACCTGAAAACCCTGTTCGAAGCCATCCGCGCCTATCCGGGCAGCGGCAACTCGCGCCGGGTGACGTTCGAATATGTCATGCTCAAAGGCATCAATGACACGCCGGCAGAGGCGCGCGACCTTGTCCGCCTGCTACGCGGCGTCCCGGCCAAGATCAACCTGATCCCGTTCAATCCGTGGCCCGGATCCCCGTTTGAATGTTCCGACTGGGAAACGATCGAAGCCTTCGCCGAGATCGTGAACCAAGCTGGCTATGCCAGCCCCATCCGCACACCACGTGGCCGCGACATCGCCGCCGCCTGCGGCCAGCTTCGCTCCGACAGCGTCAAGAAATCAGCCGCCGAAAAACGCCGCGAAGCACTTGCCGCAGCCGAGGCCGCACCCAACGCCTAGCGCAATTTCGCCAGCTTGATCTTGTCGAGCTTGGCCCGCGTCTGGATGGATTCCTCGCTGCGCATCATGGCCTTGCTGATGGCTTTCAGGCCCATGCCCTTCTTGGCCAGCGTGTGCAGTTTCTGCACCTCGTCTGTCGTCCATGGCTGGCGGTGGCGTTCGAATTTCTCGGCCATGTGCGGGTCTCCCGTTACGGCCACCCCGGTGGCGGTCCAGGATTTTCACTACACCATCAGCGCCGGATGCGCGATGCCTGCGCGCGCGCGGCTAAACGGCGCGCTGGAGGGTGGCCGGGGCAGGCAATACCAGGCATTCCGGCGTATCGGCATTGCCCTGCGCGGCCAAACGGCGGGGTAGCCGCCCTGCAGTCACCAGCGCATCGGGCTCCATCGGCCGGCTGAAATGATAGCCCTGCAACTCGGCGCATCCCTCGGCCCTCAGCATATCTGCCAGCGTCTCCGTCTCGACACCTTTGGCGGTGGTGCGCATGCCAAGACTGCCGGCGAGGCCCACGACTGACCGCACGATCGCTAGGCATTTCTTGCTGCATTCCATTTTCTGGACAAAAGACTTGTCGATCTTGATCTTGTCGAATGGAAAGATGCGCAACAGGCTAAGCGAAGAGAGTCCCGTACCAAAATCATCGAGGGATATGGTCAAGCCGGGACTGTGCAGGGCATGTAGGGCGCTCAGACTTTCTTCGGCATCATCGAACAGGGCCGTCTCGGTGATCTCGAAATCGACCCGCTTGGGATCAACACCGCTCTGCGCCAGCGCATGAGTCACCGTCGTGATCGGCGACCGGTTGCGCACTTGCAGCGGCGACAGGTTGATCGACACCCTTATGGAATCATCCCGGGTTAACGCCTCGCGAAGGGCTTCGCGGATGAACCAGTCGCCAACGGTCGTGATCATGCCAGCGTGTTCGGGGGTCGGCACGAATGTGTCGGGGGCGACTGCGCCACGTTCCGGATGCGTCCAGCGGATCAGAGTCTCCATGGCGCGCAACTCGCCTGTGCGTGCGCTGATGATTGGCTGGTAGTTGAGGCCGAACTGGTTCCGCGCCAATGCCTGGCGCAAGTCATCTTCCATCGCGATCCGCTCGCTGACATCGTCATTGCGATCGGTGTCGAAGAAGCAGGCCGTGTCCCGCCCTGCGCCCTTTGACGCCAGTAGCGCCAGATCGGCAAACTTGAGCCGATCGGCCGGTAGGCCCGCATGTTCGGGGAAAACGGCAATCCCGATGCTAACACTCTACTGGGCATGCGACCCGCCGACATTGACCGGTTCGCCCAGCGCCTGCTGGAGCGTTACGGCCAGCGCCATGGCTTCGCCGCGCCCGTGAACTTCCACGGTTTCGCCCGGCTATTTCGCGACCATCTCGGCACGCCGAACGCGCTCTATCTCGACGGCGTCGTCTCGCGCCTTTACGCGCCAGGCCTGCAGCGCGACGAATCCGGCCTCGACATGGGCCCCATCGTCGCCGTGGTTGAATCGCGCGCCGCGGCGCCCTGACACATTTCGGCCTCGCGCCTCTCCTATGCTAGCGTGAGGCTGGAACAGGAGCACGTGCCATGGTCGCCGATACAGTGTGCGTTATTTTCGGAATCTACGCCCTCGCCGCCGGGCTCGGCATGGTGATCGAGCCGGGCCGCGCGACCCGCGTACTCGACGAGTTCGATACCAGCCCGGCGCTCGTCTATGTCACCGGCGCCTTCATGTTCTTCCTCGGCGCGGGCCTGCTCGTCCTCGTCGATGATTTTGCCACCGTCACGCGGGGAATCACGACGATCCTTGCGGCCTGCATGATCATCGAAAGCCTGCTGATGCTGGCCTGGCCGAAACCGATCTTCGCGCTCGCCCGCTGGATGGTGCCGGAAGACGACCATGTACGCGGCTTCGGCCTCGTCACCATGGCCTTCGGTCTGGTCATCGCCGTGCTGGGCATCGTATAAGGCCCTGTAACCGTTTCAGGAGCGCCCATGTCCAACGCCCCGCTCACGCTCTACGGCCTGAAGAATTGCGACACGTGCAAGAAGGCTATGACCGCCCTCACGGCGTCAGGCCGCGAGGTCGCCTTTGTCGATATCCGCGCCGAGGCCGACCTGCCCGGGCTTGTTCCTGTCTGGCTGAAAGCGGTCGGCGCTGAAAAACTGGTCAACCGCCGCTCGACGACATGGCGCAGCCTCACCACCGCGCAGCAGGCCACAGGCCTCGGCGAGAGCGCGGCTGTGCTCCTGATCGAACACCCCACCCTGGTCAAACGCCCGGTCATCGACACCGGCGCCGAAATCCTCGTCGGCTGGGACAAGGGCACGCAGCAGGCGCTCAACGCATGACGCGCCCCCTTTCCATTCCGCACCAATGACCTTATCGTTGCGCTATCCGAGGGGTGTCCGGCATGGTGCCGGGCTGAGAGTTACCCTTTGAACCTGATCCGGCTCATACCGGCGCGAGGGACGGAGAATTGAATGACGCTCGACGCGTTCACGGCCTTCTGCAAATCTCTCCCCCACTCGACCTATGTCTGCCAGTGGGGCGGCAGCCATGTCTGGAAGATTGGCGGCAAGGTCTACGCCATCGCGGGCGACGAAGACGGCGAGATCACCGGCGTCTCGTTCAAGGTCACGCCGATCGCCTTCCACATATTGAAAGAACAGCCCGGCTGCCGCGGCGCGCCGCACCTCGCCTCGCGCGGCATGAAATGGATCCAGCGCACCAGCGCCGAGACCCTGACCGACGCCGAACTCCTCACCTACCTGCGCGACAGCTACCGCCTCGTCGCCGCCGGCCTCACCCAAAAGAAGCAAAAAGAACTGGGCCTCACGCCGCCCGCGTCCCCGAAAGGATTCCCAACACCATGAACAAGCCCGCCGACCAGTCCGCCTTCGAGACGCCAAAAGTCACCACGGGGCCGCTCCCCGCCAGCCGCAAGGTCTATACCCATCCGCCACAGGCCCCGGACGTGGCCGTGCCCCACCGCGAGATCGACCTGCACCCGAGCGCAGGCGAGCCGCCCCTGCCCGTCTACGACACGTCCGGCCCCTATACCGACCCGTCGGTCACCATCGACGTCGAGAAAGGCCTCGCCCGCGACCGCCGCGCCTGGATTCTCGAACGCGGCAATGTCGAGGAATATGACGGCCGCGACGTCAGGCCGGAAGACAATGGCGGCGCCAATGGCAAACACCTCGCGCGCCAGTTCCCCGTCCGCCACAAGCCGCTGCGCCGCAAGCCCGCCGCCCCCGCCGCCATCGAGACCAGTTCGTCGCCCTGCAGTATGGACCAGGACACGACCTGGAGCCACGGGCAGGACCTGCTCACCCAGTACGAGTTCGCCAAAGCCGGCATCATCACCAAGGAAATGGTCTACGTCGCCTCGCGCGAGAACATGGGCCGCGCCCAGGCCCATGAAGACGCCGCCGCCACGATCGCAGACGGCCAGTCCTTCGGCGCCCATATCCCTGAATACATCACGCCGGAATTCGTCCGTGCCGAGATCGCGGCCGGCCGCGCCATCATCCCGTGCAACATCAACCATGCCGAGCTCGAGCCACAGATCATCGGCCGCAACTTCCTCGTCAAGATCAACGCCAATATCGGCAATTCCGCCGTCACATCCTCCGTCGAGGAAGAAGTCGACAAGATGGTCTGGGCGATCCGCTGGGGCGCCGACAATGTGATGGACCTCTCGACGGGGCGCAACATCCACAACACGCGCGAATGGATCCTGCGCAATTCCCCCGTCCCCATCGGCACCGTGCCGATCTACCAGGCGCTGGAAAAGGTGAACGGCGTCGCCGAAGACCTGACATGGGAAATCTACCGCGACACGCTGATCGAACAGGCCGAACAGGGCGTCGACTATTTCACCATCCATGCCGGGGTGCGCCTCGCCTACATACACCTCACCGCCAACCGCGTCACGGGCATCGTCTCGCGCGGCGGCTCGATCATGGCGAAATGGATGCTCGCCCACCACACTGAGTCCTTCCTCTACACGCATTTCGAGGACATCTGCGACATTATGCGCGCCTACGATGTCTCCTTCTCCCTCGGTGACGGTCTGCGCCCCGGCGCCGGGGCCGACGCCAATGACGCCGCCCAGTTCGCCGAACTCGAAACCCTCGGCGAGCTGACGAAAGTGGCCTGGGCAAAAGGCTGCCAGGTCATGATCGAGGGGCCCGGCCACGTGCCGATGCATAAGATCAAGATCAACATGGACAAGCAGCTGCGCGAGTGCGGCGAGGCGCCCTTCTACACGCTCGGCCCCCTCACCACCGACATTGCGCCGGGCTATGACCATATCACGTCCGGCATCGGCGCCGCGATGATCGGCTGGTTCGGCACGGCCATGCTCTGCTATGTGACGCCCAAGGAGCATCTCGGCCTGCCCGACCGCGATGATGTCAAGGTCGGCGTCATCACCTACAAGCTTGCCGCCCATGCGGCAGACCTCGCCAAGGGCCACCCGACCGCCCATTTGCGCGACGATGCCGTCTCCCGCGCCCGATTCGATTTCCGCTGGGAAGACCAGTTCAACCTGTCACTCGACCCCGAAACCGCCCGCGACTTCCACGACCAGACCCTGCCGAAAGACGCCCACAAGGTCGCCCATTTCTGCTCCATGTGCGGCCCGAAATTCTGCAGCATGAAGATCACCCAGGAAGTCCGCGACTACACCGCCGGCCTCTCCGACAACGAACGCGCCGACCTCGAAAAACAGGCGGCCGCCGCAAGGGCTGGGATGGCGGAGAAGTCAAAGGAGTTCATGGACAAGGGCGGGGAGATTTACCTTTCGGAGAGCGGTGAGGTGCGGGAGCCGATTGATTGACGCAATATGTCGCGAAAAGGTGTGCTGAAGATCATTTGCTAGAGGAGTGATCGTCAATTTCTACTTCGTCTGAAGGAAGGTTGAGTGAGGTTGGCACAACCACGCTCCATTCAAAGTCGCTCAAGATTTTTTGAACTCGCTCACCCGCGACTTCTATAATTGACGCAATGCTGCGAAGACTTTGCGCTGAGCGCGCTATAGAATACGCGAGTTCCTAGTTATAGCAGGAATCTTATCCACTTCGTCAGCACGCTTACGGTAGTGCTTTGATAGGGAGGGAGATCCAGAGGCACCAATTTGAACTACCGCGAGTATTGTAAAGTTTTTAAGCCATTCATCTGCATAATTTTTGGATACGGTCTTCTTGATCAAACCCTTCAGCGCGGCGCCATACAATTTCTCCAGGTTTCGATCTAGCTTCGTTGCAATTCAAGACATCACGGCATCAGATTCGGTTAGAAATTCAACGATCTCAACGATTTTGTCTTCTGGATCTACAAGCGCTTGAACCTTGCCGACACGTTTTTGATACAGGATTGGCTCAAGATCGGCGAAGCCTTGGCTGATTTCTGCTATCGCTTCCTCCCCGTTCCAACACCCAACCCTCCCCCGATGACCCCTGCGAAGCTGCGGGTGAATGAGCAATCGCACTGCGATTGCCCGGAGCAGGCCCAAGCATAAGCGCTGGGCGAGTCCATGGATTCACATCCGATCCAAGGCGCCGGCGAAAAGTCCAGGTCCATGGATACCTGCCTGCGCAGGTATCTTCGGAAGTGAGCAAGCCTGCGCTGCACCAAACCGCCAAAACCGCAACGCACCCTGCCATGACATGGCCTGCGGGACGCGCCCCCCTTGCCCCTTTCGCACCACGCTTTAGACTATCTCGTCCACAATGGGAGGACACGGCGTGATTCGGAAATTCGCGATGGCGACGGCCCTGGCCGGTGCGCTGATGGCGGGAACGGCGCCTGCGGCCCATGCGGGCCCGGACGAATACCTTGGCGAGATCATCGCGGCGGGTTTCAATTTCTGCCCCCGCGGCACGCTGGAGGCCGATGGACGCCTCCTGCCGATCATCGAAAGTACGGCCCTGTTCTCGCTCCTCGGCACAATGTATGGCGGCGACGGCCGCACCACGTTCGCCTTGCCGGACCTGCGCGGGCGCACGATCATCGGGGCGGGCAAGGGCCCGGGCCTCACCGAACGCCGGCAAGGCCAGGCGGGCGGCACCGAGACTGGCAGCGCGGCCCCCGCGCTGGCCGATAATGGCGAAGGAAATACCGCTGGCAGCGCCCCGGCCGGTACCAACATGCCGACCTATCTCGCGCTCAGGCAATGCGTCGTGATACAAGGCGTCTTCCCATCCCGGAACTGACCATGCCCCTCGCTCCCTTCCATCTCGCCTTCCCGGTCCACGACCTCGCCGCTGCCCGCGCCTTCTATGGCGGCCTACTCGGCTGCGCCGAGGGGCGCAGTTCGCCCGAATGGGTGGATTTCGATTTTCACGGCCACCAGATCGTCGCCCATCTGGCGCCAGAGGCCTGCCCCCGCGGGCCCGGCGGCGCGGGCAGCCCTGAGCCCGATCCATCGCGCAGCGGGGATCAATCAAACAAGGTGGATGGCCACGGCGTGCCCGTGCGCCATTTCGGCCTCGTCCTGCCAATGGATGAGTGGCAGGCGCTGGCCGCGCGCCTTGAAGGCCAGGTCGATTTCCTGATTGCGCCCTATGTCCGCTTCAAGGGCCAGCCCGGCGAGCAGGCGACCATGTTCTTCCACGACCCCTCCGGCAATGCCATCGAGCTGAAAACCTTCGCCGACATCGGCCAGCTGTTTGCGAGATAGGTGGTTCGGGATGGATCGGCGTGGCGCGATACCACCCCCTTCGCACACCCCTCCCTCCTCCCGATGATCGCTGCGAAGCTGCAGGGGAATCAGCACTCGCACTGCGATTGGCCGGAGCAGGCCCAAGCGCAAGCGCAGGGCGGGGCCGTAGACAATACTCACCTCGGGCGCGCGAGGAGAGTCCGGCCCATGGCCCACCCCCCAGCTTAAATCTCGGACAGGTTAGCCTCGCGCGGCTTGACCCCAGGCCCGGCGCAACGCGTCATCACCGCCATGACCGAGAGCGAACTCTCCGCCGCAACGCGCCGCCTGCTGGAGGATGTGGAAGCCCATGGCTGGCACAGCCAGCACGTGTTCGACCCGGAGCTTGCCAGCCCCAATTTCTCCTATTCCGTCGGCTTCACGCAGACACTGGGCGCGCCGGAATGCATCGTCTTCGGCCTACACCGCGACGTGATGCACGACATGCTGGGCGAGGTCTTCCGCCAGGTGAAAGCGGGCCGCAAGGTCGAGGGCGACCAGCGCTGGCACGGCCTCAGCGAGGATTTCGACTGTATCGGCAAGAAGGCCAGCCATGACGGCCTGTTCAACACCTATGCGGTCCTGGCCGACTGGTTCTGGCAGCGCCAGGGCCAGTCCGGCCACCCCGCCATGATCCAGCTTGTCTGGCCCGGCCTGCTCGACGGCCTATTCCCATGGGATGAAGGCTGCGCCACCGGCGTCATCGCCGCCCAACCCAGACTCTGGGCCTAGGTAGAATCGACATTCACCTCATCCATAGCATTGCGCATGCGAGGAAGATGAAGCTGGCAAAGTGGGTTGCCCTCCGGTCGTACCGGGTGGCGATGCGCCTGAAGTGTTTGAGCTTGCTGAAGCATCTCTCGACCGTGTTGCGCAGCTTGTAGGCCTCGATATCATAAGGGATCTGATGCTTTCGTGTTGATGTGCACGGGATGACACTCTGGGCTCCCATGTCAGCAATCACAGTGCGGATGG
>Ga0208903_1000423_pt1 | contig 35186 bp, 42 predicted proteins | sample AntAceMetag02UKJ_FD_184769 | JGI IMG/M metagenome (GOLD analysis project Ga0208903, IMG submission 184769) | Saline lake microbial communities from Ace Lake, Antarctica - Antarctic Ace Lake Metagenome 02UKJ (SPAdes) (version 2) | ecosystem: Environmental > Aquatic > Non-marine Saline and...
TACTTAGATCAACTGAGTCAACTGTGCCTAATGCACGAATTGCTGTTTGCAATGTTGACGCAACCACGTTGTCACCACTAATTGCTTCAACAGCAAATGTTTGTTGTGAGTTTGTGTCTAACATTGGGCCGACGGCTACAATTGTTGCTGTTGCCGCAACTGCTTTAAGTACAGCCGCCTGTGCACCTTCAGGGCCTGTTGAAGCCGCTGTTGCTACATAATCTACTGTTAAAAATTGTAGGTTACCTATTGATTCAGTATTGTTACTTGTTGCTACTGGATGTGATCTTGTTAATGTTGCCATTTTGTATTTCTCCTAATAAATGGGAATTTGTTTCTTCCCTGCACTTATTTAGCTGAAATTACCAAAATTATGTGTCTAGTTTTACTCCGCTAACCTGTTGATATAGCTGGTGTAAGTCTGAATTAACTACTCTTCTCGACATCTGTAAGAGGCGTTTTTGCATCCATTTGCGGTCTGATGATGTGGATTTTGTAGTATTTTGCACCATTCTACGCATACGCATTTGATCACCGTCTAGGTTTGGAAACTTGCGTTGTAGAATTAACATTAGTTGGGCAAAGTCGTTTGAATCTAAATCTCCTTGAGACATAGATCTAATTACTCGTTTAATACGCATTTCAGGAACAGTTATTTCCCAATTGTTAAACAGCTTGTCGGCATATTTGTGTTGTTCTATAATCATGACCAGCATGTTATATAAATCAGGCATACTTGCTCTGAAGCCATTAAAGTTTAAATTGTTTACTATTTCTTTAGCATACTTAACTGCTTTAGGTTTATCTAGATCATATAATGATCTTAACATCAATAGGTGTGTGAATGTTTGGCTAGCTAACTCGCTGACATTTTTGCCTGCTAGTTGACCTAGTCTACGATACATTCTTGCTTCTGTAATATCTTTAATAAATTCCATTATTGTATGTTCTTTGCAAAGTTTGATTTTGAAAATCTTAATCTATCTACAAGTTTAATACCGCTAGTAACATATCCTTCATGTCCTGGTTCGCCATCTATGCTTGCTTCTATACCTGAACTAGCACCGTCTAGTTGTCTAACAATTTTAGTTTTAATAGCACCTATCATTCTAAACAATGTAAACACTAGTTCTAATGCACGAGCATTGTCTGTGCAAAACTTAGTTAGTCTTTCTAATTTTTGTGGAGTTACTTTAGTTGATGCAAACTCTAAAAAGCCTTCTGCCATATTACTAAAGTTACCTTGTCGTACTTTAGCATTACCGTACTGTTTCATTAGTGCTGGTAAGTTAGCAAGTTGGTACTCACGTAGGCTTGCTGGATTAAACAACACATCAATTTTATCTGAGTTCTTTCTTATTGTTGATTCAAGTTCACTTAGTTGTGCTTCTGGCACATCAACAGTTGGTGTTTGTGACATTTTAGGACCTAGTATTAATACCTGTCCTTGTCCTAGTTGTGCAATATCGCTGAATGGTTGTCCTGCATCTTCAGGACTTCTTTTAAATGTGTGTACTGCCAATGCGGCTATGCTGTTACCTATTTGATCACCTAGGTCTGTTCTTTTATCTATTGCATAAGAAACTGTGTTTGGAGTAAAGGTATACTTACCGTTGCTTTCAGTTGGTGTACCTACATATAGCAAGTCGCCCATAAGATAACCTTTCATACCTTTTGGTGTTTGTGCTTCTAGTGCAGGCCATATAGTTTTATACATGTTAACAAGGTCACCTCGTTCGCCACTACGTTGTTGCATTATCTTTTCTAATTGTTCAAGACTTGTTGCTAGACCGTTGTAGCCTTTAGCAGTAAATCCTGACTTGTCTGTTAACACAAACTGTCCTTGAGGATTACGTCCAAATATTATTGCAGGCTTGCCGTCCCATTTAATTGTAATGTCGGCGGCTTGCTTAGGTAATGATCTTAAAGTAGCAATGGCCTTAAGTGCACCTTGACTAGCACCATCAAATATCATATCTTCAGGATGTTCTATACGAGCACCTTCAATGATAACTTCCATACCTTGATTAACAATACGATCTCTAAGGCGTGCCATAAAGTTTGCATCGTTGGCATCTTCTAACACTAATCCATCTCTTTCAAATGTTTCTTTAGCATCAGCTACTAGTTTTTCATATTCTGGATCTTGTTTAGCTCTGGCTATAATAGTCTCAACTGATCCTAGATCTTTTCGTGTACCACCAATTAATATTCTAGCAATTTCGTCTGGGTCTGTTGACAACACTTTATTAGATTCTCTAACTACAAGTCCGTACTTGTAACTCCACTTGAGGCCTCTTGCTTTAGCAATGCTTGCTAATAGTATATGTCTATGTACACCTTTGAATTCGCTGTTACCAACAACATTTAAACTAAACTTCTGCCATTGTGGATTACCAAACATAAAGTCTGTCTGCACGTAACCATTTGTTGGATCACCTTTTATAGGTGCTTTGTAATGCACACTGTCGCCCGACTTAGCGATATCTTTATCGTCAACGCCCTTTGCCTTCAATGACTGTATTAATTGGTCTTTTGTAATTTTTGTAACATCAACTGCTAGATCTAAGTCTCCACTGGTCGCAGTGTTTCCTGTACTACCTAACATATTATCTAATAGAGACAGTCCAGTAAGTTTTTCTAACTGTTGTACTGTTGGTTTGACATCCGCAAGATTAATCCTTTGAGTTAAAGGTGTTCCGGTTTCGTCTTTGAATACGTTTCCACCCTCAAGTATTATCATGCTTTTATGTCGCCTTTAGCAACTTCATCTCTGATTCTATCGTATATTTCTCGTTGTTGCGGATCTTTAAGATTCAATTCCATGTTACCTGCTGTGGCAATATCCCCCACAACTTTAAATGGAGCAGTGTTAGCTCCTGCCAATTGGCCCGCTTGCGGTGCACGTGATGGTTCCGATTCTGGATCTAATGCTAACTTGCTTGCATTAGTTAATATTGTGCTAAATGATTGTTCTGTTTGTTTTGGATCACTAGTGATCTTGTTTACTAGGTTAGCAACTATTCCCTGAAAGTCACCGCCGGTGCTTTTTAATTGATAAGATCCTAATAGATTATCGTCTATCCATTTAGTTAACTGTTGTGTCTCTTGTTGTTTTGTTAGGGGGTTGTAATCATTGATACGTTCTAAATTTTGTTTCATCTTGCCCCAAGCTCTTGCGGCCACTTGCGACATTTGTGCTATTGCCTGAGCGTTTACACGAGTGTCCTTAGATTGTGTGTACCCTTGTACAGCCGCTTTGGTACCTTTAACAAGTCGGTCTAGTATGCCTGCTTCTGTAATTTCATTAATCTTCATCTTTACGTCTCACTGACCTATAAAACTTTTTTGGATCTCTAGTTTTAATAGCGTTAACGAACTTACGTTGAAGGTCGTCTGCTTGGTCTCTGTCGTATGCCATATCAATCTGTTCAAACAGATTAATTGCTGACTGGATAATATTACTGGCACGGCTTTCAACAAGATGTGTTTTATCTTTTGGAATGTGCAAGTCATTTAGTTCGTCTAATATACTTCTAGTCTTTTTTTGCATGGTTTATTATTCTCTCTAGTTTGTATATTTATCAACTTCATAAACATAATATTCTTTAAGATTTATTTCATGTTCTGCCTCATGAAATACCTCAGCTTCGAAACTTCTTAAAAGGTTTTGATTATACAAGAATGAGTTCTGTTCTTGCCATCGGTTAATTGATTGCTTGTAATTATATTTTTGTATAACACTAATGAATTCTGGTTTCATCTCTACAATGTCAGAGAATTCTAAGTTAATTACCTTATCTAGTTTAATTGGCCTAAATGGTTTAAGATAATTTTTAGCTGTTTCTTTAGCTTTATCTCTATACCCCTGATCGTTGCCTGTCTCTGCTAGCCAAGGGTCACTGGGAATATAATAATGGTTAACTGCTCTGATCCACCTATAGAGTCTACTCTTATACGTTGATGTAGTAATATTAATAATACTGTTAACAGATTCTAACGGTGTGTTTCCTAACCAACAATGTGTACCTATCCATTCAGGCTTACCCCACTTTTCTAATTTAGTAAACAGTTTTTTCTGATCGAATTCTTCAAAAATTGATTCAGTATCTCCTATCTTGCCAGCGTCGTGGTGGAGGCTTGCTATTCCTCCGTTATATATACTAACCACTGAAAACGAATCGTTTAATATGTCGCATAACATTCCGCCACAGGTATAATGAGGGAAACATACTAGATTATACATTGCATATCTTTAATAATGAGTCTTTCCATTTCTCTTCTCTGTCAGGATCATAAGCAATAAATTCAATGCCATCGACAAGATCAACTATCTTTTGATCTAGTTTAATATTTAATTTAGGTAATATTTTTTCTTTAAGATAGGTTAAATGAATAATGGGTTTTGGTTGCACTTCATCGCCTCTATTAGAAAATTTTTGAGAATACGATTCCATACCATCGGTGTCAACCCAAGGTAATACTTCTGTGTCTTTGTCTAAAAAGTCAACAGCATAAGTTGAAAAGTATAGATGTTTAATCCCTAAAGATTTTAACGTGTGTGATAAGGATATAGCAAATAATTTAGATCTATTTTGAGACTGGGTTGGTCCAACTAATCGATGATAACTTTTAATTATTTCTAGTTTAGATGCACTTGAACTCCACCAAGTTTGACCAAACACTGTTGCTTCTATATCCTTATATATTGGATCAGCTTGTTTAATAGTTGTTGAATACTCATCTTCTAATAGTTTATCAAATCTATTAGACTGAGCCCATTGAACTAAAAATATATCATCCGATTTTGCCTTAACGGCCGCTTTGATTGCACAATTAAAGATAAACTCATTACCAGCTCCAATGTGTCCGTAGTTTTCTACGGAGCCAGTGAGTGCATCTAAGAGTTGAGGCCATTCAGGCCATATATGTCCTGATGCAAATCCATCGCCAAATGTGTAGATCTTCATTGGGTTTTAATCTGACTTAGTAGACTTTTTAATTTGCTACTTTGTATGTCAGCTGTTACTTTACCGTCTTCTTTTTTAGATTCTGTTGCTCCATCAGACACTGTGCTAGTAGATTTAACTGAGTCCATAATTTTACTGCCGCTCGGTGATGGTCTATTGTAATCACTCTGCCCTTCTTCACCCAGATCTGTGATACGCAATGTATCTACATTAAATTCTAAATCTACTTTTTGTCCAACACCCGAACTTGATCTAGTCTTCATTAACTGTATTTGATATCTGCCACGTTCTCGCATTGCACGACTTGTAAAAATACCAAACACATTATCAGCAGTATTAATTTTACTCAACCCACCTGCAATGTGACTGTGATCAAACTCTACTTCTTCCACTGCACCCCTATTCAACTGCGATGCTGTAACAAATATAATGTCTAGTTCTTTTGCTAGGTTACGCAATTCTTCTGACACATACTTGTCTTTAACAAACAAATCATTTGGCGACACTTTAGCACTCACCGGCATCAACAAATCTAAGTAGTCAACACAAAGAAAGTCTGGCTTTTTACCAGTTTGTATTTCAAGTTCTTTCATGTATGCTCTGATGTCATTTACTGTTGACTGTGCTGGCATATATTTAATACGCAAGTGTCCTGCTTTTTTACCTGCAAGTTTAACTTTCATTTCAACATTGTCAATATCTCTAAATATTTCTTTTGATGCAGTGTTAGTCATCATTGAATCCATACGCATAGCACACAAGCCTTCACTTAACTCTAGTGTTAGATAACAGCCGTTCATACCCAGCATTGCCCAGTTTACTGCCATGTTCTGCATAAACAAACTTTTACCTGAGCCGGAGCCTCCTGCCCATATCTGTAGTTCACCTCTGTTAAATCCGCCATACAACAATCTATCTAACATTGGCCAGCCTGTTGATACTTGCCCGTTACTAGACTTAATTTCCATTAGTCTGGCCTTAGGATCTAAGAAGTAATCTGTGCCCATATCTTTTGTTAATGATATCTGTACTGCATCTTTGATTAGTTTCTCTACAGGATCGTAGTCACCTTTTTCTAATAAGTCAGCCGATTTTAGAATTGCACGTTCTAATTCTTGTCTACGTGTAAACTTTTCAAACTCTTCTAAGAACCAATCAAAGTGTCCGTCTTTGGCTTCAGGTATTGGTGACAATTGAATTTTAGTAACAGCAGATACCTGCTTCATGTCAGGCATAGTGTTATGTTTGTCTGCGTGGTCTTTAATAAACTTTGCACATTCTATTAGACTACGATCAAAATTTTCTGGATTAAAGATATTTTGTATACGAGTATAACTCTGTGCATCTTGCAACATCATTTCAAGAAATAATCTTTGTATGTCAATTCCGTATTCTTTTAACAAGTTTCTTCCTCATAAGTTCAATTTTAATCTTACTAGTTTCTCTGTTATTCATAATAGTTATCAGAGTTCCTAATCTGCCATAACGTTTTACTGCATCATTTACATCTTTAACACCTTCGTGCCATTCAGGCATACTTACTGCCCACCCTAATTCTACTGCTCGTTCAACAAGTTTTAATCCTGCCTCGTCTTGGTCTGGTACTACTGTTATTTCTTTACGCAAGCTGGTAATCAGTTGTGCTTGCTTTGCATTAATATCATTATGTAATACTGCTAAACAATTCAGACTAAGTGCATCAAATATACCTTCAACTACTATTGCCTGTGTCCAATGATCTTGTTGTAAGTCAGTTCCAAACACATAGCCCTGTTGCTGTTCATTGATAAACTTTGGTTGTCTATCATCTAAGTATCTAGCTGACCAGCCAACTATTACTCCATCATATGTATATGGTATAACAATACGCTCTGCTTGTCTACCTTTTTGGTCTGGACTTATCATATAAGGATAGTCACCTGGATCAACTGCTCTAGACTCTAGATATTCAACATATGGTTGATCTGATTCTTCTATTAGTCTTAATTCCTTAGGTAACTCTAATGTGTTAAATGTTACTTTGGTAAGTTTAGTTTGTGTTCTATCTTCTGCTAGCTGACCAATATCTTTATGTCTTAAACTTTCTAAGTTAAGTGTTGAAATTGTGTTCTGATCAACACCCATCCAAGCCAACAGCTTACGAGTTTTAAATGACAGTGTTCTGCCCAGTTTAAAACTTGCCTTGTATCCACAATTGAAACAGTGATAACTCCAGTTTTCGCCATCGGGCTTTATACCGCCTCGCTTTCTTTTATCTGCCCTTTCTCCATTATGCTGGCAACAGACTGCATTGAATGAAACCCATCCACTTGAAGTTTGTTTGTGTTTGCCTGGTATAACAGATAAGATATCTAACATCAAACTAGTATAACAGAATTTATCTCCGGAATCAACTGTTTTGATATCATTTGGTGACCAATTTCATTGGGGTGCCCGCCTGGACATGTGACTAATTCTTTCTCAGGATGTCTTACTATCCAACTACAGTAATTACGCTCAGGCCATAACAATGTAGGAACATCTACAGGAGTAACTGGTGGCATAATATGGAATTGTAGCATTGGTATGTTTAATCTAGCACTCTTACCATCAAATAATCCAACAGCTTGTTCATAGTTGTATTGACGTAGTTCTTCACAATCACTATAAGCAATTAATTTTTTACCTACATCTCGAAAGTGTTCAGGAATAACACTGCTACCATAATCTACCCACGCTGAATGTATGAATTTGTTCCAAACAGGATCGTTTGAATAATGCTTGTGTTCGGGATCAAATAAACTAAAACGATCGTTGTCAGTTGTACCGTGCAGTACTAGACAGTCTTCTGGATTTGGTTCGTGTCGTAGCCACCAAAGAAAAGTCCACATAGCACTTTGTAAGCTACCACCTGGTATGCCAAAGTTTTCAACAGGAACAGCATAGTGCTGACCTAATTGACCTAAGAAACAGTTAGTTTCTCTGTAGTCTACATTTTGAGTCCAACAAGAGTGTGCTTCTTTATCTTGTTTAGCTAGGGTAGGATCTAATAGTTCGTCACCGTAAATCCAGCTGTCACCGAATCCAACGATTTTTTTGATTTTGTTCAAATAGTGCCTATCTTATTTTAATTTCTGATATGCTACCACTTGTTTCTTCTATGCGTAACCTAAGATACGGATGGTAACCTGATACAGTTATATATCCGGTTGAGCTAGATGCCGACAAAGAAATCCCCGACCCTATGTTATACCATAAATTATCATCTGCTGTTGCACCTTCAACTTGAATGTCTCCAGTAAATGCACTAGGTTTGTATTGTAGTGATTGAACATCATTGGTACCATTCCATTCGCTTGAGTAATGAGTAGTAATACCTGCGCCATCATTGAAACTTGGAATTGTAACTGTTGTACTTTGGGTGTGTGTCGGCATAATTGAATTAACAATATCAACAACACCTCTACCTCCAAGGTTGTCATCAACAAATACTGCATCATTTAATGCACTAGTTGAAAGACTGCGTTCAATTGTATAGTGTGCCGTTTGTATATCTATTGAATCTAAATCCTGCTCAGTTACTGTAACCGATGCAGTACCTTTAGTAGCGTCAATGGCATCCATAGTTTTAGCAAGAATTAGATCACTGCCTTCACCATTGATTAACCTAAATGTAAAGGTTGCTGTGGAATTATTAACAGGTTTTTGGTCCTGATTAACAAATGTAAACACTAAGACGTTGTCTGTGCCTTTGTGTAATTTTAGTTTTTTTGCATACACGGGATTGTACCTCACTGATGTTAGAGCCTGAGTGGTGTCTCGTAATACCACTTGGTGTTTTTGCTTATATAAATAGACTTGAGTTGTAAACATATAGAGTATTTATCAGTCAATGAGTAATGAATTCTTTAAAGAGTTATCAGACAAGTATCCATTTGTTACAGTAGTCAGTTATGCTGGTGCCGAGTACGTTGGTATTATGCAAAATCGCGACACTACTGTTACTACTCTGTACGACTTTGGCCGCATTGTAGATCTAGAATTAAAACAACGGTTCTTAGAACTTGCTAATGTTTGGTGGTGGGAATCAAATCGTTCAATACCAATTAACATATTCCTACGTGAAGAATGGTCAATATTTAAACCTTACTTACACACATTTATTAATAAAGATTTAGTAATACTATTGGGCCCAAGTATTAGTTTAAGTGATTTAGCAAAGAAACGTACTAAGAAAAAATCAATTACACTTGTTCGTCGAGTTGAGTAAGAAATAGATCAATCTGATCGCTAGTGTCTGTTCCGTAATTGCTCCACAACTTCCAAAAGTGTTCAATGTTATAATCTAAAATTGGCTGACAGTCTCGTATAAATTGATCAAGATCTAAACTTAATAATCTTTTTATTTCCGCTACTATCCAAGTACCGCTGTCCATCCATCTATTCATGCCTGCAAAGTCTTCTCTAATAATACCATCAAATGTTTTAAAGCCTAATTCTTTTAATCGGTTGTAATGGTTTGCACTAGCTAGTGCTAAGAACGGGTGACCTGCTATAATAGGCTTCCAGGTTTTTTCAGATATTAAACTATATCTATGCAACACTGCACTTTCAGCAAACACTGAAAAATATGTGTCAGTGTACTGATTAACTATTGCCGGGCCTGCCGCCCAGGTATCCCAATCAATTAAATCTTTACCAGTCTGTGGATCATACTCTTGAGGTAATTTATTTGCTAAAGGGGCACTAGCATCATCCATATTTACATTTGACCACAATGCAGTATCAAGTAATCCTTGACCGTGCAAGTCTCTAATCAATCTAGATCTATGCTGTCTTTGTCTATTATTAAGAAATAAAAATGTATAAGAACGATCGTACTGACGTATCATAAGATGTTTGATGTCTTGATTAGCGTTACCAGTTAGCCACATCATATATTCAATGTTTAATGAATTCATTTGATCTGGCATTTCTCCAGAGCATATAATACTAAACTTTTTATCTAATGCTAGCTTTAACAAACCGTCATTATCAAGGTGTCTAATAAGCGTGCTAGAGCCTTCTATGCAATTTTCTAACACAACATGTTCGCTAGTATTCTTAATATAATCTATGTGTGCGGAACTATCTTTACAGTAGGTAGCTACTGGTATTATTTTTATTGCGTCTTTGGGGAGGTTGGGTAGTTCTGCTGTTGAGTAATGATCAGCTCGAGAATAAAAGTCTTTGAGTTTACTGCTCTCGTGTATGTAAATTTTCATCTAGTAATTTCATATGTAATGTTACCAACACTGCGTAACTCACTGCATGCGACTTCTTAAAGAAGTATTGTTCGTCTGTTTTTGTCCATATGTCTTTACATATATCTGCCCATGTCTTTCCTACTAGATGTCGCTTGCCTGGGCGTATAAGTGCTAGGACCATGGCCATGCGTGGTATTGTATCTAGTGCTAAATCACCTACTAGATCATAATGATTACCAATGTGTATTACTTGCTCAAAGAATGTTTTATCTTTTAATCTATGCCAAGGTGTTTCCTTTGCTAACAGCTCGTTATAGTGTGCCTGATCTTTAATCAACTTGTAAACATTAACATTAAGGAAGTCAATCTTAAAGTAACCTCGTTCTTCAGCTGAATGGTAATCAATTGATGCTGTGTCTGTCAATGGGTTATAAGGAATGTCCGTAACATACACTCCTGAGTTATGTTTACGCATGCCCTGATCATTATTCTGCATTGCAGAAGTGTGCTTAATTAATTTAAGTATATCATCGCGATCAGCGAAGTCAATATCAACGTCTGTATTAAATTTTACCATCCTGCTTGTTTTAACATTTCCTTAACATATTCAGTATCACCTGGATAATCTTTTAATAATTTTGACCAACGGTCAGGATTAATAAATTCATAAACAATAGCTAACTGTTCTTGATTTAGGTTCTCTAATAGGTCATGTCCTGTTGGGCAATTAAATATAATCCATCCTGTTACTCTGCCAGTAACTATATAATGACAAAGTTTGTTCGTATTTCCATATCTTAAAAAGTCTTCACTTGGTGAGTTAACTTCTTCTGCCCAATCCATTGATGTTTCTAATGCTCTGGTTAATGCGTCTGTGGCATTTTCTCTAAAGATATATTCCTTTAAGAATTCGTCATACATCTTGTCACTGCCCCAATAGTCTATACGTTTATTGTTTTTCAGCAACCATTCAGTAAATCTAACTGAATTAACAACACGAGAATTTACACAATAATTAGCAAACTTAATAAATGCTTTATAGTATGCTGATGTTGCAAAGGCATCAAACGTTTTTGTCTTTGCTGATCCTTGAGTAGTTTCATAAAACTTTAAGTAACTTTGAAATGCTGTTCGACTTGCCGGGTCATTCTTATGCTGAAAGCGTTTCCTTTGCTCGCAGACATGCACTGCTAGCGTAGTTTCTTTACGAAACTCACGATCACAATACTTACATTTAAAAGTCTGCTTTAATTCGCTTGTCATCCCATCCTAACTCTTTAACGTATTGTTTAATTTCTTTAACTGTGTTCATTTCTAAAAACATATCCATCTCGTCTGACTTCATGTTTGGAAACAATTCTGCTACTACTTTTCTTATTTTGTTAGTTGACTTACCTTCTTTCTTTTTGGCCGCAAGCCAATAGTGAAACTGTTTGCCCATGTTAGGACTAACTGCTGTACACATCAACCATTGTAGTTTTGTGTGCTTGTTTAAGTCAAAGAAGTACTTGTTTACAAACTTGTTAGTTGCCATTAAGTAATATGCTTGTAAGTCTTCAGCTCCGCCAACACTTGCACCATAACGTAACATCAGGTATGTTGAGAACTGTTTCTTTTCTTCTTCAGTAAACTTGTTATAGTAGTCTCTGTCCTTACGATCAAAGGCCGCCATTTCATTACCAATGTATAAAGGTGAACTATTATTTGCCATTAGAATGATAAAGTGTAATTAACAATCTCACAGTTACGGCTTATGTCCTTAACAAAATAACAACATTTAGGAGTAGGCCCGTCCTCTAAAGGTATTGCTAGTAACTGCCCATTTTTTAATTTTGGTGAGTACCACGAAACATCTTGATAGACATCTACAATTTCTATGTCTAAGAAACTTGGTCTAAAGTCTGTTAAACTATTAAACTGAAATGCCCTAAACCCTCGATCATTAATTGACGTTAGTGGTAATACTTCTAGATCACCCACATCTGGTTCACCAATTAATATTTGCCAATCTACAGGCATCTTAATAGTATGCTCACCTATCTTTAATACCAATGCTGGGCTATTAAAACTCTCTAAGAAGATTAACGGTATCCAATGATAATCTGGATTACTTGGATCACTGTTATCTAATATGCTAAAACGCATATCATCTATTTCGTCAGGCAGTGTGTCTAGATCGTACTTTGTGTTTTCTAATGTAAGTATTTGCATAGTACCCTTATTATAAGTTGCTGTGGCGTGTTTGTCAAGAACTATTTCCATTCTATTTTTTCAACTTCAAACGGATAGTTCGCTTCTCTATAGAACTTCTTACGTTGTGTTAAATGTCGTTTGGCAAACTTACATGTTGATGTTATATCCCATATCTGCACAAAGTCTTTGTCTTCTGCTTTTCTAATTCCCCTACCTATACTTTGTATGACTCTAACAAAGCTCTTGCCAGGTTCAACAAGAACAAGATTGAAAATACGAGGGATATTAATGCCCACAGCGGCAACGCCATAAGTGGCAATAATAACTTTACTGTCCATTGTTGCAATTTCGTCATACTCATCCTTTCGGTCTTTGGCTTTAGTAGCCCCTGATACAAACACTGCATCTTTAATTAGTTCAGTTAGCGCCTGACCTGGAGCAATTCTATCCACTAGCACCAGAGTATTCCCACTTGCTCTAATCTTAGTAATTAGGTCAGCCATATACTTCATACGGTCTTTGGTCTCTAATAGATATTTAAGTTCATCCTGATACGAAGTATATTCTGCATGATCAACTAACTGCACTACATTTACATGACAGTTAGCAAGCACTCCTTCCTGTTGTAATTCGTTTGCTGACAGTTTTCCGATAACATCGCCTATTGAACAACGTAAGCTCATACGTTCATATGCTTCTTTAGGTATCGTTCCAGTTAGTCCCCAACGAATTGGTACCTGAGACATAACTCCCGTTAACAAAGTTTTTAATGCATCTGCTTTGGCCATGTGGCAATTAGCTACCACAGCATCGTTTGCAATGTAATTATGATCTTCTTTAATGTGGAGATTATATGTTTCTTGAATTTTTTCTATCTCTTTTTTCCTAACAAGTTTCATAAAGATTCCTAATTTTTTCCTGCGTTTTTTTATCAAAATTATCAAAGTTATCTACCTTTGGTTTAGAAGTAAGATAGTCTTTATCTGCTAATACAAACTGATAATGATTTTCTTTGCACCATTGTGTAGCCGCTCTGATCTTTGCTTGTGTCCGTCTGTCACTAGTTAACTCTTTCGGTCTGACTTCTATTAAGGATTTAGTCTTATGATTTATAAAATCTACAATGTAGATATGTTTTTGATTATTAAACATGTATGGTATTCTTAAGGATTCATATTCCGCATCGTTGTCAATGAATTGATATAACGCCTCCCAGGAACTTCTGTATTTCTTATCCTTATAATAAGAATCCCAATGGGTATTTCTATTATTTGAGTTTGGAGTAAATTCTCCTGAAAGAATTTTTTCTTTCATTAGATTGCTTCTATGTTTCTTTTGATGGTCACTCATCTTTTTTCCAAACATTCCATTTTTCTCTCCACTATTAGCAATGCCAATCTTCTCTTTAGTTTCTTCTGAAACACTGTGAGAATAAGGATAATTTCCCTTAATTTTCATTCCCTTGTTCCAGGGAGTTCTTGTGTTTAGATTTTCTTTAATTTTATTGCCATGTTTAATCTGGCATTCTTTCCCCCCTCTGACAGATGTTGCACTTCTACATTCTTTTTCAGCAGTCATTTGATCTTGCTTGTTTGTTCCGTAAAGTTTGTCAAAATTTTCCTTCCAAACGTTGTTGCCGTTCATAACTCGTCTTTTACATCGTTGTATGACTCTTTGATCACTTAATGTCATTCTATTAGAAAATATAATTTCATTAACTGTAATTTTTTCTGCCTGTAGTGTTTGGTTATGATGTTTCAATAGTTTGTTAAATCTGTCTATATTAAATTGTTTTGGCATAATTACATCTCCTTTAGTTGTATGTATTTATGTTAATAATCTCTAAATTCTCTGTTAATTCATCTGCTCTTACCCACCCCTTATTTGTAAGGAACTTATGATTAGCAGTAACTCTTGTTTTAATACCATTATCAAAATCTAACTCCAGCATTTTCTCACTTGCACTCTGAGTTAAATTTTTATGAATCTTAACAACTGTATCTTCTTTGTATTGTTTTGATTTCTCGCAAAGATTTATAACTTTATCACCGGGCTTCAGATCTTTTATAGGTTTTTTACCGTTAGGTGTAGTTATAAGTGTATTACCGTCAAAACATTCATCTACCATAACACAGACAACATCTTGTAGGAACTCGTCAATTGTGATATCTACAGCATGTGCTTTTGATCCTTTAAGCAAAATGTTTAGACTTTGCCATGTACATATAGTATGTGTCTTTCCAAACTCTTTACGGTCGCCAAAGTACACACCAACATCTAATCCCATGTTGATGTAATCAGCTTCTGTTTGTGTAACTAAACTTTTGTTTGGTACTATAACTATTGTACGACCGTGCTGTTCACAACTATGACTTAGCACTGCTGTGATTAAGGTCTTACCAGCACCTGTTGCTATTTCTTGTAAGCATTGCGGATTAGCTAAAAACTTATTAACTATCTCAACTTGGTAGTCTCTAAGCATTATTGGTTGTCCTGCTATTGGATGTGTTGGATCCCAGACTAAATGGCTGTAACTATCTTCTTTGACCTGAGTAAACTTAAACGTTCTTTCGTATTCCCTGTAATCTTCAAGATCGACCTCATAGTTATATTGTTCAAGTACCGGTAATATCTCATCTAACAAATTAATATAGGTACTACCTCCTAGCTGAAAATACCCAACCTTTCCGTCCCATCTACCCAATCTAACTGCGGGCATGTATCGTGCACCAGGAACTTCAAACTTGAACATGTCAACTAGCTTCTTGCGGACATCCAGTTCAAGTCCTTCAATTTTTACGTTGACTTCATCTTTAATGTGTAATAATGCTTGCTTCATATTATATAGTATATATAAAAGGGGAAAGGGTGTCAACCATCAACACCCTTTATGAACACGAAACGAACAAATTATCTTCGCTTCATGCAGGTTGCTCTTGCTAGTTCTTGCCAATTTGTATTAGATACTTTTCTAAGATCGGCAATCTTAAGTGCCATACGTAAACTAAGTTCATTTACCATAGTTGCATTGTCTTGTAAAAAGTTTAACATTTCTTCTTGCTCGTGACCATTAAAATCATAGTCTTGAAACAGAGCACCAGTACCTGCAATCTGTTTGATACGTAATAGTTTATCTCTTTCAGTATCAAGTGTAAGATCTAAGTAATGGCATCTAGATTGTATTGCTTCTAAATGATCTTGTAGTTTTTTACTCTTAACATTTTCAAACTTTAAGTTAGTAATAAAAATAGCTGACCCTTCAAAGTTAAACGTATCAGGTACACCTTCATTACGTAACTTGTATGAATCAGTGTTCCAACAAATCTTTCTTGTTTTCTTTGAATCCAACGCCGCTTTAAGAATGTTTAATGATAACTCATCTTGTAGTATTGAGTCACAATCATCAAACACTAGTACATTGTCTTTTTCTTTGTAGTTGAATAGTTTACAGTATAAACCAATTGCACTCATAGCACCCTTAACAACATCATACTGTTTAGGCCTTGATGCAACTTCTGTAAACATGCTGGCTTTTTCTAATTGTTTTTCAACACCATATGACTTACCAACCCCTGGAGGGCCTACAACGATCATTGCTCTTATATCACCACAAATTGCGGCTTTAGTCATGTCATCTAATATAGTAAAACGTTTGCCAATACGCTCAATGATTTGCTCATCTGTTTCTTGTTTGAATTTTATAGTTTTAGCTACCATATTCATTACCCCCGTAAATGATTAATTCCTAACTTTCAAATACTATTATAGCAGTTTTGGATTTATTGGTCAACCGAATTTAATGCTAACGTTCTCATTGAATCGTATAATTGTTCAAGTTTATCATCTGGTAATGCAATACCTAACTCCTGTAGCTTCTGTTCAAACATTCCTGATGCGTCTAGGGCTAACTGATCTATATCATCATATAAATCTGCATTGACTTTTTCTAAGTTATAATTATATGCCATGTAAACATTATAACAAATTATAAATTATTAGTCAACCAAAATATAGTAGTAAATACTCGTATGAAAATGTTCAAATTATCAATCCATGACGAGCAATTGTTGAATACAACTCAGTTAATTGAATTCTTAGAGGCTAATTTAGAAGAAATTGTTCTGATAGTTACCGACGAGGGTCCTAGTATGTTTCATTGTAATGTTATTAAAATATTAGATGCACACGTTAAGAAACATAACCGCGACCCGTACACGATCAGGATACTGTCGGAAAATGTATTAGAAAATACCAACTTGTACACTAATATTAATAAGTGGCGAGACCTTAATCATTTTTGGTCTGATGGTGCTCGGAAATATAAACAATCTAAAATAACTCCCATTGCCCTAAACAGCCATAATCGACTAGGATGTTTTATTGGTAGAAAAAACATTCCACGACTAAGCATACTATATTGGTTACGAGATCAGGATTGTTTATTAAGCTCGCAAGATTATCCTTCATACGACTATGATATCTTAGATAAAACAGCATACGACCAATGGGTAACTGATGCAGAAAATTTTGATGATTGGTGTAAAAATATTGACATTACCAGTATAGATGGGGTAGAACTGCTTGATCAATATGTTATTAAAGATTGGTCTGAGGGGGGAGAATATCTAACTCCACAATTTAACCTTTTAAATTACTATAGAAACTTCGACATTGAGATAGTAGTTGAAACCTGGACGATGGGCACTACATTTTTTGCTACAGAAAAAACTACTCGACCGTTGCTTGGTCGTAAACCTATGATAGTGTATGGACCAAAAGATTATCTGCATAACTTAAGACAGCTAGGATTTAAAACGTGGAGCTCGTGTTGGGACGAAACATATGATCACTATACAGGGCCCCGTCGTTGGCAAGCAATGCAAGAAACTATCAACAACATTCTGTCACTGCCTGGTGATGAATATCAAACTGTGGTCGAGCAAGCTCACACAATCAGCCTTTATAACAAACAATTTTATCTAGAAACACTAGTCAACAAAACCCCCACATAGTGTGGGGTTGTTGAGATATTACTTTATTTAATTATACTATGCCGACGTGCGTATCAGGAGTATGATTCCATGTACACGTAAATACGTCACTATCTTCAAGAATTGGCCATGCTCTAGGGTTATAAGTATCATCATCCCAATTCACTAATGCTACACTATTAATTTGTCCATTTACCCTAACGTCATTGGATACAACATACACAGTTGCATCTCTGTGCAAATTGGCTGAATTAATTGTGTCATTTTGTGCATCAGATGGGTTTGTAACTGATCCAGCTACTAAGGCATTGTAAAGATCTGTGCCTAATGCTGTTTCACCTAACTCTGTTGCAAGGTGTGTTTGCGCCGCTGTTGAAACAGCAGTTATATCTGGTATGTTTGAATCAAACCAGGTCTTAGCTACGATGTGAGTTTCTGCTAGATTATATTCTGTTTTTCCTAAGCAAAGTTCACCACCTGTTGCAGTAAGTGAGTATGCTAGGTTACCTGTTGTTGCTTCATCTAATGTGAATGAAAACAAGTGATTGTTTGTGTCAGGTTGTCCAGATCTGACTGTTGTTGAATCGCTTACTGTGCCGTTAAATACCTCAACGCCACCCACGGATAACACAGCGGTTACATCACCTGATGATGCGTATGCTTGCCCGTATACTTTAAATGTTCTGTTAGCCATGTGCTATGTTCTCCAATATGTTAACATTATTTATCCAGATGCCAATGGCGTAGGACTTCTTCGTCATTGATTTCATGCGGATTAGGTACTCCGTGAAATACAACTATACTTAAATCTTTAAAAATATGACTTCGGTCTTTGCCTCTGTTCGGGTATGATCTGTAAATAAAATCCATTCCGCCGTCCATTACTTCCCATCTATAACTTTTTACATGAGTTTGATCTAACCAACGCTTTTTACTTTCTGGGACCTCTGCATCTACAAAGTCTTGATCACCATTGTATTGTGTCATTATTGCATGATGATTACGTTTGAACTTTTTCCATAAATCAGAGAATTCATCAGTGTTGAATACCATTACGCTACTATTTATTGTCCATTTATTTTTTTTCCATAGATAGCGAAAGTCTCTCACTGCCCAAAACTGCTCGTTGCCTAACCTAAGCATCCAGTCTAAATTACCTGTTAGTATAATATCTAAATCAAAATAGAATAACCTACCTTGAAAGTCTTTATGTCTAAATAATTGCGTTTTGTACCACCAGGATTTTTTGGGTCCGGTAACACCTAGATCTTTGAGTGCATGTTTATGCCAGTGCTTAGGTACTTCTCTAGCTTTTTCTGTCCATATGTGAAAACGTATAGGACAACTAAAGTTCCTACGTAGTCCTGCTTCTAATTTCTTAGCATAGTCTAAGGTATAGTATGCACCGTGTAATACACACCCACAGTCTATACCATTTTTCATATAGTCATCTACCTGTTTCATAATGCTGATTCCAATCTAGTGTACCACATACCGTCCTGTATTTCTTCTATAAAATATTCAGTGTGTACCATTTCTGTAAGCCATTGTCTAGTAGCTCTATTTTTCAGCTTCTTTAGCCTGTCTATTCTATTACTAACTGGGTAGGCTAAACTATATGCACTTGTTATCACTGGTGTACCTTGTATTGCGGCCTGTATTCCAGGTCCACTTGAATAGTTAACAACGCAATAGTAATTAGCATCAAAGTTAAAATCATCGTAGGTGTTAGCTATCTTGTGAGGTTGTTCACTATACATGGACAACGGTGATCTAGGATGACTGCGAACAACAATAGCTCTATCAGTTTGGTCTTGAATAATTTTAACCTGTCTCTGTATCCAGTCTTCTTGACTGACTAGATGATGTAGTTGATGACTTTTGTGGTGTTGTCCCGCTATTAGTATTTTTCCATTGTTACGGTTACGCATGCCCTCACTCCACAACTCATAACCAAATAATTTAAGTCTGTCATCTGACAAATTGTCAAGATGTCCGTGGTGACCTTCTGTTGTGATATTATTAACAGATATTTTCCAGGTAATATTACGCTTAAGAGCACCTACTTCAATTATTATTACAGGTTTGTTCTGACTTCTAAAGTGTTCGTATATTTCTTTGTTAGGTTCCATACGCCCAGCCCAGAGGCAACTCCATATTACAGCAACATCTGCTGTCATATCATTTTCTACTAAGGTATAATGTTTGCGTGCACCTTCTAAGAATGCGGCCAGAATTGGCTTACTGTTTAGTGAGGCATGTGCAGAAAAATAGGTCAGTGTTTTCATTGAATAAATATATGCTAATATAACAATATGTATCCATTTTTAAAGACAAGGTGTAAAAAATGAAATATACCCTAATTACTACATTTCATCAGGAAGGTATGGAACAGTATGGTCAAAGGATGATAGACACCTTTGAAAAATATTGGCCAGAGCAAATTAATCTTGTTGTGTATGCAGAAAATTGTACACCAATAACTACTAAATCAAATGTATCAGTCGTTAACTTACTTGCAACAAGTAAAGAATGTAGAGACTTTGTTAACCGACATAAAAATAATCCTAAAGCACACGGTAAAGATACAACGCAGGATCCTCGTAAACAATTTAAATGGGACGCTGTTCGTTTTTGTTATAAAGTATTTGCTACAGGACTAGCACTAAACACTATTATGGATACTGATTGGCTAGTTTGGTGCGATGCTGACACACTTACACATACCCCTGTCCCTGTAGAGTTTATGGGATCAATATCGCCATTTGGAAAAATGATTACCTATCTAGGAAGAGGTGATAGATATCATCCTGAATGTGGGTGGGTGGGTTATAATCTAAGACACCCTAATACAAAAATGTTTATTAGAGAATTTGTCAAACAGTATGAAGATGATCTATTGTTTGAGTTAGATGAGTACCATGACAGTTATGTATGGAGTACTATTTGGAAACGATATAGAGAAAATCCAGACAACGAATTTTATAATTTAAACCCTACTGACAATAAAGGCTTTGCTGGTCATCCATTTATTAACAGTGCTCTTGGAAAATACCTAGATCATGTTAAAGGTAAACGTAAAAACGAAGGACATAGTTGGGGTAGAGATCAAGGAACACACACTGATCACCCTTATTGGTCTTCCTTAAAGGAAAGATCTTAATGTATCAAAAACACGGGTGGTGGTTTCCAGACTCTGACACCCATTTTAATAAAATGTTAACTAAAAATGTTGAAAAAGGTGGGGGTCCGGTGTACCAGGAACCCGTTAGAAAGCGATCATTTCAATTCGTACAACACAAAGGTCTAGCGTTGGACATAGGTGCCAATGTAGGCTTATGGTCAAGTGATATGGCTAACCAGTTCGACCGTGTTATCGCATTCGAACCAGTAGCAGACTTTCGTGCATGTTATGAGAAAAATGTTAACATGGACAAGGTTGATTTAAGAACATGTGCATTAGGAAACGAAACAACAAAAATTGACATGATCATTACTCCTGTCAACACCGGCCACAGTCATGTAGATACTAATACAATGGGTAACGGAACTATAGATATGTTTAAGTTAGATGATCTTAATCTTCCTAATTTTGATTACTGTAAAATAGATTGTGAGGGGTACGAAGAAAATATTCTATTAGGCGGTCAAGAGACTTTTAATAAATGCAAACCTGTTGTAGTAATTGAAGAAAAAGGTCACACAGACGTGGGATTTAAAACTGGAAATGAAGCAACACGTCTTTTAAAAAGTTGGGGATTTCGAGAACTTGCCCGTGTACGTAACGATATTATATTTGGACGAAACTAAAGATATTTTTTAAAGTGTTCCCACACTAGTCCTTGCTTTATTTCAGCATCACTCCAATGGCAGGCTGACAAATTATATAACCACTGCGATCTTTCAGGATAGTCTGGAGTCATTATATTGTCAATGTTATGATTTGCTACTTCCCAAGTTACAGCATCTTCGTCTGCTACAAATACAGGAACACCAGCTAAGATACTAGCAACAGAGCTCGACGAATTATAAAACACGCTAGCATGTGCACCTTCGAGATCTTGCTGTAGTGATCCACCTTTTACACTTTCATATACGTTTACTTGTTGTAAGTACTGTGTGATATCACACTTGCGTTTGGGATGGGGTCTAATTAAAATAGGCATCGGTGTGTGTTTTCTAATCGAAGCAATTGAATTTGCCAACCATTGATCTAAGTCAGCACCCTTCATATTCCAACCACCGTCACGTTGTAAGCAAATTAAAATATGACTACCAGTGCCGTTTTCTCTCCACGGTTTGATTCCAGGCATGCGTAGATCATGTCTAATTTGATTCCATTTAATATTATTACTTCCAGCATTGGCGTATTCGTGCTCATTGTAATAAACACCATCTAGACTATAACGAACATACTGACTATCAGGATCTGCAAACTTAAAACAACTGCCATCTATAGGCATGCAGTGATGTCCGTTTTCTCGGGCCCATTCTATTACTGCCTTGCGTAAATGTATATGTGGTCCTGAGAATGTTTGTCCTACCCAGCCAATAAACACTCCTAGTCGTGCAGGAACAACTTCGCAATTAGTCTGTACAAACACATTAGCACCTACCTTAGTACACCCTTCACTGAATGCTTTTAATATTTGTGCTTTGCGGTCATGGTCTGCTATTCTTGGCAAACTTGAGAGATACACAACTACATCATACATGCCATGTCTCCAATATTTTTTTAGCAGTTCCGTTTACTAACTCGTCGGTTGTAAATTGACTGTAACTTAAATAGCATAGCCATTGACTTATATCATCTCTGTACAGGTTGTTGATCTTATCTAAACTGCTTCTACTCACAGGATTTGTTATATGTTTACCTAAGGTGATCACCGGAACACCTGCCCATATTGACTCAGTAAGAGCATTTGAATTATATCCAACCACACAATAAATCGATTGGTCTGCAAGTAAGTCTCTATACAAGCTAGTGCGAGTTTTTCTATTGCCAATCTTTTCTCTTACAACAATCTTTTTATCAGTAAGTGTTCTTAATTTTTTCTCTTGCTCGACTATCCATTTTGTTTGATTTAATCCGTACACAGTACAAATATTCAGACTAGGAGGTATTATTAATATTGTGTCTCCGCCTGCTCTCCAGTAACGTGGGAATCGAAATCCGTCCAGCCTATTTCGATTATCTAAAATTATTTTTAACAGTCGATCCATCGGAAAGGTATGTTTAGGTAAGTCAGCATGAATATCGTTACGACATAGTCTATGCCATTCTTTACTTTCGCTATCTCTAATAAAGTTAGTATATCCAGAGTCTATAAACCACAGTGGAAAATTGTTTGATATTTTATTCTGTAACAGATCTTCATTGTTTAAAATATTCCTAATTAAACAGTCTTGTTCTGGGTAACTATAAGTTACTGTACTACGAAATTTACTTTTTTCAAATATGCCAGCTGACAATTTCTTCATATAACTGTCCGATGCACTTTCTAGATATTGGTTTAATATTAATCTCTTACCTTTCTGCACATTACCATTACCGTACGCACTACATATTCTATCTATATTATCTAAAATAAATCCGGCTAGTTTTCTTCGCTTGTATTTCCATATTGTGCGTGTTTCTTGTTTTATTTTCTTACGCCATACATCTATGTCTGCATCAACAGCTTTGTTGATCCTCTTAATGCTGTCTGAATAAACTGGTTTGACTCCATTATAGTGTTGAGTATATACTTTATTGCAGAAATGCCAATTTGGACCGTTACTGTATGTCTTGACAATTAATAAACTTGCTATGTAATCAGATAACTCGTCATCATTAATAATAGTGTAATTAGCCATTGAGTATGCTCCACGCATAACCATTTGCCATTTCTTCTGTGGTAAATTGACTATAACTTAAATGTCTCATCCAGGCCTCTCGTTCATCATTAGAAGGTATGTACGGATTTTCTATTTTAGCAAGATCGTTGTAACAAAGATGCTGGGCGGCATTTGGGCCCAATGTAATTGCTGGTTTTCCGTGCATCAATGCTTCAACAGCGGCAACTGAATTATATGTAACCAAGCAATGACATTCTTTAAGGTCTTGTTCCATTGTATTAGTTTTTAATCGTTCGTCTCTTGGTCTCTTTAATCTAATCCTAATAGGTCGGTCGGTGTACTTTTTAATTTCTGCTACTGTTTGTGCTATCCAGTTATCTTGATCTATATCCCATAGTTTGAAACTTTTTACGCTAGGTGGAGCAAGTAATATACTGCGTCCAGGAGCAAATGGTTTAGTATTAATTCCAAATGTAACTTTTTGTGGCTCTTTTTTAAAGACCCAATCCATGTACTCTGAAATTTGTTCTAATCTATCTCTAGGTCTTTCAATTATCGGGCGGATGTCGTGTACATGATTTTGTATTACACGGTGCCAATTCTTATTATTTTCTATATGCCCTAGATAGCAGTTGTCAATGTAAAAGAATTTAGTATTATGATTCCAACAATGATCAACAGCTTTAACACTACGAGCACCGTAGAGTACTACTGTATTGTCATGATATGATTGTGCTTCATCCCAACTTAAAGTTACACCGTTAACACCTTTGGCAAAATTGTATATAGGTGTTCTTGTTTCTCGATGTGGATGCTTTAGAGGATCGTCTATCTTCTTCCTATTAACACAAAGAATATCACTTGCGTTTATCATTTAACAGATCAATCCTTTGTTGACAGTATTCTGTAAATAGTTTTTCTTGGTGCCACTCATTTGCCATATTGGTGTCAGCAAACTCATGGAAACAAGGTGCTCCTAAAGTATAGTGAAGAAGTTTAGCATCTGGATTTATACCATATTCATCTGGTAACCAGTTCCATTCTCTAGGCAGTTCTGCTATACGATCATCGTTAAGCCAGGTAAATCTATGTAGTTGAGCACCAGTAGAATTTTCAATAAATTCCGGAGTTACTTTTTTATTTGGGAGTGTAGCACAGTTCCATAGTATAACTGATGACCAGTTCTTACGTGGATAGTCTTCATTCTTTGTACCTAAGTACTTCTCTTTCATTTTAGTCTTGTAATCATGCTTAACTACAGCAACATCAAATTCTGGCAAACTATCCTTAAGGTTCCATAGTTTTTTGATATCATCTTTAACTACCATGTCACCATCTATATAGATAGCATGCCCAGTATATCCGGTAAGGTAAGGAACTAAGAATCTTGAGTAAATGAAATTATTACTGCCATCTGAATGCTTCTCTTCGTAGCCACCCAACAGGTTTAGTGCCAATGGGTGAAAGCTCACCGGTACTGTTGCATGTCTTATTATTGAGTTTACACAAGTATGATATGCTACTGCTTCTCTGGGATCGTAGCCAATAAAAATAGGTATAGTTTCCATACGACTATTTATCTGGGTAGTTTACTAGTGTGTTTTATATGAGTCTATGTGTCCATTGAACCAGGGTAGGACAAGATCTTGCTGTTTAACACATCCCCAACGATTAATACTGTCTACAGCTGAGTCTGGTAGTAAATCTAGTTCAGCAAGATCCCTCCAGGAAGTGGTTCTAGGGTTCATTGGTTTTACCTTGCCTTTATAGACCACAGCTTTAATCCAAGGATCTCGTAGACCCTTAGTAAACATTCCACTTTTGCAATCCCAACCGTTAACTGCAAGCATGTAGATTAAATTAACTAATGTGTAATGATAGTACTCACTGCTCGGAATTGAAATATCATGCTTGTTATATTTGATATTTGTAGTTTGGGGTATTTGTAAAATTAGCATACCATTAGGATTAGCTAACTTCCACCAATGTTTTAATGTAGTCACAGGACTTATACATTGTTGAAATGAGTTATGACTGGTTATAACATCATATCTTTCTGGCAATATATCTGTATTTTCCATATCAGCTTTGATATGAGTTAAATTTTTATGACTAACACCAAGTTTGTCAATTGTGTCAATAACAAAACTTTTAATGTTTAATGGTTGAGGTCGGCCAGTTGTATCAACTTCGGGGTCTGTTTCTCTAGTAGCCCACCATTCTGCATCTAGGCCTGGGCCTCCACCCATATCAGCAACAGTACCAACAGATATCATAAACTCATAAAAGGACTCAATAACATCTAATACTTCACGTGAGTGGGTGTGACTTTCTTGTGGTGACCCAAACATTATAGTTGTATGTCTTCCATGCCACTTGCTCTCAATCTAACTACATGACCTAACATAAAGTTTTTGCTTTCAAGACCTTTCATTATACCTAACCATTGGTTCCTAAGTAAAGCGATATCATTAATTAGTGTTTCATATTCAATGACTTCATCTTCTCCATCTACATATTTTTCAGCATCACGACTTGTTAATGCTCGTTGATATGCTTCTAGATATTTTTGAAAGTGCTTACGCCGAATCTTACGTAATTGTATGTTTAAGAAATTTAATACTGCTTCTATTTCTTGTAGCTGATGGAAACGATGTTCAGTAATACCTGGCAAGTCTGCTATGTTACGTTCTACATATCCATAGATACTAACATCTTTTTTAGCACCTAGTAATTCATTTCGATAGTGCATTAGGAAGTCTGGTAAGTTACTAATATTTTCAACTACCTTATTGTACCACATCTCTATACTCCTCTAACCATGGAAATAATGTTTTCCAATCTGTTTTTCGTCGTCGGTCTATTTCATCTAAATATGTTATTAATTGTAACACCTTTCCTTTATCAAGTCTACTGTTTTTGACATTATTTGTTATAGCCGTGAAATGTTCTTTTGCACTCGGGCCATGCCAACTTTCTGTTTCCATAAGGTTTAAAATAGTTTTAAAATCGTTGCTAAATTCATCTGCACCTAATATGTCGGGTGCCATGTAGTCTGGATAATATACCTGGGCAAAATAATGTTCTATCTTTCTATCCTGACTCCACTCTTTTAATTTCTTAAGTAAACCAGGTATTGTTTTAATTGTTAATACTGAGATGGCACCATTGAGATTTAATTTAATCCAGCGTTCACCTATTAGGTATCTGAAGTTGTCTTCCCACTGCGTTAATTTAATGCCGTGTCTAGTAAACTCTTGCTGTGGTCCCCAACAATCAATTGAACAGTGCATGTCTAATCGTCCTAGTTTCTTTTTTGCAATTAATTGTTTTATTCTACCAATATACTTTTCTAATTTAGATTTTTTAATCATTAAGTTTGAAACTATTTCAAGCTCTAAATCAGGACAGGGGTTATTTTCTAAAAACTCTAAGAATGTGTCAAATTGGGTTTGATAAAAGGGCTCACCACCTAATAGGTGTAATCTTTTTAACTTGTGTGCATTGTTTTCCATCCACTCCCAAAACTTTTCTTCAATATGACTAAAATTATCTGGATGTTTAAATTTACTTTCTAATACTAAATTATGTTTTTCAAATTTTCCAAACTTTTTCATCTCAGAGTCTATGCCCGAACTTAGCTCAGGTCCACAATACACACATTTTAAATTGCAGGTATTGTCTAAATAAACTTCTAATATAGTTGGATCTACGTGTGTTAGTGTAGAATCCTGATCAAGCTCTGGCGGATGTAGGTCCGGTAATGAGTTATAAAATTGTCGATCACTGCGTCCATTATTTTTTTCAAACTTACCACAATATTCTTCACAGGTTGTCTCAGTTGGGCCGGGATCACCCGAAGGCCAATGGCCCTGTAACATTGTCTCTCTTTGCTCTATCTTCTCAGCAGTATTATGAAAGTTAAATGTTTCTATATCAAATTTATGATCAATAACTCGATGACAGCTAGAAGTTACCCCTAAGTGTAGTGCTATTTTACTAAATGACCATTTTGCCAGGCACGACGTGTCTGTTCTAATTGGAAAATACTTTTTTTCCATTTAGTAGTCGTCTTCTTCTTCATCGCCATCGTCTTGTTCGTCGCCCCAAGTATCTAAGCCATCGTCTTCCTCTACCTCATCTAACACATAGGCTGACAACGCATGTTTGATATCGTTATCCTGACCAAGGTCGCTAGATTGAATGGCGTCGCTGGCAACCCCTAAGTTATCAATTAGTGCATTAACAACATCCATTGCGGCTTGTTTTTCATCTGAGACATGATCTTTAACAGCTAACCATACTTCAGCCGCTGATACTAATGATTCTGACATATTATTTTACTTCCTCTATTGTTACTTCTACTACAGGTTCAGGTGCTTGTTGTTCTATAGCATTATCGTCCATAGTCTCTATATCTTCAATACTTATCTTTTCTTCTACTTTTCCGTATGTAGCCATAATCGTGTCAAGACAGCCTTCTTCATTTAGTTCCCACGCTTTACGGAACATTTTAATTTCATTAGCACTGTCAGCTTCACCAAAGCGTAATCTATTACCATCTTTAACTAACAGTCCGGCTTTTTCAGCCATATCAACTAGTCCACTGTACGGACTCATTCCTGTTGAGTATGGGATTTTAACTTGCACACCTTCAAACGGTTTAGCATATCTAGTCTTCATTACTTTACACCCAGCTCTAATACCCCTAACATCTGATATTTTATTACCGCCTTCATCTTCTTTAAGTTTAAGTTTCTTCATTGCAACAACAATACTTGATGCGTAAATAAAACCTTGTCCACCGGATATCTTATCATCTGGATCGAACATATCTTGACTTGCATAGGTATGGTTAGTACATACTATACCAATGTTAAGTGCACCAATCATATTAACAGTATTACGTACCAGTGATGTTAGTGCCTTAGGTTTACGACCCATATCACCTTTCATATCACCAGCTTCAAATTGATTAACATCTGTAGGTGTTAGTAACATACCTAGCGAATCGATAACAAATAATACCTTAGCTCTATTTTCGGCCGGCATGTCTCTATATTCTTTTACAAATTCAGAAATAGTTTTAGCTACGTCATCGATCATGGCCATGTTCAATTTAAGTAGTTTCTCTTCTGTTGTGTCGACACCTAAGGCATGTAGCCATTTCTCATCGAGTGCATTCTCACTGTCAATTAAGATAACAAATATACCTTGTTCTTGTGCATTTTTAACAATGTTACCTGAACAGATGTAACTCTTACCTGCTCCGGACTCTCCAGCAAACACTGTTACTTTACCTAGCGGGATGCCTTTAGTAAAGTCACCACTAATTAAATAGTTTAAGGCATAGTTTCCTGTTGAAACCCAATCTGTTGGGTCATTGAATCCTAAACTCATTCCTGGAATGCTTTTAGTAATGCTTTTTCTAAATTTACTTGCGTCAAAGGGTCTGGCCATGCTATTCTCCTAAATTTATATCTGTGTAGTAGTCTTTATAACTAATTTTTCGTACTTGATCTTGCTTAGTTATAAACTCTACTAGTTCGTTTGTATTATTATAACTTGATGCAACCGAAGGTGCAAGTTGTTTGAGTAACAATATGTCCGATTTCTCAAACTTTTTCCGTGCCTGTTCGGTAAACTCATTTTCGTACTTTATATTCATTTGTTCAGGGTATTCAAGTACTCCGTAACTAAAAGGAATTCCTACTTGGTCTGCGTACAATAACATATTTGCTAAGTCGTTGATAGTATAAACGTTTAGCGTACTCCAAAAGCCGAGTTCTAAATTTTTATGTTTGTCTGCTAAGTGTTTATACTTTCTAACAACCTGGTCCCATTTCCCCCACTTAATCGGAAAACGAGCATACTCGTGTACTTGTTTAGTGCCATCAAAACTCAATGTTACTATAACTTTTATCTTACGTTCTAGTAGTTGTTCTATCTGTTTAATTACTGTTGTGCCGTTGGTATTAATTCTAACTATCTTAACATTTTGTGGTAAATTGTCTAACAGTCGAGCATAGTTCTTACTATAGCTAGGTTCTCCACCGTTAATATCTAATTCAACAATACGATCTTTAGGCAGCCGGTCAAATGCTGTTACATTTTCTAACTTAATAACGTTCTTTTCTAAACTTCCGATAGTTGTTGACAGTCCGGCATAGCAAAACTGGCATGCTGAGTTGCATACGTTGTCTAAGACGCCACCTATAATGAGATAATCATCTTTAAATGTCTTTAACAACTTGTCTCTACGTATGCTATCGATTCGAATACTGGAGCCTGATGCCAGCTCGGTTGTTTGACAACGCCGGCATTCTGTAGGCCAGTCTTCATTTTCTTTTATCTCTTTTGCCCAGTCACTGCTTTCCATTTCTTCGTAAGAAGTAAACCTAGGAGCATTGACCATATGGCCGCAACGACTAACTGTACTATCTTCATTTAATCGAGCAAAGTGATCAAGGCGTGGGCAAAACATGTGTTACCTCCGCTAGTTTTTGTGATTTACCAATGACTGTAGCATACGCCAATGGGGCTTGTGTCAGTAGATGTGTCATTATTTGATTAGGTGACCAGCTCTGCCCAGTTAAGTCGTTAACTAGCAAATTATCTAATATCATATACATCTCTAAATTCGGGCTCGTTGGGGATTCTACATTTGATTTTTTAGGTATAGCTACACGTCCAGACGTATAGTAACTTAACATCTGTATATTATGTATATGTATCTTAGCATCTGGGGACATATACCTCATAAGATTAATTAACCAACAAAATTGAGGGAGTATATGGCGATCAAAGATATAACCTTGTTCTCCTAAGTACAAAAGAGTCTGATAATCTAATTTAGGATTTTCGTAAATATATGTCTGAAATCCGCTACGATATCTTTCTTCTGGATCACGTAAAAATACATCTATATCAGTAAGTTTCTTAATCTGCTCATTGAAAATTAATTTATAATTGTTTTCTTTCTGAATGTTATATATTGAAGAACTTCCGTTCTTAAATATTGGATATATGTATTTGTTCTGATTAGGAAAGTATACAATTTCTACTTTATTCGGAAATAGTATATCATCTAACTTTGTAAACATTTATACATCTCCGGAAATATTTTTGTACTATCTATCCCTCTGCGTGTGTCTAATTTAGACAACTTATTTTTTAATGTTCTTGGATCTTTAATCATTGGTTGTGTTAGGTGTGTTAACATATTACGATAACTATCTTCTATTAAGAAACCTGGTTCTTTTTTAATTCTATTGTTAAGCTCTATCATTAATTCATCTATTATATTGTCTGGTAAATGTCTAACGTCCTGCCAGGTAGGTAGAGTTAATGGACCTACTATAAAACTGTTATTATGGTAACCTAGCCCTTTAAGGTAATCAACAGTGTCAAATATAGATCTAAAATTCATAGCATACCATAACATATTAAAACTTACCTTGTGTCCTTTATCTGTTATACGTAATAAGTTTTCATTGAAGTCTTCCCATACACCACCATATCTAATGTATTCAAACTGATCTTCTATAGTATCTAAACTAACTGTCCAGTGTACATTTTTAAACTCCATAATTTTGTCAAATACCTTTGTACCTGTTTTACTTAGATTAGTGTTCACTCTTATGTTTACATCAGGATTCTTTTCTTGGAGTATTTCTAATAACTCTAAATTCTCTTTCATTAATAACGGCTCCCCACCTGCTAGATAGACATGTTTAAGTTGGTGGGCATTATCAAATACTAATTGTTTAAGTTCTTCTACACGTTCAGGTGTAGGCTCTTGAACTTGTATTTTTAATTCAGTTGCCCATTTACTAGAGTATTCAGGACCGCAATATACACAAGCATGATTACATACGTTTGACCAACGTATATCTATCTTGTGTAACTTAAAATTGTCAACTTGATCATATAATGTATTGTCTACAGTTTTTAATTCTTTAAGATAAAAGATACGATCACTAATCATGTCATACCCTTTCTTTTCTCCTTCGAGATCATAACATACATTACACCCTATACCCCCTTTGTGATCAAGCATGTTCTGTTTAGTTGTTGTGTTCTCTTTCAATATATCGTGTATCGAATTATCTTTTAAATTGCCAATAGGTCGTTGACTACGTATACAGTTTAATACATCACCGTTTGAATTATACATAAAGCCTGTCCAGGGTATAGGACAAAACTTTTTGTTGGTTAAATATTCTTTAGCTTTCAAACCCATCCTCTGCTATTTGACCTATGCCGATCTCATATATTTGAGTTTTTCCGGTATGCTCTAAGATATTAACCAACGTTTCTGCCCATTCATCTACATCAACACCATTATGGGAGGTTGCTGTTTTAATCATGCCAGGTTTAACTAAACAAACTCTTGGCCAGGTATTATTTGTTAACATTTGTCGATGTGTTTCTTCTATTGCTAGTTTTTGTATTCTATATATCTGATAATCTATATTCTGAGCACCTAAATTTGATGTCATCATGCTACTGATATTAATTATTATGTGATCTTTAAGATTTTTCCAGCGTCTATATACTTCCCACGCCAGTTCTGTTTGAGAATAACCCGCTTGTGCGTTATTGATAAACATATCACAAGGTTCTATTTTGTCTGCTAGCTTATCAGTATTTTTAATATTATCGCCGTAACGTTTACTGAGACCTACAATCTCATGTCCGCGATTTTCGTATTGTTTTGCTAGTGATTGGCCTATGCCTGCACTATGTCCTGTGATTGCTATCTTCATATCAGTAGTTATCAGAGCGATGTTACCACCGCCCGATAATCTAATCTATTAAGATGCCTGTCTTGAACGGATCATTGCAAGTATATCTTCTGCTTTTGATCCTGTTGCTTTTGGTGCCGCCTCAGCTGGTGCTACTACTGGAGCAGGTGTTGCTACTGCTTCAGTTACTGGTGCTACTACTGGTGCTACTGGTGCAGGTGTTGCTACTGCTTCAGTCGTTGCTTTTGGTGTGCTAAATGCTTCTGATGACCCTGTTGAAGCTGGAGCATTCATACCGTATGGACGGAAATATGCACTCCATTTCTCTGCATCATATGGTCTACCGTCTACTGATGCTTCAAACATTTCTTTCATAACTCTATGTTCAACTTCGCTTGGTTTCTTAGGAAGATAGTCATTTAAGTTATGTAAGCCATGTGTTTCAATAGCCGCTTGTTCTACTTCTGTTAGTGCAGTTTCTTTACGTGCCCATGTTGATGTAGTGTAATCAGCATATCCACCTTTTTGTGTTTTAACAACACGGAAATCAATACCACGTAAGTAGTCTGTTGGTAATTCTTCCATTTCTGGATCCATTAATGCGGTTTTAATAATATTAAAAATCTGTGGACTCATAACAAATCTACGGATTGGATTTTCAGGTGTGTTATCATCTGCTAATGTATTTTCTCTTACAAAGCCTTGGAAAATATAAGATCTTTTCTTCCAGTACTTGCGTCCCATTTCTTCTAGTGAACTGTCCTTAAACCATGTTCTTACTTCTGCTAGAATTGGACAAGATTCTCCCCACATTTCTATACATGGAATTTGTACTTGAACTTGTTTAGTATCCATTTCACCTTTGATACCATTGAATGGTAAGCGGATCATGTTACGTTCTACCCAAAAGAATGAATTAGTTGGGTCTGAGTCAGGTAAAAAGCGTAAGGTTGATGTTGCTCCTTCTGCGATATTCCAGTGTGGATAGATAGCGTTGTCGCCGCCACCGTGTGAGTTTGATGATGTTCTTGATTCTGCTTGTGTTAACTTAGCTCGAATTTCTGCTAAAGATGCCATGTGTGTTTCTCCTTAATGTGCCTAGTTTTTAGTTTTTAATGTGTATTAATCATACAACAGTTACATTATATGATACTTTATTTAGCATTGCAATGGTTATATTGGTATATTTTACCAAAGTCGTAAAAAAAGAGTATAACTTATCTACAGTATACTCTTTCTCTACAGTTCTTTTTTAAGGAACTATCTAGCCAACCTCAATATTGCTTTTAATTCATCTTCTTGCACTTTGTATGTTTTACCGTCTACTTCAAATTCTTTTTCACCTGCGGATCTTGCTTGGGCTAATTTTTCAGTAAAGTCGTTTCCTTCTTCAATGCCTGCCGCTTTAAGGAATCGTTCTCTATCAAAGCGTGGATTTTGTTTAGCAAACATGTCAGCATGATGATTTGCTAACTCTTTTTTCTTTGCTTGATCTGGATTTGCTTTTAATAAGTCAGCTACCATTTGGAAGTCTTTACGTGTTGGCCCTTCATATACTTCTTGATCTTTATCCTCTGATGCTATTGCTGATGCCCGATCACCTGGTCGCTCATTAAAAACTTTCATTTTTATATATGCTGGCTTAGTCTGGTCCTGTCTTAGTCCAGGTGTTTTAATTTCTTCCCAGTCTGACTTTTTGTCACCATATTTTTCTTCAAACTCTTTGTCTGATAAGTCGGTTAAGTCCATATGCAGGTCTTTCATTTTACCTTCGTCTAACTCCTGATCAGTGTCTGAATTACAGTCCGGACAAGCATGTGTAGCACCGTCAGGAGTTTCCCATGAGCCTTTTCCGTCACAAGTTTCGCATTTTTCTTCTGCTTCATTGACACATATGCAATCGTCGTGATCACAATCTGGGCAAACATTGCCTTCTGGGTTAGCAATACTTTCTGCCCAATCGTTAAATTCTGTAATTTCTTTCATAACTGAGTTCCTTGATTCAAGTTTATTTAGCACCGGAATAGCTTCTTCTATTCTAGTGTCTAGCAATGTTTCTGTAAACATATCACGTAGTTTATCGGTAATTTCTTCATGTGACTCATTTTTAGTAGGGTCAAATGCGTCAACTTGTTCTTTATATCCTCTACGACCTATCATTCTTTTTACTTTCTTTTTAAGATCAGCATAATGTCTTACACCTGCTTCACGCATCATAGCTGTGCCTTCATCTGTAAAATCTTTTCCTCTACTTGCTCTCACAAAGTTAGCTAGTACACCAATATCTGATACTAGTTCGCAAATATATTGACCAAACTCATCATGCGGTGTTCCGCCCTCACTTATGTGTCTTGCCATAGCACGCCCAGCAAACAATTTAGTAAAAGGTAGTTTAAAACGTTCGCCTGCTTTATTTTCAACATATAGAGCTTGTATATTTCTATAACGCTGATCACCTTGTTCTTCATCAATTGGTTTTGAATGTATTATCTTAAGTCTAGCTTCTTTAGTAGGCTTAGTATAACTTGTATTTTTATAACCGTAGTATTTAGATTCTTCTACTTGGCTTCTTGTTTGCATTGCGTATTTTAGTTTATTCATATTTTTTAAGTCAAACCCTAGCATATTGCGTCTGGCAAAGTGTCTTAGTTGATAAAGGAAATCATACCATTCAGATTTGTGGTTTACCTCCATACCTTTGCCAAGCGAATCACCGTAAAATACTTCTAAACTACCGTTGCTGGTAATAGTAACTACAACAGTACCGTAGTTAGTATCATCAGCAGTGTAGTCAAAGCTAAACAGTTCTGCTTCTTTTGGATTTGCAGTTTCTTTTCCTTTATTGTCTCTGGTTACTAGTTCAAAGTTCTTAGTAGTTAAGAGATCGAATAAATTTTGGTTAATGTCTTCTGTGGATATCATGTCAGTATTTATCTTAAAACATTATAAACGGCATCGGGTCAATTTTGTTGTCGCTATGATCGGTCATTGACTCTCCAATACTCTTGTGGTAATTCTGTATTTGTTGGAGCATTCTGACTGCTAGCACCGTAGCCATAACTAAATCGTCGTGTTCTCCGGGTTTAGCCGCATATCCAGTACCACTTGCAACAAAGTTTTTAAGCTCACTGATCAACGGTTTTGATTTAACTGTTAATCGATTTTGTTCTAGTAAAGTTTTAAATTTACTACAGGCTGCCAACTTGCTTTTATTTGTTGTGT